>Ga0224512_10002897_pt1 | contig 15368 bp, 15 predicted proteins | sample SF_May12_sed_USG_4_FD_169103 | JGI IMG/M metagenome (GOLD analysis project Ga0224512, IMG submission 169103) | Sediment microbial communities from San Francisco Bay, California, United States - SF_May12_sed_USGS_13 | ecosystem: Environmental > Aquatic > Marine > Sediment | place: USA...
CGTGCAACGCGACCTCGTGGTGATCACCACGCTCGATGCCCGGATGCAGAAGATCGCCGAGGAGGAGGTTGCCAGATATCTGAAACGGTTCGGTCCGCGCCTTCGCGTCGGCCAGAGCGCGCTGGTCGCCTTGTCGACGGACGGCGCCGTTCGCGCGATGGTCGGCGGCCGCGACTACCAGGCGAGCAAGTTCAACCGCGTCACCCAGGCCAAGCGCCAGCCCGGCTCGGCCTTCAAGCCTTTCGTCTTCCTGGCGGCGATCGAAGCCGGGATCGAACCCGATGCACGGTTCCGCGACGCGCCGATCCGCATCGGCCGCTGGCGCCCGCGCAACTACGCCAACAAATATTACGGCGAGGTCACGTTGCGCGAGTCGGTGACGCGCTCGCTCAATTCGGTGGCCGTGCGGGTGAGCGAGAAGGTCGGGCGTAAACAGATCATCCGCGTGGCCCGGCGGCTCGGCATCCGCACCAAGCTTCGCGCCCATCCCTCGATCGCGCTAGGCGCCAGCGAGGTGACGATGCTGGAGCTGACTGGCGCCTATGCGGCGCTGGCCAATAACGGCACCGGCATCTTCCCCTACGGGATCGCAGAGATCAGGACGCGCGGCGGCCGCGTATTGTACCGCCGCCGGGGCTCCGGGCTCGGCCGCGTCGTCGCCGCCAGCCATGTCGCGGCGATGAACGACGTGCTGCGCGCCGTCATAGTCTGGGGAACCGGCAGGGCAGCGCGGCTCGCCGATCGCCCCGCCGCCGGCAAGACCGGCACCAGCCAGGACTTCCGCGATGCCTGGTTCATCGGCTACACGCCCGATCTGGTGACCGGCGTCTGGGTCGGCAATGACGACGCCCAGCCCATGAAGGGCGTGACCGGCGGCGCCCTGCCCGCCTGGATCTGGAAGGCCTTCATGACCCGCGCGCTCAAGGGCGTGGCGCCCAAGAAGCTGCCGGGCGTCGCCTGGGTGCCGAAAGATTAGGGTTTTTACTCGCAATACGCGATAATTCGCTCGAATCTAAACGCTCCGCTAACCGTTATCCCGATATGCATTCGCAGGTGTTTACACCAAATCGAGGAGCCGGCGGATGCGACGGTTTGTATTGTATTTGTGCGGAGGCGTTCTGCTCGCATCGGGATTCAATACCGGCTCGGCCGGGGCAGCCGAATTGATCTCCCACCGAGCGGAGTACAGATTTTTTGTTGGAAAAAGTGAGACCCGTGCGGGCAGTTCGTTCGAAGAGACGCGGACGGAATGCACGGCTTGGGTCCAGTCCGCGCGCATGCGCATGCATGGCACCAATCTGGTGCCCAGCAACCAAAAGTTCGAAATCACCGAGTTCCGCAACGGACGCGGCATGGATTTCCTGCATCATCTTTCCACCGGCGGCGTGCGGCTCATCAAAATCGAAGGCAGCGCCAGGCGGGACGTGAACGGCAGATCGGGCCTGATCCGCTGGACCAGCCCGAAGGGCAAGGTGCTGCGCATGCCACCGGCAACGGAGTTCGCCACACCGTTCTATCTCCGAATCCTGAGCGAGCTGCGCGCCTCGCCCGGCAAAGTGATCCGCCGCACGCCGGTGTTCGGTTTGATCGGCGGCACGACAACGGGGCTGTACTACGTCGAAGCCCGTCGGGCGAAGCACGACGAGCCGCTCTTCATTCAAGTCGAGGGCGACACCCACCTTCTCGATGCCCCGGCGATCGACCTCGAGGTCCGCCTCTATGCGAGCCGGACCGACGGAACCCCGGTTTATCGGATTCGAATGAAACTGCACGAGAACGGAATTTTTAGCCGGGCCGTCTATACTACATCGCGCGTGACTATCACCGCCGAGCTCGCGAGAATTACAGCGCTTCCGAGCGCCAAGTGTTGAGCAGCCGCTACAGGGTTTCTCCGACAGGTACCTCACCTGTCCCACAGGCACCGTCCCACCTGTTCCATGCGGGTCCACGTGATAGCGTTGGACCTGTTCCTGCCGTTGCGGGATCATACCCGCGACGCAGATATTGGCGGACAGGACGATGGAATTCTCAGGCGATATGGCGCGGATCCAGCGCTCGGTTGCGCGCAGCCACGAGATCGCGGTTCGCCGAGCGGCGGTTTTCGATGCCTTGGCGCCGCGCACCGGAGAGCGCGTGCTCGAGATCGGCTGCGGCGGCGGCGCCTATCTGCGCGACGTGGCGCTGGCCGTCGGCGACGCGGGGCAGGCCTGCGGCGTCGATATCAGCGCCGACCAGATCGACGGCGCCCGCGAGCATTGCAGCGATGCGCCGGCGGCCGAATTTCACATCGCCTCGGCGCTCGAGCTTCCCTTCGATGACGGCGTCTTCGATGCCGCATTTTCGGTGCAGGTGCTGGAGTACATCGAAGCGGTCGACGCCGCGATCGCCGAGGCGCATCGCACGCTGAGGCCCGGCGGGCGTTTCGTGCATCTGGCCACCAACTGGGATTCGGTCGTCTTCAACGCGGGCGACGCCGACCTCATGGACCGGATCCTCGGCGCCTGGGAGGGCCACTGCCACCACCCCAACCTGCCCGCCAGCATGGCCGGCCGGCTGCGGCGCGCGGGGTTCACGGCGAGCGAGCAAACACCGTTGCCCATGCTGATCACCGCCAACCACGAGCACAGCTTCACCTACTGGGCTGCCCAGCTGATGGCCGGCTTCGCCGTTGACCAGGGCGTGGTCACGCAGGATGAGGCCGAAGCCTGGCTCGCTGACCTCACCGCGCTCGATGCCAGGGGCGAGTTCTTCTATTCGGCGATGACGGTTATTACCCGTGCGTGCAAGGCTGACTAATCGCGCTCGCCGCGCGGCGAGTGCCCGCCATGGGCAACGGCGCCGGTGATCTTGGCCTTCGCCCGCTGCACGCTCGCCGGGTCAGCCCGCGCCACCCCGATGGGCCGGTCGCCCGAGATGGTGACGCGCTCCATGACGCGGCGCTGGGGGTAGTAGTCGTGCACCGCGTAGTGCTGGACCGAGCGATTGTCCCAGAAGGCGATCATGTTCGGCTGCCAGTGCAGGCGGAACTGGTATTCGGGGATCAGCGCCTGATGGAAGAGCGTCTCCAGCAATGACGAACTTTCCCGCTCGTCCATATCCTTGATGGCGATCGTGAACTGCGGGTTGACGAAGATCACCTTGCGCCCGGTGACCGGATGGACGCGCACGACCGGATGGACCGCCGGCGGATACCGCCGCTCGTAGTCCTGCAGCAGCGCCCGATCCTCGGGCGTATCGGCGAAGATCGCCCGGAAAGGCTTGATATCGTGCACCGCTTCCAAGCCCGAAATGAAGCTCTGCATGCGGTCGCTGAGACCGTCATAGGCGGCGGCCATGCTGGCGAACATGGTATCGCCGCCGAGCGCGGGCACCTCCTTGGCGCATAGCATCGTGCCCATCGGCGGGGCCTGGCGAAAGGTCTCGTCGCTGTGCCAGACATCGGTGCCGAAGGGCGGGTTCTCGGCCGTGTTCTCGAAGCGGATCAACTCCGGCCGCGCCTCGTCGGCCGGGGCGAAGGGATGCACCGAGAGCGCGCCAAACCGCGCGCCGAAGGCCATGAGCTGGTCGGCCGTGATGTCCTGATCGAAAAAGAGCAGCAACCCGTGCTCGGCATGGGCCTGACCGATCGCGGCATGAGCCGCATCGCCGAGCGGTTGGCGGAGATCGACGCCGCTGATCGTCGCCCCCAGATTGACCCCGAGCCGCTGGATCGAGATTGGCGCATCGCCCGGTTGCGCGCGCCCTGCCGTTTGCGTCACGAGCCTGCCTCCCCCGGCGATTGCCGAAGCTGAACTTTGCGGGAGTGTAACCGATTCGCGCGGAAACGGCGCAGGATTTGGCTTGGTGTGGCGGGCTTACTCGTCGGCAGCCGTAATGATCCGCCCGATATCGATATAGCCGACGTCGATCGCGTGACTCAGCGCATCATAGGCCGCGCGCGCCTCCTCGAAGAGGTGGCGCTTCTGGCGCAGGCCCTCGACGGCGGCCGCGTCGGGCAGCTCGGCCCCGGCCCCGCCGCAGATCTCCAGCGCCGCCTGAAGATAATCGGCCCGCAACCGCGCCACGGTGACAGCGAAAGCGAAGGCTTTTTCCTGATCGAGCTGGGGGATCTTGCCGTGGATCACCTCCTGATTGGCGACCCTGATACCCTGCTCGGTCTCGCTGAAATAGCGCTGCTTGGCCTTGTGGGCGTCGATGTCCTCGGTGTAGCGGGACATGGGCTCCATACTCCCATGGTGGTGCTCGATCCGGCGCGCGCGACCCGGTGCGCGCGTATCAGAACCCCAACCCTAGCGGGAGCAGGTTGCCAAGCCCCTAACGCGGGCGAAATCTCGCATTAGCCCGCCAGCCCCTTCTCCATCAGGCCGGAAAGCCGCCGCCCGAAGGCCGCCGGATCGGGCACCGGCTCGCCCTCCATGATGCGGGCCTGGTCGAGTAGCACGAAGGCGGCATCCTCGAGCACCGCCTGCCCGCCTTTGGCCTCGGCGGTCTTGGCCAGCGCCTTGATCACGCCGTGCGCCGGGTTGATCTCCAGGATGCGCTTGCTCTCCTGGTCGAGCTGGCGGTGCTGCTTCAGCAGGCGTTCCAGATGCATGTCCATGTCGCTCTCATCGGCGACCAGGCAGACCGGGCTGTCGGTGAGGCGTTCGGTGGTGCGCACGTCCTTGACCGCGTCCTTCAAGGCGAGCTTCAGGAAGGCGACCAGCGTGTCGACCGACTTGGCGCTCGCCTTCTTGGGCGTCTTGGCCTTGCCGTCCTTGGCCTCGGGCTCGAATTTGTCGAGATCGGCGGCGCCGCGGGTGATCGACTTGAAGGGCTTGTCCTCGTAGCTGCCGATCGCCGGGGCCCAGAACTCGTCCACCGGATCGGTCAACAGCAACACCTCGAGGCCGCGCGCCCGGAAGCCTTCCAGATGCGGGCTCGCGCGCAGCTGGCCAGCGTCCTCGCCGGCCAACGTGTAGATCGCCTCCTGGCCCTCCTTCATGCGGCCGATATAGTCGGCGAGACTGACCAGCCCGTCCCCCGCAGTCGAGGTGAAGCGCGCCAGGTCCAGGAGGGCATCGCGTTGATCGACGTCCTCGTAGAGCCCTTCCTTCAGGACCGCGCCGAAATTCTCCCAGAACGCGGCGAAGGCCTCCGGCTCGTTCTCCGCCTTCTTCTTCAGCTCGGAGAGCACGCGCTTGACCAATCCCTGGCGGATCTTCGCCAGCACCGGGTTGTGCTGCAGCATCTCGCGGCTGATGTTGAGCGGCAGGTCCTCGGAATCGACCACGCCGCGCAGGAACCGCAGCCAGGCAGGCAGCAGCCCTTCGCAATCGTCGGTGATGAAAACGCGCGATACGTAAAGCCGCAGCTGATGCTTGCGGTCGGGCTGCAGGAGATCGAAGGGCTTCTGCGTGGGCACGAAGAGCAGCGCTGAGTATTCGATCTTGCCCTCGGCCTTCCAATGGAGCGTCATCCAGGGCTCGTCGAAGGCGTGACCGGCATGGCGGTAGAATTCGGTGTACTGCTCGGGCGTGATGTCCTTCTTGGGCCGCGTCCACAAGGCGGAGGCGGCGTTCAGCGTCTCTTCCTTGTCGCCGTCCGCCAACACGACTGGCACGGCAATGTGGTCGGCGTATTTGCCGACGATCGCGGAGACACGCGGCGGCTCCAGGAAATCCTTGGCGTCCTTTTTCAGATGCAGGGTCACCGCAGCGCCGCGCGCCGGCGCCTCGTCGGTCGGCTCGATTGAAAACTCGCCGCGGCCGTCGGAGCTCCAGCGCCAGCCGTCCTTCTCGCCGGCGCGCCGGGTCACCATCTCGACCTTGTCGGCGACCATGAACGCGGAATAAAAGCCGACGCCGAACTGCCCGATCTGCGTGGCGTCCTTGGCGGCCTCGCCCGAAAGTCCCGCGACGAAGGCGGCCGTGCCCGAGCGCGCGATGGTGCCGAGATTTTCGAGTAACTCGGTCTTCGACATGCCGACGCCGTTATCGGTGATCGTCAGCGTCTTGGCCTTCTTGTCGATCGAAATCGCGATCTTGAAGTCGGGATCGCCGGAAAGGAGATCGGGCTTTGTAATCGCCTCGTAGCGCAGCTTGTCGCAAGCGTCCGATGCGTTGGAGATCAGCTCGCGCAGAAAGATCTCCTTCTCGCTGTAGAGCGCGTTGGCCACGATATCGAGGAGCTTGCTGACTTCAGCCTGAAAGCCGTGGGTCTCGGCCTTTGGATTGGCCTCGTTCTTGTCTGCCGTTTCGCCCGATGTCTCTGCTGTCATCTCGATCCCCAGTTCACCAATTCCGCCCAGCGAACGAATTTGTTCTGGCCCGCGAGATAGGCGCACGGCGGCTCGCATACAACCCCACCGGCAACCGCGCAGGCCGCAACAGCGCTTGAGGCAGGTCAAGGCGCGACAAACCGCTGCAAGACAGACTGTTTAATTGAGCGCATATCGTCCTGTCGGGCGATTGCCCGGTGCCTTGGACCGCCGCTTCAAACGCAAACAAGGAGCCAACCGCCATGACACCAAATGCAACCGTGCCTTTCCCGCTTGAGATCGCTTTCCAGGACATGGACCGGTCCGATGCCGTGGAGGCGCGCATCCGCGAGCGAGTCCAGCGCCTCGAGCGATTTCACCAGCGCATCACCGCGGGCCGCGTCGTCGTCAAGCGCGGCACGGCCCGCCATCATAAGGGCAACATCTACGAGGTCCGGGTCGACATCACGGTGCCCGGCAAGCAGATCGTGGTCAATCGCGAACCGGGCGACCGCAACGCCCATGAAGACGTCTATGTTGCCGTCCGCGATGCTTTCGCCGCGACCACACGCCAATTGGAAGACTATGTCCGCAAATCGAGCGGACACGGCACCAAGATCCATCACGTGCCCCATCAAGGTTTGGTCGAGCGGCTGTTCGCCGAGGAAGGTTACGGCTTCATCCGCACGCCGGACGGGCGCGAGATCTATTTCCATCGCAACAGCCTCGACGAAGGCGGCTGGCAGCGGATCGATGTCGGCTCGCATGTGCGCTTTACCGAAGAGCCGGGCGAGAAGGGCCCGCACGCCCATAACGTCACGCCGCTTGATTGAGCGCGGGGCGCACCGTCTCGGAGAGCGGCGCGTCCGGCGGACCTGTTTCGGTCTATGATCGGGCAGGAGAAAGCCTGCGATGACCGACCTGCTCAAAAAACGCGCGCAGCTCTTGCGCGAGATGGAACACGACGCGCGCATGACCGCGTCCTTCACCGGCCGCAAGCGCCTGTCCGGCGCGGTGCTCACCGCAATGGGCCGAATCCCGCGCGAGAACTATGTCGGTGAACGCGACCGCGAGCGCGCCTACATCAACCGGCCGCTGCCGATCGGCCACGGCCAGACGATTTCCCAGCCCTTCATCGTCGCGCTGATGACCGACCTGATCGACCCGCAGCCCGCCGATGTGGTGCTCGAGGTCGGGACAGGCTCGGGCTATCAGGCCGCGGTGCTGGCCGAGCTCGTCGACCATGTCTACAGCGTCGAGGTTGTCGAGGCGCTCGCCGTCGCAGCCGCAGAACGCCTCAAGGCCGAGGGCGTCGAAAACGTTAGCGTGCGCCATGCCGACGGGGCGGACGGCTGGGTGGAGCATTCGCCCTTCGATGCGATCATCGTGACCGCGGCCGCGCCGGAAATCCCGCCGGCACTCATCATGCAGTTGAAGCGCGGCGGGCGCATGATCCTCCCCGTCGGCCAGCCCGGCGCCGAGCAGATGCTGACGCTCGTGACAAAGGACGCCGAGGGCGTCGTTCAATCGCGCGAGGTCCTCCCCGTCGCCTTCGTGCCGCTCGTCGAAGGAGATTAAGCGAGCGTGCGCGGCGCGGCTCGTCCTTCGAGGCCGCCTACGGCGGCACCTCAGGATGAGCCCTCTTGCTTTTTGCCCGAAACAGCGATGCTCATCCTGAGGTGCGACCATGAGCTTCGCGATTGGGAGCCTCGAAGGATTGCCGCACGCAAGATCTCTGTGCCGCCACATCCGGTTGCCCGGCCGCCGCCCGGGGGGCTATGCTTGCGCAATGACCGACAAACCAGAAAATCGGCGGTATCACGACATGGGCGGGCTGCCCGCGGGTCCGATCGAGAACGAGGACCACGAACCCGATCTGTGGGAAAAGCGCGTCGATGCGATGATGGTCTGCCTGGGGACTTCGGCGCCTGACGGCAAACGGCTGATCACGGTCGACGAGATCCGCCGCGTCATCGAGGACCTGCCGCCCGACGCATACGACACCATGAGCTACTACGAGCGCTGGGTGCATTCGATTGCGACCATCCTCGCCGAGCGCGGCGTCTACACGCCCGAGGAGCTTGACGCGAAGCTCGCCGAGGTGAAGGCGCGCTCCAAGCAGCAGGCCGGCGAGGGGGCGGCGCAATGAGCCGCTTCGCCCCCGGCGACAAGGTCCGCGTGCTCGCCGATTTCACGCGGCCCGGCCATGTCCGCACGCCGTGGTATTGCCGCGACAAGGCCGGGGTGGTCGAGCGCGTCTGCGGCGCCTTTCGCAATCCCGAGGCGCTGGCCTACGCCAAGGACGGGCTGCCGGAGCTGCCGCTCTACCGGGTGCGTTTCGCCCAGCGCGAGCTGTGGCCCGACTATCGGGGCGGCGCGGACGACGTCGTCGAGATCGAGATCTACGAGCCCTGGCTGCTGCCGGCGGAGGCATGACGATGCACGACGACCATACCGACGGCGCGCATGATCACGCGCACGATCACGGCGCGCGCGACTTCCAGCCTGATCTGGAGGACACCCATCCCTTCACCGAGGCCCAGTTCCTGGAGACGGCGCTGCGCGAGTTGCTGATCGAAAAAGGCGTGCTCACGGCCGACGAGCTGCGCGGGGCGATCGAATTCATGGACGGCCGCGGCGCCCATCTGGGGGCGGGTGTCGTCGCGCGCGCCTGGACCGATCCCGGCTTCAAGGCGCGCCTGCTCGCCGACGGCACCGAGGCGGTCGAGCTCTACGGCATTCCGATCCGTCCGACCCATCTCGTCGTGGTGGAGAACACGCCCGCCGTCCACAACATGATCGTCTGCACACTCTGCTCGTGCTATCCACGCAACCTGCTGGGCCGGCCGCCGCTCTGGTACAAGAGCCGCGAATACCGCTCCCGCGCGGTGCGCGAGCCGCGCGCCGTGCTCGAGGAGTTCGGCACCAAGATCCCGGCCGACGTCGAGATCCGTGTCCACGATTCCACCGCCGATATGCGCTACCTGGTGCTGCCGATGCGCCCGGCGGGAAGCGAGCGACTGAGCGAGGCTGAGCTTGCCGAGCTCGTCACCCGGGATGCCATGGTCGGCGTCACGGTGCCGCGCGGGCCTGCGAGAGCGACGGCGGAATAACCGAGCCTGTGTCCTGGACCGATTGACCGGCCCCGCCGGTCGCGATGTCCGCTTTCGGGGCGATCCCGGTCATCGGTGACGACCTCGGCTACGGGCCCGAAACGCCCCTTAGCGGACCTTAACCTACTCCAGCCCCGCCAGTCGGAAGCCTTCTACGTAGCGCTCAAGGTCTTGCGGACGCACCCAAGGACCGTATTTGCGGGCCCATGCTAGCGAGATCGTTGGTTGGAGCCGCTTGGTCTCGGCGAGCGCACGGCGCGCCTCGTCCAATTCGCCGAGATGGGCCGTGCTGACTGTAAGCATACGCCAAGCGCCAACCATGTCAGGTCTAACCTTGATCGTCTCGCGGGCCAAGTCGCGCGTGTCGGTGTCACGCAAAGCCGTAAACATTCCGATCGATCGGATCACCGGAAGCAAGATATTGAAGGGATCACGGGGGCTCATGCGGTAGGCCCGGTCGATCGCTTCGATCGCCTCGTCGACTTTGCCCGCATAACCCAAAATGCTGCCAAGCCAGAAATAGGCGAATGAGAAGTTTGGGTTCAGCTCAAGGGCTTTGCGCATTCTTTCGATAGCGTCTTCGTGGCGGCGCGCATAGCCGTCGATCGTCCCCATTACCAGGTGCGCCCACGCGTCCTGTTCGTCGAGCTCTATGGCCCGGCGCGCCGCCGATGCGGCTTCCGGGATCAATCGGGTCGGATCTTCGCCCCAACCCATCCAGGCGTGCCATATGTATGAGAACCCCAGCAAACCATGAGCTTGGGCATAGCCAGGGTCGCGGTCTATCGCGGCCTGTAGCAACTCCTGGGCGCGCGTATTGTCAGGGCCCGTCATGCGCCACAAATGGGGCATCGATTGCATTAGCAAGTCCCAAGCATCGAGGCTTTCAGGCGTCTTGCGCTTGGCCCGCTCGCTTTCTGCGGCATAGAGCTTGGGTTCGATGGTGGCGACGACGGTTTCGGTGATTTCGTCCTGCACCGCAAAAACGTCGGTGAGTTCGCGGTCGTAGCGCTCTGCCCAGAGATGATTGCCCGTGGTGGCGTCGATCAGCTGAACCGTGATGCGCGCCCGGTTGCCGGCCTTGCGCACGCTGCCTTCAAGGACATAACGCACGCCAAGTTCCCGTGAGACGGCCTTGATGTCCACGGCGCGGCCCTTGTAGGTGAAGCTCGAATTGCGCGCGCTTACGAAGAACCAGCGCATGCGTGAGAGCCCGGTAATGATGTCCTCGGCGATGCCGTCGGCAAAGTATTCCTGCTCTGGATCGCCCGACATGTTGTCAAACGGCAGCACCGCGATAGAGGGCCTGTCCGGGAGATTGAGCGCGGCGGGGGCGGCGCTGTAAGAGCCGATTTCGGAGGTCGGGACGTCGAGCCTGATCCGGTGGACATGCAGCGGTTCGGTCAGGTTCTTGACCTGCTGCTCCCCGAGATCGTCGAATCGGTTTTCAATCTTGCCCTTCACGCTTTGATAGACGATGTCGGAGATGCAGATGCCGCCAGGCTCCGCCAGCCCTTCAAGGCGTGCTGCGATGTTGACGCCCTCGCCCAGAATGTCGTCACCGTCGATCACGATGTCGCCGAGATTGACCCCGACCCGGTAGGCGATACGTTCGTCCCCGGCATAGTCGGCTTCGCGCAGGCGCATTGCTTCCTGCACCACCACGGCGCAGCGGACTGCGTCCACGATGCTGTTGAACTCGATCAGCAAGCCATCGCCCATTGTCTTGACGATGCGACCCCTGTGCCGCGCGATCTCCGGGTCGATCATTTCGGTGCGATGCGCGTCTTGACGCGCAATCGTGCCTTCCTCATCCGCTTCCATGAGGCGCGAGTATCCGACCATGTCGGCGGCAAGTATGGCGGCCAGCCGTCGTTCCATCCCGAGCCTCCCCTGGCGGGGAAGTTATCGCAGACCAAGACACTTAGCCACATAGTCGGGAATCAGGTCGATGTCCGGTTCGGTGGGCTCTCTTGCCTGATAGCCGAAGGTAGAATAATTGGGGGCCGCCGATGGCACCCCTTGCATCCGCCCCACGGAAGCCCGATTCTTGCAAGTGATGACTAACGGTAGCACCCCTCCGCGTGTCCTCGCGGTCCTCGGTCCCACCAATACCGGCAAGACGCATTACGCCATCGAGCGCATGCTCGGCCATGCCAGCGGTATGATCGGCTTTCCGTTGCGCCTGCTCGCGCGCGAGAACTACGACCGGGTGGTCAAGCTCAAGGGCAAGGCCGCGGTTGCGCTTGTCACCGGCGAGGAGAAGATCGTGCCGCCGCGGGCACGGTATTTCCTCTGCACGGTCGAATCGATGCCGCTCGACCGGCCCGTCGAGTTCCTCGGCGTCGACGAGATCCAGATGGCGGCCGATCCCGAACGCGGACACGTCTTCACCGACAGGCTGTTGCGGGCGCGCGGCCTCGGTGAAACCATCCTGATCGGCGCCGAGACGATCGGCCCGCTGATCCGCCGCCTTGTGCCGCATGCCGAGTTCATGACCCGGCCGCGTCTGTCCAAGCTCTCCTATGCCGGCCAGAAGAAGCTGACCCGCCTGCCTCGCCGCAGCGCTGTGGTCGGCTTTTCCGCCGCCAGCGTTTACGAGCTCGCCGAACATTTGCGCCGGCGCCGCGGCGGCACCGCGGTGGTGCTGGGCGCGCTCAGCCCGCGCACCCGCAATGCCCAGGTCGAGATGTACCAGGCCGGCGAGGTTGACTATCTGGTCGCAACCGATGCGATCGGCATGGGCCTCAACATGGATGTCGACCACGTTGCCTTCTCCGCCGTGGTCAAATTCGACGGCCGCCATCACCGCCGCCTCGCCACCACCGAGCTAGCCCAGATCGCCGGGCGCGCCGGTCGCCACATGAACGATGGCAGCTTCGGGTCGACCGCCATGCTCGAAACCCTCGACCCCGAGGTCGTCGAGGCCATCGAGAACCACCGCTTTCCGGCAGCCGAGGCGATCTTCTGGCGCAATCCCGATCTCGACTTCAAATCCCCCGCCCGCCTGCTCCGCAGCCTGGAACGGCCGCCGCGCGACCGCGCGTTGATCCGCGCGCGCACCGCCGAGGACCAGCGCGTGCTGGCCGAACTCGTTCGCGACCCGGAGGTAAGCGAGCGCGCCAAGAGCCCGGCGAGCGTGCGCCTGCTGTGGGACGTCTGCCAGATCCCCGATTTCCGCAAGATCATGGCGGAGAACCACGCCCGGCTGATCAAGCGCCTTTTTCTCTTTTTGACCAGTGCGGAGGAAACCCTGCCGCCCGACTGGGTGGCCAAGCAGATCGCGCGGGCCGACCAGACGCAAGGCGATATCGAGACACTGACCGGGCGGATCGCCGATATTCGAACCTGGACCTACGTCTCCCACCGGGCCGACTGGCTCAACGATGCCGCCCATTGGCAGGAGCGTGCCCGCGCGATCGAGGACAAACTCTCCGATGCGCTGCACGACCGCCTCACCCAACGCTTCGTCGACCGCCGCGCGGCGGTGCTGACGCGCAGCATGGCCGACGGCGCCGAACTCGCCGGATCGGTGAACGCCAACGGTGAGGTCATGGTCGAGGGCCAGTTCGTCGGCCGCCTGCGCGGCTTTCGCTTCGAGCCCGACGTAACCGCCGCACGCGAAGATGCCAAGGCGCTTATCGCAGCCGCAAACCGCGCGCTGCGCGCGGCGATCGAGGCGCGAGTGACTGCACTTGAGGCGGCGGCCGACAAGGATTTCAGCTTCAACGACGACGGGCAGATCGTCTGGGATGGCGCTGTTGTTGCCCGGTTGCGCGCCGGATCGCGCGCCATCGCGCCGGCCGTCGAACCCTTGGCAAGCGATCTGCTGGAAGGCGGCTTGCGCGACCGCGTCAGCGCACGGATCGCGCGTTGGGTGACAGGGCTGATCGGCCAACGCCTCTCGGTGCTTGCAAAGGCGGAGAGCGATCCGCCGGATGGGCCGGCGCGCGGGCTCGTCTTCCAGCTCGTGGAGGCGCTTGGCACGTTGCCGCGCCGCAAGGTGAGTGATCTTGTCGCCAGCCTGCAACCGGCCCAGCGCAAGGCGCTCGCCGGACTGGGCATCCGGATCGGCCAGGAAACCATCTACTTTCCGGCCCTTCAGCGTCCGGCCGCGATCCGGCTGCGCCGACTGTTGTGGGCCGCGCATGCAGGACAACCAGCGCCGCGGTTCGATCCCAAGGCGCCCTCGCTTCGAACCAAAGCCGGGGTGCCGGAAGCGTTCTATCTGGCGTGCGGATACCGCAAGATCGATGGCATCGCGGTCAATGCCGATCGCCTGGAAAAGCTTGCCGATGCCGCCCGCAAACGCGCCGGCCGGGGCGCTTTCGAAGCAACACCCGAACTGCGCGCGATCGTCGGTTGCGAGGCGGCGGACATGGAAGCGGTGTTGGGCTTCCTCGGCTACCGCGCCAGCAAGGCCGACGGCGACGTGACGTATGATCGCGCGCGCCGCAATGCAAAGCGCTCGCCGAAAAGGGCGCAGCCCCGGAAGAAAAAGCCGCGTCAGGGCGACAATCCCGACTCGCCCTTCGCGGGCTTGCGCGATCTGGTGCGCTCAAAGTAATGGCGCCGAAGGATCAAAGCCCGAGCGACCAAACCCCGAAAGGGCAAAACGGCGAACAGAGCGCCGGGGCGCTGCGCGTGGACAAGTGGCTTTGGTATGCTCGTTTCTTCAAGAGCCGCACCACGGCCTCGAAGCTCTGCGCCGGCGGGCGCGTGCGGATCAACAGTGAGGTCATCGCCAAGGCTCACCATCCGGTTCGGGTCGGCGATATTCTGACCTTTCCGCAAGGACGGACGATCCGCGTCGTCGAGGTGAAGGCAATGGGCGGGCGCCGCGGCCCCGCCGCCGAGGCCCGCACGCTCTATCACGATCTGACGCCGCCTGCCCCGCCGCGCGAGACAATGCCGCGGCAGGCCAAGCGGGAGCGCGGAGCGGGGCGGCCGACCAAAGCCGACCGCCGCGCAGTCGATCGGCTGATGGAGAACGACTAGTCCGGCCGGCCCTAGCCCGGCCCAATTGAGAGCGGCAATGGGGAGGCGAAGCGGCGACGATGGACTGGATCACCAACCCTGACATTTGGCTGAGCCTCGTCACCCTGACGGCGCTCGAGATCGTACTCGGCATCGACAATCTCGTTTTCATCGCCATCCTTGCCGACCGGCTGCCCGAGGCGCGGCGCCCGGTCGCACGCAAGACCGGACTGGTGTTGGCGCTGGCGACCCGGATCGCGCTCTTGCTCGTCATTACCTGGATCATCGGACTGACCAAGCCGCTCTTTACCTTGTTCGAGCAGGCATTTTCCTGGCGCGATCTGATCCTGATCGCCGGCGGCCTCTTCCTGATCGCCAAGGGCACCAGCGAGATGCATGCGAACATCGAGGGCGAAGGTCATGCCGGGGCCGGAAGGAAGGCGCCGAAGCAGGCGATCTTCGCCATGGTCGTGATGCAGATCGCGGTGATGGATATCGTCTTTTCGATCGACTCGGTGGTCACCGCAGTCGGCATGGCCCGCCATGTCGAGGTGATGGCGGCCGCTATTGTGATTGCGGTGCTGGTGATGCTGGTCGCGGCGGATCCGGTGAGCGATTTCGTCAACCGCCACCCGACGGTCAAGATGCTGGCGCTGAGCTTTCTGCTGCTCATCGGCGTCACCCTGGTCGCCGACGGTCTCGGATTTCACGTCCCCAAGGGCTACATCTACTTTGCGATTGGCTATGCGGTTTTAGTGGAGGCGCTCAATATGCTGATGCGCCGCCGCAGGCGGCCAGAGGGCGCAACGACGGCAGAATGAGATCGGCAGCCACGCACGTCCAACCCGCTTGGCGGCTATGCCTGCTTGCGCAATACCACGATCAGGTTGTTGGCCGGCATCTCAACGATTTCGTCGAGAGCAAGCCCTTGCGCATCGCCAAGCGCGATCACCGCTTCCAGGTCGCGAATGCCCCATTCGGGATTCTGCCGGCGCAAACTGGCATCGAACGCTTCGTTGGAAGGCGCCGTGTGCGCACCG
>Ga0224512_10002898_pt1 | contig 15368 bp, 13 predicted proteins | sample SF_May12_sed_USG_4_FD_169103 | JGI IMG/M metagenome (GOLD analysis project Ga0224512, IMG submission 169103) | Sediment microbial communities from San Francisco Bay, California, United States - SF_May12_sed_USGS_13 | ecosystem: Environmental > Aquatic > Marine > Sediment | place: USA...
CGCCACCGCAGCAGCGGAGTAACCGCCCGCGGGCCCGCTCAGCCGGCCGATTCCAAGACGGCTTTCAACCGGCGGTAGTCACCACGTACGCTCGCAGCGACGAGGACCCGCATCAGCGGCCCCGCCAAGCGCAGCAGCCCGGGGGATTCCCCCCGGACGGTGGCCGTGACCGATGCCGTGCCGTCGGGCCGCGTTCGCACCTCGCGGGTGACATCGATCGGCATGGTGCCGCCGGTGGTCTTGATGCGGATCCGCCTGCCAGCCTCGAACTCCACGACCTCGAACGACGATATGATCTGCTTGCCGAGAAACGTCGCCTGCTGGTCGTAGGTCGATCCAAGTCGTAATGGCGGCTCACTGGTCCACGAGCACTGCTGCATCCCTCGCTGCCATTTCGGGTTGTTCGACATATCGGCCAAGTAGTCGAAGACATCAGACGCCGGACGATCGATGTCGACTGATGCTGTCACCTGAATCATTAGTTGCTCCTCGCGAATGAGGCTTCGACCGCGGCGACTCTGGCAGGTCAGCCCTTGCGGCGCTGGAGCTCTGCCGTGATAGCGGGCACGATCTCGTGGAGGTCGGCGATCACGGCCCACGTGGCCTTCGTGACCATGGGAGCGTCTTTGTCCGTGTTGATCGCGAGGATCTGCTTGGCGTTCATCATCCCCACCCAATGCTGGATCGCGCCCGAGATCCCGCACGCGATGTAGAGGTCGGGTGCGACGACGGTCCCGGTCTGGCCGACCTGATCCCTGTGGTTGCGCCAGCCGTTGTTGGTCACGACCCGGGAACAGCCGACCATTCCACCGACTTCGGCAGCCAGGGCTTCGAGCGCCTCGAAACCCTCGGTGCTCCCGACCCCGCGACCGCCACTCACGACAACGGGCGCCGTCGCCAGGGTGATGCCCTCGGCGGTCGTGACCCGATCGCGAACCATCGTCACGGTGTGGGAATCGTCGAGTTCGGGTGTGAACACCCTCCCTGCGGCAGCGCCGGGTTTCTGGGCGTAGCTGGCCTCAGTGGTGTGCGGGGCGTGGGTCACGAGCTTGCGGAGTGCACTGAGGCGAGCCCGTTCGTGCAAGCTTCCGCCCCATCGAATACGCGTCATCTCCCATGAGTCGGCCCCGGGATCAACCGCGATGCAGTTGGCCACGACGGCTTCACCGGTCAGGGCGCCGACGTGCGCCATGACCTCGTTGCCACGTTCGGTCCCGGTCGCCGAGATCGCATCGGCACCGACCGAGTCCGCCAGCTGCACGAGCGCACTGGCCCACGCATCAGGGCCGTAATCTGACAGGATCTCGTGGTGGACCCGATGGACCTCGCCAACTCCATACGGAGCGAGTTGGCCCGCGATCGGATCAGCTTTCTCGCCGATGAGCACGGCATGGAGCGCGGCGCCAGCAGCGTCGGTCACGTGTTTGGCAGCCGTGAGGCCTCCGAGCGACGTCTCGGCCAGTTCACCCCGGTCGTGTTCGATCATGAACAGGTGCACGCTCATACCAGGCCCAGTTCCTCGAGGATGTCGACCACGGCCGGGGTAGCATCTGGCCCGGTCCCCAGGATCTCCACCGTTGAGCCAGATTGTGGTGGTGTCACCAACTCGACTCTCGATTGTCCCCCGGCCATGTAGGCCGGCTCGATGATCGTGGTCTCCGCCTTCTTCGCGGCCATCCGGCCTTTGAGCGTCGGGTACCGGGGAAGGTTGATCCCCTCGCGCACGGCGACGACTGCCGGCAGTGGCAGCTCGTACACCTCAGAACCCGTGGGTGTCGCCCGTCGGGCGGTGATGCTGCCGTCGCCGATGTCGATGCCCTTGATGCCGCTGACCATTGGGCGCCCCAGCGCGCGAGCAACGCGGATTCCTACTTGGTATCCGCCGGAGTCAGCCGACTCGTTCCCGAACAGGATGAGGTCGAATGGCGCGCCGCTTTCGAGTTGCCCGATCGCCGTAACGATTGCTGCTGCGGTCGCCATCGGATCCCAATCGGGAACGTCGGTGGCGAGTAATACTGCTTCGTCGGCCCCGACCGAGACTGCGGTACGGAGCTGCTCATCGGCCTCGATCGGGCCCAGTGTCAGGACGGTCGTTGACCCGCCGTGCTCCTCGACGATCCGGACCGCTTCTTCGACCGCACACTCTTCATGGGGGCTGATCGTGAAGCCGAGCATGTTGGTGTCAATGGCCTGGCGATCCTCGGTGAGGACGATGCGGGCGCCCGGTGCCGGCACCCGCTTGACGCAGACCAGGATCCTCATGACTTCATCCGTCGGTCTTCAGGATCGAACAGCGGCTGACTGCTCGCCCGCGCGACCTTCACCGGGAACAATTCATTCTGGTACATGATTTGCAGGTCGGTGCCCTCGATCGCATGCTCGGGCGGCAGGTAGCCGAGCAGGAGGAACTTTCCGACCGATGGGCCCGCCCCGGCGCTCGTCACCCGGGAAACCCGGCCTTTGGCGTCAACGATCCGGTCACCATCCAGGGTGAGGATCGGCTCGTTGCCGCCCATTGGGAACCGGGCGACGCCGGACGCCGACACGTGCGATTCCAGCGTGAGCGTGCAACACACTGCGGCGGGTTCCTCTTCGCGGGCTTTCATGTAGGCGTCCTTGCCGATGAATTCTGCGCTCTTCACCTTCGGCCGGGCGAGGCCTGCCTCGACTGGGTTGTAGTCAGATTCGAGTTCTGCGCCCATGAGGCGGTACCCCTTCTCGAGGCGACCGGTCGTGCCGTAGACGCCGGCGCCGACCGGCATCACGCCTAAGTCCTGGCCCGCGTTCCACAGCGTGTCCCACAGGCGTGGACCATGTTCCATCGCGGTGTAGATCTCCCACCCGAGGTCGCCCACGTACGAGATTCGGAACATGAGTGCGGGTATTGAACCGATGACCACGTACCTGACAGTGCCGTATGGGAACCCTTCGTGCGACACATCAGCGGTGGTGACCTGCGCTACGAGATCGCGAGCCCCCGGACCCCAGACGCCGATCGTGGTGTACGCAGACGTGACATCGGTGAATGTGACCGAGCCGTCCTCGGGTAGCCACTTGCGGAACCAGTAGCGGTCGCGACCGCCGTCGAATCCTCCGGTGACCACCCGGTAGTGGTCGGCTCCGAGGCGCATCACGGTGAGATCTGACCGGAATCCGCCTTCTGGAGTGAGCAACGGCGTGTAGATGGCGCTGCCCACCGGCCGGTCGACCTGGTTCACGGTCATGTTCTGCATGTAGTCGACCGCGCCCGGACCGGTGATGTCGAAGATGGCGAATGCCGTGAGATCCACCATGCCCACTCGCTCGCGCATCGCCAGATGTTCGGCGTTTTGGATGGGGGACCACCAGCGGCTGTCCCACTCGTGTGGGCGCTCGGGAATCTCATCCGCGTAGTCAGCGAGGAGCCGAGCGTTCGATTCGTACCAGTGCGGCCGTTCCCAACCGCCGGCCTCGAAATACACCGCACCCAGCGCCGAGGTCTTGGGGTGGAGCGAGCTGACCCGGCTGTTGCGCTCCGAATCCCATTGCTCACGCGGATGCACGATGCCGTACGTCTTGTTGAAGTGCTCTGCGCACCGGGCCACGATGTGGTCCTCGGTTCGGTTGTAGTCGTAGAAGCGTGCGATATCCGATGCGTGCGGGTCAACCTCCGGGTAGCCGTGCGTCATCCACTCGGCGAGGGCGCGTCCGGTGCCCGGGCCCTCCTTGATCCAGATCGCGGCGCACGACCAGAGGTTCTTCACTTCGACGGTCTCACCGACGAGCGGCATCGCATCCGGCGTCAGTGACAGCAAGCCGTTGATCCCGTACTTGATCTCGGCGTCGCCCAGGATGGGCATCAACTCCAGCGCCTGTTCGAGTTGGGGGTCGAAATCATCCATCGTCAGGGGAAGCTCAGTCGGGGAGAGCCGTGATTCCTCGATCGACGGAATCGTGTCGGGATGGTGGAAGATCGGACGATGTGCGTAGGAGCCAACTTCCATCGAGCCGCCGGTTTGGCGCTCGTAGCAGAATGTGTCCATGTCGCGCACGATTGGGTAGCCGATTTCGTTGTTCGTGGCCTGGAGCACGTCGAGAGGCCCCACGTCGATCATCTGATGAACGGCCGGAATGAGCGGGATGGTCGCGCCGGCCATGGCGGCGATGCGATTGCTCCACACGCCGCACGCGATGACGATGTAGTCGCATGTTATGTGGCCCTTGTCGGTCTGGACGCCGCTGACCTTGCCGTCTTCCACCTCGATGCCGGTCACCTCGATGTTGGGCACCACGGTCAGCGCACCTTTGTCCATTGCCCGTTCCCGCATGATCGTGCCGGCCCGGAGCGAATCCACCACCGAGACGCTCGGGGTGTAGAAGCCACCGAGCAGGATCTCTTCGTTGATGAAGGGCACCATCTCCTTGATTTCCTCGGGGGTAACGAGGCGGGCTTCGATCCCATAGGTCTTCGCCGATGTCATCCGACGGCGAAGCTCTTCCATCCGAGCTTCCGTGCGGGCGATCTCGATGCCGCCGCACGCGGTGTTGACCCCCATCTCCTCGTACTGCTGCTGGCTATCACGGGTGAGATGGGTCATCTCCTTGTTGTGATCAACCGGGAAGATGAAATTCGAGGCGTGTCCCGTCGAGCCGCCGGGATTGGGCAGCGGGCCCTTGTCGATCTGCACGATGTCGGTCCAGCCGAGTTCGGCCAGGTGATGGACCACCGAGTTGCCAACGATGCCCGCTCCGATGACGACGACGGTGGCGCTCGAGGGGAGGTCGCTCATGGGGCGCTCCTTTTAGACGTGTGGGTTCTGGTTGGTTGTAGATCGCCGGATGGTGGCGCAATGCACGGGGCGCGCTGGCGCGCCGTGGCACAGTTTCACAGGACTCGACGGGCCGCGCGCGCAACCCTCGTCCCGATGTTCCGGGATCCAACCGGGCCAGATGTTCCGCAATGTGGGACCGTATTGCAATGTGGCACGAGACTACCCATCCGCGGCGAGCCGTGCACCCGAAAATGGCGCGGATTCGCTAGCAGAATGCCACTCGCTCCAGTATCGTTCCACTAGGCAGAACCGTTCCATGATGCGGTACTGGCGGTTCGGAGGCAGCGACCCGGTTTGCCGGCCGGAACAAGAACATCTGTTGCGGATCCGGCCGGGCGGCGCCGCACCACATACAGGTCTGGTGGAGATGACAGACGAAGAGCTGGATCTTTCGACGCTGCCTGACGACGAACTCGTCGAGCAGATGCACGACGATCTGTACGACGGTCTCGCCGACGAGATCGCCGAAGGCACCCAAATCCTGCTGGATCGGGGATGGGATCCGCAGAAGGTCCTGGGCGAGGCACTGGTCGAAGGCATGCGGATCGTGGGGATCGATTTTCGCGATGGCATTCTGTTCGTGCCCGAGGTGCTGCTGGCGGCCAACGCCATGAAGGCCGGGATGGCGCTGCTCCGACCGTTGCTCGCTGAGACCGGCGCAGATCAAGTCGGCAAGGTCGTGATCGGAACCGTCAAGGGTGATATCCACGACATCGGCAAGAACCTCGTCGCGATGATGATGGAAGGCGCCGGCTTCGAGGTCGTCGACCTCGGCATCAACACCGATGTCGACGAGTTCCTCCAAGCACTCGAGGACCATAAGCCGGACATCCTGGGAATGTCGGCGCTGCTCACGACGACGATGCCGTACATGAAAGTTGTCATCGACACCCTCGTGGAGAAAGGTGTCAGGGACGACTACATCGTGCTGGTTGGTGGTGCGCCCCTCAACGAAGACTTCGGCGCCGCGGTTGGTGCCGACGCCTACTGCCGCGATGCCGCCATTGCCTCCGAAACCGCGAAAGACCTCGTGGCGCGGAAGCGAATCCTGGCGTCCGAGGATGCCTGAGGACCGTCTCCCGTCGGTGTTCGTGCTGGCGTGCGGAGCACTCGTCAACGAGATGCTCGCTGTCATCTCGGCCAATGGGTGGTCCCACATCACGGTCGAGTGTCTCCCAGCTGCACTGCACAACACACCGGACCGGATTCCGGCGGCGGTCGCCAGCCGGCTCGATGATGCTGCAGGCCGGTACGACCGCATTTTGGTCGGATACGCCGACTGCGGCACCGGAGGGCTGCTCGACCGCGAGCTCGAGGCGCGGGGGGTCGAGCGGCTACCCGGCGCACACTGTTACGAGTTCTTTGCGACAACGCCGGCGTTCACGGCGCTCCACGACGCCGAGCCTGGCACCTTCTATCTCACCGACTATCTGACCCGGCATTTCGATCGGCTGGTCATGCGCGATCTCGGAATCATCGACCACCCCGAGCTGCGCGACGCCTATTTCGGCAACTACACGCGTCTCGTGTACCTGTCGCAGGTGCCGAGCGCCGGACTTCTCGCGCGGGCACAGGCGGCGGCCGAGCTCCTGGGCCTGGCATTCGAACATCGGCCGGTTGGCTACGGAGATCTCGGCACGTCACTCGAGAGCTTCGTGAACGCGAGGTGATGGGCAGGTAATGCGATGCGTGGAAACCGGCCGGGAGGGAGGAACTCGAACATGAGTGGTGAGCTCATCACCATCTACTGGCGCGACATCCCAGCGCAGGTCACGGCCAGAAGTGGCCGGGTGAAGGCCAGCGTGCAGTTGTCGGATCGATTTCAGATCGCGATCGACAAGGCCGCCGTCCGGGCCGGCAAGCACACCACCAACGACTATCTCGAGGAGTGGCGGCGCGAGTCGGAGCCTTGTGGCGCGGATCTGCAGTTGGCAGTCGATGAAGCCGCCACCCGGCTCGAAACGGAATTCACGGCAGACGTACTGGACCAGCTCGTGGCCTCTGGTGGCCTGAGGCCGGGAGCAAAGGAAGGAAACGGGTCATGACCGACACGGTTGTTGGATCTGCATCGAGGGAGGTCGTCATCGGCTTCGACCGCCCATTTGTGGTCATCGGCGAGCGTATCAACCCGACCGGGAGAAAGCTCCTGGCCGAAGAGATGAAGCATCGCGACTTCTCCCGGGTCGAAGCCGACGCACGTGCCCAGGTCGCAGCTGGAGCACACATGCTGGACGTCAACGCAGGCATCCCCCTGGCCGACGAGCCGGCGATCCTCGCGCAAACGGTCACACTGGTGCAGTCGCTCACTGATGTGCCGCTCAGCATCGACTCGTCGATCATCGACGCGCTCGAGGCCGGCCTCGGTGTCTACAAAGGCAAGGCTCTCGTGAACTCGGTGACCGGTGAAGGCGAATCGCTCGACCGGGTGCTCCCGCTCGTCGCCAAGCATGGCGCCGCTGTGGTGGCCATCACGAACGACGAAACCGGCATCTCGGAAGACCCCGACGTCCGGTTTGACGTTGCTCGCAAGATCGTCGACCGTGCAGCCGACTACGGGATCGATCACTCAGACGTCGTGGTTGATCCACTCGTGATGCCGATCGGGGCGATGGCCACCGCCGGTCAGCAGGTCTTCCATCTGGTGCGACGGCTGCGTGAAGAGCTCAAAGTCAACTCGACGTGTGGGGCTTCGAACGTGAGTTTCGGCCTCCCGAATCGGGCTGGCATCAACTCGGCCTTCCTCGCGATGGCGATCGGAGCCGGGATGACGTCGGCGATCACCAACCCCCTCGAAGCGGAGATCATGCAGGCAATTCGCGCCGCAGACGTCCTCGCCGGCCATGACAAGGATTGTGTCTCGTGGATCAGCACCTACCGCCAGCCCGACATCGACAATGCCCGGCGGCGAGGCAGTCGCCGGCGCTCGGCGCAGGCGGGCTGACCGGGATCGTGGCCGGCACGCTCGACATCGTGTTCGCCCCGTCCGGGCGTCGGGGGACGGTGCCGGTCGGGACAACCGTCCTCGATGCCGCCCGCTCGCTCGGTGTCGACATCGACTCGGTCTGCGGAGGTCGGGCAATCTGTGGCCGGTGTCAGGTTGCGATCTCCCCGGATGAGCCCGGACGCTCCGTGTCGCCGCCGGGCCCGAGCGAAACCACCGACTATCGGCCCAGACGGCCGCTGGCCGCCGGGAACCGGCTGTCGTGTCAGGTAGACGCGCTGGCCGATCTTGTCATAGACGTTCCTGCATCGAGCCAGGTGCACCGCCAGGTGGTCCGCAAGCGCGCCGAGGTGCTCGACATCGAGGTCGATCCCGTCGTCCGCCTGTATTACGTCGAGGTGGCGGAACCGGACATGCACCGGCAGGCCTCCGACCTGCGGCGCCTCCGTGAGGCACTGGCGGCGCAATGGAGCCCAGAATTTGCCGATCTCTCGATCGATCCGGCTCTGCTGGGTGACCTCCAGTCGAGCTTGCGACAGGGCAAGTGGGCGGTGACGGTCGCAGTGCATGACAATTGTGTCATCAGTGCGGTGTGGCCTGGGTTTCGCGACGTGGTGCTGGGCGTGGCGTTCGATGTGGGATCGACCACCGTCGCCGGACACCTCGTGGACCTGCTCACCGGCCAGGTGCTCGCGTCCGCTGGCATGATGAATCCCCAGATCCGGTATGGCGAGGATCTCATGAGCAGGGTTTCGTACTCGATGATGCACCCGGGCGGAGCGGCCGACATGACCGCAGCGGTCCGGGCAGCGGTCAATTCGTTGATCGAGGAGATGACGACTGAGGCTGGCGCCGCCATCGAAGAGGTGCTCGAACTGACCTTCGTTGGCAATCCGATCATGCACCATCTGCTGCTCGGCATCGATCCTCGCGAGCTCGGCGTCGCGCCGTTCGCGCTCGCGGTCGAAGACTCGATACGGGTTCGGGCGGAGGAACTCGGCGTGCATGCCAACCCCGGAGCCAGGGCGTATGTACTCCCCTGTGTCGCCGGACACGTCGGTGCCGATGCCGCGGCGGCGGCGTTGTCAGAGGCGCCACACAAGAGCGACGACATCCAGCTGCTCGTGGACGTGGGAACGAACGCTGAGATCTTGCTGGGGAGCCGCGATCGGCTGCTGGCCGCCTCGAGTCCGACCGGTCCGGCGTTCGAAGGCGCCCAGATCTCGAGCGGCCAGCGGGCCGCCCCGGGCGCGATCGAGCGGGTCCGGATCGATCGGGACTCTCTCGATGCCCGGTATCGCGTCATCGGCTCTGAGTTGTGGTCGGACGATCCAGGATTCGCAGCGTCGATCGAGAGCTTTGGGGTAACGGGTATCTGCGGGTCCGGAATCATCGAAGCGGTCGCAGAGATGTTCCTTGCCGGGATCGTGAGCGCGGATGGCGTCATCGGCGGTGTTGAACGTTCGGATCGGATCGTGGCGGAGGGTCGGACATATTCGTACATGCTCATCGACGGCGAGCGCCCGATTCGCATCACGCAGCCGGACGTGCGGGCGATCCAGCTGGCGAAGGCAGCGCTGTACGCGGGCGTCCGCCTGCTGATGGACCGGCTGGGCGTGGATCACGTCGACGAGGTCCGGCTCGCCGGTGCGTTTGGCAGCCACATCGATCCCACGTATGCAATGGTGCTGGGCCTCATCCCCGACTGCGAGCTGGATCACGTGCACGCCGCCGGGAACGCGGCCGGGTCCGGCGCGATGATCGCTCTTCTCAGCGGCGCGGCGCGCGCCGAGGTCGAAGCGCTGGTCCGTACGGTCGAGAAGATCGAGACGGCCATTGAACCGTCGTTTCAGGCGCATTTCGTGGCGGCGATGGGCATTCCCCATGCGTCGCATCCGTTCGCGCGATTGGCGGAGTCCGTTCCGCTACCGGGGCGCCGGGACGACTCGAGTAGTGACACCAGGCGCCGCCGTAATCGCCGGCGAGCCTGACCAGATCCGGAGGACGACTCATGAGCGACGGACGACGAGCCAGGAGGGCAGGCGGTCGAGCTGCTCGCCAGGCTGCGCGAACGAGACATTCGATCGAGCAACAGACCTTCCTGACCCGCACGCTCAGCCCGGTCGAGGTCGTGTCGGAGGAAGGCCTCGCGCTCATCGAGCACAATGCAGATACGCTGCTCGAACAGGTCGGGATCGAGGTCGTCGGTTATCCGGAGGCCATCGAGATCTATCGCGATGCAGGCGCCTCTGTTGACGGCACCCGGGTTCGATTCCCACGCGGGATGTGTCGCGATCTCGTCCAGGCAACGGCGCCGAAGGTCTTCACCCAGCGAGCCCGCAATCCGGAACGCTCGGTGGTGATCGGTGATCCGCACATCGTATTGGTTCCCGCATACGGTTCGCCGTTCGTACGCGATCTGGATGGCGGTCGCCGCTACGCAACGATCGCCGACTTCGAGAACTTCACCAAACTCGCCTACATGTCACCGGCGTTGCATCACAGCGGCGGTACGTTGTGTGAGCCGGTGGATCTGCCGGTCAACAAGCGCCACTTGGACATGGTGTACAGCCACATCCGCTACAGCGACAAGCCGTTCATGGGCTCGGTAACGCATCCTGATCGGGCGCAGGACACCGTCGACATGTGCAAGATCGTCTTCGGGGAAGCGACGCTGCGCAACGAGACGGTCGTGGTTGGGCTCGCCAACGCCAACTCGCCCATGTCGTGGGATTTCAACATGCTGGGATCCGCCAAGGTGTACGCCGAGAACAACCAGGCGACGCTGATCACGCCGTTCATCCTCGCGGGCGCCATGTCACCGGTGACTGTGGCCGCGGCTGCGACCCAGACACTGGCCGAGGCCCTGGCCGGGATGGCATTCACGCAGATCGTCAAACCGGGCGCTCCGGTGATCTTCGGGTCCTTCGCAAGCTCGATGTCGATGCAATCGGGCGCACCGACGTTCGGCACACCGGAGCCGCAGCTGGTCCTCTTTCTCATGGCGCAGCTCGCTCGGCGCGTGGGCGTGCCGTTCCGGTCGGGCGGCAACTTCACCGCATCGAAGGTGCCGGACGCCCAGGCGGCGTACGAGAGCGCCATCAGCTTTCTGCCGGCGATTCAGGCCGGGGTCAACTTCCTCCTCCACTCCGCCGGCTGGCTCGAGGGCGGGCTGACGATGGGCTACGAGAAGTTCATCATCGATGCCGACCAGGCGTCGATGATGCAAGCATGGGTCGCAGGCGTCGACCTCTCAGAGAATGGGCTTGCGCTCCAGACCATGCTCGACAATGGTCCGGGCCAGCATTTCCTTGGCACGGACCACACCATGTCGAATTTCGAGAGAGCCTTCTGGCGGTCGGAGATCGCGGACAACAACAGCTTCGAACAATGGGAATCGGAGGGCGGAGCGGACGCGGTTGAGCGAGCGAGCCGGCGCTGGAAGGAGATGCTCGCCGAGTACGAGGCGCCGGACATGGACGATGCGGTGCTCGCGGAACTCGACGCATGGGTTGGCGCACGCAAGGCTGCCTTCCCCGACTCGGATGTGTGAATCATGACAACATCGACCCTGACCGACGCCCAGCGACGGGAGATCCGCCGGGTGTTGACCGACCCGGTCTTCGAGCTGATCCCGTTGAAGAACGTGATGGATCAGGCTGCCCATCTTCCTGCCGGGGCGACTGTCTCCGTCACGGCCTCGCCGGCCAAGACACTCGAGGACACACTGGACCTCGCGGCCGCGCTGCAGGCTGAAGGGTTTCGGGTGATCCCACATCTCTCGGCGCGCATGACCCGGGACCGCGCCCATCTGGAGGCGCTGCTCGATCGCCTCGCCGAGATGGGCCTCGATCAAGCATTCGTCGTCGGCGGCGATGCCGAGTACACCGGCGAGTTCTACGACGCCGAGTCGTTGCTGTCGACCATGACTGCGATCGGCCACGACATCAGCGACATCGGGATCGGGAGCTACCCGGAGGGACATCATATATTCGACCCCCCGACTGCAGCCGCGGCACTCCATGCCAAGCAGCCGTACGCGACGTCGATGACATCCCAAATGTGCTTTGACGGCCCGGCGATTTCCGATTGGCTGCGGATGACACGAGCAGAGGGCATCACGCTCCCGCTGTATCTCGGCATACCGGGTGTCGCAGAGCGCATGAAACTCATGAAGATCGCAACGCGCATCGGCGTCGGGCAATCGGCCCGGTTCCTCGCTCACAACAAGAGCCTCGTCCGGACCTTCATTCAGCCCGGCGGCTATTCGGCCGACGAGCTCCTCGAGGACATGGTCGACACCCTTGCCGACGAGACCGCGAATGTCGCCGGCGTACACATCTACACGTTCAACCAGGTGGAAACGACTGAACGGTGGCGGCGCGACTATCTGGATTTGCTGCGATGAGGAGCGAGTGATGACCGCGCAGGTACTCGACGGAAAAGCAGTGGCAGCAGCGGTGAAACGGGAGGTGGCCGGAGCCGTCGCCGAGCTCGGACGCTCACCGTGCCTGGCCACCGTGCTCGTCGGCGATGATCCCGCTTCACACACCTACGTCCGGGGAAAACGCCGTGACGCCGAAGAATGCGGCATGCGATCGTTTCATCATGAGCTGGCGGATGACACCTCACAGCAGGCCATCGAGGAACTGATCGTGTCGCTCAACCAGAACGAGGACGTCGACGGAATCCTCGTCCAGTTGCCGCTACCACCAGGACTCGACAGCGAAGCGATCACCGAGCGGATTGCGCCGGCCAAAGACGTGGACGGTCTCCACCCGCACAACCTCGGCCTCCTCGTCCTCAACCGCACCGGTATGCGGCCGTGCACGCCGTCTGGCGTGATGCGGATTCTCCACCATTACGACGTCGCCACGAGCGGAGCGCGAGCAGTGGTCGTGGGCCGTTCCTTCCTCGTCGGCCGTCCGATGGCACTGCTGCTCTCCGCCAAGGGCGCTGACGCCACCGTCACGATCGCACACTCTCGGACGAAGGACCTCGGGGCCACGATCCGTGAAGCAGACATCGTCATCGCCGCAGTCGGGGTCCCCGAGCTCATCACCGGCGACATGGTCAAGCCTGGGGCGACGGTCATCGACGTTGGCATCAATCGGGTTGACGGCAAACTCGTCGGAGACGTCGAGTATGCCTCCGTCGCCGAGGTCGCGGGGGCGATCACGCCGGTGCCGGGCGGGGTGGGGCCGATGACCCGGGCCATGCTGATGGCGAACACGCTCGCCGTGGCCCGATCTCGGGGCTGACCCATGGCCGATGATGCGCTGCTCCAGCCGCTACAGCTCAAGCACCTCGAGCTGAAGAACCGGATCCTCTCGACGAGCCACGAGCCCGCGTATGCCGAGGACGGCAAACCCAAACTGCGATATCAGCTCTATCACGAGGAGAAGGCCAAGGGCGGGCTGGCGATGACCATGTTCGGCGGATCGACGAACGTCGCCCCGGATTCTCCGCCCGTATTCGGCCAGTTGTACGCGGGTGATGACTCGATCATCCCCTATTTCCAGCAGTTGGCAGGACGAGTGCATCGCCACGGCGCCGCCACGATGGTGCAGCTGACGCACATGGGCCGGCGGACGATCTCAGACGCGGGGGAATGGCTCCCGACGGTGGCGCCATCGTCGGTGCGCGAGCCCGCGCATCGCAGCTTCCCCAAGGAGATGGAGGAGGCGGACATCCGCCGCATCGTACGGGCGTACGGACAGGCGGCGCGTCGAGCCAAGGAAGGCAACCTCGATGGCTGTGAGGTCATCGCCTACGGACATCTCGTCGATCAGTTCTGGTCACCATTGGTCAACCAGCGCACCGATCGCTACGGCGGCAGCCTCGAGAACCGGATGCGGTTCGGCCTCGAGGTGCTCGCCGAAATCCGTGAACAGGTCGGAGACGACTTCATCGTGGGAATTCGGATGACGTGTGATGAAGACACCGACGGCGGGCTGACGGCAGAAGATGGCATCGCCATCGCCCGCGGCCTGGTCCGGACCGGGATGATCGATTTCGTGAACGTCATCAAGGGTTGGATTGCCACCGATGAAGCCATCGCTCGCGTGATTCCCGGCTCCGGTACGCCGCTCGGCCCGCATCTCGCCTTCGCGGGTGCGATCAAGGACGCCGTGAATGTCGCCGTCTTTCAGGCGGCGCGGGTGGCCGATGTCGAAACCGCGCGCCATGCGGTTGCATCCGGGTACGTCGACATGGTCGGCATGACCCGGGCCCACATGGCAGATCCCCACATCGTGCGAAAGCTCGAGCGTGGCGAGGCTGATCGTATCCGTCCCTGCGTTGGCGCCTCGTTCTGCATCAACCGGCTTTACCTGGGTCACGACGCGCTGTGCATTCACAATCCGTCGACGGGTCGTGAGTCGACGATTCCCCAACTGGTGGAGCGCACCGCCGGGCCGGCCCGCCGGGTCGTCGTGGTTGGAGGTGGCGTCGCGGGCCTCGAAGCAGCGCGTGTGTCGGCGGCCCGGGGCCACACCGTGACTCTGTTCGAAGCGGCCCACGAACTGGGGGGACAAGCGCTGCTGGCGGCCCGGGCAAACGGGCGCCGGCGGGAGTTGCAGGGAATCGTCGACTGGCTCATCGCTGAGGTTGGCCACGAAGGCGTCGAGGTTCGGCTCAACACGCCGGCCGACGCGGACACGGTGGTGGCACTGGATCCTGATGTCGTGATCGTTGCCACCGGCGGTTGGCCGCGGATCCCCGACATCGGTGGCGCCCACCTCGTCACCACGGTGTGGGACGTCATCAGTGGACACGTCAGGCCGCAAGGATCCGTGCTCGTGTTCGACGATCACGGCAACGAGGAGGCCATGTCAACGATCGAGCGTCTCGCGCTCGGCGGATCGTCGGTCGAGGTCGTTACTCCTGATCGCCATGTCGGCCACGAGGTCACCGGAACCGCCTACCCCGAATACCTGCGGATCATGTACACCCACGGGGTGGTCATGACCCCCGACCACCGGCTGGTCGGCGTCGCCAGGTCCGGCGACCGCATGGTTGCCGTCCTTCGGAACAGCTACACGGGCACTGAGCAGGAGCGCCTCGTCGACCAGGTCATCGTCGAGCATGGGACCGAGCCGATCGCCGACGTGTACTTCGATCTCGTCGACGACTCGAGGAATCGCGGCGAGGTGGACATCGATGCGCTCATCGCGGTTCAGCCCCAGCACCTGGTGACCAACCCGGCCGGTTTGTACCAACTCTTTCGTATTGGTGATGCGGTGGCGAGTCGCAACATGCATGCCGCCATCTATGATGCTCGCCGGCTCTGTATCGCGTTGTGAACCGAGGGCTTGTTGGCGCCGTTGCCGGCTCGCCCTCGCAACGCGCTGGTGCAGCCACCCGGGTGCCTCGAGATCCGCCACAACTCCCGCTGACCCGTTACAGTCATCGGACGTGGGAGAGCAGATCCTCGTCACCGGCGGACTGGCGCTCGACGGCACCGTCGGCGTATACGGCGCCAAGAACGCCGTCCTCAAACAGATGGTCGCAACGCTGCTCGCTCCCGGTGTGCACCGGCTTCGAAACGTTCCCGGGATCCTCGATGTGCGGATCATGCAGATGGTGCTCGAGCACATGGGCGCCATCTGCTCGGT
>Ga0224512_10002899_pt1 | contig 15359 bp, 9 predicted proteins | sample SF_May12_sed_USG_4_FD_169103 | JGI IMG/M metagenome (GOLD analysis project Ga0224512, IMG submission 169103) | Sediment microbial communities from San Francisco Bay, California, United States - SF_May12_sed_USGS_13 | ecosystem: Environmental > Aquatic > Marine > Sediment | place: USA: California...
TCGATGGCGAGGCGGCGACCTCCGCCGTCGGGGCATGGCGGGACCGGCCCGTGTGCGCCGTCATCAAGCACACGACCCCATGCGGAATTGCGTTGGGGACGAGTGCGGAAGAGGCCTATCGCCGCGCGTTGGCCACGGATCCGAAATCGGCATTCGGGTCGGTTGTCGCCTTCAATACCATCGTCGATGTTCCCGCCGCCCACGCCATGCAGGATCTCTTTGTCGAGGTGGTGGTGGCTCCGCGCTTCCACGATGGCGCCGTCGAGGTGTTCGCCAGGAAGAAGAACCTGCGCGTGGTGGAACTCCCACTCCCCGACAGCCGCCCGGCCCTCGACTTCAAGCGGGTGCGCGGCGGATTTCTGGTGCAAGACCAGTTCAGCACATCACCAGATGAGGCAGAGTGGACCGTTGCTTCGACTCGAATACCCTCGGAAGCGGAGTGGCGTGACCTGCGATTTGCCTGGGCGGCCGTCGCGGTCGTGAAATCGAACGCGATTCTCCTGGCGCGCAACGAAGCGGCGATCGGCATTGGAGCCGGTCAGATGAGCCGCGTGGACGCGTCGTTCATCGCCGTTCACAAAGCCCGTGACGCGGGCAATGACCCGGCGGGCAGTGTGCTCGCCTCCGATGCGTTCTTCCCCTTCGCCGACGGCATCGAGCACGCCGCCGAGTCCGGCGTGACCGCCGTGATCCAACCCGGCGGATCGAAGCGCGACGACGAGGTAACGGCCGCAGCAGATGCTCATGGCATGGCCATGGTGATGACGGCGAGGCGGCAATTCCGCCATTAGATCGGACGACTGTGACGACTCTGACGACGAGGACGACACTGACGACTGCCGCTTCTGCCGCTCTGCCGCTCTGCCGCCGTTCGAATGGCGATGACGACCGATGACTGACGCCGAGCGAGCAGCGGTCGTGCCGCTTGAGGGCCGCGAGCGCCCCCCGTACGGTTGGGCGGCGCTCGTCTTCCTCGCGATCCTCGGTCTCTACGTGCTCACGATTGCGCCCACCACGCAGTTCTGGGATACCTCCGAATACATCGCGGCGGCCAAGGTCGTGGGAATTCCCCATCCGCCGGGGAACCCGCTGTTCGTGCTGTTGGCGAGCGTGTGGGGTGCCATCCCGTTGGTCGAGCACTACGCGCTCAGGATCAACCTCTTCGCAGCCGTGACGAGTGCCCTCGCGTCGGGCTTCCTGTTCCTCGTGGCCGATCGGTTCCTGCGGAACATCATTGCCGAGCCGCGCTGGGTCCGCCTCGCAGCGGCCGCCGCCGGAATCCTGGTCGGCGCGACGTCATTCACGGTGTGGAACCAGTCGGTCGTGAACGAGAAGGTCTACACGGTGAGCCTGCTTTCGATCGCCCTGGTGCTGTGGCTGGTCGTGCATTGGGGTGACGAGCCACCCGGGGAGCGTCGGGACCACTGGTTGATTCTCATCGTGTACGTGCTCGCGCTGAGCGTCACCAACCACCTCATGGTGCTGCTCGCGGGGCCGGCAGTCCTCGTGTACGTGCTCTACACCGACCCGCGAGTCGTCTTGCGCTGGCGAGTGTGGGTTGCCGGCGCGCTCGTCGTGGCGGTCGGCGTCAGTGTGTGGTTGGTGCTGCCCATTCGTGCCGGCTTCTACCCGGCGATCAACGAGGGTGAGCCTACCACGTGGAGTGCGTTCCTGGCTGTGCTCAACCGCGACCAATACCAGAAGGGACCGCTCATTCCTCGCCAGGCCGACCTGTTCTGGCAGTACGCCAACTACCTGCAGTACTTCGCCTGGCAGTTCGCGCACGACTTGGACATTCCAATTCGTCGCGGGTTGGCGGTCGTGTTCGGCGGGCTCGGCCTGCTGGGCGCCCTGCGTCAGTGGCAGCGAGACCGGCGTGGCGCGATCGCGATGATCTCGCTCATGGTCACCGTCGTCATTCTGCTCGTGTTCTACCTCGACTTCAAGTACGGATTCTCCATTCGGCCCGGCGAGAACCTGCTGCGGGAAGTCCGCGAGCGGGATTACTTCTTCATTGCGTCCTTCCTGCTCTGGGGCGTGTGGGTGGCCGTCGGACTCGGCGCGGTGCTCGAGATCGTGGCGGCGATGTTCCGCGACCGAATGCCCGACCGACAGGCCTGGCTCGTCGGGACGCCGGTGCTCGCCGTCGCGCTGATCCCGCTGTGGGGCAATATCCAGACGGCGTCACGGGCCAACGAGACGCTTCCGCGCGACTTCGCGTGGGACATGCTGCAATCGGTGGAACCGTATGGGATTCTGGTCACGACCGGGGACAACGACACATTCCCGCTCTGGTACATGCAGGAAGTGGAGGGTGTGCGCCGGGACGTGCTGATTGCCAACACCTCACTCATGAACACGCAGTGGCACATTCGGCAACTCAAGCGGCGGGAGCGGTTCCCCTTCGATTCTACACAAGCCATCGCGCCGTATCATGGAGCGTCGTGGACCCAACCGACCGACGAGGCCATCGCGCTCTCCTATGAAGAAATCGACGCGATGCCCATCGTCTATCCTTTGCGGGAACGAAGTGTCTTCCAGGCGGGCAGTCTCCGCGTCGTGCTCGAGCCGCGGGTGCTCGAACGCGCCGAGCTCGTCACGTTACAGCTCATTCAAGACAACTTCGGGGAGCGCCCCATCTATTTTGGCCGCACCACCGGTGCCTACGCCGATGAGCTCGGCCTCACCCAACACCTTCTGGGCCAGGGACTGGTGCGGAAGCTGATGCCGGCGCCACTCGAGCCGACCGATGACATCACCTGGCTGGGCTCGTTGGGGTGGGTGCAGCATTCCCGCACCGAGACCCTCCTGTTCGACATCTACCACGCCGATGCGGCGGCACGCCCGCGCCCCAAGGGGTGGGTGGACCGTCCCTCGGAGGGCATCATGTCGCTGTATGGGTTGCTGTACGCCACGTACGCCCAGTTTCTTGCGACGCAACCACCCGATACCCTGGCGGCCGACTCCGTCCTTGCCGAGCGATTCATGCGTGCTTCGGACCTCGCGCAGCAGATCCTCGAGCAAACCAGCTTCGGCTCGTTACTCCAGCCTTAGAATCGCGCCTCGACACCGACGAGGAGCCGCCGACCCGGTGCCGGCTCGTAGAATCGGCCCCCACGTGCATTGACGACCACCGACGCGCTATACATTCGATCGAACAGGTTGAGCACCGCCACGTACGGATCGACCGTGGCACGACCAAGCACACCACGCCACCCGACACGCACGTTCGAGACCGCAAAGCCGCTGACCTGTTCGCTGTTCACATCGTCGACGTAGTACGCCGACGTGAACGTTTGCTCGAGCACACCCCACACGCCACGAGACGCGCCGGCACGCACGAACAGGTGCAGACGATGCTGCGGCACACCCGGCATGTCATTGTCATCCAACGTATCGGCGGCCGTGCGGAACATGACGTACACGTGGTCGCCAAGGGTGTAGGCGGCGCCCACGGAAATCGTCGCCGGCAACGCGGCGTCAACGCCCACCTCGAGCCCGCGGCTCCGGAGGGTGGCGGCGTTGCGAAAGAAGCGTCGGCCGGGCTGCGCCGGATCTTCGAACGGTACGAGTGCGCTCCGAATGTCAGCGCGGTATGCCACAACCTCGTAGCGGAGCCCCTCTGCGACCACTCCGCGCACACCGAACTCATAACTCCACGTGCGCTGGGGCTCGAGCGCGGGGTTGAGTCCGCCACCGCCATCGGGACGGTTGACCAGCTCCGTCGTGGTGGGCGTCTCGAACGCGGAGCTCACGTTGACCCATGGTGTCACGACGTCTGAGGCCCCGGCAACGAGACCCACCGAGCCCGAGGCTGCGTGCATCGTACGCCCGCCCGATTGGTCCCCATCCACCAAGAGACGGTCATCGACCCGAAACCCCACGGCGTCGTACCGCACACCTGCATTCAGCGTCACTCCCCGTCCCAGAGAGAACGCGGTCTCCACGAACGGACCGATCTCTCCCACGGTCTCGAACTGGTCCAGCGTCGTCTCCGTACCATCCAGTGACCGGTTCTCGCGCTGGTCGCGTTGTTGCTGCGCGTCCACACCGACGGTGACGGTCGGCGCAAATGGTACGCCCGCCACCTGCCACGTGCCGGACGCGCGAACCCCATAGGTCCAGCGGGCCAGATCGATCTCTCCGAACGTGAGGCGGTTGTCCACAACCCGCCGTGACCCAAACACGGCAAGTGAAACCGCGGCATCAGGGCCAAGCCGGTGATCGACCGCCACACCGGCTTGCCCCTGCCGAATCGATTTGAATGCCCCCACTTGCACATTGAATGGTGCGGCCTGCGCTGGAAGGGTATCGGCCTCCAAACTGGTGAGCGACCCCGGGTTGAGGGCGTCGGGACTGTCGGCGACGTAGAGCAACGCACTGAGGCGCGTTCGCTCGGCGAGCGGCTGATGGAGGCGAACCGACGCACGCCGCATTTCGGCGGACGAGTGGTCCCGGAAGCCGTCCTGCTTGGTCCACGATCCCGACGCGAATAGCGCACCGGCTCCGAGCGGGGCTTCAACCGCCGCGAATGCTTTGCGAAACGCGAACGCCCCGCCGTCGACTCGCGCGCGCCCACCGACCCGATCGGGCGGGCGGCTTCTCGACGTGACACTGATGACGCCACCGGATGCGTTGCCGTACAGACTCGAAGAGGCCCCGCGCAACACCTCGATTCGTTCGACGTCGCTCAACTCGATGCTCGAGAGCTGTCCCTGCCCGTCAGGGAGGGTCTGCGGAATGCCATCCAGTACCAATTTGACGCCGCGCAGTCCGAACGCCGATCTGGCGCCGAAGCCGCGGATTGAGATCCGCTCATCCTGGGAGTCGTTGTATCGATCCACCGCGAACACGCCGGGGACCGTGAGAAGCACGTCCGCAAGCGCGTCTGTGCTGCGGCCCTCGGTCACCAGCGATCCGCGTACGGTGGCGACGGCGCGCGACATGCCGCGCCACGCTACATCGCGGCGCGTCACGGTCACCATCATCGGCGCCAGCGTCGCGCGAAACAGCGAATCCGCCCGCATGCTGTCAGGCGGAATCTCCTGGCTCACTGTGCGCGACGGACACAGGGCAAGAGCGCTGCCCACGACGAGCGGCGCCACACATTGGAGTCGGAGGCCCACGCGACCCTCGTGCATCAGGCCGATCAGCGCGCCGAGCTCCCGTCAGCCAGCTTATCGAGAAATGCGCGGAACCCGGACAGGTCGCCGACGCGAACGGCCCCCGCACGTTCCAGCGCCGGCGTGACCCCGCTTCCGCCGACCGCGAGCGTCACGTCCTTGGGCAAGCGCTCTCGCAACAGCTCGACTTCCCGCGCGATCTCGGCGTCCGGCTGGGGATAGATCACGCTCAACGCCACCACGCGCGGGGCGTGCCGATCGGCAGCGGTCACGATCGAGTCGGCGGGCGCGTTGGCTCCCAAGTACACGACTCTCCACCCGGCGGCCGCCGCCGCCGCCGCCGCCATCATGGCACCGAGCTCGTGTCGCTCGCCCGACGGCGTCGCCACAACGATCGCGGGCGCAGCATCACGACCGCTCGCGGACGCGACCGTGGTGCCAAGCACATGGTTTGCCACGGCGGACGCGAGATGCTCGTGCGCGATTCCCAGCTCACCGGCATGCCACCCTGCCCCAATGCGCTCCAACACACCGACCATGACGCGCTCCAAGAACTCGTCGGCGGTGAGGGCCACCGCCGCGCGGGACAACACGACCCGCAGCCGGGCCGGGTCCAAGTCGGCGACAGCGGCCAGGGCTTGTTCGACGTACCGCGCCGCTGCTGACGGCACACGCGGACGAGCCGACGGGGTATCGCCGGCATCCTGCGCCTCGTCTTCGCGCACGATGGCTGCGAGCCGGTCAGTCGGGAGCGACGCAATCTGCCCGATACTCCGACCGGCCGCCGCCGCCCGCTTGAGCAAGCGCAGCCGCTCGATGTCCGTGTCGGAGTAGAGCCGGCGCCCACCCCGCGAGCGGCGCGGTTCGACCGCAGCATACCGCCGCTCCCAGGCACGCAACACATCCGCCGTAAGGCCTGTTCTCCGCACCACCACCTGAATCGGATGTTGCTTCTCGTCGGCCATCCTCGATCACCACCAGGTCTAAGCTATGTCCAGACAACAATCTAGCCGATTCCAGCAGACGTCAAGCACTTGCCGAGGTCCAGTCAGAAGTGAATATCGACAAAACCTTGACAAAGTCGTCACATTGCTCTATAATCCTAGACATAACTTAGACACCAATTTCCTGGAGGAAACAATGAAAATCGCTAAGCTCATCCCCGCCTTCACTTTAGCTGGTCTCGGCCTCGCTCTGTCACAGCCGGCGCAGGCGCAGTACGGCAGCATGGCGGACAAGGCGCCCAAGATGGACATCGTTCAGACAGCTGTGTCAGCAGGCTCGTTCACCACGCTGGTCACCGCCATCAAGGCCGCCGGTCTCGTCGATGTGCTCAAGGGCGAGGGTCCGTTCACAGTGTTCGCGCCCACGGATGAGGCGTTCGCGAAGTTGCCCGAGGGCACCCTCGAGGCGCTCCTCGCCGATACGGACAAGCTCAAGGCCGTATTGACATATCACGTGGTCCCGGGAGCCGTGATGGCCGCGGATGTCGTGAACCTCTCAGAGGCCCCGACGGTCCAAGGCAAGAAGCTCACGATCCGCACGGACCATGGAGTGATGATCAACAATGCTATGGTCGTGAAGACCGACGTGGCGGCGAGCAACGGCGTGATCCACGTGATCGACACCGTATTGATCCCGTAACACTCTCCAGTCGTTTGCTCTGACAACGGCCGAGGACTTCCACGTCCTCGGCCGTTGTGCTGCTAGCACCGGCCCCGACGATGGTCCACCGGCCGGCACGTGAACCCCCAGTCTTTCCAGAGACCTGCTCCAGCGTTGCGGGCTGCTGACTCCGCCCGCACCAGTCGACGCCGGTAGCGGAGATTGGGCGGGATGAAGAAGGTGACCGCCCACCCGCCACGTACCATGGCTTCGTTCACCATCGTGTCGGCAGACCAGAGATAGGCGAGTTTCCGACCGAACGTATCGAACAGCTCGCGATCCCGCTCGATCCGGACGACACTGCCGCGAGGAAGACGCTCAGCAAGTGCCGCGCGCGATCGATTCCCGTGCGGGACCTGGTCACCTTCCGGGGCGTCGATCCCGACCAGGCGAATCCGGATTCCGCCCTCGCAGTCGATGGTGTCCCCGTCGACGATGCGCAACACGGTGCACAGGGTGTCGAGCCTGTCCGACTCGTCGAGCCGTGCGTCCCGCGCACATCCCAGTGCAAGAGTGGTCACGGCCACGAGCCACGGGGCGTGTCCTGAGAGACAATCTCTCATAGCAAGAAAGTCTAACAGCCCGGCCAACCGGCGCTTGACCATACGCGGTTCCGAGCCGTACGCTAGAACACGTCGACCCTGGAGCCCTCCCATGCCGACGATCGAAGAACGATTGCGCACCGCCCTGCTCCCCGACTACGAAGTCCACGAGGAGTTGGCAAGCGGTGGCATGGGGATGGTCTTCACCGCCCGCGACGTGGCACTCGACCGTCTGGTCGCCATCAAGATCATCCGCCCCGACATCGCGACGGCCCACGCAGCTGAGCGGTTTCTCCACGAGGCCCGCGTGTTGGCCCAGTTGCGCCATCCCAACGTCGTCCCGGTGCATCGCGCCGGGGAGGCTGGAGGATTCTTCTACTATGTGATGGACCTCGTCGAGGGCGAGACGCTCGGTCAGCGTCTCCGTCGGGGCCCTCTCACGCGCGACGAGACCGTGAAACTCGGCCGCGACATGCTCGACGCGTTGGAGGCCGTACACGGACTCGGCATCGTGCATCGCGACATCAAGCCCGCCAACATCTTCCTCGTCGACGGCCGAGCACTGCTGGCCGATTTCGGCATCGCGCGGGCTTCCGGTCCCCAAACCGTCGCAACCGATGCTGCGAAGGCGGGCGTCGCCGGCACACCGGGCTACATGCCCCCCGAGCAGGCGTTTGGCTGGGAAGTGACCCAGCAAACCGACCTGTACGCCGTGGCGATGGTGCTCTTCGAGACGCTCAGCGGACAGCGCTGGTCGATCGTGCCTGAGCAGCCATCAGATTGGGGCAAGATCCCAAGGCGCATCGCTCCGATTCTTCGTCGGGCGCTCGATTTCGACCCGCACCGCCGCTGGCCCGACGCGCGCACGTTCCGCCGTGCCCTGTGGCGTACTCGGACGGCGAAATACCGTCGCCGCACCCTGATGCTCACGGTCTCGGGACTCACGGTGGGTGCGATCGCGGCGTTCCTGGCGTTCGGAAATCGAGCGTCCGTACCCCATGGCGTCGTCGTGTTGCCGTTCGAGGTCGAAGGCGACTTGGATCCGGATTACGGCGTCCAGGCGGCACTCATCACCCACGCCAGTCTGGTGGAACTCGATCCTGCCGGGTTCTCCTACACGCGGCAGTTGCGGGAGAACGGGGTCGAGCTGCCGGAGATCATGGAGGGCGCAAACGCACCTGCGACCGTGACCGGAACGCTCCGCAAACAGAATGGCGGCCTGGCAGCGCAAATGTGGCTCACAGACCGCGCCGGGAATCAATTCGAGTCTGGCGTGGTGCTAGCGGCGAGCGTCTACGACTTCGACGGGTGCATGCTTGGCAGTGCGGTGGTGCAACTACTCGCTCCGCAGGCCGTCAATCGATACCGCTGTCCACCGCAAATGCAAAGCGACGCCGTGAAGGCCTGGGTGAGCGGTGAGCTCGCATTCCAACGCCAGCACTTGGCCGCAGCGGACACGCTCTTCACCGAGGCCATCGAGTACGACTCGACCTTCGCGCTCGCGCACTGGCGTCGAGCCATCGCCCGGCAGTGGCTCAGGGAACCCCAGAGCCTCGGAGTGCTCGATCAACTCTATCGCGATCACGCCAACCAACTCAGCGAGGTCGACCGCCTGTTGCTCGACGCGTGGCGTACACGGTTCGGTCCGGATCGACTGCGCAAGTACGAACTGGCGGTTGGCAAATACGCCCACCTCCCGTACGCGTGGATGCTCTTTGGTGACGACTTGCTCATGCGGGGAGCCCTCATGGGAGTACCCCTCGATAGCGCGCAAGCGGTGTTGGAGACCGCCACGGACCTCGATGCCAGGCTCGGTCCCGCCGTCGAAAGCCAAGTCCTGGCAGCGCTACGGCTGGGACAAGCAGAAAAGGCTCGCGAAAACATCGACCGTCTGCTGACAATTCCCATCGCTGCCGTCCCGCCCCAGCTCTACCTCTTGGTGTGGTTGGAGCGCTTCGCGCCCGACAGGGCTAGGGCTTTCCGAGGGCAACTCGCTGGCGAGCAGGCGGAGATGATCCTGTCCCGGCTCCGGTGGGCACTGGCGTTCGACATCCCTGCGGCACAAGCCGAAATCTCAGAGATGTTGCTCGGCGGCCCGCGACTGCCCACCGCAGCACGCGCGAACCTCCACGCGGCGCGTGGATTGGCACTGTTCGCGCTCGGACGTATCGCAGGGACCCTTGAGCATTTCGACTCCACGGCGGCGGCGCTTGGCACCACCGAGGCGCAACTCGTTGCTGCGCAGTGGCGCCTGCTTCCCGGTGCCCTTGGGCTCCCCGGTGTGTCGGCTGGGGTGCAAGCGGAGGGGCGCTCACACCTAGAGGCCCTGATCGACGACCCCGCCGGCGGATGGCGTGCCGCGTGGGTGCTTGCCCTGGACGCGTACGCCCGTGACGCGACGCTCGACGCGCTGGAGTGGGTGGTCCGAGTGCACGCCGACTCCGCCCCCGAGCGCGCGGACGCGGAACAGTTCCTCGAAGGCGTTCGCTTGGCCGCGGCCGGGGAATTCGAGCGGGCCTTGGCTGCAACCAACCACCTGATCCCATACGACGTTTCGGAGGTGACCGATCCAGCGCTCCGGGCCGCGCTGTACCTCTCGCGCGGATGGTGGCGTGTTCGAGGCGGAGACGCACCCGACCGCGAATGGCGCTGGCACGAGAACAGCGATCTCGCCGCAGGATGGCCCACGGGATTACCGCAAGCTGCGGAGATCGACTGGGCGTTCTCGACCTACGCGCGGTTCTTGAGGGGCCGCGCGGCGTTGGAGCGGCGTGACAAGGCAGGCGGCTGCCCGCTCCTCGAGCGGGTCGTAGAACTGTGGGCGGGTGCCGACGCGACGTTGACATCCCTGCGGGACGAAGCGCGGGACCTGATCCGACGGCGGTGCAGCTCATGATCACGTGTCGCCTGCTGGGCCCCGCCGAAGTGTTGGTGGATGGCCGCGCGCCACCCCCCGATCTGCTGTGGCGTAAGAATCTGGCACTCCTCGTCTACCTGTCGCGCTCGCCCAAACGGACGCGCACCCGCGAGCACCTCATGGAACTGCTCTGGGGCGACAAGTCCGAGAGCTCCGCGAGGCACTCACTTCGCGAAGCAATCCGAATCGTCCGCCGCGGGGTTGGCCCCGACGGTATAACGACCGAACATGATCAAGTCCGCTTGGCTAACGGGGCGGTGAAGCTCGACACGGAGGATTTCGATCGCCTCGAGGAGTCTGGTGACTGGCGCGCTGCCGCAGAGCTCGTCGCCGGTGAGTTCCTCGAGGGCTTCGGTGTCCCCGATGCTAGCTCCTTCGAAGATTGGCTCAGCACGGAACGAGAGACCTGGAAGCGACGAACGCTGGCGGCACTCGTGGCCGGTGCCGACCAGGTGCTGGGACAAGGAAGGGCGCCCGAAGCGGCCGATTGGGCGCTGAGGGCGCTCCATCTGGACCCCGGGTCCGAGCCAGCAGCGTGCGCGGCTATGAGGGCGCTGGCCATTCAAGGGGACCGACCCGGAGCACTCGCTTGCTTCGATCGGCTCAGTGCGCGGCTCGAGGAGGTTGGGACGGAACCGACGCACGACACGCGGGAGCTCGCGGCGCGCATCCGGCAGGAGAGAACGTGGCGACTCTCCGGCGAAGTCCCGCTCGAGCCAGAGCGGGGCGCGGAGTCACGTCGCGCTCCTCTCACTGGACGCGAGCGAGAACTCGAACATCTGCTCGATGCCGTGCAGGCGGGTGTCGTCGAACGCCGTCCAGCCGTCTGCGTGATCCTTGCCGACGCGGGCATGGGAAAATCGCGGTTGCTCGAAGAGGTGGTGTCTCGGGCCAGGCTCGATGGCGCCGCCGCCGTCACGGTACGAGCCGTCGAGGCCGACCTTCCGGCACCGTGGAGCGGGGTGCTCGGGCTCGCCCGTGGCGGTCTCCTTGACGCCGCTGGCGTGGCTGCCGCGTCACCGGCGGCCTTGGCAGCGTTCTCTCAGCACATCCCGGCGTGGTCGGACCGATTTGGCTCGGGCTCCGGCGCGGGCGAGCCCGCCCTGTTGGGGAACGCGTTGAGCAACGTCCTCCAATCCGTTGCCGAGGAGCAACCCGTGCTCGTCGCGGTCGACGACGCCCACTGGCTCGACCGCGATTCGCTCTTGGCACTCCTCGCCGTCGTGCGAGACGCGAGCGCCGCCCCAGTCACTCTCGCGTTTGCCACACAAGCCGAACCCTCTCGGGAAGAGCTGGAATCGGTGCGTGCTCGGATCGGCCACGACCTGTTTGGTGTCACGATTCAACTCGACCCGCTTGGCGACGCATCGCTGCACGCGCTCGCGCGCTGGGCAGTTCCCTCGTACAGCGAAGAAGAAGTGGATCGGCTCGCGCGCCGACTCGCCGTCGACTCTGCAGGGGTACCGCTCCTCGCTGTCGAGTTACTCCACGCCGTGGCCTTGGGACTCGATCTCGGGACGATCGACGGCGCGTGGCCCGAGCCGCAGAAGACGCTCGATCAGTCGCTTCCCACCGAGCTGCCCGATGCGGTCGTGGCGGCGATCCGCGTGGGCTTCCGCCGCCTGTCCAAGACCGCACAGCAGGTGCTCGCGGCTGCCGCCGTCCTAGGAGAACGCGTCGCCCCTCAGCAGCTACAGCGGGTTACGGACGCGGACGATGAAACGCTGCACTCGGCGCTCGACGAGCTGGAGTGGCAACGCTGGTTGGTCGCGGAGCCGCGAGGATACACGTTCATCGCGCGGATCGTGCGCGGCGTCATCGCGCGTGACATGCTGACCGAAGGGCAGCGGAGGCGGATAGTTGGCAAGACGACTCAGACGACGGAGACGACGAGAGGGCGATGACGACGATGACGACGGTGACAACTCGGACGACGCAGTTCTGCCGCCCTGCCGCTTCTGCCGCTTCTGCCGCCGTTCCAATGGCGATGACGATCGTGGCGCTCTTGATGGGAGCGCCGGCCCGGCCCGCCGTGGCGCAGCAGACCACGATCAGTGGCGTGGTGCTCGACTCGACCACGAACCGCCCAGTGGACGACGTGCGCGTGACCTTCGTGCAAGAGGGCGTCACGATCGCGTCGGTGTTCACCGACGGCTCCGGCAGGTTCATGCTCTCTCCGGTCGCCGCAGGGCGGTACACGTTGCGCTTCACGCGGCTCGACTACGTACCGCAGGATGTGGCGCTCGACATCCCTTCAGGCGTCGCACAACAGCTGACGGTGCGACTCGTCCAGCGGGCACTCGTCATCAATCCCCTCATCGTCTCCGCGTCGCGGAGCGAGCAGCGGGCACTCGATGCGCCGGCCGCGGTCACCGTGATCGACGCACGCGCGATCGAGGCACGGACCACGCTGACCGCGGTGGACCACGCGGTGGGCACGGCAGGGGTGGACGTGGCCACAACCGGCATCACCCAACACGAGATGGTCGTGCGCGGATTCAACAACTCGGCCTCGGGCGCACTCAGGGTATTGACCGACAGCCGGTACGCGCACGTGCCGTCGCTGCGCATCAACGTCTACAACTTCATTGCGCTCACCGATGAGGACACCGAACGGATCGAAATCGTGCGCGGGCCCGCGGCGGCACTGTACGGCCCGAACTCGGCGGACGGCGTGTTCCATTTGGTGACCCGCTCGCCATTCGACCACCCTGGGTTCACCGTCACCGCGGCCGGCGGTGACCGTCAACTGGTGCGCGGCGGATTTCGCTACGCGGCGCCGCTGAATGACCGATTCGCAATCAAACTCTCCGGCCAATACCTGCGTGGCGCGGATTGGGGCTACACTGACCCCGTCGAAGCGGCGAACCGACTCGTGGCCATCGCTGAGGGGGCAGACGAAGACACGCTCCTCATCGGACGTCGCGACACGATCGCCGAACGGTTAAGTGGAGAGCTCCGAGTCGATTGGCGGCCGACGTCGCGCACCTCGCTCATCACTACGGTCGGCACCAACTTGGCACTGCGCAATCTCGATCTCACGCCGTTGGGTGCCGCCCAGATCGACAATTGGCGCTACACCTACGTGCAGTCGCGCTTCACCCATGGGGCCTTGTTCGCCCAAGCCTTTCTCAATGTGAGCGACGCGGGCGATACGTACCTGCTACGGAACGGAAGTCGGATCGTTGACCGGTCCCAGATGCTGGTGGCGCAGGCTCAGCACCGTGCGCTCGTCGGCCCGCGGGTCGCGCTGACCTATGGCATCGATTTCCAGCGGACCGTCCCCCGCACCGACGGCACCATCACCGGAAGAAACGAAGCCGACGACTATCTACACGAGGTCGGGAGCTATCTGCATGGTGACGTCGAGCTGGCAGACGCCCTCCGGCTGATCGCTGCGGCACGGGTCGATTACCACAACCGCCTGCCCGACCCCGTGTTCTCGCCGCGCGCAGCACTCGTCGTGCAGCCATCAGAGCGGCACACCGTGCGGCTCACGTACAATCGCGCGTTCAGCACACCGACGACCAACAACCTGTTCACGGATATTCCCGGTGACGTGATCCCGTCACCTATTCCGTTGACCGTGCGCCTGGTCGGAGTGCCGAGCGACGGCTTCACATTCAAGCGCGACTGCGACGGCGGCCTCTGCATGCGCTCACCCTACACACCCGACGCACTGGGCGGCGCGTCGGAGTGGCTCCCTCTCGACGTGACGCTCCTCTGGCCGGTCCTGTTGGACACGCTTGCCGGTCGCGGCATCGACATCCGAGGCATTCCGGCACCCTCCGCAGCACAGGTGAGCACCACCTTGGGGCTTTTGGACATCGCCACCGGAAGCTTCAGCCCCGTGTCGGGCACCTCCGACCTGCCGCCGCTCAGTCCGACGATCGCGAACATGGTCGAGCTGGGATACCGCGGACTGTGGAACGATTGGCTGCGCGTCGGGATCGATTTCTATCGCGGCTGGAAAAACGACTTCGTAGGCGGCGAGCGTGTCGAGACGCCGAACGCGTTCTTCGACGAGACGTCGCTCGCCAGCTACCTCGGCAACTTCCTCCCCGCTGCGACCGCTGACCAGGTGGCGGCCCTCATCGCACAGGTACCGGCGGCGACCGTGACACCCGAACAGGCGCGCGATCCGTACGACGTGCTCGTGAGCTATCGGAACTTCGGCAACGTGACGTACTGGGGCGCCGACATAGAGGTCGGGGCAGCGTTGGGACCGGCGTTCACACTTCACGGCACGTACTCGTGGACGAGTGACAATGTCTTCGCCGTGGTGAACGCCCTCGGCGAACCGGATACGATCCCCCTCAACGCGCCCAAGCACCGTGGGAGCCTCGCGTTGCGATACCGCAACGAGACGGTGGGCCTCCAGGGCGAGCTCCGAGGGCGGGCCGTGGCCGCGTTTCCCATTCAATCGGGGGTGTACGCGGGCACTGTCGAGGCCTACCAGGTGGTGGACGCAAGTTTCGGATATCGTCTGCCGTTCGCACGGGACGTGACCCTCACGCTCAGCGCCACCAACGTGCTGGACAACCGACATCGCGAATTCATTGGCGCGCCGGAGATCGGACGGTTGCTCTTGTTGCGCGTGAGAGCGGAGCTCTAGCCTTCGCGATATTCCTGGTAGGCCGCGTACTCCACAAACCTCGGATCACGGTCGATCAGTGGTGCGAGGATTTCGTCTTCCCAGGTCTTCCACTGGGGCGGAAACTGGTCCCTGGACTTGGCGTGACCCGGCTCGCCCCACAGCGCCGCCCACGCCGCACGGCTCTGATAGGTCCACAGCACTGCGTAATGCGCCGGCCGGCTGCCACGCAGTTTTCGGACGAACCGGTAGTCGATGAGTCCCGGCAGGTCGAAACACCCGCGGCTGGCCGCATCGTCGACCGCCCGCTCGAAAGCGTCGGCCTCGACACCGCGCTTCAACACGTATTCGTGAACGCTGAAGACGCGTACCATGTCAGGATGCGTGTTTCGCCGTGATCTTGGCCCACGTGTCCCTGAGCGCCACGGTCCGGTTGAACACGAGGCGGTCGGGCTGCGAGTCCACAGGGTCACTCATGAAGTAGCCTTGCCGCTCGAATTGGTACCGTGTTCCCGGTG
>Ga0224512_10002900_pt1 | contig 15358 bp, 13 predicted proteins | sample SF_May12_sed_USG_4_FD_169103 | JGI IMG/M metagenome (GOLD analysis project Ga0224512, IMG submission 169103) | Sediment microbial communities from San Francisco Bay, California, United States - SF_May12_sed_USGS_13 | ecosystem: Environmental > Aquatic > Marine > Sediment | place: USA...
GTAGAGCGCGAGCTTGAGCCCGAACGTCTGCTTCCACGGCGCGTCGTAGCTGACGACGGCATCGATCTCCGAGCCGTAATCGAGCCCTCCGGTGTCCGAGCCGAAGTCGTGGTAGACGAGCGACGCCTTGACGTGCTCGCCGCCGCCGCCGAACGACACGTACAGATCCTCCAGCCCGTCGGGCGGCGTGACGAGGAACTTGTCGGCCCAGCCGTTCCACTTGTGCAGCGTGGCCAGCGGGGTGCTGAACGTGCCGTCCGCGGGGCTGCCCTCCAGCATCTCCCAGCCTGCCCGTACCGTGAGCCACCTGTGCTTGCCCGCAAGCTCCACGCGGAAATACCCGGCGTCCACGTTCGCGGGGTTGTCCCCCGCGTCGCTCTGGCGCGCGAGCTCCACGTGGTACGGGAACGTCCAGCCGCCCCTGCAGTCGAAGGAGTTCTGCCAGCGCGCGCCGTAGGTCAGCGTCGAGAGGCCCGCGTCGGCCATCGCATCGTAGTCGAGCGAGTAGACGTACGGCGTCAGCCGTCCCTTCTCGCCGACGCTCACCTCGGCGTTCAGGAGATGGCCGTGAAGCTGCTTGTGGTCGCCGAAGATGCGGTGGACGTCGGCGAGGTAAGCGTAGTTCAGCTTCGTGCGCGGGATCGACGTCTGCACGACGCGCAGGGCGTCGAACGACTGGTGATTCTGGCGCCAGCCGACCGGGCCGACGAAGCGCTGCTCCGAGAGCGCGATCTCCTGCCGCCCGGCGTGGATGGTCGTGTTCCGGAATCCTCGGTAGACGAGGTACGCCTGGTTCACCTCCGTCAGGTCCGGGTCGGCGATGGCCGGCCGGTTCGTTACGCCGTTCGCGAGCGAGCCCGCGCCGAGGTTGTTGTGCTCGTCGCCCAGACCGACGTCGGTCACGTCCTCGAACTCCAGATGGATGCCGAAGCCGCGGTACCTCGCGGAGGTGTAGGCGAGTGTCGTGCGAAGCGTGGAAGCCTTCCCGTCCTCCAGGCTGATCGCGGGCGTGTCGTCCGAGACCAGCTCGAAGCGATAGCGCAGGCCGAGAGAGAGCTTCCCTCTCGTGAGCGCCTGTCCGACGGACTCCGCCTCGCCGGGGTCCTTCGCATCCGCGCCGATGGCGGGGACGGGGGCGACTCCGAAGAGCAGGACGGCCGCGGCGAGTAGCCGGGCCGGGACTCGGGGTCGATACAAAGGTGCCGTGATCATCATGGGTCGCCTCGCGCTCCGCTGCGCCGGAGCTACGGCTCGTACCGCTTCTGGTAGAACTGCCGGATCTTCTCGAGAGCTTCCTCCCGTGGATCGGCCACAGGGTATCGCATCCGGAGTGTGCTGCGGCCGGCAGCCGGTGTTCAGTACCCCCGCGTCTTGTCCACGACCGACAGCAGTGGCTCTCCCGCGACAAAGCGGCGCAGGTTCTCCCGGAGCAGCATCCACAACCTCTCGATCCGGACGTCGGAGCCGGCCGAGACGTGGGGGGTGATGATCACGTTCGGGAGCGCCCACAGCTCGTGCTCTCCGGGGAGCGGCTCCGGATCGGTCACGTCGAGTCCCGCCCCGGCGAGCCGGCCCCCCTTCAGCGCGCCGAGGAGAGCGGGCGTGTCGACGCTGCGGCCGCGGCCGACGTTGACGAAGTAGGCCGACGACTTCAGCCCGCGGAAGAACGCCGCATCGAACATCTTCTCCGTCCCGGGCGTGAGCGGCGCCGCGTTGACGATCACGTCCGCTTCCCGTGAGAGCTCGAGGAGCTCGTCGGCCAGCCCGACGTAGCTCACGAACGGCGGGCCCTCGCGCCGGCTGGCGCGGGTCGCCACGACCTTCATGCCGAGGCCGTGTCCGATCCGGGCAACCTCTGTGCCGATGCCGCCCAGCCCGACGACGAGCAGCGTCTTGCCGCGCAGCTCGACGAGCCTGTCCCTGAACGCGCCGCGGTCCCAGCTCCGCTTCTCCATGAGCGGCAGCGCGACGTTCATGCCGCGGGTCAGGGCCAGGACCATGCCGAAGACGTGCTCGGCCATCTCCGGCCCGTACAACCGCTGCGCGTTGGTGAGGTCGATGCCGCTGCCTCTCAGCCCTTCGATCGCCAGGTAGCGCTCGACCCCGGCCGAGCCGACCTGGATCCAGCGCAGCTTGCTGCCCGCCTTCACGATCTCCTCCGTGCAGTAGCCGACGACGGCGTCGGCGTCGGCCGCCTCGCGTGCCGCGTCCTCTGCGCTCGTCACCCTCACGAGCTCGACGCCCGGCACGAGTCGCGACAGCTCGTGGAACCGCTCGGGCCACAGGTCGCGGACGACGATCTTCCCCGGCGGCGACCAGCCCTGCGTCGCTCGCGACGCAGACCTCCCCGGCCTCAGCCCGAGCTCGCGCGTGAGCGTCCGCGGCGGGATCGCGCCGATCGTCTCCCCGTAGATCCGGTCGACGAGGTCTGTCTCTCCGGTCGACGCGCGAAGCTCCCCGGGCGAGCGGCGTTTCTCGACGCCGGCCGCGACCGCCTCCCGCAGCGTCGAGAGCCGCCGCCTCTGCATCGCGAGGTGCTCCTGCCCTGCGGCCGGTCCGCGGCCCGGGACGACCGTCTGCGCATCGAGCCGCCCCAGCCGCTCCAGCACGGCCACGCACTCCCCTGTCTGCAGCTCCGTCGCCGGCCCGAAACAGAGATCACCCATGAAGAGGATGCCCTCGTCGGGCAGGAAGACGGCGACATCTCCCGTTCCGTGCTCGCTCCCGGCGTGGATCAGCTCCGCACGATTCGGCCCGTCGGCCAGGCGGAGAGTCCCGTCGAACGTCAGGACCCGGTCGTTCGCCGGGGCCGCATCACGGGCCGGCGACGCCCCGGCCGGAACGATCCGGGTCGCGTCGAGTACGACGGGATCCGCGCCGCCGGATCGGGAGCCTCCCGCAGCGCTCGTCTCGACGAGATAGCGGACCGTCAGTCCCGTCGTCTCCCGGACCGCCGCGAGGACCTCTCGCCGTGGCGCCGGATGGCCGCCGTCGATCAAGAGGACGTGATCCTCGAAGACGACCCAGCCCGTGTTGCGGGCCGGTGGCCGTTCGTCGGCGCCGTCCGGGGCCCAGACGAACACTCCATCTGCGAGCTGACGCGCGTTACCGGCGAATGCGTCGAGCGTCGCGGCGGGCATGGCGAGCAGCATGAGAACCATCAGCGCGCACGATTGACGAGACATGGGGCTCTCCGGTGTGACGCGCGGCGCGCGCCGGACTTCCTCGCCAAGGCTACCCGATCGGGCCGCGCCGACGGCGGGCACACGCGGCACGGCGCGGCCGGCTCTATCATGGCGGCGGGAGGTAACCTGCGATGAGACGAGCGATGGGGGCGGCAGCGTCCGGTGTCTCGATGGTCCTGCTCCTCTCGTGTGGGTCCGGGTCTGGAATAGAGGGGATCGATACTGCCGGCGCCCAGGCCCGCGCGGAGCGTGCGGCCGACGAGCTCGCCGGGACACTGATCTCGCGCCTGACCGACGCGCTCCACGACGAGGGCGCCGTCCCCGCTTTGACGGTCTGCTCCGAGGTCGCGCAGGAGCTGACGAGCGAGATCGGCGAGGAGCACGGGCTGGCGATCCGGCGCACGTCGCTCCGCACTCGCAACCCGCTCAACGCGCCGGACCCGTACGAGCGTCGGTGGCTGGAACAGGAGGAGGCGCGATTCGGCGCCAATCCGGAACTGCATCCCACGCCGACGACCGTGATCGTCGAGACGCCCTCTGGCGGGTGGGAGCTGCGCTACGTGCGGCCGCTGTTCCTCGCGGAGCTGTGTGTCCAGTGCCATGGCGCCCCGGAGCGGCTTGCCGAGGGCATCCCCGAGGCGCTCGCGCGGCTCTACCCGGAGGACCGCGCCACCGGCTTCGCGCCGGGGGACCTCCGCGGCGTGATCAGCGTGCGGGTGCCGCTCGGCGAGTGAGTCGACTCGTCATCGCCGCGGCGACGGCCGATAATGCCACTCGAGAGGTGGACGCCGATGCCGTACTGTCCCTCGTGCCGCGCCGAGTACCGGCCGGGCTTCGAGCGCTGCGCCGCCTGCGACGAGTTTCTCGTCGCCGAGCTGGCGCCCGACTATCGCGACCCCGAGGTGATGGCCGACGTGCTGCGCGAGCGCGAGCTGGCGCTCGTCACCCTCGGGCCGCTCATGTCGCTCAAGAGCCTTCGCGCCGAGCTGGGTCAGGAGCAGGTCGCCTGCCTGATCGGCCCGCCCCCGGACGCGGAGTCGTGCGGCACCAGCCGCTGCGCACCGCGGCTCGGCCTGTACGTGGCCGTCCAGGACGTCGGGCGGGCGCTCGAGCTGCTCGCGGGACGACCGGCCGAGCAGATCGACGCCGCGGACCTCGAGCTCGTCGGTGCCGGCGCGGATGGCGGAGACGAAGCCGCCGCGGGCGACGGCTGCCCCGCCTGCGGGAAGCGAATCCCGAAGGAATCCACCGAGGAGTGCCCCGAGTGCGGCCTGTTCCTCGGCGGCTGACCGGCGCACCCGTGCCGACCGGCTACCGCGAGTACTGATCGATGACGCGCGTGATCGCCCGCTGGCACACGCGGCAGAAGCCGACGTCGTCGCGCGTGAACATGATGCAGTCGATTTCCGGCCGGTAGAGCCCCGTCGCCTCGTAGCCGGCACCCTCGAACGCGCCCACCTTTCCCGCGTGCTCGTGCCCGGCGAGGAACGGCGTCGACCAGGCCTTGTTCTCGTCGAACAGCCGGTCCATCACGTCCTCGGACACGTTCTGCGCCCGCAGCTCCCGTCTCTTCTTCTGGTACTCCTGCATGCGCGTCTCGAACTCCTTCTTCTTCCACGCGGTCGGCAGCGGCGTATCCGGTTCGACGAGATCATCCCACTTCAGCCCGGCCGGGTCGTGCAGCGCCGTGACGTTCGGCTCCCACGGCTCGGGGTGCCGCGCCCCACCCGTCTCGTACGCGACGTCGGAGGTGTAGTACTCGTCTCCGAGCCCCGCGAAGTGATGCCCGAACTCGTGCACGAAGAGGTAGTCGGCGTACCCGGCGCGGACGGACGCCGTGGCCTGGAAGTTGAAGATGCCGCCCCCGCCGTACTGCTCCTCGTTGACGAGGATCTCCAAGAACTCGTACGGGGCCGCCGCGGCGACGTCCCGCAGCGTCCTGTTGTCGTACGTCAAGACGTAGCGCTCGGAGTCGAAGACGTTGTACTGGGCGGAGATCGGCGTACGCCGGAACTCGCCGGCGCGCGGGCGCGACACCCCGCTGACCGGCGCGGGCAGGTCGATCGCCCACACGTTGAAATCTTTCTTCCGGCTCTTGAACGGCTCGGTCGCGAAGAGCACCTCCGTCATCTTCTTCGCGTCCGCGTGGAACGTCTCCATCTCGCCGGAAGCATAGCCCTCGCCGAGGATTAGGAGGTCCACCTTGCGCTTGGGGTCGCCGTTCTTCATGACGGCCCACACCTCGCCGCGCGGGATCGGGTCGGCCGGGTTGACGAAGCGCGAGTTCGGGTCGATCGCCACAGACCAGACGGGGCGGAAGCGGTTCTCGTCGTCGCGCTTTTCGAGGAGCACGCGCACCGGACGCCTCGGCCACGGAAAGCGCAGCGACTCGTGGAACGTCCGGTGCAGCTCGCGCGCCTCGCCCGTCGTCTCCCACTCGCCGTAGAGGGACGCGAAGCCGCGCGAGTACAGCGCTCGATTCGTCCCCTGATCGACGACCGTGAACAGGTACTTCCCGAGGTTGAGGTCGTCGACGAGGCGCGTCGTGCTGCCGGCCCACAACCCGTCCGAGACGATTCTGTCGAGCGCGAAGATCTCCTCGCCCTGTCCCCCGGTGTGGAAGTAGTCCACCCGCATCGTGCGATCGACGAAGGCGTCGTCGAACGGCACATCCGCGAAAGCTGCACCCGCGGCGGTCAACAGCAGAAAGACGGCGATCGCGGCGCGCATCCTCGTTCCTCCGTTGCCCGGACTGCGCATGAGCCCTTCGGCCGAAACACCGCCACACGATACCCCGCCCCGCCGGCCAGCCGCAGGCGCGCGACGCCGCCGGGCGAGAGTACCCTGTCCCCATGTGGAAGCCGGGCGACCGCCTGACCCATCGATTCAATCCCGACCTCGGCCCGGGGGTCGTCGCCGCCGTGGACGGGCGCACGCTCGTGGTCGAGTTCCCCGGCCCGGGGACGTCGCTGCGGCTCGCCGCCGACTCCGACGCCATCGTCCCCCTGGAGCTGGGAGCGGGCAGCGCCGCCCGCCTCGCGCCCGGCGACGAACTCGTCACCATCGCGGAGGTGGACGGCGACGGTACCTGCCTCCTCGAAGACGGTCGGCGCGTCTCCACCGGCAGCCTGTGGCCGGCGCCCTCGTCGGAGTCGCCCATCCATCGCCTCGCACGTGGCGAGATCGACCCGCTCGACAACTTCGCCCTGCGGCTCGACGTATTGCACCTCACCCGCATGCGCCAGGCGCGGGGGCTCGGCTCGTTCCTCGGCGGGCGCATCGAGCTGTTCCCGCACCAGCTCTACGCCGCGGAGCGCGCGACGGCGGCCGACACCGTGCGCTGGCTGCTCGCGGACGAGGTCGGCCTCGGCAAGACCGTCGAGGCGTGCCTGATCGCGGCGCACCTCCTGCGCACGGGGCGGGCGGAGCGAACGCTCGTCGTCGCGCCGGAGACGCTCACCGTGCAGTGGCTCGGCGAGCTGTGGCGCAAGTACCACCAGGTCTTCGTGCTGCTCGACGACAAGCGGCGCCAAGACATCGCAAAGGAGCTGGGCCCCGAGTTCAACCCGTTCGAGGCTCATCATCAGATGGTCATCTCGCTGGAGCGTCTCGCGAGCGAGCGGCGGCTCGCCGAGCAGGCGGCCGAGGCCGGCATCGACCTCTTGATCGTGGACGAGGCGCACCACCTGAGGCGGCCGCACGGTCACCCCGGCAATCCGGCCTACCGCGCGATCGAGCCGGTCGCGGCGCAGGGGCGGCACGTGCTGCTGCTGACGGCGACTCCGCTGGAGGACGACGCGCACGGCTTCCTGCGCCTCGTCGAGCTGCTGCGCCCGGACGCGTTCCGCGGCGACGCTCCCCTGGAACAGCGGCTCGAGCGGGGCGAGCCGCTACCGCCGTGCACGAGCGCCACGAGGCGCGACGACCTCGGCGGATTGCCGCCGCGGGTGCCTCACCCGATCGACCCCGCAGAAGAGGCCTGGGCGGAGCGCTCGGAGCTGGAGCGCGCGCTGCGCGCCGTGCCTGCGGGCAACGAGGTGGCCCGCCGGCGCAAGGCGGAGCGGATCGCCCGCGCGCTCGCCTCCGGTGCGGCGCTCGACGGCCTGCTCGGCCCCGGCGACAAGGACCTGCGGGCGCGGGGACGGCGTTGCGACGAGACGGATCCGCGGATCGACTGGCTGGCGCGGGAGGGCCAAGCCTGGCGCGCGAACGGCGACAAGACGCTCGTCTTCGTCGCGCACCGCGCGACGCTGGAGCTCTTGCGCCGGGAGCTGAGCCGCCGCGCACAGCTCCGGACCGGCATGTTCCACGAGGATCTGTCGGCCGCGCAGCGCGACATCGAGGTCGCACAGTTCCGGCTCGACTCGGGCCCGTCGCTGCTCGTCTCGACGGAGTGCGGCGGCGAGGGCCGGAACTTCCAGTTCTGCCACCGACTCGTCCTGTTCGACCTGCCGTGGAACCCGGTGGCCGTCGAGCAGCGGATCGGGCGGCTCGATCGAATCGGGCGGCGCATGCCCGTGGCTATCGTCTACTTCCGGCCGCCGTCGGGCGTGGGTGCCGCGGTCGCGAGGCTTTACGAGCAGATCCGCATCTTCGAGAAGCCGCTCGGCGGCCTCGATCGCGAGCTGGCCGACGTGCGCCGCGCGATCGAAGAGGTCGCCGTCTCCGAGGAAGAGGCGATCTCGCCGTCCGCGTTCGACGATGTGCTGAGCGAGGCGCTCGACGCGGAGCGGCGGGTGCAGGCGGCGGCGTATCACGAGCTGCATCGAGAGCCGTACCGCCGGGAGATGGAAGAAGAGATCCTCGCTCGCGTCCCGGAGGAGCTCGACGAGCTCACGGAGGACGTCGTCCTCGCCGCGTGCGAGCGGCTGGGACTCGTCACCGAGCCTCTGCGCGACGGGCGGTTCTGGTCGATCGAGCTGGGCCGCGCGGCCCTCGTCGAGAGCCTCCCCTTCGTCCCCGGCGGGTCGAGCTACGTGGGCACGTTCCGCCGCGAGCTCGCCGTCGAGAACGAGTCGGACGACTTCTACGCGTCGGGCCACCCGCTGGTCGAGGGGCTGCTCGCGGAGCTGGAAAGCAGCCCGTCCGGGCGCGTCGCCCTGCTGCACGTCTCGGCCGAGAAGGACGAGAAGGGACTCGGCCTCGCCGCGATCTACGCAGACGGTCCGCGCTTCGACGTCGTCTGTGTCGACATGGACGGACGGCCGCGCCCCGGCTGGGCCGAGCGCCTGAGGGAGCGCCCGCTGCGCTCCAAGAGGGTGCGCGCCGCGGAGTGGACGAGCCAGCCCGGCTGGGAGAAGGCGATCCGCCGTCTGGCCTCGCATCTCGTGCACGAAGACCCGCCGGTCGCCGTCGCCCTGATTCGCGTGGGGTGACAGCCGCGCCACTGCAAGAGGCAACGCTGTGGGGGCAGCGATGCTGTCGGGGCGGCGATGCTGTAGGGGCGGTGCTAGCGAGCGGAGCGAGCGTACGCCCGCCCGGGCGGCGCGCGGCGCCGCGATCGTCGTCGTCCCCTGCGTGATCGTCGCGCTTCGCGCGACCCGGGCCGCCGTACGCGACGCTGCGCGTCGCTAGGCGGCCCCTAGACCCGCACGCGATCGGACCGACCGATTCGTAGGGGCCAGCGCCCGGTTCCGCGCTGCGTCGTGCGCACGGTTCCGCGCTGCGTCGTGCGCCCGGTTCGTCTATCGTCGGCCGGACATGCGGCCCGCCCCTCAGCTTCGAATGCGCGACCTCCTCGTGTTCTGGTCGCCGCTCGCCTCGACGTGGCTGATGATGGCGTTCGAGGGGCCGTTCCTCGCCGCGATCATCGCGCGGCTCGCCGAGCCGAAGATCAACCTCGCGGCGTTCGGCGTGTCGTACGCGATCGCGATGATCGTCGAGGCCCCGGTGATCATGATGCTCAGCGCGGCGACGGCGCTGGCGGAGGACCGGCGCTCCTTCGTGCGGCTGCGGCGGTTCACTTACGCGCTGAACGGAGCGGCCACTCTGGTCATGCTGGTCCTGCTCGTACCCTTCGTCTTCGACGGCTGGGCGCGCGGATTGATCGGCCTGCCGGACAGCGTCGCGAACCTCACGTGGGCCTCGCTCGTGCTCCTGCTGCCGTGGCCGGGGGCGATCGGCTACCGGAGGCTGTACCAGGGCGTGATGATCCGGCGCGACCAGACGCGGCGCGTTGCCTACGGCACGGTCGTGCGTCTCGCGGCGATGACGGCGATGGCCGTCGCCGCGAGCTGGGCGACCGACATCCCCGGCTCGTGGGTCGGCGCCGCGGCGCTCGCGGCGGGGGTCTCTGCCGAGGCGCTCGCGAGCCGGGTCATGGCGCGCGGCGCCGTCCGGGCAGTCTGCGGTGAGACCGCGCGGTCGGGCGAGCTGACCTATCCGTTCATCGTCCGGTTCTACGTCCCGCTGGCGCTCACGTCGTTCATCGGGCTGGCGTCCCAGCCGGTGACGACGTTCTTCATGGGGCAGGCGCTCTTCCCGCTGGAGTCCCTCGCGGTGCTCCCCGTCGTCATCTCCCTGGTGTTCATCTTTCGCAGCCTCGGGCTGGCGTACCAGGACGTCGCCATCACCTTTCTCGCCCGCGACGAGGCGCACACGGGAGCGGTCCTCCGCTTCGCCGCCTGGCTCGCCGCCGCGGCGACCCTCGGCATGGCGGCGATCGCATTCACGCCTCTATCCGGAGTGTGGTTCGGAACGATCTCGGGCCTCAGCATCGAGCTGATCTTCTTCGCGCTGCCGCCGACCCGCATCATGGTGCTCCTCCCCGCGATGTCGGTCGCGCTGTCGCTCCAGCGCGCGATCCTGGTCCACGGCCGGACGACGCGCCCGGTGACGGTGGCCACCGCGCTGGAGATGACCGTGATCGTCGCCGTGCTGCTGCTGACGATCCAAGGCCTCGGGATGGTCGGCGCGACGGCGGCGGCCATCGCGTTCGTCCTCGGCAGGGCCTCCAGCAACCTGTTCCTGGTTCCCCCCTGCCTCGATGTGCTGCGCGCGCCACCATTCCGGCCGTGAGCTCGTCAGATCAGCTCCACGGTCGCCTCGTGTCCCGGCGCGCTCGCGAGACGAGCGTCGCGCGTGATCAGCGGTGCGGACAACGCCTCCGACAGCGCCAGGTAGGCGGCGTCGAAGGCGGTCACGGCGCCGCGGAGCTCCCAGATCCGAGATAGGAAGATGTCGTGACGGTAGCGCCGGATCGGGAGGTCGCCGAGATCGGCAAGCGCCACTGCACCGCGCGGCTCGTCGATCTCGCCCGAGCGAACATAGCGGCGAACGACCTGAGCCACCTCCAGGTCGACCAGGTGCGGAGCGTGCAGCGTCTCCGTGGGAGCGAGAACGCGCTCCGCGACGCGGTCCGCGGCCGGAGTGCGCAGCAGCAGCTCGAGGACGGCCGAGGCGTCGACGACGATCACCGCGCGTCCCGTTCCTCTCGCACGGCATCGGCCGGCGAGACCTTGGGGTCGAGGCTCGCCCTGGTTCCGAGGCGCTCGCGCAGCTCTTCGAGCGTGGGGCGGTCGGCGCTCTTCTTGATCTCGGCGATGAGGTAGTCGGAGAGCGACATGCCGGCCATCGCGGCGCGAACCTTGAGCTTGAGGTGCAGGTCTTCGGGCACGTTCCGGAGCTGGATCATCTTGGACATGCTCCGAACATACTCGCATGTGAAGCACATGCAAGCGCCCGATCATCCTCTCTAGGAGAGGCTCTCGGGTGGCTCTGTGCTTGGCGCGAGCCTCGACGGCTCTGCCCGCGGTGTCCGTCAGAGGAGGATCAGAACTCGCCGGGAGCCGGCCCACGCGAGATGTTGGGTGCGTTCCCTCCCGCGATCGGGACCTCCGGAGCGGGGAGTCTCCCTCGGCCTTCCTGATGCAGCGCGAGCATCGAACGGGCTCCTCCCCGGCCTGTGCATAATCGACGCCGTCGGGAGGAAGCGTGTCCAGAACGCGGCGAAGCCGAATAAAGAGCCCCTGGTCCCGCGCCATGGAGCTGGCCGAGCGCACGCCCGGGGCGCGGAATCGCTACGTCGACTTCTTGCGGGCGGCATCGATTGCGGCCGTCGTGATCGGGCACTGGATGGTGGCGTCCCCGTTCGTGACCGGTGGCAAGCTCGAGCTGGGCAACATGCTGGACATCGCGCCGTGGTCCCGCTGGCTCAGCTGGGGTTTCCAGGTGATGCCGATCTTCTTCATCGTCGGCGGCTACTCGAACGGCGCGTCCTGGGAAGCCGCGCGGCGCGACGGCGTGGGCTACGGCCTCTGGACCGCCACCCGGCTGAAGCGCCTGATCGGGCCGATCCTGCCGCTGATCCTCGTGTGGTCCGTGATGGGGCTGATCGCGACGAGGCTCGACGTCGATCCGCAGACGATCCGCATCGGCTCGCAGGTCGCGCTGATCCCGACCTGGTTCCTCGCGGTGTACGTCGTCGTCGTCGTGCTCGCGCCCGCGACGCACGCGGCGTGGCGGCGTTTCGGGCTGGGATCGTTCGTCGCACTCGCACTCGGAGCCGTGATCGTGGACGCGCTGGCGTTCGCGGGCGGGCTCTCCTGGCTGCGCTGGGCCAACTACGCGTTCGTCTGGCTCGGCGTGCACCAGGTCGGCTACATGTGGCGCGACGGCTGGTTCGCCGGAGCGGCGCGGGCGCTGGCCTGGTCCGCGGGAGCGCTGGCGGTGCTGGTCTTCCTCGTCACGGTGGCGTCCTATCCTGTCGCCATGATCTCGGTTCCCGGGGAGGAGGTCTCGAACAGCCGGCCGCCGACGCTCGCGATGTTCGCGCTCGGCATCTTCCACGGCGGACTCGTGCTCGCGCTGGAGGCGCCGCTGCGGCGTTGGCTCAGACGGCTGCGGCCATGGGCTGCGACGGTCCTCGTGAACGGGTCGATCATGACGCTCTACCTGTGGCACGTGACGGTGATGGCGCTCTTGGTCGGCCTTCTGTACCAGCTCGGCGGTATCGGGATGACGCTCCAGCCGGGCTCCGCGCTCTGGTGGGTGACGCGGCCGGTCTGGATCGCTTTCCTCGCCGCGGTGCTGATGGTCTTCATCGCGATCTTCGGCCGGTTCGAGCATACGGCGAGGAGCGATGCCGCCTCCGCTCTCCCCGGCTGGCGCGCCGTCACCGGGTCTCTTCTCGTGTGCGCCGGGCTGACGGCGCTGGCTCTCGAGGGCATCGGCTCGGAGTCTTGGCCCGGCATCCGTGTCTGGACCGTCGCCACCGTCTTCGCCGGCGCCGCGCTCGCGCTCGGCCTGCCGCGCCTCCGTGGGGGCGCACCTCGTGGGCGTCCCGTCCGCAACGACGTACGGCGATGACCGTGCGGCGGAGCTAGCGAACCGGAACCGCCAGCAGCCAGTGCACGAGGGACGACACCCGCGCCCTGTAGATGTAGAGGACGATTGCCGCGCCGAGCGGCACGAGCGAGAAGGTCATCAGCCAGCCGGCGACGTCCTCGATTCCGACCGAGATTCCGGTCCAGATCTGAAGATCGAGCGCGAAGACCTCCAGGTCATTCATCAGCGCGCCGCCCTTCCCCTCGCGATACCACGCGAGGTAGTCGGGGTCGTCGCGAAGCCGCCACGCGAACATCATGCTGTGGATCTGCACGAAGAAGGCGGCGAAGACGCCGAGGGGCCGCTCCAGTTCCGGAGAGCGCCAGCCCACGTTGGCCAGCGCCATGTAGAGGAATGTGCCGGCGAGCAGCAGTTCGCCACCGTGCCCCATCGAGACGATCACGAGCTCCCGCCGCCAGTCCGAAGACACGACGAGGAGCCATAGCCCGGCGCACACGGCGACGACCGCGACCCCGCGCGGGTTCTCCCGGAAGAGCCAGCCCAGCCCGACCCATCCCAATGCGATGAAGACCGCGAGTGGCAGCTTGAAGCCGTGCTGGTACGTGATGCCGCCGCCGTAGACGAAGTCGAAGGCCGGCACAGCCGGACAGCCGAGCAGCCACGCCGACGACGCGTGACCGAACTCGTGCAGCAGCGTGACCAGCGGAGAGAGAACCATCCGCGTGAGGGGGAACACATAGGCGATGACCGCGGCGACGAAGCCGGCAGCGAGCAGCTTCATCTCGGATCGGCCGAAGGGCAGGAGCGGTGCCGCCGTCGCGGGCTGCTGTGTGGCTTCGCGGGTCGGGCTCCACGACGCAGGCGGCAGGCTCTCTCTCAGCTTGCTGAAGATGACGCCGCAGCGGCGGCACGTCTCCAGCCCCGCGGCCTGCTCGTAGCCGCACTTGGGGCAGGCTCCCGGCCGGTCCTCGTCCATGCCTCGAATATGAGTCTCGCGATCCGGGACGGCACGAGCCGGCGTGGCGCGATCTCGCGCGGCACTCGCCGGGGCGGGCCTCGTGCCCGCCCCGTCTGCATGGGCGGACGGTCACATGGCCGTGCGTGCGGCGAATCTGGGGAGGCCGCAGCGGCCCCTACGACTGCCCGATAACCGCCTTGACACCCTCGAGGCCCGATGCTATTATTTCGATATTCATAGGAGCATTGAAACATGCCCCGAAGCCCCGACCTGGCCCGTATCTTCAAGGCGCTGTCGGATCCGAATCGCCTGGCCATCTTCCAGCTCCTGCGGAAGCGCTGCGGGCCCGGCTGCCGGGTCGCGGCCGACGACGCGGGCAATACCGTCTCCGACATCGCCGACGAGTTCGACATCGCGCTGTCGACGGTCTCGCATCATCTGAAGGAGCTGAAGAACGCGGGCCTGATCAGCTGCGAGAAGCGCGGGCTGTGGGTCTACTGCGCGCCGAACCACGCGATTCTGGAGACGATCAAGAAGTTCGCGAGGACGTGAGTTTTTTTGATTATGTATTTCGATACTGGTGCAACTTTTGAATTGCTCTGATAGGAGGAACGATCATGACTCAGGCCCAGAAGACGGCAGGAACGGCGGATTGCGGATGCGCTGCGGCCGCCGAACCCCGGCTCGAGGATCTCGTCCCGGTCGCGATTGTCATCGCGGCGGGGTGCGAGCCGTGTGCGGAGCGCATGGTGCGCCGCGCCCTCGATCGAGGATGCTCGCCGCGCGACGTGCGCAAGACGCTCGGAATCGTCGCCGACTTGCGGCGCCAGGGCTGTTTCGCGAACGCCGTCGGCGAGGAGGTCATTGGCCGGATGGAGCGTCCGCTCGCGAAAGGAAGACAAACACTGCAGGCCAGACTCGGGTGAGCCGTGGCCGGAACACGGAGGGCGACATGCGTGAAAGCAGGGTGAAGGACATGCCAGAGCGGGACGCTGATCCGACACGACGGCCGCGGGACAAGGCGGAGACGATCGTCGAGCGGGTCAGGCGGCGCTACGGCGAGATCGCCGCCAGGAAGTCGAGCTGCTGCGGCGCAGGTTCCACGCCGCTCGATGCGTCGACGTCGCGGCGGCTCGCCAGAGCGATCGGTTACGACGACGACCAGCTTTCGTGCAGCACCGGGGCCGCGAGCCTCGGGCTCGGGTGCGGCGCTCCCATCGAGCTGCTCGACCTGCAGCCGGGAGAGACGGTCCTCGATCTCGGATCGGGAGCGGGACTCGACGCCATTCTCGCGGCCAGGGAGGTCGGCCCCGAGGGCAAGGTCATCGGCGTCGACATGACACCTGAGATGCTCGGACGCGCGAGGCAGAACGCGCGCGAGGCAGGTCTGCCACAGATCGAGATCGTGGAGGGGCGCCTCGAGCACCTGCCTGTTCCGGATGCATCGATCGACGCCGTCACGAGCAACTGCGTGATCAACCTGGTGCCGGACAAGGCACGGGTGTTCCGCGAGATCGCCCGCGTGCTGAGACCGGGCGGGCGTCTCGTGATCTCGGACATCGTGCTGGATCGGCCGCTGCCGGCCGCCATTCAAGGCAGCGTCCTGGCCTGGGTCGGGTGCGTGGCCGGCGCCGCCCGCCGCGAGGAGTACCTGGAGCAGGTCAAGGGCGCCGGGCTCCGGCACGTCGAGATTCTGAAAGAGCTCGACCTTTCGAGCCTGGCCGACGACTTCATGTCGGGCGAGGTCGCGGGATTCATGGATCAGATCGGAGTGAGCATCGACGAGCTGCGCGGCACGCTGTACTCGATCACCTTCCGGGCCGAGAAGAGGTGAACACTCTCTCCACTTGACCCTCACGTAGCGTCAGGCCGTAAGCTCGCGGGTCGTGGAACCGTCGAGATCGATGAGCGAGTGGGTCGGAGTGCGGCC
>Ga0224512_10002901_pt1 | contig 15357 bp, 16 predicted proteins | sample SF_May12_sed_USG_4_FD_169103 | JGI IMG/M metagenome (GOLD analysis project Ga0224512, IMG submission 169103) | Sediment microbial communities from San Francisco Bay, California, United States - SF_May12_sed_USGS_13 | ecosystem: Environmental > Aquatic > Marine > Sediment | place: USA...
TCACCAGCATTTGCGCCGGCAGGCGCCGCAGCTTGAGGATGCCGGTGGAGTCCAGCACCCGTTCTTTGTCGAACGGCACGTCCGCCGGCCGGCGTGGCCGTGAACCGGTGGCCAGGATGATGACACTTGCGCGCAGCCTGATTTCCTCAGCGCCAGGGCGGCGCAGGCTCAGGGTGTTGGGGCCGTGGAACGCGGCCTCTCCCGGAATCAGGGTCACGCCAGCGGCCATCAGCTGGCTGAGCAGCAGGCTTTCCTGGCTTTCAATGACGCGCTTCTCGCAGGCGACCGCCTCGCTGAGAAAACCGCTCGGTAACTGGTTATGGGCCTGCACGGCCTCGCGCATGCCGCGGCCAGAAAACCGCGACGCCAGGTAGGCGGCCTCGCGCAGCGCCTTGCTCGGGATGGTGCCGGTATGCAGGCTGACGCCGCCGAGGTAGGGCTTGCGTTCGATCAGGCCGACGCGCTTGCCCAGGCCGGCGGCCTGGAGTGCGGCACTTACGCCCCCGGGTCCGGAGCCAATGATCAGCAGGTCATAGTCAAATGGTTCCATAGAAGGTCCGTTTTCGGTAGCTTGCGGAATCGGGCCGTGATGTCATGCCGGTACAAGTGACGTGAGCCTGCCCCGGCTGTTGGGTCTCGACCGTCAGGATGCGGGTGCCTGGTCCCGGGTGGCAACAAAATCCACCATGCGTTGGGTGGACTTGAGGGCCTTTCTGCGGATCTCTTCCGGGACATGGATCTCGTTGCTCCCGTTCTTGAGCACCTCGGCGAGGTTGCGCAGGTGGTTCATCGCCATCCACGGGCAGTGGGCGCAGCTTTCGCAGGTGGCGCCTTCGCCGGCGGAAGGGGCCTCCATGAAGATCTTGTCGGGGGCCGCCTGTTTCATCTTGTAGAAGATGCCGTTGTCGGTGGCGACAATGAAGCGCTTGTTGGGCAGTCGCTGGGCGGCCTTGATCAGCTGGGTAGTCGATCCGACGACATCCGCCATCTCGATAACCGGCTCCGGCGACTCAGGGTGCACCAGGATCGCGGCATCCGGGTAATGCTGTGCCAGATTCTGCAGGGCCTCGGCCTTGAAGCGTTCATGCACGATGCAGCTGGCCTGCCACAGCAGCATGTCCGCGCCGGTCCTTCGCTTGACGTAGTCACCGAGGTAGCGGTCCGGTGCCCACAGGATCTTCTCGCCCCTGTCCATGAGGTGCCTGACCACGTCGACGGCGATGCTCGAGGTGACGACCCAGTCGGCGCGCGCCTTCACCGCGGCACAGGTGTTGGCATACACGACGACCGTACGGTCCGGATTCGCATCACAAAAGGGGATGAACTTTTCCGGCGGGCAGCCCAGGTCCAGCGAACATTCGGCCTCCAGCGTGGGCATCAGCACCCGTTTCTCCGGGTTGAGGATCTTGGCGGTCTCGCCCATGAAGCGTACCCCGGCCACCACCAGGGTGCGGGCCGGGTGGCGGTTGCCGAAGCGCGCCATCTCGAGCGAGTCGGCGACGCTACCGCCGGTCTCATCGGCAATCATCTGCAGATCCTCGTCGGTGTAATAGTGCGCGACCAGGACCGCGTCCTTTTCCCGGAGCAGTTGCTTGATTTCGTCGATCAGGGCCTCGCGCTCGCCGGGTGCATAGTCCGGCCGGGCGATACTGCCCGGCAGCGGGTAGGACGGATGCAGCGGGATCGGTGCGAGTGGCTCTGCTTCTGGTTGTTTCATTTCGGTTGTTACCCGGGATCAGGTGTTCACGTCCGGTGATTATACAACGTCATGTTTTGCCTAATTATAGCGGATAGGGCCCGGGATTTTCGGCGGCCTTGCGGGGACTGTTTGAAAGGCGGGGTGCTGACGGGATCAGCCGGAAATCAGGGCCAGGTAGCGCATGGCCTCCGGGTCACCCTGGTCGGCGGCCAGTTGGAACCAGTTTGCGGCTTCCTGGAGGTCACGGTCTACACCCTGCCCGTGGTAATACATCATGCCCAGGTTGGTCTGGGCATCCAGGAAGCCCTGCTCGCCGGCCCTGCGGTACCAGTCGGCGGCAACGGCCAGGTCCTGGTCAACACCCGCGCCTTCATCATATATGACGCCGATGTTGTACTGGGCCTCGGCATCACCCAGTTCCGCCAATGGCAACCACTCGTTGTAGGCGGCCTGGTAGTCGCCTTTCAGATAAGACTGGTAACCACCGCCCAGGATGGTCCAGGTGGGCATGCCGGACATCAGCACTGCTCCGGAAATTGGTGATTGGCGGGCATTGGGCGATTCTAATGATTTTACGACTGTCCTGTATAGTCATAGTTGGGTAGTCTTCCTACAATAATCATAAGGTCAGGATGCAGCTTTTCTAAACCGAGCGATTCACTGGTGCCGGGAGCGCATCGCTCCGCGGTCGTGGTTAAGGCATGTGGATGCCGGGTCCGGAATCAATAACAGGGGGGCAGATTGATGTTGGTCCGCCGATTCACGTTAACAGGGATCTTATATTTTTCGCTGTGCACGCTGCTGCCGGCGAGCGTTTTTGCCGTTGCCAGGGACGACTTCCTGGACTTTGATGACCAGCCGCTCCAGGAGCCTCTGGCCTTCCCTGAATGGTTCAAGCTCAGCTTCCTCGACCTGAGCGAAGACCTGAAGGAGGCGCAGGAATCGGGCAAGCACGGTTTGCTGGTGTATTACGGCCAGAAATATTGTGCCTACTGCAAGCAGTTCCTGGAAAAGGACCTTGCCAGGGAGGATATCCAGGCCTATACGCTCAAGCATTTTGATGTCATCGGGATCGATATTCACGGTGACCGCACGGTGGTCGATCTCGCAGGCGGGGAATTGACCGAGCGTGAGCTCGCTATCCGGGAACAGACCAACTTTACCCCCGCGGTGGTGTTCTATAACAACGAGGGTAAAGAGGTCCTGCGCCTGCGCGGTTATTACCCGCCTTACCGGTTCCGCGCGGCGCTGGAGTATGTCGCGGATGGCCACTATTCGAACGAGCCATACAGGGAGTACCTGGCACGCGCGGACGTGCCGCTGGTGTTTGAGCCGGGCGACTTGAACGAACAGTCCTTTTTTATGCGCGGTCCGATGATGCTGGACCGGAGCCGGATACGAGGCGAGCGTCCGCTGGTGGTGTTCTTCGAGCAGGGCAATTGCCATGCTTGCGATGTCCTGCACGGCGGCCCGCTGCAGGACCCCGAGATCCGCCAGCGCATCTCCCGGCTCGAGGCCGTGCAGTTGTCCTTCTGGGGTGACACGCCCGTGATTACCCCGGCCGGTGAGCGCACGACTTCGCGGAAATGGGCGGAGTCACTGGGGCTGTTCTATACCCCGACCCTGATCATCTACGATAACCAGGGCCTCGAGATTATCCGCGTCGACTCGGTTGTGCAGTTCTACCGCCTGCGCAATATTCTCGATTATGTGCTGACGGAGGGGTACCGGGACTACCCCACGTTTCAGAGCTGGCGCGCCTCGCGTAATCCGAGGATGTATCTGAAATAGTCCGGTCCGGGCGGGTCTCAGTCGTCCTGCCAGCGCTTGAATACCAGGGTGGCGTTGGTGCCGCCGAATCCGAAGCTGTTGGACATGATGGTGTTCAGGCCAGCATTGGTTTGCAGCTCACGCACGATCGGGAAGTCGGCGCCGGCCGGGTCCAGTTCAGTGATGTTTGCGGAGGCGCTGATGAAGTCCTCGTTCATCATTAGCAGTGAGAAGATGGCCTCGTGGACACCGGCGGCACCCAGGGAGTGACCGGACAGGGACTTGGTAGAGCTGATCCGGGGTATGTCCTTGCTGAAGACTGTGCCCACGGCTTCCAGTTCGCGCATATCGCCAACCGGCGTGCTGGTACCGTGGGCGTTGATATAATCGATCGGTGTGTCGACAGTCGCTATGGCCTGCTGCATGCAGCGTACGGCACCTTCGCCGGAAGGCTGCACCATGTCATAACCGTCGGAGGTCGCCCCGTAGCCGACCAGCTCGGCATAGATCTTTGCACCGCGCTTGCGGGCATGTTCGAGCTCCTCGAGCACCACCATGCCACCGCCGCCGGCAATGACAAAGCCGTCGCGGGTCGCATCATAGGGCCGTGATGCCGTTGCCGGTGCATCGTTGTACTTGGAGGACAGGGCGCCCATGGCGTCGAACATCAGGGTCAGTGTCCAGTGCAGCTCCTCGCCGCCACCGGCGAACACGATGTCCTGTTTGCCGAACTGGATCAGCTCATAGCCGTTGCCGATACAGTGTGCGCTGGTAGAGCAGGCGGAACTGATGGAATAGTTTACGCCATGGATCTTGAAGGGAGTGGCCAGGCAGGCCGAGTTGGTACTGGACATGGTGCGTGGCACCATGTAGGGACCAACGCGGCGAATGCCTTTTTCCCTGAGCAAGTCTACCGCCAGTGCGACATTCTCGGTGGATGCCCCGCCGGAACCGGCTATCAGGCCGGTGCGCGGGTTGGAAACCATGTCTTCACCGAGGCCGGAATCCTCGACGGCCTCCTGCATGGCAATATAGTTGTAGGCAGCGCTGTTGCCCATAAAGCGCCGCAGCTTGCGGTCGATGTTCGCTTCTATGTCGATATCGACGGTACCCGCAACATGGCTGCGAAAACCGAGCTCTTCGTACTCCGGAATGAATTCGATGCCGGAACGTCCTTCCCTTAGTGAATCGGCGACTTCATGCTTGTTGGTGCCAATACTCGAGACGATGCCCAGACCGGTTACAACAACACGACGCATAACTGGCCTCCTAGAAATTATCTGTAGATGTGAACAGGCCGACGCGCAGGCCGCTGGCTGTGTAGATGTCGCGGCCGTCAACCGAAACGACACCCTCCGCGATGCCCATATTGAGCTTGCGCTGGATGACGCGCTTCATGCTAATCCGGTAGGTCACGAGCATATTTTTGGGAGTGACCTGGCCGGTGAACTTCACTTCACCCGCACCCAGTGCGCGTCCGCGACCGGGGCTGCCATTCCAGCCGAGGTAGAAACCGACCAGTTGCCACATGGCATCCAGCCCCAGGCAGCCTGGCATGACGGGGTCGCCTTCGAAATGGCATTGGAAGAACCACAGGTCCGGATTGATGTCCAGTTCTGCGATCATCTCGCCCTTGTTGTAGGCGCCACCCTGGTCGCTGATATGGGTGATCCTGTCGAACATCAGCATGGGGGGCAGCGGCAGTTGGGCATTACCAGCACCAAACAACTTGCCACGTCCGCATTCCAGCAGCTCCTCGTAGCTATAACTGCTCTTGTGTGAGCGGGATGGTTGAACCGGTGTCTGGGTGGATTGTGTCATGCCTGCGGGTGTGCCCCGTATAAGTGAAGGCGTGTATTCTAGTCTACTTTGCGGCCAGTCTGAATAGCCCCGTCATCTGGTGCCGCTTGACGGCAGGGGTTAGGCCCTGTAACGCAGCAGGAACAGCAGCAAGGCATGCGCCAGGCCCCGCAGGGTGCGTGCCTGGGGTGCTGGCCGCTGGTCCCTATCCGGGTAGCGTCGGTCTCAGTCGCGGAAATTGATATATTGCAGTGGTAGCTCGATGCTGACGTCGCGCAGCATGCTGATGACCGCCTGCAGATCATCGCGCTTCTTGCCGCTGACCCGCACCTTCTCTCCCTGGATGCTGGTCTGCACCTTGATCCTGGTTTCCTTGATCAGCTTGATAATTTTTCTGGCGGTGTCCTGGTCGATGCCCTGGCGTACCGTAATGGGCAGAGTGGCCTTGTTGCCGCTGGTCTCGATTTTGCCCGCCTCCAGGGCGGCGATGTCGATGTCGCGCTTGGCCATTTTCTTGTGCAGGATGTCGAGCATCTGGTCTATCTGGAAATCGTTTTCACCCTTCAGGGCAATTGTGGCATCGGTTTGCTCCACCTTGGCGCCGGTCCCCTTGAAATCGAAGCGGTTGCCTATTTCGCGGTTGGTCTGATCGACCGCGTTGGTGACCTCGTGCATATCGACTTCTGAAACGATATCAAATGAAGGCATGTGCAGACTCCCGGTGGTCTTGGCGCGGTGTGTATTGAAGGAAGGGCGTTATTATAGTCACCCACCCGGCGGTGGAGAACCCTCGGGCCGCGTCAGCAAGGGTGACGGGATCACTGCAAGATCAGGCGGGAGGGCTATTCTCGGGAATGCGACCAGCCAAACAAGGCACCCACCGAGGCCAGGGCCCTGGCAATGAGGCCGCGCCGTACCGTGGGCGCTGGAAGTTCAACCGTCTCCCTGTGCGGGTGCCATTGGGAACGATCGATTTCCACGTGTGCCGGATCAAGGGCTGGTTCAGTCCGCTTGACCACGACAGCAGTAGTTTCCTGCAGGGGTTCAGGGTCTGGTGTGGAGAAATCTGCGACGAGTTCATCATCCTCGGCCGAATCCTGTGCTGCTTCCTCGAACCAGTCTGCAGCTTGCCCGACTCGAGGCAGGTCGGGCTTAATGGCGATCGAGAGTGTGGGGATCTGCTCTGCAGGAACCGATTCTGTCGTTGTTGGGCCGACGGTGATGCCAGTGAAGGGGTTTTCAGGTACCGGCCCGGCGAAGGTATCAGGGACCGACTCGGGTGAGCTGACAGCGCGTGCCTCGATCACGTTATTGTTGCCGGAATCACTCTGTTCCAGCACATATTCCGGGGCGACCAGCTCGATTTCCTCGATATCCTTGATCTTGTCAAGCGCCAGGCTCATGCGGGTGCCGATGGGCCTGGACTCTTCCGCCACCGGGAAAGCGGTCACCACTTTCTCTGCGGCCGGCTCCGTGACCTGTTCGAACATCAGTTCCTCTGTCAGTGTCGGGCCACTGCCCTCATGGACGATCTGATTGCCGCCCTGGGTAAGCGCGCGTGCCAGGCGCTGATCGGCCAGGGAAATCAGCTCATCCAGTCGTGTATTCCTGCGGATACGGGGTGCGGCAATGCCGATGCTCACGCTCACGCGCACGACGGTGTTGTCATGCTTGAAAATCCGGGCATTGACCTCCCTCCGGATGCGCTCGGCGAGGTTGCGAAACCCGGTCCTGGTGGTGGCGGGCGATAGCAAGGCGAAACGTGCCGTCCCGATGCGTGCGGCCGTGTCCTCCTGGCGGATCACCGAGCCCAGGACATAGGCGGTGGTCTGGATGACCGATTCGGCAAAGGCTTCGCCGTGTTCCCGGAACAAATGGCCGAAGTCATCGATCTCGATCCGGTACATAGCCAGGCTACTGTTGTGCCGGATGGCGTAGGAAAGCTGCTGATAGCCACGTTCCATGAAGGATATTTCATTGGCCAGCTCCGTCAGTGCATCCACCGTTGCATGGTCCTGCAGGGAGGTCACCTCCTGCTTCAGTGTGCTGGTGACGGCATGTGCACTGGCGTGCGACTGGGTCCGCGCCAGTAACAGGACCGAGTCGAACGGCTTTCCGATGAAGTCTGTTGCGCCGGCCTGGCGTGCCTTTCCCATGGTGCTTTCGCTGTCATTGGCACCGGTAATGATGATGACCGGCAGTTCGCTGATATGGGGCAGGGGAGAGTTCCTGATGCGTCCCAGCAGGCTGAAGCCATCCAGGTTAGGCATGGTGAGGTCGGATACCACCAGCGAGAACGGTTCCTGCGTGGTCAGTATCTCCCAGGCATTCTCGCCATCGACCGCCTCGACGGTGTCAAAATGGCTGCTCAGGATTTTACGGGCGGTGACCCGGATGACCTTGGAGTCATCCACGATCAGCAGGCGCTGTTTGCCTTCGGGATTATTGCTCATTTCAGATCTCAAGCCGGTGTATACAGTGCACACACTGATATCGACCTGCGGCGCCTGATCTTTAGGCCCATACCGGCACCCGGTCAGACACCCGGAAGGCCCCTCTGGACATTCATGAGCTTACGGGTGAGGTGCTATGATGGGGATGCGGCAAGGTACCGGTCCCGGCCGCTGCAAGCGGGGTAGGCAACTGCTGCTGCGGCCAGTCAGCAGGTGTCTGTTACAGGCCGGATCAGGTCCGCATGGTGTATCGACGAGGTGTCGGGATGATACAGAAATTACAGGGACTGAAGACACGGTTCTCCGCCTTCGTGTGGGAGGACGACCTGCGGCATCTGGGTGGTCTGCACAAGGTGCTGGTATTTGTCCTGCGTGTCCTGCACATGCTGTTCAGGGAACTTCTGGGTGGCCAGTTGAATCTGCGCGCCATGAGCCTGGTCTACACCACGCTGCTGTCGCTGGTCCCGCTGCTCGCGGTCAGTTTCTCGGTGCTGAAGGGTTTCGGGGTGCACACCAGGATCGAGCCGCTGCTTTACAATTTCATGATACCCCTCGGACCCAAGGGCGTTGAAGTAGCGGACAGGATCATCAGCTTCGTCGAGAATGTCCAGGTGGGTGTGCTCGGATCGGTGGGCTTTGCGCTGTTGATCTACACAGTCATCGCGCTGTTGCAGAAGATCGAATCGGCCTTTAATTTTGTCTGGCAGATCGATCACCTGCGTTCCCTGTCGCAGCGATTCAGTAGTTACCTGAGCGTCATCCTGATCGGCCCCGTGCTTGTCTTCAGCGCGCTCGGCCTCACCGCCACCATCCTCAATACCGACCTGGCCCATAAACTGATTTCAATCGAACCGCTGGGTACGCTGGTGATGTTTACCGGGAAACTCATCCCCTACCTGCTGGTGTGTCTGGCGTTTACGTTTATCTACATCTTCATTCCAAATACCCGGGTGCAGGTGCGGGCGGCGCTGGTGGGTGGCGTTATTGCCGGTGTGCTGTGGGAGACCACCGGCTGGGGTTTTGCCACTTTTATCGTCTCTTCCTCGAAGTACGCGGCCATCTACTCCAGCTTTGCCATCCTGATCATGCTGCTGATCTGGCTGTATCTCAGTTGGCTTATCCTGCTGGTTGGATCGCAGATCGCCTATTTCGTGCAGTACCCGAAATACATGACGCTGCACCGGGTGCGCTTTGCGCTGAGCAACCGCCTGCGTGAGTACCTGGCCCTGCAGATCATGTACCTGGTGGGCCACAACCACTATTTCAACAAGCCGCCCTGGAACCTGGACGCCCTGATCGAAAAGCTGGACCTGCCCGGTGAACCGGTGCACCGGGCAATCGCTGTCCTGATCGAAGCCGGATACCTGATTGAGATCGGCGGCGATGACCCGCCGGTCTACCTACCGGTGCACGACATCGGTACCATGGGCCTTGCCGATCTGCTGGCGGATATCCGCCAGGCGGGGGAAAGCCGTTTCCTCAATGTCGAGCAACTGGAGTCCAGCGAGGCGGTTGGCCAGGTGATGTCGGGTATCGGTGATATTTATCGGGACACCCTGGGTGCCCGTACCCTGAAGGACCTGGTGGTGGCCGCGGAATCGACAAGCCACTGAGTGGGTTCCCATCCGGAACCAGGGCTTGTGCCGGCGTGGTCGGCCACAAACGGGCCGCCGAATTGCTATTATTGGAGCTTGCAGACTTGTTCCACCCCCCCAGGCGGGCGGCAACAGGTACGGATTACCGAGGACCGGGGACGGCAGGCTGAGCTGTTGGAGCGGTCATTGGGCCTGCAGGCAGGGGAACAGGGGATTATGTCCGGGCAGTCGAAAAAGATCGAATCCTGCATCGAAGCCTTGTGTCAGCGAGGCTGCAACCAGGTGAACGGCTACATCAAGGCACTCGAGATGGGCGAGGAGTTCCCGGAGATCGCGCATTTGAGCGTTCAGGAGCGCCGTGCCGTGCTGCTGGAGCTCATCGCGATCATGGATGTCTATGACGGTACCTGCGACAGTTGGGATCGTTGACAGCAATGGTCTTTCAGGAACGCTTCCAGATCGCCACCCGCGGGCGGGGGACCTACCTGATCACGCAGGAGGTGAATGAAAAAATCCGTTGTTCAGGTGTCGCGACGGGCCTGTGTCATGTGTTTCTTCACCATACCAGCGCCTCGCTGATCCTCTGTGAGAATGCCGACCCGGATGTGCGTTCGGACCTGGAACGCTACATGAAGCGGCTGGTGCCGGATGGCGATCCGCAGTTTGCGCACACGGCGGAGGGACCGGATGATATGCCGGCCCACATCAGGACCATCCTGACCAGCAACGACGTTACCATCCCCGTAAACCGGCATCGCTGCGAACTGGGTACCTGGCAGGGCCTCTACCTGTGGGAGCACCGCAGTTCGGCGTTTCAGCGCCAGTTGACGGTGACGGTCTACGGGGACTAGCCCGGCTTAGTGCTGAAGTGGTTGCTGCGGCTTGGCCTGCTGCTTGATGTCGAGATCGGAAATGCGTGGCGATTCACCCAGTACGTCTTCCAGATATTCATCCTCGGCTAAATCGTCGCCCGCATCCCGGCTGACGTCGGTGAGCTGGCCCTTGCTGGAGGAATCCAGCCTGTTGACGCCGTTTTCATCGCCGCACAGGCGCTGCGCACCGTTGGCGAGATGCTCGTAGACGGCGCGGTAACTCTGGGTCATTTCCTGCACCAGTTCGGACGTGCGCATGAAGTGCTGGGTGACCTGGTCACGGTAATCGGTGAAGCGTTCCTTGAACTGGTTCAGTTCTTCCTGCAATTCGCGGGTCCGGCGATTACGGGCAAAGATCAGGTAAGTGGCAATGCAACCGAGTAGCAGGCCGATGGCAAAAACCAGAATCCCGAATCCCCAGGTTGACGCTGTTCCGTCGAGTGAAATCATGCGTTGCCTCTTCCGTTTGGATTGATGAGTCGCTGTAGCTTACCCGATAACCGCATCCGTGACAGGGTTTGCTCCGGCACGCGTTGCATGCCCCGCTGGCCATTGATTGTACCGGAGGGTGTCGTCAAGGGCGCAGCATCCGCCGGCATCCGTGCGCCTGCTTTTTACATGAAATAATAATCATAAAATACAATAAGTAACGTATTACTCTCGAGACTGGAGAAAGAGCTTATCAGGCCTGCGGCCGCGGCCCGAAGATGGCGCTACCGATGCGCACCATGGTGGCCCCCGCGCTGATAGCGATCTCGTAGTCATTGCTCATGCCCATGGACAGCTCGGTGAAGTGAGTCGCGCCGAAACGCGCGGCGCAGGCATGGCTAAGATCACGTGTGTGTGCGAACTCGCGGCGACGCTCGGATTCAGAGGCCTCGCGCCGCCCGATGGTCATCAGCCCATGCAGTGAGATGCCGGCGAGTCCGGCGCCCAGGAATTCGTCGGCGAACCCGGCAACGGCCTCCGGGGCCAGCCCGAACTTGTCGGGGTCACCCGAGATGTTCACCTGGATGAGCACCCGAACGTGCCTGCCCGCCGCCTCGGCATGCTGGGCGAGCTTGCGTGCGAGCTTGAGGCTGTCGAGGGTGTGCAACCAGGCAAAGTTGCTGGCGATGTGCCGGGCCTTGTTGGTCTGCAGATGGCCAATAAAATGCCATTCGTTCTGCGGGTCCTGGATCAGCGGCAACTTGGTCAGGGTATCCTGCACGGTATTCTCGCCGAACACATGCTGCCCCGCCGCCATGGCGCGGGTGATATGCGCGGGCGGCATGTACTTGGACACGGCAATCAGCCGGATCGTGTCCGGGTCACGGCCGGCGGATGCCGCAGCCCGGCGGATGCGTTCGCGCACGACCTCCAGGTTGCGCTGAATATCGGGCAAGGCTGTCATCATGTGAGCGGAATGGCGGGAACGCTTGTTCAGGGACAGACAAGGTTGCGGGCCGAGCCGGCCAGCCAGGCCTGGATGTTACGGGTTATTTCATCGATGAGTCGTTGCCGGGCATTGATGCTGGCCCAGGCGATATGCGGCGTAACCACCAGGTTTGGCAGCGCGGCCTCCAGCAGCGGATTGCCATGACGTGGCGGCTCTTCGCTCAGCACATCAATGGCGGCCCCGGCTATCCGGCCGGTCTGCAGGGCATGGAGCAGGGCGGCTTCATCCACGATGCCGCCACGCGCCGTGTTGATGAGGACGGCATCGCGGCGCATCAGCCCGATCTCCGCTGCCCCGATCAGATTGCGGGTCGCAGCGGTCAGGGGGCAATGCAGGCTGACTGCGTGCGATTCTGCCAGCAGGGTCTGCAGGGGGACGCGTCCCGGACGCGGTGTTGCGTCCGCGCGCTCGGCGACCAGCACCTGCATGCCGAAGGCCTCCCCCATCCGGGCAACGGCCTTGCCCAGTTCACCGTAACCGATGATCCCCAGTGTCAGCCCGTTGAGTTCCCGGATGGGAAAGTCCAGCAGGCAGAACCCGTCGGCCTGCTGCCAGCGGCCCTGGCTCACGGCGTCGCGGTAGGCATAGAGCTGTCTATTGAGGATCAGGAGTTGGGCAAAGACATGCTCGACCACAGAGGGGGTCGCGTAGCCGCTAACATTGCAGACGCTGATGTTGCGTGCGCAGGCCGTCTCCAGGTCGATATTGTTGGTGCCGGTGGCGGTGATGCAGACCAGCTTCAGGTGTTCCGCTGCCAGCAGGGTGTCCCGGTCGAGCAGGACCTTGTTGCTGACGACGACATCGGCATTCCGTATCCGCCGGTTGACCTCGGCCGCCGTGGTGCCCGGGTAGGGCATCCATTCAGGCAGCGTCGCGAACAGCGACCTCAGGTCCAGATCGCTCCGGTCGAGGGTGTCGACATCCAGGAATACGCCGCGCACGGCAGTGCTCAATGCTTGCCCAGCATGCCCTGCTTCAATCCCTTGCTGACCGGATGGGCGCCCAGCCAGATCCTGAGCAGGGAACGGTAGAACCCGTCACCGGGAACGGTTCCGCGCAACGCACCGTTAACCAGGACTTGTGTCCCGGTGCCCGGGCTGTGGTCAATCCGGATGACGTCACCTGCGCGCGCCGTGTCGAACAGGGCATTGAAGGCGTCCAGTTGCGGCTGCAGTGCGGCCATTTCCTCAACCGTGTGATTGGCGGCGAGGCCATCATTCCATCCCCCGGTGATCTTGTCCTTGCTGACTTCCTTGTACAGAAAATGCATCAGAACACTGGCAGGGCCCGTGTCAGCGAGGATGGTTGCGGTATCCGCTGACTTTGCCGGCAAATAGAGTGCGCCGACATAGATGTCCATGAAAAACTTCTTGCGGATTCCGGCGCCATTCAGTACCAGGGAGGGTCCAGTATCTGCCAGTGTGACCGTGTCGGGGATATCGACGCCGGCAACCTGGAGAGCGCTGACCGGCGTGCCGATTGCAACCAGGCTGAACAGTAGAAGGAAGGTGAAATTACGCATATTGTTACCTCCGGGTGTGCTGTTGTGATATGTGTTCAGGGCCGCTATGGATTTGTCACCCGCGGCCTTGCCGGGTGACGGTCGATGTTCTCGACATACACGGGAAAGTCATTCTTTTTGACGTCACTGTAATACTTCTCCAAAGACACCTTCATGACGGGAAAAGCCAGTTCGTCCCAGGGTATTTCGTGCTCTTCGAACAGTCGCACCTCCAGGCTTTCGGGGCCCGGGGCAAATTCTTCTGCCTGCAGACTGGCGCGGAACATAATGTAGACCTGGCTGATATGCGGGATACTGAATACGCCGTAGAGCGCCATGTTTTCCAAACGCGCGCGGGCCTCCTCCCAGGTCTCGCGTGCAGCTGCCTGTTCAGTGGTCTCGCCGTTTTCCATGAAACCCGCCGGCAGGGTCCAGAGTCCCAGGCGGGGCTCGATGGCGCGCCGGCATAGCAGCAGGCGGCCATCCCACTCTGGGATGCAGCCGGCGACGATCTTCGGGTTCTGGTAGTGAACGGTGTGGCATGCCTCACAGACAAACCGGGAACGGTCATCTCCCTCCGGGATCTTCTCGGTGACCCGGGCGCCGCATGTGCTGCAATAAATCATTATAAAATAGAGCGTTTTTTACAGACGGGTGTGCGTGCTACTTTGGGACAATAGCATATCTGCCGAATATGCGTCAGGATTGGGACATCCATAACAATGATGTGCCATATTAATAATATTGTGAGACGGCGCACGCAAAGGTGCGCCGAACTATATAAAAGTAACTCTCATCAAGTAACAATTTCCAATTATTCTCTCCCGGCTTATCTGTGAGGTGAAGGCTATGAAAATAAGAACAGGTTTCCTTGTGATATCCATGATTGCCCTGTCGGGCCTGGCGTTGATGCTGACTGCGTGTGGCGGTGGCGGATCAGCCTCCGGCAGCTCGGGGCTGACGTTGCGCATTACCGATGCCCCGGTCAGTGATGAAGATATCGCCGAGGTATGGGTGACGTTCACAAAGGTCATTATTCAGCCCGTAGACGGTGAACGGTTTGAAGTGGATGTGACCGATGATGATGGTATAACCGGCAAAAGCATTGATATCAAGAACCTGACCGAAGGCAAGAGCATGCTCCTTGGCGAATATGCCCTACCCGAGGGCGATTACAGCTGGATGCGGCTGGTTATCGATCCAGCAGAGACCTATGTAGTGGAAACAGAGGGTGGTACACCCTTGCTGGATTGCTCAAGTTGTGATGAAAGTCACCTCAAATTGAACAGGAGTTTTACCATCGAAACGGAAGGCTGGGTCGACTTCACCATCGATTTCGATCTGCGCAAGTCCATTACGCTCACTCAGCCGCAATCAGTGCAGCCACGCTTGGACTACGCCTACAAGCTGCGCCCGACGCTGCGAATTATCGATACGGATGTCGCCAGCAGCTTCATCTATGGGGCTGTAAGCGATACTAGAATAGTGCGGGCTGATTCGGATGACCCGACCGGCTGTGCTGTGTATGTGTACGAAGGTGCGCAGGATCTGGTCGAACCGGATGATATCTGTGAAATCGAAGATTCCGCGATCTGTCCGGAAGCGGATCGTCCCCTGCTTGAGGCGGGCGTAGAGTTCAATGAATCCAGCGGCCTGTATGAATACCGGACAGGCTTTATGAATCCGGGTACCTACACAGTTGCATTGCTGTGTGCTCCAGACGATCCGGTTCTGGATGATGTAGTCAGCTTCATTGGCGAGATTCAGGTGATCACCGAAGCCGGATCGGAAGGTACAGGTTCTGTCGATTTCAGCCTGGAGGATGTGGTTGTGCCGCAAGCAGCCCCCTAGCCTGATAAAAGCAGCAGTAAAAAAACCGGCCTAGGCCGGTTTTTTTCTATGTCGGTTTCGGATCATCGTATGATTCTGAACTGGAAACACTTATGGAAAGTCTGATCACGCCGTCATTCCGGGTGGAGCGTAGCGGAGACCCGGAATCCAGTAGTTCGTCATGACGCCTGTACTGGATTCCGGCCTGCGCCGGAATGACGAAAGAGGAGTTTATCAGGCCTTCCTTGACACAGTTCAACGTCCTGTATGATTTGCTGCCAGCAGCAGCCCCAGCATGGTCTTGGCATCATGGAGGGTGCCGTCGTGGACCTGCTGCACGGCGGTATCGAAATCCAGCCAGTGAATCTCGATCAGTTCGTGTGCGTGGTGTTCCACGGA
>Ga0224512_10002902_pt1 | contig 15354 bp, 8 predicted proteins | sample SF_May12_sed_USG_4_FD_169103 | JGI IMG/M metagenome (GOLD analysis project Ga0224512, IMG submission 169103) | Sediment microbial communities from San Francisco Bay, California, United States - SF_May12_sed_USGS_13 | ecosystem: Environmental > Aquatic > Marine > Sediment | place: USA: California...
CTATTCGCCCTCGTCGAAGACATTCGCCAGGTCGCAAAATCGGCACGCGAAAGCGACCGGGTCGGCGCGGATCGCCTGCACCAGCGACTCGCTAACCTCGAAGCCGAAGACATGGCTAATCTCGCGAGAGCGTTTAGCGAGTTTCTAAGCCTCGCGAACATCGCCGAGCAACACCACCGCATTCGACGGCGCCGCGAGTGGCAGAGCTTGCCCGATGCCGAGCCGCAACCCGGATCCCTGGAGGCGATCGTTTCGCGGTTGCTGGACCATGGCCTTGAGCCCGAACAAATGTTTACCGCGTTTGGTGATCTCGACATCGAATTGGTACTGACCGCGCATCCAACGCAGGTCACGCGGCGCACGATGATTCAAAAACATCAACGCATCGCCGCATTGTTGGCACAACATGACCGCCCGGACTTAACCACCGAAGAACGACGCGATTGTGTGACCGCATTGGGCCGCGAGATTACGGCAATCTGGGAGACCGATACGATTATCCGCGAGCGCCCAACGCCTGCCTATGAGGCCCGCAACGGCCTGGCGATCATCGAGCAAACGTTGTGGGATACGATTCCACGTTATTTGCGGCGCGTCGACAGGTTACTACGCGAACACGGCGGCCAGCGCTTGCGGCTGGATGCCGCACCGATTCGGTTCGGGTCGTGGATGGGCGGCGACCGCGACGGCAACCCTAATGTCACGCCAGACGTGACCCGGGAAGTGTGTTGGATGTCGCGTTGGATAGCGGCCGATTTGTACTCGCGCGAGATTGCCGTGCTGCGCGGCGAGTTGTCGATGAATCGCTGCACACCTGCGCTGGCACAACGCACGGCAAACGCCAAGGAACCCTACCGCGCGCTGCTACGGAACGTTTTGAACCGGCTCGATGCAACCAGGCAATATGCGGGCACCCAACTGCAAGGCACTGCAATACCGACTGACGACGCATACAAAAACCCGGCTCGGCTACTCGAACCGCTTATGTTGTGTTACCAGTCTTTGCACGACTGCGGTATGGGTGTCATTGCCGACGGCCGCCTACTCGATATTATCCGGCGAATCGCGTGTTTCGGATTGCATCTCGTGCGGCTCGACATCCGCCAGGAAGCGGCGCGCCATACGGAGGTCCTGGATGCGGTCACCCGCCATCTCAAACTCGGCGCGTATGCGCGTTGGGATGAAGCGCGACGAGAGCAGTTTCTGACGACCGAGCTAGCGGGACGCCGCCCGTTAGTACCGCGTTTGTTGAAGACACGCCGGCGGGTACAAGATGTGCTCGATACGCTGGCGGTGGTCGCCGAGCAACCGGCCGATTCGTTCGGCGCCTATGTGATCTCCATGGCCTGCACACCGTCGGATGTACTGGCCGTGCAACTGCTGCAACGCGAAACTGGGGCAACTAAGCCGTTACGGGTCGTGCCACTGTTTGAAACCCTCGATGCGCTAGAGGGTGCGGCCAACTGCATCGACCGCTTGTTGTCTATTCCCGATTATCGCGCCGGCATCGGCGATCAACTTGAAGTCATGATTGGTTATTCCGACTCCGCAAAGGATGCCGGCCAATTGGCGGCCGCGTGGGCGTTGTACCGTGCCCAGGAGGATTTAGTCGCGGTGTGCGCAAAACACGGCGTACGTCTTACGCTTTTTCACGGTCGCGGCGGCACGGTGGCACGGGGTGGTGCGCCGGCATTCGAGGCTATCCTGTCGCAACCGCCAGGCTCGGTGAACGGTACGCTACGGGTCACCGAGCAAGGTGAAGTCATCGATGCCAAATACGGCTTACCGGATATCGCGTTGCGAACCCTCGAAATATATACCTCGGCCGTATTGGAAGCATCGTTAATACCACCGCCCGAACCGAAGCCGCGTTGGCGTGAGTTGATGGATACATTAACGACCACATCCGTGGCGGCATATCGCGACATAGTCCAAGGTCATCCGGATTTCGTAGAGTATTTTCGATACGCCACACCGGAACGCGAACTCGGTGATCTGAATATCGGCAGCCGGCCCGCGCGGCGGCGCCAACAAACCGGCATCGACAGCCTGCGCGCGATTCCGTGGAGCTTCGCTTGGACCCAAACCCGGCTCATGCTACCGGCGTGGCTTGGTGCAGGCGACGCGCTCGCCGCGGCCATCGAACAAGGCCGCCGGTCGGATTTACTGGAAATGCGGGACGGCTGGCCGTTTTTTCGCACCACGCTCGACCTCATCGAAATGGTGCTCGCCAAAACCGAGCCCACCATCGCCGAGCGGTACGACACGCAGCTCGTGCCGGTGGAATTGCAACCACTGGGTGTCGAATTGCGTACCCGGTTCGCCAACACCTGCGCCATGGTGTTGGCGGTCACCGGTCACGACACACCGCTGGCCCACGATCCGGTTACGCGCCGCTCGATCGATGTGCGTAACCCTTATGTCGATCCGCTCAATGTCCTGCAAATCGAATTATTACAGCGGGCACGCGGCGGGGAAGAGAGCGCCATGCTGGACGCACTGCTCATCGCCATTAACGGCATTGCCGCAGGTATGCGTAACACTGGTTAGCGGTACACACGCCAAACCGCAGGCCGGCTTTCGCCGTTGGCTCTAGCCGGCCTACGGTGTCGGGTTGCGTTCGCGGAGCGGCGAATTAACTGTCCACCCCTCCCATACACAGATACTTGATCTCGAGAAATTCGTCGATCCCGTACTTGGAGCCCTCGCGGCCGATACCGGATTCCTTCATGCCGCCAAACGGCGCGATCTCGGTGGAAATGATGCCGGTATTGATGCCGACGATGCCGTATTCCAATGCCTCCGACACCCGCCATATCCGGCCAATATCGCGGCTATAAAAATACGCGGCGAGCCCGAACTCGGTGTCGTTTGCCATTCGTATGGCCTCGTCATCGGATCCGAACTTGAACAATGGTGCGACCGGACCGAAGGTCTCCTCATTCGCGACGGCCATATTGGTTTTCACATTGGTAAGTACGGTGGGTTGAAAGAAGGTGCCGCCCAACGCATGCCGCGCGCCGCCGACCGCCACACTCGCGCCTTTGTTGACGGCATCGGAAATATGCGCTTCGACCTTTTCCACGGCCGCCATGTCGATGAGCGGCCCCTGTACGACACCCTCTTCAGTACCGTCACCGACTTTCATCGCTTCCACCTTGCCTGCAAGCCGCGCGGCAAAATCATCGTACACACTTTCGTGCACGAGTAGGCGATTCGCGCACACGCACGTCTGCCCTGCGTTGCGGTACTTGGACATGATCGCACCTTCTACCGCCGCATCCAGGTCGGCGTCATCGAACACCATGAAAGGTGCGTTACCGCCCAGCTCCATCGACATCTTTTTGACCGTGCCTGCGCATTGTTCCATTAGCAATTTGCCGATCTCGGTAGAACCGGTAAAAGTGAGTTTGCGGACCTGCTTATTGGACGTCATTTCCCCACCGATGGCCGCCGACGAGCCCGTCACCACGCTCAGCACGCCCTTCGGGATACCGGCGCGCTCCGCCAGCTCACACAATGCCAACGCCGAATACGGCGTCGCCGTCGCGGGCTTCACCACCATCGTGCATCCGGCCGCCAACGCCGGGCCGGCTTTACGCGTAATCATCGCGGTCGGAAAATTCCATGGCGTGATGGCGGCGCATACGCCTACGGGTTCTTTGATCACGACGATGCGCTTATCGGCCTGGTGCGGCGGGATCGTATCGCCGTAAATACGCCTGCCCTCCTCCGCAAACCAGTCGATAAACGACGCCGCATAGCCTATTTCACCACGGGCCTCCGCCAGCGGCTTGCCTTGCTCGGCCGTCATCAACGCCGCCAGATCTTCCTGGTTCTCCAGCATTAATTCGTACCAGCGTCGCAATTTGCTGGCTCGATCCTTAGCGGTAAGGGTGCGCCATGTCGCGAATGCCGTATTCGCCGCCGCAATCGCGCGCGCAGTTTCGGCCGCACCCATCTTCGGAATAGTGCCCAGTACACTATTGTCCGCCGGATTGGTCACGTCGATGGTTGCACCACCGTCTGCATCGAGCCACTGCCCGTCGATGTAACATTGCTGACGGAATAATGAAGTATCGTTTAGTTTCATAACTACCTCTTGATTTGCTTGTACGGGTTCCCCACTGCGGCGGTTCGGATCGGCGCAGATGCGGTATCGTACTGTTGTCGCCGGGGTTTTGGTAGGGTGCTGCACGCACAGGCGACTGTTGGTAAATATACGCTAATTGAATCAGCGTCGCGTTAACTAATGACTCTACGGAATATCTACACAATTCCAAAACAATGAGCACGTCATGCCAGAAAACGTATATCGAACTTCCAATTGACCAGTTGATCCCGAAGAAAAACCGAGCCCTGCACTCATACCCGAACTAATGTCCTGATTGAGTGAATTGAATAACGCACCATTGCGGAAGATTTCAACAAACACCATGGCAGTCCCTCCAGGCGCCGGAGTGACGACGGCTTGAGGATCTACGATTGTTGGTGGGTTAGTGTCCACATCGGGCCCTGGAGCAGTGGGATCGCCAGCCGGTCCACTAGCCACTTGACAGGTTAGGGTAAACACTATTGGGGGAATCACGGAGGTCTGGGCATGGGCTGGTAACAGCACATATTTCACAACTGGTTTTGTCCAGCCTTCGGGCAACGTTTTCATCGTGGCCGCGATACCACCGCCCGTCGCCAGGCCTTTCAGTAACTGTCGCCGTCTGGTCGTACGGTTTAGCTCAGATTTTTGCAGGTCTCGCATCTTGTCGCTCATGGTTTAATTTTCAGCAAATAATGTATTAGGGATTTTGCGAGGACTCCGGTCACACCGCTCGAAAGCCCCTCGTTTTAACTTTCAAGTTCTATAGCCGTTTCATTTCTCTTAAGCCTAAGGCGGCGTGAGACCAAACACCCAGACCAACAGTTTGGCAAAGCTCGCCTTGGTCATTGCTTCGTGCGGGCAAAATAGTGTCGGCGGGGTAATTGCGTTACCGTCGCAACCCTCGGTATGACCCCTTGCAAATAACTCGATGATGGCGTCCGCCGCAAAATCCCCTAACAACACATCCGCGAATGGGCTTGTCCCAGCCACCGGAATAGCTCCCCCTGTGGCAATGGATTCGGCGGTTAGCAACATCAAAGCCGCCGAGGACTTCGTTACCACTTGGTTCGGACAATATAGAAACCCAGGTAAACCTGCAGTCCCGGCACAGCCAACACTGACGCCGTTTGCCTGCAGGTCCTCTACCTCATCGGCACCAAATTCGCCGGCTAGGATGTCATCGAATACCGTTCCGGTGGCACCAACCGGCAGTCCAAAACCCGCTGCCTCATTGAACGCCAGGGATAGTGGGATCGCCGCCGCATCACGCACAATGATTTCGTTTGGACAAAAATTCGTGCCGTCGCAACCGGAGAAGAAACCCTTAGCGGTCAGAATTTCGATCTCCAAGAATTGCGGATGCAGGCCGTCCACATCGGGATAGGTGGGCGTTGGGGTCGAACCCGTATTATCCGGGTCAAAACCCAACCCGAGTTCACCGATATTACTGACGCCGTCGCCGTCGCCGTCTTCCAGGCCGTCCGGGGTACCGTCAGCATCGGTGTCCGGGTCGTTGGGATTGAGGCCCAGCAGGATTTCAACCACATCGGTAATACCGTCTCCATCCGTATCGAGCAGAATGACATCGCCGGCAACGGTGATGTCGTCGCTAGCGGGATCCACCGCATCGCCGAGTTCGGCCGTCGACAGTCGACTGGTGTTGTTGGTCGAAGTACGTAGCAGGGCAAACGCGGAGACTTCAAGCGTCACACTAAACGTACACGACGAATCGGCTGCAAGCAGACCACCCGTAAACGTGAGTAAACCCGCTCCACTAAGCGATGAACCGGCCCCGCAAACATCGTTTTGCGGCAGTCCAATCGCCACCAGATCCGGCACCACTGCGGCTAAATCGTCGGTAAACGCAATCCCGGTGGCGGCGTTTACGGAATCCGGGTTGGTGATTACAAACTCCAAAGTCACCGAACCGCCCGGGGACACGGGATCATCGGTAAACGTCTTACTGAAAATCGGCAACACCGATGCCACTACAAGATCATCGGTTGCCGGATCACCGGTCACGGCCAAGCCGCCCATGGTGCCCGTCACTCCACCAGTCGCGTTGACGTAACTGCTGGGGAAGGTGCTGGGGGGCACCGTAAGCGTGGCGCTAAAGCTACAAGATGCCCCGGCCGCGAGACTGCCACCGGTAAACGTCAGCAGGCCGGTCCCGGCGAGGGTGCCCGTACCATTACAGGCCGTGCCCGCCGAAGGCAAAACAGTGGCCACCAGCCCGGTAAGGGCCGTGTCGAGGTCGTCGGTAAATGCAATATCCGATGCGGTCTGAGCCCCGTCCAGGTTGGTCAGGGTGAATTCCAAGGTCACCGTGCCCCCGGGCAATACCGGGTCATCGGTAAATTCCTTGGTCAGCGACAGGAAATCCGAAGCGACAATCAGCTCGTCCGACGCCTCGTCAAACGCAACGGTACCGCCGCTACCCGACATCGAGGCCGAGAAAACGAGTGAAGCTCCACCACCGGTCGAGTTGACATAGGTGCCCGATGCCGCCGCAGCGGGCACGTTTAAGGTGACGGTGAATACGCATATTGCGCTCGGTGCGAGGGTGCCCCCGGAAAACGTCATACGCGTATTGGCTGCGGACCAGGACACGGTGCCATTTCCGGCTCCGCATACGTCGTTAACCGTCACTCCGTCTCCCGTAATGGACGGCACGCCGCCGAGTATATTGTCCATATCATCCTGGAAGACTATGGCTGTGGCCGTCTCGCCGGCGGAGGTGTTTTCAATTGTGAATTTAAGATCCACGGTATCGCCGGGGATTACCGGATCGTCCGTGAATTCCTTAGTCAGGATCAGGCCGTCGATCTTGAGATCGTCCGTGGCCGGATTTCCGGTGACGGCGATGCCGCCCACCGTGGCGGTGACGATACTGGTCTCATTAGCGTGAGAACCCGCGAGGGCGCTGCCGGGAACGGATAGCGCCACCGAGAACGTGCAGGACTCTCCGGGCGCCAACGAGGCCCCCGAAAAGGTCAAGACGGTTGTTCCGGAGAGCGTACCGGTGCCGGGGCTCCCGCCTGCTCCATCCGGGTCACAGGCTTCGGTGAGCGGCAGCCCGGTGGCTGCCAGCCCCGCAATGGCTGGAGTAAGCGCAGTGAGGTCATCAGTGAAGCCGATGGCGGTTGCGCCGGCAGCCGCGAACTCGCTGTGACTGAGGGTGAACTCCAGTGTCACCGGGTCGCCCGGAGCAATCGGGTCGTCGGTGAATTCTTTGATCAGCGACGGACCGCCGATAACCACCAGATCATCCGATGCCGGAAAGCCCTCGACCGGCTCTGACCCGCCAAGGAGGCCGGTGATCGGACCGGTGGAGTTGGGATAGGTCCCTTCCGTCGCATTAGTGACCACGTCCAGTGTGATGTCAATGGTGCACGATTCCGAGGCGCCGAGACTGGCGCCGGTGACTGTGAACCTCGCCGGCTCGTTGGGACTACCAAAGCTCCCATCGATGAACGGCGTGTAAAAAGCTGTCCCTCCATTGCAGACTGGATTAGCCGGAACAACCGAAGCCGTGGGCAGCACGTCATTTAACACGTCAACGAATGCAATGTCGTCGAGAGTATCTGTCGAGTTGTTGGTGATGGTGAAACGCAGGGTGGTCGTTCCCCCGGCGCCCACCGGGTTGGTCAGGAACTCTTTGGTGAAGGTCGGGGCCAAGGTAACGACAAGCTCATCCGTAGCGCCCGGTTCGAAGTTCTCGGGATCGAACAAAACACCACTGGTGGTGTTGGAGTAGCTTCCCGGGGTCGCTCCTGATGGTACGTCCAGGACGACACTGAAGGGGCAGATCTCCGCGGCAGCCAGACTGCCACCGCTGAATTCGATGGTCATGCCTCCGTCGGGCGTGGATACCGCACCACCGCAGGCGCTGAACGGCAGGCCTGTGGCCAACAGGCCGGTGAGTGTGATGTCCAGGTCGTCGCTGAACGAGATGCCTGTTGCCGGGTCATCTCGATCCAGATTGGTGAGCGTAAATTCCAGGGTCACCGTATCGCCGGGCAGGACCGGGTCGTCGGTAAAACTCTTAACCAAAAACTTGACCGGAACATCCAACTGCGCCGTGGCAAAACCGATCGCCGCGGACTCCTGACCGCTAAATAGCTGACCCGAAGTGTTCGCGAAGAGCCCCGTGGCATTGGTCGTAACATCGACGTCAATGCTACAACTCGATCCGGCGCCCACAACCGGAAAGCTAGCCGATCCGGAAATATTAAAGGAAATAGTGTTCGTTCCGGAGGTGGCGGTGATAAACGGAACGAACGGTGCGGTTCCGCAGTTGCTGAAGACATTGGCCGGGGTGGCAATGACCATCCCAGCCGGCAGCATGTCGCTGAATGCCAGCGAGGTGGACACATCTGACGAATTAGCGGTGTTATCGATGTTGAATGTTAACGTGCTCGTGCCTCCCAGCGGGATAGAACCGGGGCCAAAGCTCTTGTTGAACCCGGGTAGCGACGCGCTTACCGTCAAATCGGCGGTCGCGGACCCGCTATTCCCCACGCTGGAGGTTAGATCCCCCGACGTATTCGTATGTATTCCAGGCGTGGGGCTGGTGACGTCGAGAATTACGGTGCAACTGCTGGAGGGGCTGAGTTGACCGTTGCTGAAGGTGATGGTGCCACCGCCATCGGGGGCATCTAGAATGGCATTGGTACAATCAGTAGTCGCGTTCGCTGGAGTCGCGATGGTTACACTCGCCGGTAATGTATCGCTAAACGCCATGTCCGATACCGGAGTCACTTGATCGGTGTTAGTAATCGTGAAGGTAAGCGTGCTGGTGCTACCCGGACCGATGGCGTCAGGGGCGAAGGATTTATTGAACGCCACCATAAGCTCGCCAGCCACGGTGTTGCTCACCGTCACGACAATCAGGGCGGCCACCGCCAGCACGACGCGGATGAAAGAATTAAACGTCCTATTATTCATCTTACGAGTCATCTAGATGGTCTCCGGTATAGCTGACGGATGACGGGGTCGAAATCCGCACGGATCGATGGTGATTAAGACTGATCCCGTAAAGAAATACTTAGGGGGTGTATCGGCGGTCTCCCCAATTGAGATTTATTGAGTCCATGTCCCTACGACCATTTTTAGTTAGCTGTAATATCAAGCTCGGGAAGTTCGCTCCCCAGAGGGGTACAAGAAGTATAAACCCCACGGAATCGTAGGGCCACAGATATTGTCCAGCCTTTGTCAGCCCGCGTCCTCGGCCGCTAGTGATCGTCAACTTTCCATCGCAGAATCGGCGTTTAGTGAAACGACTGGGCAGCGTCGAGCGAACAAGCGACGGATAAGGGCAGTCTCCGCTATTTACGTACTTCCAGGCCCCGCCAGCGAAGACCCACGGCATGCCCGGCGCGGTGCCACAGTTCGGCGATCAGCGGATATCCGAGCAACAGAATAATCCAATTGGTAAGCAGATGGTGGCGAATAGCCTGGCCGTAATTCGTCGTGCCGACTGCCCATACGCATGTCAACGAGACATATATCGCCATTAATAGTATCCCATACCGGCACGGAACTCGCGCAGGCCGGCTCACGACCGCGGCCACCGCGGCGATTAGCAACACTATACGCAGCAGTCCTTCCATTAGAGCGTATATATCTCTAGCGTCCGGCTGAAACCGTAACGGCGCCGCCAATAGATAATGCCCGTAGATTCGAGACGCCGTCTTCGCGGTCGCCGCAAACGACGATGTGTCAAACGGTATGTTAAACGCAGTGCGCGGCGCGCCCAATCGATCGACGTCTTGCCGATAATCTCGAATGGTCTCTACGACCCCTTTATCGAATATTTGGGTCACGATCTGTCCGCTGTTAGTGGTGGCCACGACATATCCGATTGCTAACGCTATGCCGACAATTACCGAAACTTGCAGAAGTCGGTATCGGTTCGGTCGCTTGATCCCGGCCTCACCAGCGATGAACACACACAGCATCGGAATCAATACGACAATATAGACAATGAACACTTTATGCAGCATTGCCAAACCTGATAACGCGACCGCGAGCATCGCAATATCCTTCCAACCCTTCCCTTCACGCGCCAACCGCCACACGCCGTAAATCACCACCATAAACAAGAAAAGCAACCACGATTCCCGCAACGTCATGGCGCGCAATAACAGTGCCGACGGCAGCAGGCCGAACCCAATCAGTAACCCGTAGCGATATCGGTCGATCCCGAGCACGCGTATCAGTCGCATCAATATAATGCAGGAACCTGCATACCAAAATACCGATAGCGCATTCCCCAATAAACGGGAATTTCCCCCGACGACGTGAAACAACGCCAGCACGTTTTCAAAAAAAACATAATCGATACCTAATACAAAATCGCCTCTGTTTGCGATTTGACTGGCGACGCGAAAAAACGTGTCGGGGTCCGGTTGCGCGACCGGTATAGGCCACCACAACGCGTCCACGACGGCTGCACATCCGTGGATCGCGACCGTACCGATTGCGATCACCAGTAGCTTGCGGTCGTCTTGGATCAATCGGTCATGACTGACAATTTCAGCACTCAAATACAGGATCAGTACACCGGCCCAATGCGTCGGAACGAACCATACCGCGACCCCCATCGGGATCAGTGCGAATATCCGAATTGCGAATTCATGACTCATTGTTATTGTCTAGAACCAGATCAAATTTTCATAACGGCCGACTGTGGGCCATGGCAAATTTCGATAATTGGATCGATTACTGCGTATCTTAGGTAATGGCCTCCGCGCAGCGTGTCCTGTTCCAAAGCGACCGACCGGCGGTTTTCGGCTTCGCCTCTAACCGGCCAACGTGAATCAGGCATCGGTGCTGCTTAGCTCGACCCCCCCTATGATCCGATACCTTCATGTAATATCCAAACTCGTAATAAATTTGAGATTATTTCGGATGACCGATCGCCAATCCAATTTGCACGATCCACAAACCGCACGACTAATGGGCCGCGAAGATATCCAGCAACGGGTCGCCGAGTTATCGACATGGAGGCATCGTATTCCGCTCCCACACGGTGTGGTTACACCCGGAAGAGAGGATTGTAATGCAGAACTGCGGCGCATCCGCTTGCCGGCTGATTTGACCGGACAACGCGTGTTGGATGTCGGCTGCTCGGATGGTTTCTTTAGCTTCGAATGCGAACACCGTGGTGCAGATGTATTGGGCATCGATGACTTCAGCAGCACACCTTTCAATGCCGGGCAGAACGGATTTGCGATTGCCAAAAGCGTTCTCAACGCCAAAGCACAATGGCGCAACGAAAGCGTCTATAATCTTGACCCGAACCAGCACGGCCATTTTAATCTCATTTTATTTCTTAACACTCTCTACCATTTGCGGCATCCGCTGCTCGGACTCGAGAAGATTGCCAAAGTGCTCCGGCCTGGCGGTATCCTATTACTGAAGACCTATTATTTTCACGATTTTCGGTTTCGGCGTTGGGGGTTTAACGTTTTCAAGCGACCGATTATGCGGTTTTTCGAATGCGACGAACTCAACGACGATCCGAGCAACTGGTGGGCGCCCAATCGACAATGCCTGGAAGCTATGCTCCGGGCCAGCGGTTTCGACAATCTCACTAAACTCGGGACGCACGCGGATCGGGTTTACTACCGGTGCCGGAGAGCGGAGTAACAAGAAAGCCATCGGCTAACCAATTTCAATCAACAATTACACCGGGAATGCTGCACGCTCTGCAGGCATGAACTTCCCTAACCATTTCCGTGGCCTAGCCCTATATGGCGCTCGGCCAGCAAATTTCAAAAAACCAACTAATATTAAAGATGGGATACAGGCAAGTGTTCGCCCGAATAATCACCAACATCCGCCAGGACCGCAACATGTTGAAATTGATACTAGCACCATCTCGACTGTGGTGGCCGGTGAGTATGGTGCTCGCAGCCGTGATTCCACTTGCGCTCGGCGCGGAGCCGACTTCTACCGAACCAGTGGCCGCTATCTCGAATCAGAAGGCACCCCTGGAATCGTCTGTTGGCAGTGCGGCGGGCGTGGCCGCCAAGCGAGTCTACGTCGACCCGCAATCGGGCCGATTGCTGTCGTCGCCTCCGCCGGGAGTCCCGGTGCTAGCACTGAGCGCGAAGGAGCGGCAAATGATTTCCCGTTCGCACGCGGGACTCTACGAAGAGGTGCTGCCGAACGGCGCGATTATGATGAACCTTCAAGGCCGCTTCCGGAATTTTGCGGTGGCGAGCGTCGGCGATACGACTCGACATATGAGCTGTGTCGGCGACTCGGCCGTGATCGATCCGACCGTTGCTAAACCGGAAGACAGCCCGGGAGTAGCAGATGAATAGCGGCGACCGCCCGTATCGAGTACGACACCTAATCAATGCAGGGCTGTTGGTGGCTGCAACATTCGTTTGTCACCAAGCGTTTGCGACGGCCACATTCATAATTAACAACTTGGACACTGCCGGTGAAGGCTTCAACGACCCCTCCGCGCCGGACCCGATCTCGGCGGCCGGTGGCAATCCGGGCACAACCCTTGGCGCGCAGCGGCTATGGGCGTTTCAAAAAGCCGCCGAGTTCTGGGGGCAACGGCTGGACAGTACCATACCGATTGCGGTAGATGCGGATATGGATTCTATGGCGTGCGATCAGTTCAGCGCGGTGCTTGGCGGTGCGGGTGCAACCAATGGGGTGCGCGATTGGGTGGCGGGTGATTTGGGCCCCGGCGGAAGTCTGCCGCCACTTTCAAACACTTGGTATCACATCGCACTCGCAAATCGGATTGCAGCGACCGATCTTGATCCGGCCGGCTCCGATATCGGTGCCACGTTTAACAGCGACATTGACAATAATAATAGCTGCTTGTTGAACACCAACTGGTACTATGGACTCGGTACCGACATACCCCCGGGCACGGTGAGTTTCTTCACGACAGTACTGCACGAGCTGGGCCACGGTCTGGGAGTAAGCACATTCGTCAACACGTCTACCGGCGTAAAGGCATTGAACCGAAACGATATATATATGGTGTTTCTGGAAGATCACGACTCCGGTAAAGGCTGGCCCATCATGACCAATTCCGAGCGCGTAAGCTCGGCTATCGACACGGGCGACCTGCACTGGACCGGAACCAACGTCCGCACCAAGAGCAGCGTGTTGACGAACGGAACCGTGGGCGATCATGTGCGAATGTACGCACCGAATCCGCTGGAAGGCGGCTCCTCGGTGTCGCATTGGGACACCGTGCTTGCCAGCGGCACGTTCCAGGAACTCATGGAACCCTCCGCCACCGGCAGCGAGCTCGTAATCGTAACGGATGAAATGTTACAGGATGAAGGCTGGAACGCATTCGAGGGCGATTGTGCCGCGGCGAGCGACGATCTCGTATTGTCCAATCAAACCATAAGCAACACGCAAAGTTTTACCGCGTGTTTGACTATCGATGCGGGAACGAACTTTATTATCGACTCGACTGCGAACGTCGATTTCGAAGCGGGCAGAGGTATTACCTTGGGACCCGGATTCCGAGTGCAAAATGGAGCGACATTCGGGGCGATGGTCGATCCGTTAATGACATTGAAATAAATCACTCAATCGCCAGAACATAGCGCATCGATGCACATATACATAGACTGCAATTGATCTGCGCTGAGCGTAATCAGGAGAACGATGATGAAGAAATCGGTAGCGTACGGGGTTGTATTATTAATGGCTGTCGCACCCGCACGGGCTATGGACAGCATGTTCGTCGATTCTGTAGGCAATGTCGGTGTCGGCACAAATGCCCCAACGACCGCCTTGCATGTTGTTCGGAGCGACGGTACGGCTCAGATTCTGGTGGAGGAAACCGGTGCGACGGCAAACCGAACGCTACATAAACTAGAGAATAGCGGTGCGGTGCGGTTTGATATATTCAATAACGACCGACTTAATTGGTTTTTTCAGAACGACCAGGACGGAACGTTCAAGATTTCCCGGATTGGATCCGGGGGTGCGGAACTAATCGTTCGCGATCGATTGGATGGTAGCCTTGGTCAGGCGACGATGACGGTGGACGGGAGTATCGAGGCGAGCAATGTGACGTTCAGTTCATCGCGGGTACTGAAGACGGATATTAGCGAAGTAGATGTGGAATCGATATTGGCCGGAATATCGCAGTTACCGATCCATTCATGGAGATTCAAGGACAGCGATAACGCCGTGGAGCACGTGGGGCCAATGGCGGAAGATTTTCGAGACGTCTTCGGCTTAGGAGATGGGAAACGTATATCGGTGACCGACGTCCAAGGCATTGCCCTGGCGGCGATCCAGGGATTGAAGCAGGAGAAAGACGCGGAAATCGCCTTACTGAAAGCAGAGCTGGCACAAGTTAGGGAAATGATGGCGGCACTCACCGCGAAGACCCGTGTCGCGGGCCTAGCGATTCCGTGAAGAGGGGCGGTCACTATTAGATTGCTTATGTCGACCGCCAATTATGCAAGTAATTGGCCCACAATAAACGAATTAGCCAAGCGCCGGAGGACTCGCTACTGGCAAGAACTAATCTAAGCGTTCCGAGCCCATCGACACGCGGTTTTCAATCGTATAAAGTGAATAACGGAATCCGGCACATGGTTTTGCGGACCGATTTCGCTGGAATCACTTCGTTGAGGAGGCAATTATGAACAAAACAATAGGCGCCGCCCTGTCGGCATGTGTATTAATGGCGGGGATGATTTCAGCGGCCGCGACTGCCGCGGATATGGCATCGCCGGCAAACTCGCTGATTGTCGATGACACAGGTAATGTCGGGATAGGCACAGCATTGCCTAATGTTCCCATCCATGTGCTGCGCGATCCGGTAGCGGCGACAAATCAAACGTTATTCAAAATTGAGAATAAGGGCGGGACGCGATTCGATATTCGCAATAGCAACACGAATACGTTATGGTTTTTCCAGAACGATCAGGACAGTACCTATAAGATTTCCCGGTTAGGGACCGGCGGCTCCGAAATCATCTTACGCCAAAGAGGCGACGCCGGTGGCTTGGCGACGATGACTTTAGATGGCAGCCTTGAAGCGTCAAATGTGGTCTTTTCCTCATCGCGAGAGCTGAAGACGGATTTTGGCTCAATTGATCAAGCGCATGTATTAGAGCAGGTCCTCGGATTACCGATTCAACATTGGCGACTAAAAACCGAATCCTCGTCGGCGCGACACATAGGACCAATGGCGGAGGATTTTCAGGCAGCGTTTGCGTTGGGTGATGGCAAGCATATATCAGTGAGCG
>Ga0224512_10002904_pt1 | contig 15348 bp, 14 predicted proteins | sample SF_May12_sed_USG_4_FD_169103 | JGI IMG/M metagenome (GOLD analysis project Ga0224512, IMG submission 169103) | Sediment microbial communities from San Francisco Bay, California, United States - SF_May12_sed_USGS_13 | ecosystem: Environmental > Aquatic > Marine > Sediment | place: USA...
TTCTCGCGGAAGAAAGCGCCGTCGCACGTAGCGCACGTGGATACCCCCCGGCCGAGCAGCTTCTTCTCGGATGCAAGGCCGAGCATCTTGGCCGAGGCGCCCGTGGCGATGATCAGGGATTCCGCCTCGTAGGAGTTCTCCTCGGTCTTCACGGTGAAGGGGGAATCCCCGAGACGCACCTCGGTCGCCCTCTCCATCCGGTATTCCGCCCCGAAACGTTGCGCCTGCTGTTTCATGATTTCGACGAGTTCCGGTCCCTGGATGCCGTCCCGGAAACCGGGGAAGTTTTCCACATCGGTCGTGAGGGACAACTGACCGCCGGGTTCGTGTCCTTCCAGTACCAGCGGGGAAAGGTTCGCCCGCGCGGTATAGATGGCGGCCGTGGATCCGGCGCACCCGGACCCGAGGATGATTACCTTGTATGCCATGGTTGCTCCTCCGAAGGGGTACCTGCCATGGGAAAGTGTGGCCCCCGCAGGGAATTGTTGTCAAGCCCGCTCCCCGTTTTTCCTCGCGGGGGAATCCTCCCGGGAGCCGGCGCATCCAACGTGATGAAGAAATCAACCAATAACGCGAAAAGGGGGAATTCCCATGTGCAAGACGTGCGGATGCGGCGGAAAGAAATAGGGTTGCTGCAATTCATCCAAGAACCGTAATTACGGGGGGAGGGAATGCCCTCCCCGTTTTTTTTGACGAAATGCCAGGCGGACGGGAGGAACATTTACGATGAAATTCGCGGAACTCATGAAACCCGGCGGGAAAGGCGTGATTGCGACGGCTGCCCCTGACGGATTGGTGAACACGGCCATATACGCCCCCCCGCACCTGAGCGACGACGGCACGGCGGCCTGGGGGATGACCGAGGGACGCACCTACAGGAACGTCCGGGGGAATCCGAACGCCTCGTACCTCTACATCGCTCCCGGCGACGGATACCGGGGGGTGAGGCTCACCCTGAAGCTCAAGGAGATCCGGGATTCCGGGAATCTCCTCGAGACGATACGGTCCCGTACGAAGCAATCATCGGGGGAGGGGGCGGCGATCGCGATCAAGTACGTCGCGTTCTTCGAGATCGTTGAAGAGAGGCCGCTTGTGTGAGGCCGTAAACCGCCACGTGCCTGTTTCGCCCCCCTGTTCTTCCACTGTTCTCTCCTTTTCTTTTCCTCCGCTGCCTGTAGCGCCGATTCGCGCCTCGACTCGATACGTCTCCCTCCCGGTTTCCGGATCTCCCTGTGATTAACCTGTTGGCGTACGGCAAAACCGGAATAGAATGGGAGGGCATGTCAAGACAGTCCCGGTCGGGGAGAGAGGAGAAACATGAAAAGGAAGCTGTCGCTCCTTGCGCTGGCCGTTCTCCTGGCAGGGGGAGGGCCCGGATGCAAGCCGCCAGGCGGGAAGGAGATCAGGATCGGCCTGATCACTCCGCTTTCGGGTGATGTCAAGACTTTCGGGGAATCGGTGAAGAACGCGTTCGAGATCGCGGTGGAGGAAGCGAACGCCAAAGGCGGCGTGGCGGGAAGGAGAATCACGCCCGTCATCGTGGACGACAGGAACGACCCCACCGAAGCGAGCAACGCGGCGAACCTTCTCATCAACCAGCACGGGGTGAAAGCGATCGTGGGATCGGTCACCTCCAAGACCACCATCCCGGTCTCCGACATTGCCCAAAGCGACAGGATTCCCACGATCACTCCCACTGCGACGAACCCGAAGGTGACGGTTGCGGACGGGAAGCGCAAGGACTACGTGTTTCGCGCATGTTACACAGACTCCTTTCAGGGGACGGTGATGGCGAAGTTCGCCCGGGAGAAGCTTGCTGCGCAGACTGCCGCCGTCCTGTACGACGCCTCCAACGACTATTCCAAGGGGATTGCCGAGGTGTTCCGGGACTCCTTCACCCGCATGGGGGGGGAGATGGTCGCCTACGAATCGTACGGAAAGGACGACGTGGACTTCTCGGCACTGATCACCAAGGTAAAGGCCGAGAAGCCGGACGTCCTCTTTCTCCCCGATTACTACAACAAGGTCGGTCTCATCGCGAAGCAGGCAAGGGAAAAGGAACTGAAAGCGAAGCTGGTCGGGCCGGACGGCTGGGATTCCCCGGAACTGGTGAAGGTGGCGGGGGATGCGATCGAGGGAGGGTACTTCTCCAACCATTACTCCCCGGAGGATACGCGCCCCGAGGTGGTGAACTGGGTAAAGAAGTACCGGGAGAAGTTCGGCCAGACCCCGGACGCCCTGGGAACCCTGACCTACGACGCCACCAACATGCTGCTGGAAGCGATCCAGGAGGCCAACAGCGACGACCCCGGCAAGATCCGGGATGCGCTTGCGTCACTCAAGGGATTCGAGGGGGTCACCGGGAAATTCACGATGGATGCGAACGGGGATCCCATCAAGAGCGCCGTCATCATCCAGATCCGGGACGGGAAGCAGAAATTCCTCCAGGTTGTGAATCCCTGACCCAGGAAGCAAGGGTAAGAACGATCGGCCGGCCGGTCTTTGCGCCACCCGGCCGTCTTTTTTTCTTTTGCCGAAAACGGGGACGAAGCGATACATTCCGCTTATGGAGTATTTCATCCAGCAGTTGATCAACGGTCTGCAGCTCGGGTTCGTCTACGCCCTGATCGCCCTCGGCTACACCATGGTCTACGGGATCGTGCGGCTGATCAATTTCGCACACGGGGATGTCTTCATGATCGGCGCCTTCATCGGTCTTTACACCATCGAACGGTTCCAGTGGCCGCTCGCGGCGGTGTTCGTTTCCGCGATCGTCGGGTGCACGGTCCTCGCGGTGCTGATCGAACAACTGGCGTACCGCCCCTTGCGGCATGCCCCCAAGATCGCCTCGCTGATCACCGCAATCGGCGTGTCGCTGTTCCTCGAGTACTTCACGAGTCTGCGGCAGGTGTTCGGCCCGAACTTCTACTCCTTTCCTCGCCCCTTCCCGGTGGTCAGCTGGGATTGGTACGGCATCCTGGTGACCAATATCCAGGTGGTCATTTTCTTCGTCACGATCCTTTGCCTCCTCTTGCTCCAGTTCATCGTTTTCCGGACGAAGATGGGCAGGGCGATGAGAGCGGTCTCGTTCGACTACGTCACCGCCGGACTCATGGGGGTGAACGTCAACATGGTGATCTCCTTTACCTTCGGGCTTGGGGCGGCATTGGCGGGCGTGGGAGGGGTCTTGTACGGCATCGCGTATCCCCAGGTAAACACGTTCATGGGGTTCATGCCGGGGCTCAAGGCGTTCACCGCCGCCGTTCTCGGCGGGATCGGCAACATCCCCGGCGCGGTGCTGGGGGCGCTCATCATGGGGCAATCGGAAACGATGGTCTCTGCCTACCTGTCCTCCACGTACCGGGACGGAATCGCTTTCGTGATTCTCATCCTGGTGCTCCTGTGGAAACCGACAGGAATCCTCGGGACCTCCCGGACCGAAAAGGTCTAGGCCTGGTGCGTCTCCTCCGGAACCTGGTCAAGGCCGTCGCCGCATACGCACTCCTGGCGGGGAGCATCTCCCTTATGGCAGGAGCGGGGTTTGTGAACCCATACTGGGTCCAGATCCTGGAGCTTGCGTGCATCGTGGCGATTTCGGCCCAGGGCCTGAACCTCATTTACGGCTATGCCGGCCTGTTCTCGCTCGGCCATGCGGCGTTCTACGGGATCGGCGCCTACACGGCCGCCTATCTCATGAAGACGTACGGGGGGCAGTCGCAGGCGTTCTTCCTCGCCGCGCTGCTTGCGGGGGGGGGCGCCTCGGCCACGGTTGCCTATCTCATCGGATTGCCCACGCTGCGGCTCACCTCGGACTACCTGGGGATCGCGACGCTGGGGTTCGGAATCATCATGAAGGTCATCTTCGACAACGCCGACAGTTTCCTCCCCGCGCTGGGAGGAGCCCGGGGGATGACCGGGATCGCGAAGATGACGACCATTCCCTGGGTGGTTTTCTTCCTGCTCGCTTCTCTCTTCGTTGTGCGCAACACGATCCACTCGAGCTACGGGCGGGCGGTCCTCTCGGTCCGCGAGGACGAGATCGCCGCCGAGACGATGGGGATCGACACGTTTCAATACAAAATGGTCGGATTCGTAACCGGATGCGCCTTCGCCGGGGTGGCGGGGGGGCTCTACGCGCACCTGTATGCCTTCCTCCACCCGAGCAATTTCGATTTTTTCAAGTCGATCGACATCCTGGTCATCGTCGTTATCGGGGGATTGGGGAACATGAGCGGAACGCTTGTCGCCTCGTTCGGGTGGATCTTCCTGCTGGAGGGGCTTCGGGTCGTTCTTCCCCCCGGGTACGTGGAGCTTCGATGGGTGCTGATCCCCGTCCTGCTGATCGTCACCATGCTCCTGCGGCCGCAAGGCATTTTCGGGGCACATGAATTTCCGTTCCTACGGGGAAAGGGTACCCGATGATGCTCGAGATCCGGGGGCTCACCAAGCATTTCGGCGGCATACGGGCGGTAGATGGCGTCGACCTCCTTCTCGGGGAAGGGGAGCTCGTCGGTCTCATCGGCCCGAACGGATCGGGGAAGACCACGGTGTTCAACCTTGTGACCGGGATCTACCGGCCCGATGCCGGCTCGATCGCACTCGAGGGGGAAAACCTCGTGGGGATTCCACCCCACCGGATCAATCGCCTCGGGATCGCCAGGACGTTCCAGAACAGCCGCCTCTTCCGGAAGCTGACCGTCATGGACAACGTACGGATAGCCCACCATTCGCACCTGAAGTACGGACCCCTGGCGGCGCTGTGTCGGACCAACCGATTTTACAACGGCGAGAAAGAACTTCATGAGAAGGTTGATAATTATTTATCTATCTTTATGCTTCAAAACAGGAAATACGAAATAGCAGGGAACTTGTCCTATGGGGACCAGAGGAGGCTGGAAATTGCAAGGGCCCTCGCATCGGAACCCAGAGTGCTCCTTCTCGATGAACCGGCCGCGGGGATGAACCCCTACGAGGTGGGAAGGTTGATGGAGTTCATCCTCTTGATACGGGAGCGGTTCCAGCTTTCCATCCTGCTGATCGAGCACCAGATGAGACTGGTCATGGGGATATGCGAACGCCTGGCCGTGATGGATTTCGGGCTGGTGATCGCCCGGGGCATTCCCGCCGAGATCCGAGAGAACCGGAAAGTGATCGAGGCATATCTCGGGGAGGAGGTTCCGTTCGAATGAGAGAATACAACGTATGATACAAAGGATGAGGTTATGTTGTTAACTGTTGAGCATATAAATGTATATTACGACAACATTCGGGCTTTGCACGACGTCTCCTTCGCTGTAGGGAAGGGGGAGATCGTGGCGCTGATCGGAGCCAACGGGGCGGGGAAGAGCACCATACTGAAGGCCGTTTCCGGTATCCAGAAACCCCGTTCGGGACACATCCGTTTCGAGGGGCAGGAACTGGTCGGCGCTCCCCCGCACCGGATCGCACGGAGGGGGATTTCCCTTGTTCCGGAGGGAAGAGGGATTTTCGCCAACATGACCGTTTTGGAGAACCTCGAGATGGGGGCGTTCACCCGGACCTCGCGGGAGGAGATGACGAAAAGCCTCGAGGAGGTGTTCGTCCTGTTCCCCCGGTTGAGGGAAAGGGTATTTCAGCAGGCCGGAACTCTTTCGGGGGGGGAACAGCAGATGCTCGCCATCGGACGGGCGGTGGTGGCAAAACCGTCTCTCATGCTGCTGGATGAGCCATCGATGGGGCTTTCCCCCCTTCTGGTGGGGGAGATCTTCCGGCACATCCGGCAAATCAACAAGGCCGGAACGACGATACTCCTTGTCGAACAGAACGCGTTCATGGCCCTCACCGTTGCCCACCGGGCCTATGTCCTGGAGACGGGTGCGATCACCTTGTCGGGCAATTCCTCCGATCTTCGCAACGCTTCGAAGGTCCGCGCCGCGTACCTGGGTGATGTTATGGAATAGAAGCGATTTTCGGCTCCAGGCGCCGGAAAACATTGTGTGGCGGGCAGGCGGGAGCGAACCATGCCGCGGCCTCCAGGGGAAGTTTTTCCGTTCTCCCGATCACCAGGAAACCGCCGGGAGACAGCACGGAGGCGATCGCCCCGGCGACCGGAACCCGCAGCGGCACGGCGAAATAGGTGAATGCCGCGTTTCGGCAGAGGACGAGTTGAAACTTCCCTGACGGAGGGTTTCCCATCAGGTCGTGGTCCCGAAACGCAACAGAACGGACCACGTCCTCACGCAGCCGGAACCGCCCCTCTTCCTCCCGGAAATGTCTTTCCACGATCGGACGGGGCACTTCACGGAGGCTGCTTTCCGGGTAGAGTCCCTCTCTGGCCCGTTGCAGGCAGGCGCCGGCGACGTCCGTCGCAAGGATGGACATCGGAGGTTTCCGCCCCGGAAGCTCCTCCCACAGGATCCGGAGTGTGAAGGCCTCCTCCCCCGACGCGCAGCCGGCGCTCCAGGCAAAAACCGGGTTTCCCTTTTCCGCCAGGGGAGCCAGCACATGGCGGGAGAGGGCATCGAAAACCCGGCGATTGCGAAAGAACCGCGAAATCGTCACGGTGAAGAGGGAACGCAGGACATCCCATTCCGAAGGGTTCCTGCGAAGAAACAGGAGATAGGAGGGATAATCGTGGACGCCCACCGACTCCATCCTTCGCATGATCCGGCGACGGATATTTCTTCTGATCAACGCGGCGGGGGCGAGACCGAGGGGGGGGAGGGCTTCGGCGAGGAACGTTTCGAAATCCGTCAAGGGGTCTCCCGGTACCGGCCGGACAAAGCCTCCCGTTTGAAGATTCGCATCAGCAGGAAGATGGCCGGAAACAGGAGCACCGCCCCTGCCGCGAGAAACAGGAGCAGGAGGCGAAGCGTGGAAGGGGCGGACGCGGACGAGGAGAAGGTGATGGCCGGCCGGGCGAGGAACGGAAACTGGGCAAGACCCCAGCCGAGAAGGATCAGGACGACCTGGGCGGCGGCGCAGATCCGTGCGATGCGGTACGCGCAGAGAGCCAGGGAGACGCAGGCCCCCAGGGCGGCGGTGGCGTAGAACATCATCACGCTTACAAACCAGTCGCTTTCCGTAAGCGCTTTGTGGAAGTCGGGTGCTCCCGAAGCGGCGATGACCGGGACGAAAACGGACAGCAGGGCGACCGCCGCTGCCGCCCAGAGGGCGCGGCTGCGGAAGTCGCTCCGCAGGTCGGGGTCATCCGTTTCCATGATGAGGTAGACCGCGGCCAGGTAGGAGAAGGCGGAGAGCGTGAGGAGGCCCACCGAAAGAGGGAAGGGGGCGAGCCAACTCGCCGTGTCCCCGGTGAAGGTCAGCGGATCCGCGGGGATCCGTCCGGAAGAGAGGGCTCCGATCATGACGCCGAGCAGAACCGGGGTGACGAGGCTGGCCCCCGCGAAAAGCGTACCCCACCGACCCGCTCCGTGGTCCTCGTGCAGATGATACGCATGAAACGCAAAGGCGGCCCCCCGAAGGACGATCCCGGCGAGGAGCAGGGTCATCGGCACGAACAGCGCGGTGGAGATTGCGGCGAATGCCGAGGGGAAACCGGTGAAGAGAATGACGATCGCCACAATGAGCCAGATGTGGTTCGTCTCCCAGACCGGCCCGATGGCGCGCGCGATCAGTTGCCTCTGGGCATCGGCGCGGGGCCCCCGTGCCAACAGGTCCCAGATCCCCCCGCCGAAATCGGCGCCGCCCAGCAAGGCATAGAGCATAAGGGATCCGAGAATGCTCCCGGCCAACAGGGAAGGAAGGGAAGGCATCTCCTACCCGGGCTCGCTGCCGCCTCCCCCGTCGAGAGGGAAGGCGGGGCTTGCCGAGACCTCGCGCTTGAGCAGCCAGGCCGCGGAGACCCCGAGGGCAAGGTAAAGAAGGGAAAAGAAGGCGAAGGGGATCGCGAGTCCTCCGACCGTGGTGACCGCGTCCGCCGTGCGCATCACTCCGTGAATGACCCACGGTTGCCGGCCGAGTTCGGTCACGACCCAGCCCGCCTCCACCGAGAGGATTCCGAGCGGTCCGCAAGCCGCCACGGCGATGAGAAATCGGCGGCGGTACAACCATTCCCTCCTCCGCCAGGCAAACAGGGCCGAAAGCAGGGCCAGGACGCTCATCGTCGCCCCGGAGGCCACCATGAGCTGGAAGGCGAGGTGGACCGGCACCGGGTTCGGCCACTCGTCGCGGGGGAACGCCGACAACCCCTTTACTTCCGCGTCGGGGTCGTGAAAGGCGAGGAGACTTAACGCCCGCGGGATCTCGATCGCCCATCTCGTCGTCTGGCTGTCGACGTCGGGGATCCCCCCGATTCGGAGAGGCGCCGCCCGTTCGGTGCGGAACTGCCCCTCCATGGCGGCGAGCTTCGCCGGCTGATGGCGGGCGATGAACCTCGCGTTGAAATCCCCGCTCACGGGGAGCAGGATCGCCGCCACGCCCCCCACCCCGAGGGCGATGGCGAGCGCCCGGCGGTGGAACAGGTTTTCCCTGTCCCGGAGGAGCATGAAGGCGTGGATTCCCGCCACCGCGAACCCGGAAGCGGCGAAGGCGGCAAGGGTCATGTGCGCCGTCTCCGTCTTCCATGCCGGGTTGAGCATCGCGGCAAGGGGGGAGATATCGACCGGTTTGCCATCCACCAAGGAAAATCCGGTGGGGCTGTTCATCCACGCGTTCGCCGTGACCACGAAGATCCCCGACAGGATTCCTCCGATGGCGACGGCCACCCCGGAAAGCAGGTGGAGAAGAGGGGACACCTTGTCCCACCCGTAAAGGTAGATCCCGAGGAAGATCGCCTCGGCGAAAAAGGCGAACCCCTCGAGGGCGAAAGGAAGCCCGATGATCCCTCCGGAAAACTCCATGAAACGGGGCCACAGGAGGCCCAGCTCGAAGGAGAGGACCGTCCCGGAGACCGCCCCGACGGCAAACAGGACTCCCGTTCCCCGGGCCCATCGTTTCGCGAGTTCCTGATATACGGGTTTGCCGGTCTTTCGATAGGCGGCCTCCGCGACGACCATCAGGACAGGCATCCCCATCCCGGCAACCGCGAAGAGGATATGGAAGGCGAAAAGCATCGCCATCTGGGCACGGGCGAGGAGCAGCTCCGTCAACAGGGAATCCTCCCGACCGCTATTGTATCCTCAAAACTCCCAGGAAAAAGATGGCAAACCCTTGTTCCTTACCCGGGATCAAGGTGATAATAGGAAAACATCCGACAGGCTTTGCCCGACTCCAAGACGAGGAGGTATCGAATTGGAAGCCACAATTCCGAAAAACATCGGTCATTTCGTCAACGGCAGGAGCATACCCGGTTCCGGCGGTCGTTACGGAAACGTCTACAACCCGGCTACCGGAGAAGTGAGCGGCCGCGTTGCGTTCGCCGGCAAGAACGAAGTGGAGGAAGCGGTTTCCGCCGCCGCCGCCGCGTTTCCCGCCTGGGCGGCCACGCCTCCCCTCCGGCGGGCGAGGATCCTGTTCCGGTTCAAGGAACTGCTGGATCAGCATGCGGAGGAGGTTTCCGCCCTGATCACGGCCGAGCACGGCAAGGTGCTAAGCGACGCACGCGGTTCCCTGATGCGGGGGGCGGAAGTGGTGGAGTTCGTCTGCGGGATTCCCCACTTGCTGAAAGGAAGCTATTCGGAAAACGTGGGGACCGGAGTCGACAGTTATTCCTTCCGGCAGCCGCTCGGGGTATGCGTCGGGATCACCCCGTTCAATTTCCCTGCCATGGTGCCCATGTGGATGTTTCCCGTCGCCATCGCCTGCGGCAACACCTTTGTCCTGAAACCCTCCGAGAAAGACCCCTCCTGCCCGATGCGGCTCGCCGAACTGTTCGCCGAGGCGGGACTGCCTCCGGGAGTTCTGAACGTGGTAAACGGGGAGAAGGAGGCGGTCGATCTCCTGATCTCCCACCCGCAGGTCGCCGCGGTAAGCTTCGTAGGGTCCAGCGCGGTCGGCGAACAGGTGTATCGGAAGGCAACGTCCCATGGCAAGCGCGTTCAGGCCCTGGGCAGCGCGAAAAACCACGCCATCGTAATGCCCGACGCGGACCTCGGGCAGGCAGTGGATGCCTTGATGGGAGCCGCGTACGGCTCCGCGGGAGAACGATGCATGGCCATCTCCGTGGTCGTTGCGGTAGGGGATAAGGTCGCCGATGCCTTGGTGGACCGGATCGTCGACAGAATCAGGACGCTGAAGGTCCTGCCCGGCCAGGACCCCGAGGCGGAAATGGGGCCGCTTGTCACGGGCGAACACCGGGAGCGGGTGAAACGATACGTTGACCTCGGCGTAAGCGAAGGGGCAAGTCTTGCTGCGGACGGCCGAGGGATCAAGGTCGCGGGTCACGGCAACGGCTTTTTCCTCGGCGCCTGCCTGTTCGACCGGGTTACGCCCGGGATGAGGATCTACCAGGAAGAGATCTTCGGCCCCGTGCTTTCTCTGGTGCGCGTTCCGGATTTCGAGGGCGCATTGCAGCTGGTGAACGATCACGCGTTCGCAAACGGGACCGCCGTCTTTACGCGGGACGGGGACACCGCCCGCGAATTCGCCAGACGTGTGGAGGCGGGGATGATCGGGATCAATGTGCCGATCCCCGTACCGGTGGCGTTTTACAGCTTCGGCGGATGGAAGCGTTCGCTGTTCGGGGACTATTTCGTGCACGGCACCGAAGGCGTGAACTTCTACACCCAAATGAAAACGATCACGTCACGCTGGCCGACGGGGATTCGCTCGGGAGCCGATTTCGTCATGCCGATCATGAAATAGGTTCCCGGGATTTTCGGGGAATGCGGCTCGAAGTCCATTGATCCGCATTCCCCGGAACGGGCGGAGGTGCGGTCGAAGACTGCCGACCGGTTCCCGCGTCACGTTTCCTCCCCGGGGATCAGCGAAAGAAATGACGACTGGATCGGGTCCTTGGCGAGAAAGCGTCCCACCCACTCCTGTCCCCCGGGAGAGGCGGTTATCTCGGCGAATGCCCTGGCATCGTTTCCCAGCCCGGCGGAAAACCCGTTCTCGTACCCGAATTTCATGGCGAGAAGGGCCCCCTTCGCGGCGGCTGTCCTCGCGGCGCGGATGTCCTTTGCCTCTTCCGTGCCGGGGGCCGTGGCCGACAGGATCCCGCGGATTCCCTCTCTTTCGAGGAATCGGGCGAGCTCTCCTTTTTGCTCCGCGGCAATCGTGTCCCAGTCCTTTCGCGGGACGGTTCTCTCTCCCGAGAGGAATTCCCGCGCCCGCCGGACGGCTATGGAAAGGGCGGTAGCGGAGGATGCGAACTCGTCCGCCAGCCCCCACGCAACCGCCGTGTGCCCGTCTACCGGCTCGCCGTTGACGCTCATCACCGCCGCCCGGGCCGGCCCCACGAGGCGCGGAAGACGCTGCATCCCGCCGTATCCGGGGATGATCCCGAGCTTGACCTCGGGCTGCCCGAGGCTTGCGTTCTCCGTAACGATCCGGTAGTGGGCGCTCATCGCCAGCTCGTTGCCGCCTCCCAGGGCGAACCCGTCCACGACGGCGATCACCGGAAGGGCAAGGTTCTCGAGTTCCGTGAAAACCGAGATGTTCTTCGCGGCAAGGGCGTCGATCTCCGGGGCGGGTTTGCCGTGGAACTCCTTCACGTCCGCGCCTGCGACGAATGCCCTTCCCGCCCCCGTCAGCACCAGGGCCCCGATCTGCCTCCCCTCGATCGTTCCGTGGGACCCGAGCTCCCGGACGGTCTTGGAAAGCTGGGTGAGCAGTTCCTCGTTGAGAGCGTTCAGCGATTCCGGCCGGGTGAGGGTCACGATCGCCACATCGCCCAGGAGCCTGACGTCCAGGAACCGGTTCCCCTTCGGGTCGGCGCCCAAAAGCTTCTCGCCGAAAAAGGCGTCCTCGTACTCACGGATCGCCCTTCCGGCCCGGTCCGCCTGAACGAGCGCGACGCCTTTCGGTTTTTTCATGGTGCCGTCCAGCATGCTTTGCTGTATGGCGGGAAGGCCCTCCAGGGTGGTGATCTCCAGGTCCTCCTGCTCCATGACGATCTTTCCCTCGGAGAGGAGACGGATTACCTCTGCCGCCTGGTCCAGGCGGTACATGTGGGAACCGAGAATGGACAGGTCCGTCTTTCCCCGGCAGACGACGAATCCGCAGGGCATCGCGTTCGTTTCGTCGAAATCGCGCATGACGAACGTACTGAAGTGAAGCGTGCTCTGGTCCGGGCGCTCCACGACGAAGTCCGGGCTCTGCCGGGGTCCGAAGATTCCCCAGTATGCCTTGCCGAGAGCCTGGGCGTTTCGCAGGAACTCCGTTGCGTAGGCGGGGTTTGGCTTCCCGTCGGGCGTGAGCGGGTCGGGCATGTCCTCCGGGAGACGCATCCCGTCCCGGTCGATCACGCGGGAAGAGGGGATGCCTATCCGCCGCAGCGAAGCGATTCCCTTCTTTTCGCGAGAACGTGAGGCGACAATAGCGAGTTCCGCTCCGCGCGCCAGCGCGGCCCGCGCAAAACTCCGGGAGTAGGTGTCGGCGCCCCAGATGAGGCCCCTGCGGCCCGGGAGAAGTCCGATTTCCGCGAATATCGCGTCCGGTGTGCCTTTCCGGAAGAGGATCTGTTTCTGCCGCATCCAGACCCAGCGCGCATCGAAAACGAATCTCCTTCCTTCGTAAAAAAACGTTTCCTTGTACTCCCCCTTGAGCCCTTTTCCCGTGGCGCCGAAGAAAGCGAGCGAGCCGTTTCGGGAGAGGGCGGAAACGAGCAAGGGGAAGTTGACCGCGCCGGTGTGTTCGAAGATCTTGTCCACCGGGCGGCCACCGTTGGCGGAAAATACCGCCTGGCGGAACGGTTCCGTCCGTGCGTGCCATTCCTCGTAGGAACCATCGGCCGGGACGGAGCCGAAGACCTCCGGCGGAAGGGAACGCCTGTCGACGAAGGCGTCCGAGATTCCGCGTTCCGTAAGCGACCGGGCCAGCTCGGGATTGGATCCCATCAGAATCACCCGGGCCCCGAGCTTCTTGGCAATCTGCGCCCCCGCGAAACTCGTCCCCTTACCTCCCCCCAGAATCAGGACGGAGTCCCCGGGGGAGACGCGGAGCCTCTCGACGACAGCACGGTACGCCGTCCCGTAGGTGAGAAGCATGGCGGCAAGCCGCTCCGGCGTATGGCCGCGCAAGGGAGAGGGCAGGGGGATCGCCCTCTCCTCGTCCACTATAGCGAACTGGGCGTTGAATCCGTCATGGGTCTCGTATCCGCGGATGTTGTTACCGGTCCAGGAATCGAGGATGACCGCCTGCCCCACCTTGACACGCGAAACGGCCGCGCCGGCGTCGACCACAATTCCCAGAGCATCGCTTCCCGGGATGTGAACGGTGGCGTTGTCCCCCCTGCCGAACACCGGCACCGGGAGACCGAGCGAGGCGAAGTTGGAGTTGTAGTTCGGCCCTGTTGCCAGGACCGCCACGAGCACGCGGTTCGCGTCGCGTCCGCGAAGGCGCGGAGCCGGAACCTGCTCCAGACGCAGAGCTTCGGAGGGCGGTCCGTACCGGTCCCGGTGGATCGTCAGGGCGTGCATCGTTTCGGGGAGGGGCGTACCGAGAGAGGGAAGGGCAGAAAGGGGCCAGCTTCCGTCGATTTCGGGGCGGGTTCCGGACATGACGCCTCCTTGGTCGGGCAATGGGTCCCGTAGTTTCATCGCGGTTGAGATGCCCTTTTAGGATTCACAAAAGCCGTTTCTGATTCCTGAACTATAATACATTTTCCTTTGTTACGGGGGGGTACGATACCCACTGTTGATGGGCCTCCGGATCGTGTATACTGAACCTGATTGCGCAATGGACGGGAGGGGAAACCGCGGGCGAACAATCATGGCCTCAGGAGGGGGAAGGAGGCGCCATGATGGATGTCCTGTTCTGGGGGTTCTTTGGCCTCGGGTTCCTGGTGATGATCGCCATGATCGTATCCGTTTTCCGCTCGATCTGGAACGGGAAGAGGGAGAGGGATAACTGGAAGGAACTCGTCGATAAATCCTCGATCCTGAAAAGATAGGCCTGGGAAATATAATTCCCTTTTTAGAAACAGAGGGAAAATTATAGCCAACATCCGGCAAATCGATTCCCACTGCCCCGAAAATCCTATAAAAATAACGGGATAAACCCCTTAAAACCATACGGATTTTCCGGTTGTCCCTGGGGCTCGATATTTGCTAAGTTTTCAACAGGTTATGCGCGGATACCCCGTATACAGGTTGGATACCTCCACCGACACGATCCTGCGCGTCGGGACGATGCTGGAATTCCGGAAAAGCAGAAGGAGCATGAACCGGATCTCTCTGGCAAAACTTGCCCAGAAACTTTTCTCGGTGGGGCCGGGCGATATCATCTATCTGGGGTCCGAATCCGCACTGGAGCGCGCCGAGGTCGTGCGCGATCCGGAGGGCTCTGTTTTCGCCGGGTAAAACCCGGCTTGCAAAGCAAGTCGCCTGCCGATGCGAGGGAGGGAAGAATCCGCCGATCCACGGGCGAGAAAAGCAAAGGAGACAAAAAAAGGATGTCAACAGGGACGGTGAAGTGGTTCAACGATTCCAAAGGGTACGGGTTCATCACACCGGACGACGGGGAGGACATTTTCGTCCATTTCAGCGAGATTGTGGGCGACGGCTTCCGATCCCTCACCGAGGGGATGAAAGTGGAGTTCGAGGTGACCGACGGACCCAAGGGGAAAAAAGCCTCCAACGTGCGGAAAGTGTAACTGAGAGCGAAGACGTGACGGGGGAAAGCGCCCCGGGGAACCCTCCCGGCGGCGCTTTTTCTCTGTCTGCCGCGAATCACGTTCCGAAAGGGAGTGACACGTCGGTTTCCCTTTGTTAGATTGTCCCCATCAATCCGGCCGCCCCGCTTCCCGCCGGGACGCGCAAACCTCCTGCCCCGGGTCATCCCCTTGGCCGGAAGAGGGGAGGGCCATCTCGATGAGGTGACCCCATGCTCTCCGCCCTCACGCCTCTGTTTCGACCCGGCCGGATCGCCGTCATCGGCGCGTCGGCCAATCCGGAAAAAATGGGATTCCAGATCTTCCGCAATATTCTGGATGCCGGATTCTCCGGGGAAGTCGTCCCCGTGAACCCGAAGGGAGAAGTGATTCTCGGGCTCCCCTCCGTCCGTTCGGCCTCCGAGATCCCGGAGGGGACGGATCTTGCGGTCGTCATCATTCCGGCGAAGCTCGTTCCCGCGACGATGCTCCAACTGGGGGAGAGGAAGGTGCGATCTGCGATCGTCATCACGGGAGGGTTCGCCGAGTCGGGGGAGGAGGGCACGGCGCTGCAGGACGAGCTGGTCCGAAACGCCAGCCAGCACGGAATCCGCGTTATCGGGCCGAATTGCCAGGGAGTCAACTATCCGTACCAT
>Ga0224512_10002905_pt1 | contig 15348 bp, 15 predicted proteins | sample SF_May12_sed_USG_4_FD_169103 | JGI IMG/M metagenome (GOLD analysis project Ga0224512, IMG submission 169103) | Sediment microbial communities from San Francisco Bay, California, United States - SF_May12_sed_USGS_13 | ecosystem: Environmental > Aquatic > Marine > Sediment | place: USA...
CAGTGCTGAACCAGGCACTGCGAATTGCCTGGAACGACGTATCAAGGCGGCATGGCGTGCCTCAGTATGAACTCGAGGACGAGACCCGGGAGGCCGGCTTCGGTGTGATTGCCTATGGCAAGCTCGGTGGCCTCGAACTGTCATACGGTTCGGATCTCGATCTCGTATTCCTGCACGATTCGCACGGCGAAAAGCGGGTCACGAATGGCGACCGACCGCTTCAGAATTCTGTGTTCTTCGCGCGTCTCGTGCGGCGCGTCGTGCACTATCTGACAACGCAGACCGGTTCGGGAATTCTGTACGAGGTCGACATGCGACTGCGACCCGACGGGCGATCCGGGCTACTCGTTACCAGTATTGATGCCTTCGAAAAATATCAGGATGAACACGCATGGACCTGGGAACATCAGGCACTGTTGCGCGCCAGACCTGTCGCGGGAAGTGAGCAGGTTGCGGCCGAGTTTACGCGCATTCGTGCCGAGACATTGATGAACAGGGTGCGTCGCGACGTATTAAGAGAAGATGTCGTATCGATGCGTAAACGCATGCGCCAGGAACTCGACAGGAGCGACGGCTCGCGGTTCGACCTCAAGCAGGGCGAGGGCGGCATCGGAGACATCGAGTTTATCGTGCAATATCTGGTGCTCAGGAACGCTCGTCAGCATCCCGATGTGATCGTGTATTCGGACAACATCCGTCAGCTCGACGCACTCGCGGCCTCAGGTTGCATCGAGCGCGAAACAGCGACCAGGCTCCAGGATGTTTACCGTGCATTTCGGCTGCAGGTTCATCGGCTGATGCTCGACGAACGCGAGCCGCTCGTCGCCAATGCCGATTTCGTCGCCGAGCGAGCGTTCGTGGCGGGGCTCTGGAAGAGCACACTGGGCGACGTCGACGCGGCGTAGCCGCCGGCGGGGCGCTTTGCGTATAATTCGCGCTCCCGTGTTGTCGATATCCAGGATGCCCGTGGCCGCCAAAGCAGGAACCGTCGGGGAAAAGCTCATCCCGGCCAATGCCCAGCACCGCTATCAGGTGCGGCCGAAGGACCTGCCATTGTCGTGCCCCATGCCGGGCATGTACCTGTGGAATTCACACCCGAAGGTGTATCTGCCGATTGCCGAAACCGGCGAGGCGAAGTGCCCGTATTGTGGCGCCGAATACGTGCTTGGTGACGACGTCTGAAGACCGGCAGATCAGGATAATTCCGGATAATGGAGCGAAAATGCCGGCATTTGCTCTAAATTTCGCGAATAGGGCAACAAATCGTGTAACGGGTCGCTCTGACGCCTGAGATAAGATATTTAAGGAAATTCCCGCGAAAATTAGTTGAAATGTCGCTAAGTTCTGCGAATTTTCCAAAATCAGCGACGCGATGGCCGGAAAGCGTTAGGTCGGTAGTAGGCTGCGTCAGGATCCGTGGCCGGGTGACGTTGGCATTCAGGGAATAATTGCTCAGATAATCCGATAATTAGCCGACAAGTTCGGAAAAAATCGAGAAAAATGCGCTTATGTGGACGTATTCCGATGCAAAGGCACGCACCGCGCCGATCAGGCCCGGTACAGCCATCCTAGCCCTGGACAAAACGATTAAATTTTCAGTAACTTCTGCTAAAATGCACATAGTAGCCGATAAATGTGGCTATCTTGCCAAACTAAGGTGCTCACGTCTGCGCGTGGCATCGGGGTACGACAGGGGACGGATCCGTTGACTGAAACTGTCGTAAAGACCGAGGCTGGTGCGATCCTCTATGACAAAACGATCATTAGCGAGATCAATGACGAGCGTTTCAGAGGCGACGGCTGGCTACACGCCGAACCGGTAGGCGGCACTATGCGTTCGGGGGGACGCGGCAACACGCTATACATCGGTAACGTGCCGCGTCAGTTCGTGCTACGGCACTATATTCGCGGGGGAATGATCGGACGGGTCGTGCGCGATCGCTATGTCTGGACCGGCGAGGATCGCACCCGGCCATTCAGGGAGTGGCGTCTGCTGGCGAAGATGATCGGCCGCGGACTCCGAGTGCCGCGGCCGGCGGCGGCGCGCTATTGCCGACACGGCCCGGTCTATACGGCCGATCTGATCACGGTGCGTATACCGCAGGTGCAACCACTATCAGACCTGATTGCCGCTTACTCGGGTGATGCGGTGTTCTGGCATACGCTCGGCGCGTACATCCACGAATTTCACTCGGCCGGCGTTTACCATGTCGACATGAACGCCCACAACCTGCAAATCGACGATGATGGATGTCTGTGGATGCTCGACTTCGATCGTGGACGACTAATGGCGCCGGGACCGTGGCAGCAGAAAACACTCGGCCGGCTGCATCGCTCACTCAAGAAGATCAAAAGCCTGAATCCGAATCTGTATTACTCGAAGGAAAACTGGGAACAATTGCTCGCGGGCTATTTCGACGCATCCAGGTCGGCGTAATAGTCGGGATATCCAACGGGAAGATTCTTGAATTTGCGGTGCACCCAAAAGTACTGCTCGGGACAGGATCGTATGTGTTCTTCCAGGACACGTACGTATGCCTTCGCATCTCTGACGGGATCGTCACTCGGAAAATCGGCCAGTGGTGGCAAAACCCGCAGCCTGTAGCGGCCATCGGGTAGCCGCTGCGGAAAATATGGCAGCACTATGGCATCACCGAGTCGTGCGATCGCCGACGTTGCCGTTGTATGCATCGTCGGTATGCCGAAAAATTCGACGACTTCCGCCCCTTTACCGTTGTAGCTCTGGTCCGGCGCATACCAGACCGGTCGGCCTCTGCGCAGGCTGCGAATCATCTCCTTGATGTCGCGTTTTTCGATCGTTGCGTCAGCGGACCGCTCGCGTCCGCTGCGCAGGATTTCCGTTATGAAATCGCTCCTGTCTTTGCGATAGACGGCATCGAACGGCGGGCAATTGAGTCTCAGAACCCGACCGCTTATTTCAAGCGTCGTGAAATGCGCACTGAGCAGGATCACACCTTTGCCAGAGGCAGTCGCCTTGCGCAGGTACTCGAAGCCTTCGAGCTCCGTCTGCTCGACGAGCTGCTCATCTCGCGCCCAGCGACCGAGACCCATTTCGATAACCGACATGCCAAGCGCCTCGAAATGCGCTTTCGCGAGCCTGCCATGCTCTTCCATGGATAACTCGGGAAAACACAGTTCGATATTTCGGCGTGCGATGCGACGACGCTGGCCCGCGATCAGATAGGTGATACGGCCAAGCATTTTGCCAATTGTCAACGCCATCGAATGAGGCAACATGCAGACCAAGCGTAGTAGCCCGAGCCCGAGCCAGACTGGCCAGTACTGCGGCGCCCAATAACGATTGAGTTGTTTGCGATCAGCGGCCATCGGCTCCGCAGCTTATGAATAGCCGTGATCCGAGTCCAGTGATTTAATGCGCGCTATTCCGACATACTGTCGATGTAAGCTCCGCCTTCGCGGATCGTCGGCACAGCATCCGCAACGGGATCTTGCACCATTTCAGCGTCATCGGTCTGAATACCGACGTGAAAGGCCGCGAACCCCGGCATGACGACCTGATTGCGGGCCATGCCGATAATGCGGCCGGAATGCGGGGAGCGCAGCTCAGTTCGTGCGTTGTTCATCGGATCGGTGATCGTACCGAGCAGGTCGCCTCTGCGAACCGTGCTGCCGAGACTGACATTGGCCAAGAGAATGCCGCCGTTGCTGGCGCGCACCCAGGAAGACCGGTAATACACGGGTTCGGGATCGCCCCACAAGCGCGTTTTGGGAACCATGCCGAGTGAATTGATCAATGTCTCGATGCCCTTGACGCCGTGTTTGACTTCATTGAGTTCAAGTTCCGACGGGCCGCCTGCCTCGAGAGTGACCGTGGGAACGCCCGCCATGGTTGCCGCGTAGCGTAAGGTTCCGGCGGCCGGCGTGCTGTGCAGAATGACGGTCGATCCAAAGCCCTGGGTCATCGTCACGACGTCGGGATTGCGAAGGTCGGCACGTATCTGCGGCAGGTTCGCACGCTCGAACGAGCCCGTGTGCAGATCGATCAGCGCGTCGCAGTGTTTAATGACGTTGACAAAAAACGAATTTGCGATTCGCGCGGCCGCGCTGCCGTTCGGATTGCCCGGGAAGTAACGGTTGAGGTCGCGGCGATCGGGCAGGTAGCGAGAGCCGCGCCGAAAACCCTGCACGTTGACAATCGGTACGCCGATCACTGCACCCGAGACTTTCTCGGGCACGAGATCATGCATGACGCGCCGCACCATTTCGATGCCGTTTAGCTCGTCGCCGTGCACGGCCGCGGTCAGACAGAGGGTCGGTCCCGGCATCGCGCCGTTCACGACCAACACCGGCGTCGACACGGGCACGCCTTCGAACAGCTCGGTTGCGGACCAGGACAGACGTTCCGATGTTCCCGGCAGGATCGAATAGCCGAGCAACTCCAGCGGAATTGCCTGCCCTTCCGCCGCGACGACGGCCTCGGCAAGCGGCACACCATCATCTGCCGGCGGCGCGGTTTCGGTCGTGATCACGGTAGCGGTCGAGCGCGACGCCGGGTCATCGCTCGACACCTCGGGCATCAGCGGACCCTCGACAGCGGGGTCGCTGCTGATCTCGCCAGCCAGGGTGCCGAGCGCGGGCAGCAGCAAAAGCGCCACACAAAGGCACACAGGAAAGCGGAAATGTCGGTAAATAGTCATATTCTGGTGCAGGAGCCCGGCATCCGTGCCAAAGGCTATTGCCGGACGTGGCAATGGTCATTAGCATTGCAGACAGTACGGCAACCTTGCTTGTTTTTCTGTGAACTATTCAAGAAATTGCGACTGAATCCTCAATTAAACTTAATGTGTCGGGCGTGTCAATGGTTTCTGTTGATACTGGTTTGCCAGGGCGGCATCCGGGCCGAGGAGCTATTTCCGCTGCCGGCGGAACTCGAGCGCGACGTGGCGTTCTGGACGGCAATATTCACGGAGTACGGCACCGACGAGGGCGTACTGCACGATAATCGTGACCTCAGCATCATTTACGCGCGTATCGATGTCGCTCCTGAGCTGTCGCGCCGCGCCCGCCGACAACTCATCGAAAAACATCGCGACCGCATCAAGGCCGTCTTGCGGCGGCTCCAAACGGGCCAACGAGACAATCTCAGTGACGAGGAATCGAGCGTGCTCGCGCTGTGGCCGGACGGAGTGAGCAACCAGACGCTGGCCGCAGCGGCAAAGCGCATTCGTTTTCAGCAGGGACTCAAAGACCGATTTCGTGACGGCCTGGTACGCGCCGGGCGCTGGCGTGATTTCATCGAACGCGAGTTCGCGGCTCTCAGCGTGCCGATCGATCTCGCGGCTTTGCCGCATGTCGAGTCTTCGTATAATCCGGATGCGCGTTCGCACGTCGGCGCGTCCGGTATCTGGCAATTCACTCGGAGCACGGGAAGACGTTACATGCGTGTCGATCACGTGATCGACGAGCGCAACGATCCGTTCCTGGCGACGCGGGCCGCAGCCAGGCTGCTCGCTTACAACTATTCAATTGTCGGTAACTGGCCAATGGCGGTCACGGCGTATAACCATGGACTCGCTGGCGTGCGCCGGGCCATGCGTCAATACGGCCAAACGGCGTATGCCGACATCTTCAGAAAATACAATGGACGAACTTTCGGCTTCGCGTCGAGAAATTTCTATGTCGCTTTTCTGGCAGCAAGACAGGTTGACCAGAACGCCGATCAGTATTTTCCCGATCTGATAATCGATCCGCCGCTCGATTATGAATGGCTTGCATTGCCTGCCTACATACCGGCGGCCAGATTGGCAAGTGTACTGGGCGTTGCGCCTGCGGCGCTTGCCGCGCATAACCCCGCGTTGCAGCCGACCGTATGGCAGGGCAGCAAACACCTGCCGTCAGGATTTCAATTCAAGCTGCCCCTGAATGGATTCGCCGAACCACTCGCAACACTGGTTGCGGGCATCCCGGCCGATGCCTGGGCGACCAGCCAGTTGCCGGACATGTTCCATAAGGTCGTGCGTGGCGACACGCTTTCGGAAATTGCGGCCGCTTACGACACGCGCGTATCGACGCTGGTTGCGCTGAATAATCTCGGCAGCAGCCATCGGATTCGCGCCGGCCAGCAGTTGCGACTGCCGGCCGCCGGGCCCGCGCCATCGGCAAAATTATTGGCAGCGACCGACGCTGCGACGGTGGAAGCGGCCGTCGTGGCCAGCGTCGCGCCTCCGCCAGCCGACATAGCCACTGACGACGAGTTGGTGCCTCCGACAATGACCGCAGATTTCGCCGCGACGCCAGCCGCCTCGATTCAGACGGCGCTGTTGTCGGATCCGAGCGATTACAGTGTCGCCACCAACAGTACGATCGAAGTGCAGCCTCTGGAAACGCTTGGCCATTATGCAGACTGGCTCGGAATCCGGACACAGCGCCTGCGTGATATCAACGGCCTTGCGTTTCGGGATCCGGTAGAGGTCGGCCGACGCATCAAGCTGGATTTCGCAGATGTCGACGCGAAGTCGTTCGAGGATCGGCGTGCCGCTTATCAGCGTGAGCAGCAGGACGGTTTCTTTCGTCAACACATCATCACCGGTGTTCGCGAGCATGTCATTTCCCGCGGTGAATCGATCTGGATACTGGCGCTCAGGGAGTACGACGTTCCCGTGTGGCTGTTCCGGCAGTACAATCCCGAGCTAGACCTGCACAACGTACAGCCCGGTGTCCGAGTCCAGTTCCCGGTCCTGACACCCGTCGATCGTTCCTGATCGACAACGATGCCGATAATGATGCTGTTTCGCTTATTGCCGGTCCTGTTGCTGACAATCGCATCGGCGATATGGATCAATGCGGTACAGCACGGTGGTCCGTACGTTTTGCGAAACCTGTTACCACTTGGCGTCGTTCTGCTGCTTGCGTCGCTGGCGCTGTGGCGTGGCCGGGGCAGCTGGACCGGCGCGGGCTGGCGGCTGCCGCTGGGTGCGCTGGGCTTTGCGATTCCCGCGCTCGGGTTGTCCCTTTACCTGCATTACGCCTATTCGGTCAATCTCGACAATATGTTTACTGATGCAAGGCAGCCCGGGCAGCTGTTTCGATTCCTGCCGGTGTACACGCTGGGCGCCGGCGGAATCGGCTTTGCGATCGGCTGGATCGTCGGCCGCAACGTATGATGTGACGTGAAGCGTTTTCCGATTGCGTGGGGTTTGCTAATCTTTACACATGACTATCTCGGGCGACCATCGATGAGCATGGACTGGATGAGTCTGCGGAAACCGCTGCGGGTGCTGGCCCTGCTGATGTATTCGACAGGCGCATTGCTCGCGGCCGACTTTCCGGTGGCTGACGAAGTGCTCGTCGAAAAATCCAAACGTAAACTGCATCTGATCAAGAACGGTGAGGCTTTTCGTACTTTCCATATCTCACTCGGCCTGCAGCCCGTCGGGGACAAACAGCATGAGGGTGACTTCCGGACGCCGGAAGGTCGCTATAGACTCGACATGCGGAATTCACACAGCGAGTTCTTTCTCTCCATACGTGTGTCCTATCCCAATTTCGGGGACCTGCGCGAAGCAGGCGAAAATGGCGTCAACCCGGGTGGTTCGATCATGATTCACGGCCAGCCGAATGAGCCGACAAAGTCCGAGGCTTACTACCGCACGAGAGACTGGACGAATGGATGCATCGCCGTTTCCAATTCCGATATGATCGACATCTGGCTGATGACGGTGGACGATACGCCAATCGAGATTCGGCCCTGATCTTGATACCCGGACGAATACTCTATCCGTTGCTGGCGATGACGCGGGCGGAAAGGTAAGGACGATGGCTACCGCTCCCCGGCTGAAATCCGCGAGTACACACACGGTCGATGCAGAGGTCTGGCCAGAAGGCAGCCTCGAGGTGCTGTCTCAGTCCGAAGTCGATCAGCTACTCTCCAGCGGCGAGAGCGGCCTGTATCCGTTATTACGCCGCTGCATGCTCGCGGTCCTGAACTCGAGCAGCTATACCGACGATGCCCAGGCTGTACTCCAGCGGCATCGCGATTTCAGCGTCGGATTTATCCAGCAGGATCGCGGACTCAAAGTATCCCTGACAGGTGCACCCGCTGATGCGTTCGTCGATGGCAAGATGATTCGCGGTATTCGTGAGCTGCTGTTCGCGGTACTGCGCGACATCGTGTTCACGCGCAACGAGATCATTGACAGCGGCCGATTTGACCTGCTCTCTGGTCGCGGTATTACCGACGCCGTATTTCACATCGTTCGCAACGCCGGGTTGCTGACGCTGCCGGCCCAGGTCAATCTCGTCGTCTGCTGGGGCGGTCATGCGATCAGCCGGGAGGAATACGATTATACGAAACTGGTCGGCTACGAACTCGGGTTGCGTGGCCTAAGCGTCTGCACGGGTTGTGGCCCGGGCGCAATGAAAGGGCCGATGAAAGGCGCGACGATAGGCCACGCCAAACAGCGAATTCGTGGCGGCCGGTACATCGGCATAACCGAACCCGGGATCATTGCCGCGGAGTCGCCGAATCCAATCGTCAATTCGCTGGTCATCATGCCCGACATGGAAAAACGCCTCGAAGCCTTTGTGCGCGTCGGCCACGGAGTCGTGGTGTTCCCCGGAGGCGTCGGTACCGCCGAGGAGATACTGTATTTGCTCGGCCTGCTGCTGCACCCGGAAAACACCAGCCAGCCGTTGCCCATGATAATGACCGGCCCGAAATCGGCCGAACCGTACTTTCGACAGATCGACGATTTTGTGGCCGCGACGCTGGGCAAGGAAGCACAACAAAAGTACTCGATCATTATCGATGATCCGCCGGAAGTTGCGCGCAGGATCAATATGTCAATCGCCAAAGTTCAGGAATTTCGAAATACGCATAGCGACGCATACTATTTCAACTGGCGTCTTACAATCGACGCTGAATTTCAGAAACCGTTTAAAGCGACTCATGCGGCGATGAAAGGTTTGGAGATCAGGGAGGAATTACCTCCACATCTTCTTGCGGCCAATCTGCGCCGCGCCTTCTCCGGAATAGTCTCAGGCAATGTCCGCGAAGATACTGCGGCCGAGATCGAGAAACACGGTCCGTTTGAGATCAATGGTTCGAAGAAAATCATGCTGCTGCTGGATGCATTGCTCGGCGAATTCGTTACGCAACAGCGCATGAAAATAGCGGGCGCCGATTATTCGCCCTGTTATAGGGTATCGGCCGCCTGATAGGCATCAATGCTCGCCGCAATGCCCAGGGCGCATTTATTGTAAAGTCACCGCAAGCAGAAAATTCTACGGTACTGTTTATTAAGTTAAAATCCTCGATAACCTACAGAAAAATATGAGGAAATGACTGATCCGCATTGTGATGCAGTTCCTGTGATTACACTCGCGCCGCGCTTAACATTTGCTCAAAGGATTTGCCGAGCAAATACGATGCCGGACAGCAAGAACCTAAACTGGGTTGACGACTACGGCAAGGACGCGGAGTCGAAACCGGACGTGCCTGACGCGAATGTTGCGCCCGACCTCCCCGCTGCCAACGATGCCGATGGCTGGAAACAGTATCGGCAATGGATTTCCCGAGCGCCGGCACCGCGCGGTCGCCGCGTCGGAATAGACCCGTCACTTTATACCTGGAAGGGATACCGCAACTGGACCGACCAGATCAAGCGCAGCTGGGTGCCGGATGCGGACGAGGATTCCGACGGCTGAACTGACAGTCAGATTATGTTTATGATCCCGAACGCCGACTTCATGTCGGCGTTTTGGTGTATGAAACATAGCTTGGTACGACTCCGAGAGACCTTCGATCAATTCTCGTGCGTCCGTCGTCACTTTTGTTGTCGTTCGTCTCACAGACAAACCGGAATTGCGTCTGATTTTTCACCTTCGATCGCACTTCGAAGCGACTTCTAAATCAAGCTGTGATGCGCCTCACGGAGGTGTATTGGCATCGTATTTATAGTTCTCATCACGACTCCAGAATCTGCCATTCAAACGGTATGTCAAAGAAACTCAGAAAGCCCAACTCGCCGGTCGCTTCCCTGAAAAACGAGGCTGCCAGGCAACGCTGGGAGCTTTTTCATCGCGCGATTGCACATGCAAAACAAAGCAACAACGCCGCGATCGCCGAATCCGACCCGGCGCCGGATGATCCGGAGACGCCACCACCAATACTGTCGATTGTTCGTTAGGGAAGCTTGCGTGGAAATAATGCTTCAGTACCTGGACGATCTCGATGACCTGTTCGCCGCAATCGGACTGCTGGCAGAAAGTATCCGTAGCTTCATTATTGCGTTGTTTTTCTTGACGGCGACTCTTACTTTACAGGTCGCCGGCATTCTGCTGGCGCTGCGCCAGCCGCCGCTGGCGCTGGCCACAGCGCTGCTTCTCGGCGTGCTTCTTCTTTACCGATCTGTCACGATCGAATCTCCGAGATTGCGCCCGAGCACCTGAACCGCCGGCCTGCCACACTGGCTGACCCCTTGAAATAACCCGGCGAGCCCTCATCGTGACGTAGCGATACCGGCCGTGCCGTTGCGGCCGCCAGTTTCCATTCAGCCCCAGGAGAATACGGTCGTGAGCGACAACACGGATCGCGAGACGCGCGGTTTTCAGACCGAAGTTCGGCAGCTGCTGCAGCTGATGATTAACTCCCTGTACAGCAATAAAGAGATATTCCTTCGGGAACTGATATCGAATGCTTCGGATGCCGCTGACAAGCTGCGCTTCGAGGCGCTGGCCAGACCGGATCTGCTCGCCGAAGATCCCGAACTCAGCATCCACGTGAAGTACGACAAGGATGCCAGAACGCTTTCTGTAACCGACAACGGTATCGGCATGTCGCGCGACGAGTTGATTGAAAATCTCGGCACGATTGCCAGATCCGGAACAGCCGAGTTTCTACAGCAAATGACCGGCGATCAGCAAAAAGACGCAAAGCTGATCGGTCAGTTTGGTGTCGGCTTCTATTCGGCGTTTATCGTCGCGGAGAGTGTCGTTGTCGAATCCCTTCGCGCGGGCGTCGCACCTACCGAGGCCGTGCGCTGGCAATCCGACGGCAAAGGCGAATTCACGGTCGAAAACATGGAGCGTGCGGAACGAGGAACCCGGGTTACTCTGAATCTCAAGGACAGCGAAGCGGAATTCGCCGACGCGCTGCGCCTCGAAAGCCTCATCCGCAAGTATTCAGATCACATTGCATTTCCGGTCACGCTGGCCGGACCGGACGACGACGAGCCCAAGCTCGTGAACGCCGCGACTGCTTTGTGGATACGTTCACGATCGGAGATTTCCGACGAAGAGTACAAGGAATTTTATAAACACCTGTCGCATGACTTTGCCGACCCGCTGGCCTGGAGTCACAATCGGGTCGAAGGCAAACGTGACTACACGAGCCTGCTGTTCGTGCCGTCGAATGCCCCGTTTGATCTGTGGAATCGTGATGCGCCGCGCGGATTAAAACTATATGTTCAGCGGGTTTTCATCATGGACGACGCCGAACAGTTTTTGCCGCTTTATCTCCGATTCATCAAGGGCGTCGTTGATTCCTCGGATCTACCACTCAATATTTCGCGTGAGCTCCTGCAGCAGAATCCCGAGCTGGCGTCGATGCGGACGGCCCTGACGCGTCGCGTCCTCGACATGCTGTCGAAACTCGCGAGCAAGCGACCCGACGACTATGCAAAATTCTGGCGCGAATTCGGGTCGGTACTGAAAGAAGGCATGGTCGAGGATCACACCAACAGAGACAAGCTGGCAAAATTGCTGCGGTTTGCGACAACGCATACTGGTGACGACGCACAAATTCACTCGCTGGACGACTACCTTGGGCGAGCTGCAAAAGACCAGGACCAAATCTATTACATTCTCGCGGACAATTACGCGACGGCCGCTTCGAGCCCGCACCTCGAAAAACTCGTTAAACAGGGAACCGAGGTCGTACTGTTGACCGACCGAATCGACCCGTGGCTGGTCGATAGCCTGAGCGAGTATCAGGGCAAGGCATTCGCGGATGTAGGTCGTGCAGGCACCGACCTGCCGGCGGGCGGCGACGTGACCCAGGATGCGATGAATAAACAGCACAAGTCGCTCCTGAAAAAGATCAAATCCGTGCTGAGGGAACGGATCGAGGCCGTCACTGCCAGCCGTCGGCTGGTCGAATCGCCGGCCTGTGTCGTGTCGGCCGAGCATGATCTGAGCCCGCAAATTCGGCGCATGCTCGAAGCCAGTGGCCAGCAACTGCCTGATTCCAAGCCGATTCTCGAAATCAACGTGGAACATCCTCTTGTGACGCGACTGGCGGCGGAAACCGACGACGGACGATTCCGGGAACTTGCCAATATCCTGCTGGATCATGCGATGCTGGCCGAAGGATCGCAGCTCGATAATCCGGCGGAATACGTCAAACGCATGAACAATCTGCTCCTGCAACTTGATTCGAGTCCGGCCGCAGGCTAAAACGAGCGCTTGGGACAACCCCGAGCGAGGCACGATAACTGCGATGAGCAAAACAACGCCCGACGACAGCGCACTGCGTGCGAAGCTGACCGATGAGCAATACGAAATAACCCAAAACAAGGGCACCGAACGGCCATTTACGGGCGCGTACGTGAACCACAAGGGAGACGGCACCTATCGTTGTGTCTGTTGCGGTGCCGTGTTGTTCAGCTCCGAGCACAAATACGACTCGGGTTCCGGATGGCCGAGTTTCTGGTTACCGCTCGCGGGCGATGCGGTCGACACAGTGATTGACCACAGTCATGGCATGGTCCGTCAGGAAGTCGTTTGCAGCCAATGCGGCGCTCATCTGGGCCACGTTTTCGAGGACGGACCGCAACCTACCGGTCTTCGCTATTGCATCAATTCCGCATCGCTCGATTTCGAAGATTCGAATTGAGCGTGAGATTCGCAACGAGAAAGGTCACCGCTATGCAAGTTCGCTCTGCTCTCATTATCCTGACACTCGCCCTGTCGTCGTCTGCATGCGACAAACAGGTGGAACAAGATTCTGAATCCCCGCCGGCTGGCGGCAGCGGTGCTGTGACGCAAACTGTCGATGTCGCGCCCGGTTTGACGATGAGGATCCTGCGCCGCGGCTATGGCCGCGGCGCCGAAGCCGGTGACGCCGCCGAAGTGCATTATACGGGTTGGCTGTTCGATGAGTCAGCGGACAACCATCGCGGGACGAAGTTCGACAGCTCGGTCGATCGCGGCGAGCGGTTCCAGTTTCTGCTCGGTGCAGGACGCGTGATCAAGGGCTGGGATCAGGGCATAGCCGGCATGTTGATCGGCGAAGTACGCGAGCTGACGATCGCCCCCGAGATGGGCTATGGCGATCGCGGTGCAGGCAACCTGATACCGCCGGGCGCTACGCTCGTGTTCGAGGTCGAGCTGTTCGGTCTGCAAGGTCCTGCCGATTCGGCTTCAGATTGATTCCGGGGCGTGCAGAGAAACTTCGATGCGTCGATTCAGGCGACGCCCGTAGGCGCTGGAATTGTTGGCTATGGGTGTCGACGAACCTGCGCCGATCGCGATTAAACGTCTGGAATCGATGCCGTGGGCGCCCAAATACTCGGCCACGGCGCGGGCGCGCGCCTGGCTGAGCTGTCGATTCCATGACTCGTCACCCGATGCGTCGGTGTGCCCGGTGACTTCAATCGCGGAATCCCTGCAATCATTGGCAATATCGGCAATTCGGTCGAGTACGGCAAACGAGGCAGGACGGATCTCGGCGCTCGACTGGCCGAAGCTGACTGCCTGTGCACTCGCCTCGGCCATGGCACGATGACACAGAACATCCAGCCCCGGTAAGGGGGCAACAACCTCGACATTCAGCACAAGGTCAAAGTCATCGGCAATCGTCGAACGCAGCGACGCCAGATTGGCCGACCAGACGCTGGAGTCATCGGTCACGGCCCGAACTCGTATCTGCGCGCCCTCAATTTCGGCGGTCGCCGTCGCGGTCGCCGCAAGCGTAGTCAACAAACGGGCAGTCACGTTATCCCATGCCTGGGGCAGCAGCACTTGCCGTCGCAAGTCCACCCTGGCGTCACGGTCGGCAAAATGTTCGGCGACGATTCGACGCAGCTGCTGCTCTTGCCTCGCCGAGGTCGTAAAACCCGCCAGCGAGAGCCGATCCCGACGGACGTGAATGACAAATCTGGGCGGCTCCAGCGCCGAATAGGCTCCTTCGGGCGCCGCGTATTCGACGGCATCTTCCACGAGCGATGCGGTCGGCAGGACACCAGTGGCCAGCAATAGCAGCGCAGCAGATGCCCGCAGATTGTGATGGTGCACGGCCAATGCGCTGTTACGATCGATCGCCAGAGTGGTCGCGCAGCTCCCGCGCCTGCCCGATCCAGTCTTCGCGATAAATGCGACTGTGAAACCCTTTGAGGCGGTCCGCGACACGGTCGATATCGTATTCACTCATATCGGCAATCTGGCTGAAGCGGAAAATTCCCATCTCGTTCAGAATTTTTTCGATCGATGGGCCAATGCCCTTGATCAATTGCAGGTCGTCACGCAGGCTGCCGATGGCATCTGCACTCTCGCGACTCGCATCATATTCCAATAAAGGCTGCGGCACCGATTCCTCGATTTCCTGGATTTGCGATGCGTTGCCGCATTCTTCGACATATGACGACGCGGATGTGCTGCCGAACACCGCCTCACTGGGATCATTGGACGCATCAAGATCATTGCGCAGCGTATCGCGGTTCACTGGATGCACCCGCGTGTCTTCAGACCCGATCATCGTCTCGAGAGAATCGATTTGTTCGCGCGCCAAAGCCAGCTCCTTTTCAAGTCGTTCTGCTGTCTCATTACGCTCGCGAAATTTGTCGAGAAGAGGGGGCAGTCGATTCTGCCAACTCTCCAGTTCTCGGCTCAACAGAAATATTTTCTCGTTGCGCTGCTTGATTGCCTCGGCCGAAGAGACATCCTGTGCGTTTCTTTTGTCAATATCTTGTTGCAGCTCATCGCATCGCGCGACAGCGGCCGCGAAATCGTTGCGGATGTCATTGATCCGGCGCTGCAGCGCATTGCGTTGGTCTGATGCTTCCTTGAGTGCCTCGGCAAGTTCCTTGGCACGCTTCTTATCGTCTTTTCCGGATGCCCGATACTGGCTGACCTGTTGCATCAGGCTCCTGTTTTGGTGGACGAGCCGCTCGTGCTCGGTCCGTTGCGCTGACAACTGTTCCTTCCATCCCGCATTGATCGTGGCCTTTTCACCGGCGCAGCGATTGGCTCGAACGATCCAGCCCAGTACGCCGCCGCCGATAAGCATGACGGCCAGCAGCGTGATGTCCAGGATCGTGATTTCGGGCATGCGGGAAAGTCCTTTGCCGCCTGTATCAGGAGGCGAGCCGC
>Ga0224512_10002906_pt1 | contig 15343 bp, 13 predicted proteins | sample SF_May12_sed_USG_4_FD_169103 | JGI IMG/M metagenome (GOLD analysis project Ga0224512, IMG submission 169103) | Sediment microbial communities from San Francisco Bay, California, United States - SF_May12_sed_USGS_13 | ecosystem: Environmental > Aquatic > Marine > Sediment | place: USA...
TGACACCGACTTCGGTCGATAGTGCCCGGATATCCGTCGCGCTCCGGCCGTCCAGCCGAATGCCGTCGTTCACGACGCGGTCGCGCATGAGCTTCTTGGAGACGCTGCGGAAGGCCCTCTTCGCCTGCCGGACTTCATCATCGTCCTCACTGCCGAACGCTTCGAGGACTTCGTCCCAGATGACAGTCTCGGCGGCAGTACGCTCAGTCTTGTCACTGATCCCCAAGGTCGCGGCCAGCTTGGAGCCCGCGAGCTCTTCGATCTTTGCGTAGATCTCATCGGAATAGTCGATCTGCAAGGGCCAGCCGCCCGGCTCTTTGCCGACCTGTGCCTTGAGCTCGAGCTGGAGGTCGATGAGCTGGCTGATGAATGCCTTTGATGCCTCGAGCCCGCCGGCAACGGCGTCCTCGTCACTCTTCGGCCGGCCTTCCGCGATCAAGCGGATGCCGTGCTCGGTGGAACCGGCCTCGACCATGATGATGTCGATCTCACCGTCCTCGTTGCGGCCACCGGCAACAACCAGGTCGAAGACGGCAGCTTCGAGGTCCTCGAAGGTTGGGAACGGCTTCCATTCGCCGTCTATGAGCGCAAGGCGCACGCCGGCGAGGGGGCCCTCGAATGGTATGTCGCTGATCGACAATGCAGCCGATGCGCCGTTGAGCGCAATGACGTCGTACGGGTTCTCGCCGTCGACCTGGAGGATCGTCGCGACGACGTGCGTGTCGTTGCGATAGCCATCAGCGAACGATGGGCGGAGCGGCCGGTCGATCAGACGAGCAGTGAGAATCGCTCGTTCTGTCGCCCGTCCTTCACGACGAAAGAATGATCCCGGGATCTTCCCGGCCGCGTACATCCGCTCCTCGACGTCAACCGTGAGCGGGAAGAAGTCGATGCCCTCGCGGATCGACGCATTTGCGGCTGCGGTCACCAGAACTTCGGTCTGTCCAATCCCGACGGTGACTGCGCCGTTGGCCAGTCCAGCCAGCTTGCCGGCCTTCAGCACGACTTCACTGTCTCCGACCAGGCCACGAACCGTGGTCTCTGCCACGTATGTCTCCTCTTGTCAGGGGAGCCGCACATGCCAATTACCAGTGGTCATCTCTCACCAATCCGCGCACACACGGTTACATCTATGGCTCCGGGCGGAGCGGATGGTGAGAAATGGCAACTGACAACTGGCCTGGAATCGGCCCCCTCGTGCCCCGCCTCGTGCGGGGGTTGCTTCGTGCGCCCTTGGGCGCTTCCAATACCCCACGGTGGGGTTTGGATTGGTCCGGGGGATGGCCCCCGGACCGACCGCGCCAGTTTGCGCGATCGTTGCCCTGCCAACGGGCCGGGCAACGAGGAAACGGTAGGTCCCGCCTCCTCAAACCTCGTTATCGGCGTAAACCGAGCCGGGCGATCAAGCTGCGATAGCGCTCGACATCCTGGCGATTCAAGTAGTTGAGCAACCGACGGCGCTTCCCGACCATCATGAGCAGACCCCGCCGACTGTGGTGATCGTGCTTGTGGTCGCGAAGATGATCGGTTAGGTGATTGATCCGTTCGGTCAGTAAGGCGACCTGGACCTCAGGTGAGCCGGTGTCGCTGTCGTGCGAGCCGTATTCGGCGATGATCTCTTGCGTGGTCTTCATTCTCTGTTCTGCTTCATCCGTCGTGTTGTAGCCGTGGACCGCGGCCCTTGGAGCCGGCGCCCACGCCGAGTTCCTCCGGCAAGCTACCCACACAGCGCTCACCCGCGAGGCGGCACCTATCCTGGGAGCGTGCGGGGGAACCCGCAAGAATCGATCTGAGTGTAGCACCCGCCGCGTCGATCACGCGAACTCGGCTGCGGCTCGTGGCATTCTCGTCGTCGTCACCGGAGGAGATCGCGCGCGGCGTCGACGTCCGCTGCAATCTGTCCGACGAGCGCCTCGATCCCGGCGAACGTCCGCTCGTCTCGGATCCGCTCGACCATCTCGATCCCGATCCTCCGGCCGTATAGATCCCCATCGAAGTCGAGCAGATGCGCCTCCACCACCTGGCGATCTCCGCCGAATGTCGGACGAATCCCGATATTGACGACCGCTTCGTGACGGACGGCCTGACGGCGATCAAGCCATACCCTCGCCGCGTAGACGCCTCGTTTGGGGACGACAAATGTGGCGTCCGGGACCACATTTGCCGTCGGGAATCCGATGGTCCGGCCGCGCTCATCGCCCCGCACGACTTCACCCACGACGGCGAACGGGCGGCCGAGCAGTTGCGCCGCGCTCGCAACGTCGCCGTCCTGAACGAGCGTGCGAATCGTTGTGGAAGAGATCGGCGCACCCTCGACGGCGCTGAGGACGATCGCGTCGACCTCGAACCCGTACTCGACGCCTGCAGCCCGGAGCGTTGAGACGTCGCCGGCCCGCCCATGACCAAACTTGAAATCCGCGCCGACGACGACCAATCGGGACGCGAACGCACCGACGAGCACCTTGGAGACGAAGGTGTCCGGCGATGCGTCTCGAACCTGCTCGAATGGCAGGACACCGATGACGTCGATGCCGATCTCCTGCAGCAGGTCAATGCGTTCGTCCAGCGAGGTCAACAGTGCCGGAGCCTGGCCGGGATCGACAACCGCACGTGGATGTTTATCAAACGTGAGCACGACCTGCTCCAGTCCGCCGAGTTCCCGGGCTCGGGCCGCAACATCAGTGAGCACGGCGCGGTGGCCGATGTGCACGCCATCGAAGACGCCGATCGTCACCGCTGATCCCGCCGGTGGAGGTGGGCCCCAGGTGAGGGGGTCTCCTCGCCACACTTTCATCCGAGCACTACCTCTGGTTTCGCCTGCGTTCCCTCGGTACGGTAGACGGCGATCAACCGACCCTCGTACACGACGCGGAACGCGCCCTCGCCGGCTCCGTCGAACTGCTCGGCCGGGATGCTCACGCCGTTGGCCACAGCCGCCGCGGTCGCCTGATCAACGCTGGCCATCGGCAGTTCGGGGAGTCCGTCGACCGGCGCAAGAACCATATCGGTGAACGAGTCAGCCCTGTCCAAACGCTCGACCGTCCATGCGACCTCGACCCGGTGTCCTCCATTCTCTGTGCGGCGCAGGGCCGTGAGGTGGGCGCGTCCTCCCAACGCACCGGCAATGTCGTCGGCGAGCGATCTGATATACGTGCCGCTGCCGCACCGAACCCGAAATCCGACTTCTGGATAATCGCCGCTACCGACCGTGGTCACTGTGAGTTCGGATATGTAGACATCCCGGGGCGGCCGCTCGACCATCTTTCCTTCCCGTGCCAGCTCATACAGACGACGGCCATCGTGTTTCAGCGCCGACACCATTGGCGGGACCTGCTGGATGCGTCCTCGGAATTCATCGAGGACCGCCTCCACGTCTGAGCGCGAAACCGGAAGTGGTGCGGACGCCACCACCTCGCCGTCGGCATCGAGCGTGTCCGTTGCGATCCCGAATCGGGCGGTCGCAACGTAGACCTTCGGCTGCGCTTGCACGAACCGCAGCAGGCGCGTGCACCTGCCCAGACCTACGACGACGAGTCCCGTCGCCATGGGATCCAGGGTACCGGCATGTCCGACCTTCTTCTGCCCGGCGAGGCGCCGGATCCGCCCCACGACATCGTGCGATGTCAACCCGCCCGACTTGTCGACGAGTACGAACCCATCGATCACAGTCGCGCCCGCACCTCGGCGATCGCCGCCTCCGGGTCACCGTCGAAGGCGAACCCCGCGGCGTTGTGGTGCCCGCCGCCGCCAAGCGCAACCGCAATCGCTCCAACATCGACCCGGCCCCGGGAGCGCATGCTCACCTTGGTACCGCCCTCGGGCAACTCTTTGGCGAGGGCGGCAACATCGGCTTCGCGAGCCACCCGAACCGAGTCGATCAAACCGTCGATGTCATCCATCCCGACGCCGTTCGACGTCAAGTCTTCCGACCTGAGAGTCGACCAGACGAACCGTCGCTCTGTTTCCAGAACTGCCCGGCCGAGGACCGCACTCTCGACGCTGAGATAGCCGAATGGCACCGACTCATAGACATGCTGGCCGATGACCTCCGGCCGAGCCCCTGCCGCCACCAGGGCCGCACCGACCCGGAGAACCTCCGGACTGGTGTTCGAGTACTGGAATCGTCCTGTGTCGGTGACGACGCCGGCATGCAGGGCTGTCGCCATTTCCGGCGTGAGCGGCCAGCCCAGCTCATCGAGGAGGTAGAAGCACAGCTGTGCCGAAGCCCCTGCCTCCGGGTCATTGACGTTGATGTCACCGAATCCGGTATTGGACGCGTGATGGTCGATCACCACGACCGTGCCGGCGCGGTGGGCGATCTCTTCGACCTCGCCGAGCCGATCGATCGAGCCGGCGTCGAAGCTCACGAGCACGTCTGGCTGGGACGGCGCTTCCGCTGGGGGCACGAGGGGTGAGGTATCGAGGAACGCAAAGTGGTCCGGGATCGTGAAGGGTCCGCCGAACGTCGTGACGGCTGGGATCCCGGCAGCACGGGCGGCGAGCGCGAGCGCCAGCGCGGAACCGAGAGCATCGCCGTCGGGGCCGATGTGACAGGTGACCACGAGCGAGCTCGCTCCCCGGATGGTGGCCGCGGCCCGGCCGAGGCCAGATTTGATCTCAGGCTTGGCTGGCATCGTCGTTGTCCTCTCCGTATTCACGATCGAGCTCTCGCAAGATCGCCGAGATGCGCGCCCCGTATTCGATGCTCGGGTCGACGACGAACACCAGCTTCGGGACATACTTCATTCGCACCTGACCGCCAACGGCTGCCTGGACCCTCGGGGCAGCGGACGCGAGCGCTTTCGCAGCCTCCGCGTGATCATCGCCGAGCACCGAGTAGAACACGGTCGCGTGACGGAGATCCGGGGCCGTGTCGACCCCGGTGATCGTGAGAAACCCGATGCGCGGGTCCTTGAGGTTCTGACACTCATCCGCAATGGCCTCGCGCAGAATCTCATTGACCTTGCGCATCCTTGGGCTACCTTTGCCGCTCAATCGAACTCCTCGAGGTACGCCACGGCAACTGCGAGAACTTCGATCTCGGGTCGGGCGTCGAGGTAGCGTCGGATCGAGTGAATCAGACGGTTCAAATGCCCGTGGTCAGACGACACAACGGCAATACCCACCGTCGCCCGCTGCCATAAGTCGTGATGATCCGTCTCGGCAAATCCCACCGGGAACGCTTTACGAATGTCAGCCCCGAGCGACTTGAGCCGCTGCCGCTTTTGTTTGAGCGATTGCACTTCCGGTACCCGCAAGTGCACCTCGAGTGCGGCAGCGTGCGTCGTTGCCATGGCCTCTACCCTACGACGCCGCCCGACCAGAGTGCTGGCAAATCCGGACCGTCGATGACACCCCGGACCCGGTTCCGCGCGCGTACCCGAGCGTGCGTCTGGTGAGGACGTCAGCACACCTGCAGCGCGGATCCGTGCGAACGGATCAGGTCGCCGCGACTTCATCGACGCGATACGCCTCGATGACGTCGTCTTCTTTGACGTCGGCGAAGTTCTCCAAGCCGATACCGCATTCATACCCGGCAGCCACCTCACGGACATCGTCCTTGAACCTGCGCAACGAGGCAACGGCGCCGTCGTAGGTCACGACACCCTGGCGGATGAGTCGGACCTTGGAGCCCCGCACGATCTGGCCCTCGGTGACGTACGAACCGGCAACCTGGCCGAGTCGAGGCACGCGGAACACCGCCCTGACCTCGGCGGAGCCCAGGATGTGCTCGACCTGTGACGGCGCCAGGCGCCCGACGAGCATCTGCTCGATCTCCTCGAGCAGCTCGTAGATGATCGCGTAGGTTCGGATTTCGATCCCTTGCTGCTCGGCAGCACGCCGCGATTTTCCATCGGGGCGGACGTTGAAGCCGATCACGATCGAGTCAGTGGTGTCGGCCAGGGTCACATCGTTCTCGGTGATGCCGCCCACACCGGCATGAATGACGGTGATCTTTCCACCTTCGCGACCGATCTTGGCAACAGCATCGCGGACCGCTTCGACGGAACCCGCCGCGTCGGCCTTGATGATGAGACGCAGCTCTGCCTCGTCCTCGGTGTGCATCTGCTCGAGCAGCGCGGTGAGTCGTTCTCGGGCCGTCGGGACAACGAGCTGTTCGGAGCGCATCTCCTGAGTGACCTTGTCGGCCCGGTCGCGCGCCTCCCGGTCATTCTTGACGACCTCGAAGAGGTCACCCGCCGTCGGAACATCCGCCCATCCGATCACCTCGACCGGCGTCGATGGGCCCGCCGACTTCATGCGCTCTCCGTGTTCATCGGTCATTGCCCGGGCCCGGCCCGAGACGGCGCCGGCCACGATCGCGTCACCCTGCTTCAGGGTGCCTCGCTGCACGATGAGCGTCGCCACCGGCCCACGACCGGTGTCCAGCTCGCTCTCAATCACGACACCAGACGCGGCCGCTTTGGGATTGGCTTTGAAGTCTTCGAGCTGGGCAACGAGGTCGATCATTTCGAGCAGCTGGTCGATGCCCTGGCCGCTGAGCGCCGACACTTCAACCGAGATGGTCTCACCACCCAGTTCTTCGGTCACCAACTCGTATTCGGTGAGCTGGGCTCGCACCATATTCGGGTCCGCGCTCGGCATGTCGATCTTGTTGATCGCGACGATGAGCGTCACTCCGGCAGCCTTGGCGTGGCTGATGGCTTCTGCCGTCTGAGGCATCACACCGTCGTTGGCAGCCACGACCAGGATGACGATGTCGGTAACTTCGGCGCCACGTGCGCGCATGGCCGTGAAAGCGGCGTGGCCGGGTGTGTCGATGAACGTGATCTTGCGCCCGTCCACCTCCACCTGGTACGCGCCGATGTGCTGGGTGATGCCACCCGCCTCCTCGGCCACGACATTCGTTGCACGGATCGCATCGAGCAACGTCGTCTTGCCGTGATCAACGTGACCCATGACGGTCACGACCGGCGGCCGCGACACCAGGCTCGACGCCGGGTCGTCGAATTCACGCTTCGCCCGCACCGTGACGCCGGCCTCGGCCTCCACGTCGGGAGTCACGATGTCGATGACGAAACCGAATTGTTCACCAACAAGTTCGACTGCTTCGTCGGGGACCGGCGCGTTGGCTGCCACCATCTCGCCCATCTCGAGCATTGTTTTGACGATGAGTCCCACCGGCAGATTCATCGCGCGAGCGAGCTCGGCAGCCGTGATCCCATGGTCGACGGTCAGCTCCCGCAGCTCGGGGCCCGCATCGACGGACGGCGACGGTGCCGCCTCTTTGGTGCGAGTGTCCGCTGGAGCGGCTTCCACGACCGGCTGAGGCTCCGGCTCAGGTTCCGGCTCCGGCTCCGGCTCCGGTTCCGGTTCCGGCTCAGGTTCCGGTTCCGGCTCAGGTTCCGGTTCCGGCTCAGGTTCCGGTTCCGGCGCCGGCTCAGTTTCGGGCTCGGCGGCGACGGGGGCCGGAGCCTCGGGCGCTGCGGGCGCGGCCGAACCGCCGTTGAATGACGCTCGTACGGTGTCGGCGTCCGACTCATCGATCCCGGATGAGGCTGTCTTCACCTCGAAGCCGAGCTCCTGGGCGCGTTCGAGCACAACCTTCGATTCGAGGTCGAGCTGTCGGGCTATTTCGTAAATTCGTACCTTGGCCACGTATACCTTTGGTTACCTCGTCGAAGACGGTTCCGAACGGGCGTGTACAGCCCGCACCGGTCCAGCGTCACTGTTCTTCGTCATCGCCCGCCGCAGCCGCATCAGCGGCGGCATCCGGCCTTAGTTCATCATCGCTCACTGCGGCCTCAGGCTCGTCGATGCCAGAATCTGTTACATCTTCCTCGGCATCTGCTGGAGCAGGCGCTTGAGCCACCGTCTCCTCGGTCGCCTCGGTTCCAGCCGCGTCCACGGTATCTTCCGTCGCAGTCCCCTCAGATACAGACTCGACCTCGCCAGCACCTGCAGTGTCGGGGGCCGCCACCGCGGCGCTGGCTGCGGGCGGAGCGGGCTCAGGTTCGGCCGCTTCCGGCGGAGGAGCGTCAGATCGAATATCGATGCGATATCCGGTCAAACGGGCCCCCAGTCGGGCGTTCTGCCCTTCTTTGCCGATCGCCAGCGACAACTGGTGCTCGCTCACGATCACCGTTGCGGTTTCGGTCTCGTCGTCGATGATGACCTCACGAACCTTGGCTGGACCGAGCGCTTCAGCAATGAACTGCTCCCGATCCTCGCGCCACTGTACGACATCGACCTTCTCACCGCGCAACTCGTTCACGACCTGGCGGACTCGTGAGCCGCGGGCGCCCACGCACGCTCCCTTGGGATCGACGTTCGCGTCGTTGGACGACACCGCGATTTTGGTCCGGTGGCCGGGCTCGCGCGCAATCGCTTTGATCTCGATGGTGCCGTCGAGTAGTTCCGGCACTTCGAGCTCCATCAGACGACGGACAAAATCAGGGTGGCTCCGACTCACCACGATTTGGGGGCCTTTGGCCTCGCCCCGGACCTCGAGGATGAGCGCTTTCACCCGGGCGCCACGGTCGAGGCGCTCGTACGGGATCCGCTCGGATCCCGGCATCATCGCCTCGGCATTGCCGAGATCGAGGATCGTGTACCGGTGATCGTGCTGCTGCACGAGGCCGGTGACGAGGTCACCTTCGCGGCCCTCGTACAGATCGAACACCTGGTCGCGTTTCGCCTCCCGGAGCCGCTGGGCGATCACCTGTTTGGCTGTTTGCGCCGCGATGCGACCAAAGTCATCCGGGGTGTCTTCCCATTCGTTGGTGACGTTCCCGTCTTCATCCAATTCCTGGGCGTACACGATGATCTCGCCGGAATCCGCGTCAATCGTCACGCGGGCCTCCTCGGCCGCGCCCGGACTGCGCTTGTACGCCGACACGAGCGCGTTCGCCAGTGCATCGAGAATCGTGTCGACAGGAATCCCACGTTCGCGCTCGAGCATCTCGAGCGCTTCCAACACATGTTCATCGATCTTCATGTCGTCACCCCGATTTTTTGCCAGGCTTGGGATTGCGCTTCCACTCGAACACCGTTCGAGCAGATGCAATGTCGTCGAAGTCGATCCGCCGCGCGACACCGCCGATCTCCAAGACCGCGCCTTCTCCGTCGACCGATTGGAGGATGCCATCGTGGCGCCGCTGACCATCGATCTCGCTGATGGTCTTCACCGTCACCGTCCGACCAATCGACTTCTCGTAGTGACGCAACCGCGTGAGCTTCCTCTCCAACCCTGGCGAGGTGACTTCGAGCGTGTATGCCCCGTCGAACGGATCATGCTGATCCAAGAGACGAGACAGCGCTCGCGAGGTTTCAGCCAGCCGGTCGACCCCAACGCCGCCGTCGGCGTCGACGACGATCCGCACCGTCCGGCCACCACCACCGCCGATCTCGAGATCGTCGAGTTCGAGTGACTCCGCGTCGAGATACGCCGTGAAGAGGTTCCACAGCTCCTCGGTCTCGTTTGCCACCGTCATATCCGCCATATCGTTCGCGATCTCGTGCTCGTCGTACGTTGCCGCCACAACGTGTGTGGCGAAACATGCCGTGTGAGGTGTCAACCCCTCGCTGTGCACACCTCACTGTGCACAGCAAAAAAGCGGGCTGGGCGCCCACTTTTCGTGCAAAGCGTCCTTTGTGAGCGGCCGATTATAGCAAACCCAGAAGGCAGCTCGACCCGCCCGCCGAGCGTCCAATCAGGCGCGTGCCGCGGTCACCAACGTCGTGAGACGTTCTGCGGCGTCATCGAGCGCAATGTCCTCCTTGGCGCCGGTTGCTCGTTCAGCAAGTTCCACGATGCCCTCGTCGAGACCGCGGGGTCCGATGGTGACTCGCCACGGAATGCCGATGAGTTCGGCGTCGGCGAACTTGACCCCCGGTCGCTCGTCACGGTCGTCGAGCAAGACGTCGATTCCGGCGGCCCGCAACGCAACATACAGCGCGTTACCGGCGCGCGCCGGTGCTTCGTCGGTTGGCCGCAGAACCGTCAGAACGACCTCATACGGAGCGACCGATACCGGCCAGGTGATCCCCGCATCGTCGTGGTGGGTCTCAACCACGGCGGCAACCGCACGGCCGACGCCGATGCCGTAGCTGCCCATGGTGATCGTTCGTTCGAGACCCTGCTCGTCGAGAACGGTCGCCCCAAGCGCCTTGGCATATCCGGTTCCGAGCTTGAAGATGTGCCCGACCTCGATGCTCCGCTCGATCGAAAGCGTTCCACGGCACGATGGACAGGGGTCGCCCTCGACCACCGATCGGACTTCCAACCACTTGTCGACGGACAGATCCCGGTCGACGTCGACGCCGCGGAGATGCCAGTCATCTTCATTGGCACCGGTGACCATGTTGCGGCGACCCCGGATCGCTGGATCCGCGATGACCGTGACGTCCACACCAACTGCGCCGAGGCTGCCCGGATGCGCCCCGAGCGCATCCGGGATCTCGTCCTCCTGTGCGGGTCGGATCTCGACACCACCCATGCCATCTGCGAGCTTTTGCTCTTGGAGCTGGTGGTCGCCCCTGAGCACCACCAGTGTCAGGTCGTCGCCGACCACGTAGACGAGTGTCTTCAGCTGGCGGTCGGCCGCGGCGAAGTCGCCCATCTCGGTAAGCGCGGCGATGGTGCGCACACCGGGCGTGGCGAATCGCTCGGGCGCGTCGGGCCCGTCGACGTCCTGCACCGGTGCTACCGGAGATGTGGCGCGCTCGACGTTGGCCGCGTAATCACACGATCCGCACACGGCAATGAGGTCCTCGCCGGCGTCCGAGCGCACCATGAACTCCACGGACTCGGTACCGCCCATTGCGCCCGAGCTGGCTTCGACCGGAATCGACTTGAGCCCAAACGCTTCGAAAATTCGCGTATAGGCCGTACGGTGCCGTTCGAACTGAACATCCAAGCCGGCGCCGTCGAGATCGAACGAATACGAATCCTTCATCGTGAACTCGCGAACCCGCAACAACCCGGCTTTCGGGCGCGGTTCGTCCCGAAACTTGGTCTGGAGGTGGTACCAGAGTTGCGGTAGATCCCGATAGGAGTTCATCTCGGCTGCCAGCAGAGCGAAGACCTCCTCATGGGTTATCGCAAGTAGCAAGTCGGTGTCCTTGCGGTCTTTGAACTTGACGAGGATGCCCTCGACGTCGTCCCAGCGTCCGCTCTTCTTCCACACCTCTCCCGGATGCACCACCGGCAGCAGGAACTCCTGGCCGCCGATGGCGTCGATTTCACGGCGGATGATATTCGACACCTTCGTTGCAACCCGCATTCCAAGCGGCAGCAGTGAGTATGAGCCGGCCATGAGCTGGCGGATGAAGCCGCCCCGGACCAGGAGCCGGTGGCTGGCCGCTTCGGCATCTGCCGGGTCTTCGCGCAAAGTGGGGATGAACGCCTGTGACCAGCGCACGGATTGGTTCCTTCGTTGAGATCGGCGAGGATAGTAAGCGAAGCCAGCACCCGAATGGGCCACCGAAGTTCCCCGCTACGCCCTCAGCCTTCGCCCCGCCGGCACGGCCAAGGGCCGAGGGGACGAGCGCCAGCGAGCCGGCTACTTTGCGACTTCAGCCACCGCTCTTCGGCGGGCTTCGGTGTCGTTCGCGTCGCCTTGGATCTGGATGAGCTCCGTCCGAGCCGCTTCGGCCGCCGCCGCCGCGTTGGCGTCGGCGGCCGCGAGGCGAGCCTCGACACCTTGCTCGGCCAGCAGGCGTGCCTCCTCGACCAATGCGTCCACCATCTCGTCCTCCCGTACGACGCGGACGACCTGGCCCTTGATGAAGAGGTGACCTTTGCCCTTCCCTGCGGCGATACCGATGTCCGCCTCGCGCGCCTCGCCTGGCCCATTGACGACGCACCCCATCACCGCGACCTGGATGGGCAGTTGCTCCTCTTCGAGCCGCGCCTGGGCAGACTGCGCGACCTCGACCACGTCGACCTCGGCCCGACCGCAGCTCGGACAGGCGATCAGGTCGAGGCCGGAGCGTTCCCGCAAACCGAGAAACTCCAGCAGTTGGCGCCCCGCCTTCGCCTCCTCCACCGGATCAGCCGTCAGCGAGAACCGGATCGTGTCGCCGATGCCTTCCTGGAGTAGCGTGGCGATCCCCGCGACTGATTTGATCAGGCCTGGCGGTGGCGGCCCCGCTTCGGTCACACCGAGATGGAGTGGGTAGTCGACGGTGTCGGCGAGAAGCCGGTACGCGTCGACCATCGACGGCACATGCGAGTGTTTGACCGAGATCTTGATGTCGGTGAAGTCGACCTCATGGAGGTAATCCAGTTCCTTCATGGCCGATTCCACCAGGGCCCTGGGGGTCGCGCTGCCGTGCTTCTCGAGGAGGTCCTTGTCCAGCGATCCGCCGTTGACGCCAACCCGGATTGGCACTCCCCGGCCCTTGGCCTCACGAGCGACGGTCTTGATGTGATCGGCTTTCCGAATGTTGCCCGGATTCAACCGGAGACCATCCACACCGGCCTCGAGCGCAGCGAGCGCCAGCCGATATTGGAAATGAATGTCCGCCACGATCGGGACTGGTGAGCGCGGCACGATCTCAGCGAGGCCTTGGGCGGCTTCCACCTCGTTGCAGGTGATGCGCACGATGTCGGCGCCGGCAGCGGCAAGTGCATAGACCTGCGCGAGCGTGCCATCGACGTCGGCTGTCTTCGTCGTGGTCATCGACTGGACCGTGACCGGCGCATCGCCGCCGACAGGAACCTTTCCGACATCCAGTTGGCGGGTGCGGCGGCGTTCGAAGGTCATACTGCTCTTTCGACGGCGGTCATGTCTGGCTGTGCCCCATGTCAGAGCGCAATCGGGTTGGCGATGTCCAACACGATGGCGACGACCCCAAGGAACAACATCAACGCGATCACCGCAGCCGCGATTGGAGCCAGACGACGGACGTCAGCCTCCCGGCGGGTGATGCGCTCGTACAACGCAACCGCGAAATGCCCGCCGTCGAGTGGATAGAGCGGCACGATGTTGAACAGGCCCAGAATCACATTGACCGAAGCGAGGATGAAGAAGAGATTCTCGAGGCCAACCTGTTCGGCCTGCGCACCCAGCTGGACCAGACCGATCGGGCTCACAGGTCTGATTTCGTCCCGGATCTCCGTCTGGCCGAACAATGCTCCACCCAGCTCCGCCAGCGACGAGGGGCTCACGAGTCGCCCGATGCTGCGAACGGACTGTTCCGCCAGGAACGCGAATTGCCTGCCCGCGAGTCCAGCGGCGGTGAACGGTCCGATCGAACGGTGATCGAGCATCGGACGGATTCCGAGAAAACCGACGATCTCGCCGTTGCCACGATCGATCTCTCCCAGGTCGGCGGTCAGGATGAGGGGAACGCCATCGCGCAGCACCTCGACGTCAACAGTCTCTCCTGGTCGCGCTGCGATCAGGTCAGTCGCTTGTATCCAGCCCTCGATTGCCACACCGTCGATCGCAACCAATTCGTCGCCGCGCTCCAGACCGGCCTCGATCGCGGGACTTGGTGTGTCTGTCGCGGTGATCGTCTGTGTGACTTCTTCGATCGACGTTGTCAGATCACTGATGCCGAGTGCCCAGCTCAGCCCGAAGAGGATCAGGTAGGCCATGAGGAAGTTGAGTGCTACCCCAGATAGAACAACAAACGATTTCTGCCAGAACTTCTTCTCACGGTAGGTCCTGCCGAAGTCAGCGGGGTCGACGTCTTCGTACGGGTTCATGCCGACGATGCGCACGTAGCCGCCAAACGGGATGGCCTTGACACCGTATTCCGTTTCCCCGCGCTTGACGGACCAGATCTTTGGCCCGAAACCGAGGAAGAACTCCGTGGCCTTCATGTCGGTGGCTTTGGCGGCAAAGAAATGGCCTGCCTCGTGCACCATGATGAACAGTGCGATCGCGAAGATCATCGCGAATCCGCCGAGCACAAGACCTCCAGGACGACCAACCAACAGATTATCGGCTGCCAGCGGCTAGCGCGAAACCACTTCGGTGGCTAGTTCGCGCGCTTCTGCGTCAGCTTCGAGGACGACGTCGACCGAGGTCACCTCCCGCCATCGGTGGCGCTCGATCGTCGCTTCGATGACTCCAGCGATGTCGAGAAAGCCGATGCGCCCTGTCAGGAACGCGGCAACCGCGACCTCGTCGGCGGCGTTCAGCACGGCTGGGGCGGTACCGCCCGACCGGCCAGCCGCGTAGGCGAGGTCGAGCGCCCGGAATGTCGCCCGATCGGGCGGTTCGAAAGTGAGTGATCGTCCGGCGAGCTCAAACTCGTCCAGCACCCCAGGAGCCCGGTCCGGGTAGCTGATCGCATACTGGATCGGCACCCGCATATCCGGCTCACCGACATGGGCCTTGAGGCTCCCGTCGACAAACTCGACGAGTGAGTGCACGATGCTCTGCGGGTGCACGACTACGTCGATCCGGTCATAGGGAACTCCGAAGAGGTGGTGCGCTTCGATCACCTCTAATCCCTTGTTCAACAGAGTGGCGGAGTCGATGGTGATGCGATTGCCCATGTTCCATGTGGGATGTGCGAGCGCCTGCTCCGGCGTGACGGTAGAGAGGTCCTTCGCGGTCCGCCCCCGAAACGGCCCGCCGGACGCAGTCAGGACGAGCCGGCGGACATTGTCGAGCTGCTCGCCTGCGAGGCATTGATGGAGCGCCGAATGCTCGGAGTCAACTGGGATCAGTTCTCCACCGTAGCGGTGGAGCGCCGCCAGGATCAGCGGCCCGGCGGCGACGAGCGATTCTTTGTTCGCGAGCGCCAGGCGATTTCCCGCCTCCAACGCGGCAAGCGAGGCTCGCAACCCGGCGGCACCTACGACACCGTTCACGACTGTCACACCCGACCGGGCGGCCGCCGCAGCGATCGCATCCGGTCCCACCTCCACGTTGGACCCCGGGGGGACGTCGGGTGCCTCGGCAACGGCCACTGCAGCATCCGGAAACCGGGCCGACACCTCCAAGAGCTCGGGGCCGAGGTGCCGGGCGGCGAGCCCGACAACGGGTATGTCCAGTCGCTCTGCGACATCCAGAGTCTGACGGCCGATCGATCCCGTCGCGCCGAGCACGACGAGTGGGTTCACAGGTATCCGAACCAGAAGTACACGAGATACGCAGCCGGCACCGAGAAGATGAACCCATCGACCCGGTCCAGCATCCCCCCATGGCCCGGCAGGATCGATCCCATGTCTTTCACACCGAGCAAGCGTTTCACGAGCGATTCCGACAAGTCACCCAAGGGCGCAAAGACGGCGACCGCTGTGCCGAGGGCAACGCCCGATTGAAGCGTGAACGGTTCCGCAAAGTCGGTCAGGCCGATTCCGGCACCTGCGGCGATGGTGAGGAATACGCCGCCTATCAAACCCTCGAGCGTCTTGTTG
>Ga0224512_10002907_pt1 | contig 15332 bp, 14 predicted proteins | sample SF_May12_sed_USG_4_FD_169103 | JGI IMG/M metagenome (GOLD analysis project Ga0224512, IMG submission 169103) | Sediment microbial communities from San Francisco Bay, California, United States - SF_May12_sed_USGS_13 | ecosystem: Environmental > Aquatic > Marine > Sediment | place: USA...
CTTGGCGAGACCCGCGACGGCGACTTCTTCGAAATCCAGCTGCACCGCCTCGCAGTCTAGAACAGGTCTCGGACAATACCGTCAAGTTTCAACCAGCGATCCTTCGGAACACGAAGCCAGTCACCGTTGTGGACGAGATCTCCCTTCTGGATGGCTAGCTCTAAACCGCGTTCACGCCCGGTCCACGGGTCTTGGTCGGCGCGCTGTCGCGTCGTGGCCAGGTGCATCCCGCGTGCCGTCCGAAGGCCCAGCATGAGCGCTTCGCGCACGATTTCGTCGGGCCCCAGCCTCTCGGTTTCGGAGTGATGTGTCGGTTGCGCCAGGTATCGCTGCGGGATGGGTTCGTTCCGCCAGCGAAATGCGTCTCCGGGTCCGCGGTCGAGGCAGCCTACCGCGGCAGCGCCGAGCCCCACATAAGCGCCGCCTCGCCAGTAGTGAAGATTGTGCCGCGACTCTTCGCCCTCCGCCGCATAGTTCGACACTTCGTATTGGTTCCATCCGAGGTCGGTGAAACGCCGTTGCGCCAACTCGAATAGATCGGCGTACCGGTCCTCAGGAGCGACACGAAGCTTGCCCGCCTTGTGAAGCGATCCGAATAGCGTCTTTTCTTCGATCGTCAGCGCGTAAGCGGACACGTGACGCACTCCAGTAGCGACGATCCGCTCGATGTCGGTGCCGAATGCATCCAACTGTTGCCCCGGCATCCCGAACATCAGATCCGTGCTCACCCGCGGCACTTCAGCGCATGCGTCCTCCAACGTGGCGACCGCCCGCTTCGAGTCGTGGAGGCGTCCAAGGAATTGCAAATGATCGTCACGGAGCGATTGAACACCGATCGACAACCGACCGACGCCGGCTTCATGTAGCTCGCGCGCATGCCGACGGCTGAGTGAGCTAGGGTTGCACTCGACCGTGACTTCGATGTCGTCACTCACGCGATCGAAGGCCTGCTCGATCCCCTCGAGCGCCCGCTTGAGCGCCTTGACGTCCCAGAGCGAAGGGGTGCCGCCCCCAAAGAACACCGACGTCAGCTCCCGTCCCTGCAGATCGGCAGCTCGAAAGCTTAATTCGCGGAGTACCGCGTCGGTATAGGGCTCGTGCGGGATGGTGTTGGTTTTGACGGGCTCGGTTGCGAAGTCGCAGTACGGACATTTGCGCGCGCACCAGGGGAAGTGGACGTAGACTGATGTCGGTACCGGTTGGCCTGGTTCGCTTGACATGGGAGGCGCCTGGCAGGAGGTATACTCTAATACAGGAGCTCCTTGCAGATGGCCTCCACAACGTTCCCTTCTCTCCGAATTACAGCCGACGCCCTGATCCCGCAGGGCTCCTTTGCCGAGGCTCAAGCGGCATTCTTGCGGCCCGATGAGACACTCGTCGCCGAGCTCAACCGCCTTCTCCGAGAAAAGAACGTAGGATTGGTCGCCCACTTCTACATGGACCCGGAGCTTCAGGGCGTATTCTCGGCATGCGACTGGCCCCACGTTCACGTGTCGGATTCGCTTGCGATGGCGGACCGCGCGATCGCGATGGCTGAGCAGGGGGTGCGCACGGTCGTCGTTCTGGGCGTCGACTTCATGAGCGAGAACGTTCGCGCCATGCTCGACGCGTCTGGCTTTCGGGACATCCCGGTGTACCGAGTCGCCACCGAGCCGATCGGTTGCTCCCTGGCGGAGTCCGCGGAGGCGCAGGCATACGGAGCGTACTTGATGGAGGCGTCCGAAACACCGCACTCGCTCCATGTCATCTACATCAACACCAGCCTGATCACCAAAGCCAAGGCCCACGCTCTCGTACCGACGATCACCTGCACGTCGTCGAACGTGGTGCAGACCGTGCTCCAGGCGGCGGCCCAGGTTCCCGACGGTCACGTGTGGTTTGGGCCCGACACGTACATGGGGGAGAACCTCGCTGAAATGTTCCGCGCCATGTCCGAGATGACCGATCGGCAAATTGGAGAGGTGCACCCCGAGCACGATCGAGCATCGATTCGGGCATTGCTGTCGCGCTTCCATTACTTCGAGCAAGGGACTTGCATCGTCCACGCGATGTTCGGACGGGAAGTTGTCGATACGGTTCGGGAGCATTACCCCGATGCTTTTGTGACGGCGCACCTCGAGGTGCCTGGCGAGATGTTTGCGCTTGGCCTCGAGGCGCAACGACGCGGAGAGGGTGTCGTCGGTTCCACTTCCAACATCCTCTCGTTCATCCTCAGCAAGGTCGACGAGGCGATCGCCTGGGGAAGTAGCGGCGAACTCCGCTTCATCCTGGGCACTGAAGCGGGGATGATCACTCCGATCGTCCGCCAGGTGCAGGACAAGCTTCGAGACTACACATCTGAAGGGGGTCACGGCATCTCCGCCGAGATCATCTTCCCGGTTGCCAGCGAGGCAATAGCGCAAGAGCCCGAAAGTGGCCTTGGCATCGTCCCAGGAGTGGCCGCAGGTGAGGGGTGCTCCACTGCTGGCGGGTGCGCGACCTGTCCATACATGAAGATGAACTCGCTTCACGCCCTCATGGGCTTACTCGAACGAGTCGACACCGAGCCTGCTTCCAACTTGGTTCCGTTCGAGCCACGCAAGTACGTTCAAGAGATCAGTGGGCGCACCGCTGCCGACATGGGCGGCGAGCCCATCCTCCACATGCGCGCATTCCAACGCGACGCTCGGCTCTCGGACGCGCTGGTCGACGACGTGCTGACTCGCGCACGAGCCCCCGCGGGGGCGAGCTCAAACTGACGCTGGAAGCTCGCGCCGTCTGTTTTCCGGGGGAAACCACACCTTGACCGGGTCCGGAGCGTGTTTATGTTGCCCCGGCGAGTTTAGGTGCGGGAGTGATGGACAAGCCAGATTACTACGAGGTGCTCGAGGTTTCACGGGAAGTGAGCCCAGCCGAGCTCAAGAAGGCGTACCGAAACAAGGCACTCGAGCTTCATCCCGACCGCAACCCGGACGACCCGCAGGCCGAAGAGCGATTCAAAATGTGCGCTGAGGCTTATGCCGTCTTGAGCGACGCCAACAAGCGGCAACTGTACGACCGCTTCGGTCATGCGGGCCTGGCTGGGGGTGGCGCGCCCGGCTTTGGCGACATCGGCGACGTCTTCACTCAGTTTCAAGACATCTTTGGCGACATTTTTGGTGGCGGCTTTGGTTTCGGCGGCTTCGGGCGACGGCGGCGCGACCCAAATGCCCCCACGAGAGGTGCCGACATCCGCACCGACGTGAGCCTTTCACTGCGAGACGCTGCGTTCGGTACGAAGACCGAGATCAATTTGTCCCATCCGTCTCCCTGCCAGGCATGCCACGGCACGGGTGCGGAGGGGGGATTCGTCGAGGGATGCGCGACCTGTGGCGGGCGAGGCCAGGTCGCGCGCGCGCAAGGCGCTTTCGTCATGACGACGACCTGCCCCGCCTGTCATGGCCGGGGGACTCAGGCAAAAGCCGCCTGCAAAGACTGCGAAGGCAGCGGGCAGGTCGACACCGAGCGCGTCGTGAAGGTCAATGTGCCAGGTGGCGTCGACACCGGGCAAAGCCTTCGACTGGCGGCCCAGGGGCAAGCCGGCTCACGCGGGGGTTCACCGGGAGACCTCTACGTGACCGTGCACGTCGAGCCCGACGAGCACTTCCAGCGCGAGGGATTTGACCTGATTCACAGGCTCTCGGTGACCTACCCCCAGGTGGCGCTTGGAGCCAAAATTGAAGTTCCGATCCTCGATAAAGATGAGGATGCCACCACGACCTTGAAGGTCCCGGCAGGCACGCAACCCGGCGAAACCCTGGTGATCCGAGGCGCCGGCGTCCCGCGACTCAACGGTCGGGGCCGGGGTAACCTGATTTGTGTCGTTGACGTCGCGGTTCCGAGGAAGCTCTCGCGCGAGCAAAAGCGCCTTTTGAAGGACCTAGACGAGTCTTTTGACGAGTCCTGAGAAACGCTGGAGATCCAACCTGACAAGGGTGTAGCCTAGGCGTCTATGCTCAACCCGCTGTCTGGCCTCGATTCCTCTTTCCTCTTCCTCGAAACCCCGCGCCAACCGATGCACGTCGGTAGTGTGCTCGTGTTCGAGGGATCGATTCAGTTCGACGACTTCCGCGACGTGATGGCGGCTCGTCTCCATATGGTGCCGCGGATGAAAGAGCGGCTCGTGATGGTCCCTTTCGGGATCGGGAAGCCGTACTGGGTGGAGGACCCGGACTTCAACATCGACATGCAGCTCCAGCACGTGGCGTTGCCTCGACCAGGCGCGTGGAAGGATCTGCGAAGGCTCGCCGCTCGGATCTTCAGCGTCCCGCTCGATCGCACGCGTCCGCTTTGGGAGATGACATTCGTCGAAGGGCTCGACAACATTCCGCAGGTTCCGCCGGGTTCTGTGGCGCTGATCAGCAAGGTACACCATGCCGCGATCGACGGGGTCTCTGGTGCGGACATGCTCGGCATCCTGCTCGACATGACGCGCGAGCCTCGGGAGTTTCCAGCGCCGACGCCTCGCCACGTGCCACCGATCCCGAACGAGCTCGAGGTGCTGAGGTACACCGGCCGAAAGATTGCCCGTAAGCCGAGCGAGATCGTCCGAGTCGTCAAGGAGGCGGTCGAAGCAGCGCGCGCGACTTCGAAGACCCAAAAAAAGCAGGGTGCGGATGCGCCTCCGGCTCCAATGACCGCGCCTGTCACGCCGTTCAATCACCTGATCTCCGGCCAACGGATCTGGAACACGGCGCTGCTCGAGCTCGATCGCGTCAAGGCGATCAAGACCGCCGCCCAATGCACCTTGAACGACGTGGTGTTGGCGATTTGCGCTGGCGCGTTACGACGCTACCTCGTCGATCGGGGCGCGCTTCCACTCAAGCCACTGGTTGCGATGGTGCCGGTGTCGACGCGACAAGAAGAGCAACGCGGTACGATGGGAAACATGGTTTCGGCGATGATGATCGAGCTGGGGACCGACATCGAAGACCCCGTCGAGCGGCTCAACGCAATCAAGTCGCACGCTAAGAGCGGGAAGGCGGTCGAGAAGGCCGGCGCGGCGCGGGCGATGTCGGACATCGCCGAGTTCATACCCTTTGGTTTGGCCAATCGCATGACCAGGCTCTACTCACGCTTCAAGGTCTCCGAGTTGCACAACCCGTTCTTCAACTTGGTGATCACCAATGTTCCCGGGCCGCAGATCGACCTCTACATGGCGGGACACAAGCTCTTGGCGACGATGGGCATGGCTCCGGTGATGGACGGCATGGGGCTTCTCATCGCTGTGCTCAGCTACAACGGCGTGCTCTCGATCAGCCCCACGTCATCGCCCGCGGTCATGCCAGACCTCGATAAGTTTGCCCGCTACTTGCGGGAGTCTGCCAACGAGCTCGAGGCGGCGGTCGTGCCAAAGCGTGACGAGGAGGCGTCGACCAATGGTGCAGTCGCCAAAGAGATGCGAATCTTCGTCGATCATATGCGGTCGGTGCTGCGTGACGCCCCAAAAGAACAGCCGATCGGAACCGGACGGTTTCAGCTTCGAATCACGGGAGCCGGCGAAAAGAACTGGATGGTGGATCTCGTCGGCCGGAGCGTCACCGAGGGAGTGACCGATGCCGCCGACGCGACACTGACGATCCGAGGCGACCATCTGAGCCAGATCCTCCACGGCAACCTCGACCCGCAGATCGCATTTGTTCAAGGCAAGCTTCGAGTAGACGGTGACATCAACAAAGCGATCGAGTTTGGTGCATTGCTGCCTCGGGTTTCGGCTTAGGCCACGCTATCGAAGCCAACTGTAACGCTGCAGCTTCGTGCTGGGCAGCGCGGCGGGTAGGGGCGGAAGCTGCTCGTCGGCGAGCCACTGATAGACCCCGTACGTCTGTAGGACGCGTCGCGTGTAGCGACGGGTTTCGTCGTAGGGGATCTCCTCGATGAACACGTCCAACGAACGTGCCGAGTCGTCTTCGAGCCAGCGACGGACGGCGCCCTCACCCGCGTTGTACGCAGCGGGGACGAGGGCGGGATTTTGCTCGAAGCGATCCCATAGCCACGCCATGTAGGCGGTACCGATCTTGAGATTGACGTCGGGTTTCTTGAGCGTGCGCGGTGTGGCTTTGACGCCGGCTTCCTCGGCGAATCGCTTCGCCGTCGGCATGATCAACTGGACCAACCCGTAGGCCTTTGCCCAGGACACCGCCTCCGGGTCGAACGAGCTTTCTTCGCGAGCGACGGCTCTCACGAAAGAGGGCGGAATGCCGCGGTCGTCGGCGATCTTCTCGATCAACGGGGAAAACGCCTGTGGATACGTAGCCTCCCAGATCAGCTTGCCTTCACCTTTCGGAAGCAAGCCCTCGAAGTCTTCGAAGTGCGAGCGGATCACGCGGCTGAGCTTGGCTTCGGCTCTGGCGTGTTGAAGGAGCACCGCGCCAACCACGGCCATTTCCGGGTCCACCTGATCGCCTATCATGCCAAGCGCCGCCATCTCTTTTGAAGCGTAGGTCACTTCGCCAACGATCAGGAGCTCGACCATGCGCCCAAATGACGGATCATCGAACTCGTCACGCCACGCGAACACCATTCGCGAGGGGCCGTCGCCTGATCGCATCTCCGCGAGAATGCGATTCGCACGGTCGGGAAAGACCTCGTGCAGGCGCCAAAGTGCTTGCTGCGCATAGTAACGAAGAGGCCACCGCTTCGCGATCTCCGCGTAAGCCTCGACCGCGTCGATCCGACGTCCCATCGAAAACAGCGCGCGTGCTCGCCAGTAGTTAGCGCGACCGGTGATGCCTTCTTCGCGCCCGTCGCCGCCTTTTTCGATCAGTTCATCGAAGTGGTGCAGAGCCTTTTCGTAGCGCCCATCGCGAAATTCGATCCACCCGAGCTCGAAGAGCGCCCGCGGCCACATGTCGCCGTCGGGGTAGCGCATCGGAATGGATGCCAAGCGTTTGAGGGCTGCTCCGCGCCGGCCATTCTCGAGCTCGGCAAGCGCCGCGCGGTAGCTGGCATCGTCCGCGAGCCGGTGACCTGGGGCTTCCTTTTCGAGCTTTGCGAATTGGTGGATCGCCTCATCCCAACGACCAATGCGGCCGTAGGCGCGGCCGGCGTGGTAGCGAGCCCAGGCGCGAGTGTCGATCGCGATCTTGACGCAGCGATCGGCGACCTCTCTCATGATCGGCGCGCCGCGCGTTCGTTCGCGGTCCTGAAGCAGCGAGCGACCCTGTTTGTAGCGAGCGTCGCACCAAACGACCGACCCTACGTTCAGATTTCGCGCAATACGGGCGAAGATTCGTTCGGCCTCGCGGTATCGTTTCGCCTCATAGAGGGCATCGCCTTTTTCGAGCCCTTGCTTGACCCGTCTACTCGCTTTCGCGATTGACGCCACGGGCTTTCCGTCGACTCTGATTTCGAGGTTACCCGTCCCTCCCGAGGGCCCCACGCGGGTCTCGATCGACTCGGCCTGGTCGCGACCAGCCCAATCATCTGTGAGGGTTGCGACGATTGCGGCGGCTGCCTCGGGGTCGCGGCGCTCGAGCAGCGCTGCGCGCCGAAGCTGTGCCCAACGGGCCAGAGGATGTCGGAAGGTGCCAAGTGTATCGAGGTGCGCAAGGGCGATGTTGGTGTAGCCTTGCTTGTACGCGGCCTCTGCCGCCAGCCAATGAAGCCGGCCCTTGTCCTCGGCGTTGGCCTGCGGCAATGCTGCTTCGGCGATCTCGAGGGCCTTGTCGACATTGTCCTTCTCGAGAGCGCGCCGCGCTTGCATCACGGTCGATCTGTTGGACAGCTCGACGACCTTGGGGTCGAGCACCTTTGGCGGAGGCGTCGGGGTTTGCGCGACGGCTTGCTTGGGCCCTTTCAAGGGCGGCCATACTTCACGGCGGACGTTCTGTTGCTGATGGCAGGCCACCAACAACCCGCAGCAACACGCCAGGGCCCAGATCCGCATCATTCTCATGAACCCTAGTGAGTTCGCCCAAGTCCGGCAAGTTCGCTTACCTGACGCGGATCGCCGATGACCCAGGCCCATGATAAGGGGACGGGGAGTGAGCTACAGCCTCCAGATCGGCCTCCGGTATCTCCGTTCGAAGAAGCGTGCCACGGTCTCGATGATCACCCTGATTTCGATCGTGGGTGTCGCGCTCGGGGTTGCCGCGCTTTTGGCTGTCCTATCGATCACGACCGGCTTCGAGCAGTCGTTCCGCGATAAAGTTCTCGGGGTTAATGCGCACGTTCTCATCCTGAAGTACGGACGTGAGTTCGGTGACTATCCCGAGGTCCTCGCGTCGGTGGGAGAGATGCCCGAGGTCGCCGGCATCGCGCCCTTCTCGATCAACGAGATGATGCTGACCAAGGGCGAACGCCGCGCCGTCGTGCTGGTCAAGGGCGTCACCCCCGAAGGCGTCAGCACAGTTCTCGACCTTCCGCAGCAGATCATTGCCGGCGATTTGAAGGGCCTTCGCCGCGAGGGTGCCAGGCCATCCCCCGATCCACGCGTCGTGCCCGAGGACGACTGGGACTGGCTCCGCCGCTTCAAAGACGCCGAGTCAGAAGAAGGGGGCACTCCCCGTTTTCGGAAGCCGCCGACGGTGTGGGAGACAAACCGAGCGCGCGAGGAGGCGCGCAAGCCCGTCGGAAAGGTCGCCAAGCCGTCGGAGATCGAAGCCCTGTTGGGGGAGCTGAGCGAGGACGAGCTCGAGCTCCCCGAGGACCCAGCCTGGGAGGCGGGGCTTTCGATGGGCGCTGGCCAAGAGCCCCTCGCGGCGCTCCCTGGGATCGTCGTCGGAAAGACCCTCGCCGCCGACCTCGGCCTCGAGGTGGGTGACCGGGTGCGGATGATCTCGCCGCTGGCCGCGCTTGGGATGACGCTCTCCGGAACCGGCGCGTCGGCCACGCGGTCGCGAGAGTTTCGGGTGATCGGGGTGTTTGAGGCCGGCTTTCAGGAGTACGACTCGGGGCTCGTGTACACAGACCTCTACGAGGCACAAGAGCTCTTCGACGAGGGCGACAATGTCACCGGCGTCGAGCTTCGCGTGTTCGATTTGGACAACTCGGAGGCGCTCGCCCGACGGATCGAGCAAAACCTCGGCGGCGCGTTCCATACACTCGATTGGTCCGAGCTCAACCGGAACCTCTTCACCGCACTCGAAGTGCAGAAGATCGCGCTCACTTTGGTGATCGCCACGATCATTTTCGTCGCTGCCTTCAACGTGATCGCGACCCTGATCATGATCGTCCTCGAAAAGAAGCGTGAGATCGCGATCCTCAAAGCGATGGGAGCCACCGACACGACGGTGCTCGGAATTTTCATGGTCCAGGGGATCGTCGTCGGCGTCGTCGGGACGTTGATCGGGGTGCTGGTCGGCGGCGGGATCGTCGCCTATCTCGACCGCATACGGTTTCCCCTCGATCCGAAAGTCTACCTGATCGATCACCTGCCGGTCGTGTTGAGCCCTAGCGTGTTCTTGGTGACGATCGGCATCGCTCTGCTGATCTGCACGGTCTCGACGATCGCCCCCTCGTGGTGGGCGGCGCGGATGCTCCCGGTCGACGGTTTACGCTACGAGTAACCCCGCGTCGGGAGCGATGCGAGAAGGTTCTCGGTCGCCTCCCACAGCCGCTTTGCAGCGGCAATGTCTTGCGCCTGCTCCGAAGGTTCGGCCTGCTCGCCCTTTGAGAAGTATTGGCCGGTGACCGTTTGCAGGGCGGGGTCCGTCGCTAGAAGGCGCACCGCTTCAGCGCTTTCTTCGGGTGTGAGAAGAGTGGGGCGCAACACGAAGAAGAGAAGCTTCACCAACGGCCCCGCGTCGGCTCTCAAGTTGGTGATCACCGCGCCAGGGTGAATGGAATTGACGGTCACCGCTTTGTCGGCCAATCGAGCCGCGAGCTCACGGGTGAATAGCTCGAGGGCGAGCTTCGATTGCGCGTAGGCCCTCCGACCGCTGTAGCCTTTTTCGAGCTGCAGGTCGTCGAAGTCGAGCCCGTTTTTCGCGAGTCGGTGAATCCGCGAGCTCACGTTGATGATACGCGCCGGGGCACTTTGCAGGATTCGATCGAGGAGAAGCGATGTGAGCAGGAACGGCCCAAGGTAGTGGACAGCGAACGTCATCTCGAGCCCGTCAACGGTTTCGCGTCGTTTGGCCTGGACCGTGCCAGCATTGTTGATCAGTACGTGGAGATACGACTGCTCCTCGAGGAAGCGCTTACAAAAGGCACGAACCGACGTTACCGACGCGAGGTCGAGCTCCATCGGGCGGAGCTGGTTCCCGGTCGACTGCTCGATTTCGTCAGCCGCTTGCCGGGCTCGCTCGAGATTTCGCGCCGTGATCACCACGTCGGCGCGCTTCGCCGAAAGGGTGGTCGCCGTCGCGCGGCCGACCCCGGACGACCCACCGGTGATAAGGATGGTCTTACCTTCGATGTCCCACATCGTCCGCCCTGCCGAGCCTACTAAGGGCACGCCCAAGAAGCCACGCCGCACGGTCGCGGGGAGCTTGACGGGCTAGGCTCAGCGAGCTACCAATCCCCTCCTTTTGCGGGAATAACTCAGCGGTAGAGTGCAACCTTGCCAAGGTTGAAGTCGTGGGTTCGAATCCCATTTCCCGCTCTAAGAATCGCTAATCGTTGCCGGTGGTTTCACGACGGCCGGCATTTCGAGCATCGTCCCCAGGCTGGGAATCTTCCACTCGACCTTCCACTTTGTGACCGTCGACCAGCGCTAGTGCGCGCTCGACGGCGCCCTGCTTCTCATCGCGCTCTATATGCGAGTAGTGAAGGAACATCTCCTCCGTCTCGTGGCCGATCATCGAACGCGTGATCGCGCCCGATGCCACTTGGCGAAGCAGGTTGTTCCAGGTTCGGCGAAAGCCGTGGAGGGTAAAGCGGTCGGCAACGCCAGCCGCGTTGAGAGCTCGCTCGAGGGGCTTTCGGAGCGAGGCGTTGCGTGGATGGGTCCCGACGCGACTCGGAAAGAGCAAGCCCTCGGAGAGCCCAGGAGCCTGGTTTCTGACGAGTCGCTGCCGGTGTTGCTTGAGGACCGCCTTGAGTGGCGGCGGAAGAGGGACGTCTCGGACCTTGCCGGTCTTCGTCGTGCCCACGCGCCCCTGCCACTGGGACCGCCGGATCCAGATCACGTTGGCATCCTCGTCGACGTCGTCCCACCGGAGGGCTGAGACTTCGCCGAAGCGAGCGCCCGTGAGCGCCATCGTCAGGAACAGCGGGTACCAGTCCGGCTCGCTTTCGCGAAGGTAGGCCAAAACGCGCTGCAGGTCTTCGGGCTTCAGCCGGTTCCCTACCGGTGGGTTCTCCGGGAGCGTCCGGACCCGAGCACAGGGGTCCCGTGGCAGCCCGAGATCGGCCTGAGCGTCCCGGAGCAATGCCCGGAGCACCCTTAGCCGCGAGTTGACGGTGCTCGCTTTCGCGTATTGGGCATCGCGCCAGAGGATCACGTCCTGGGGCGAGATGGCATCTACGTAGAAGTTCCCCAAGGCAGGCAAGATGTGGTGGTCGAGCATGCCGGCGTACTTGTCCCGCGTGGAGGGCTTAAGAGTGGGAATCTTTGGATTCCGGCATGGTGTTCGAGGCTAGGGAGTCGTTGCCAAAGTTGGTGTCGTGCCTCCGGGTAGCGCTCAAGCTGCCGGGCTGGCGAATCTGCTCTCGGCCAGAAGCTTTATCACGTCATATCCCCAGTGACTCAGCACCGGTATCTTACCCCATTCGTCCCGACGAGCGGCCCGATAGAACTTAGCTCCCTTCAGGATGCGGGCGGCCGGTCCCCCGTGCGAATCCATGAGTTCCGGGACCTCACTCTGGCTCTCCGTGAGCGGCACATTCCCAAGAATCTCGCCACCGGTTTCACGGATCGCTTTTACGTGCATCGTTCCAAATGCGACGAGGGTGGCATTGGCCACGTCTTCCTCGGTGGGCGGAATATCGCCGACCCAATCGTGCAGGCCACCAAAAAAAGCCTGAGTCTTCGTGGGTAGTTCCTCGCCTTCCGTCTGAAGGACGCGGCCGCATGCGTACCGCCCGTCGTCCAGACGGACCTGCCAGAAATCGCCAGGCTGCAAAGCTCGGTTTGATCGTGGTGAGAACGGAAACGTCCGGCGCATTGAACCGGCACCGATTGTCGTCGGAAGAACACCGGGCGGCAAGACGACTCGATCACCGTTACGAAGGTGGTGCCTAGCTCTCGTTGACCTGACGTTGCCGTAGCGACGTGAAATCGGCTGATATGAAGTGACGAACCGCAAACACGGCGATGCCGGCAAGCCCCGGTCATGTTTGGGTTTCTAGTGGTTTTTCGTTCGTTGCTTGCAACGCGCTGCGTTGCTTTGGGAGCATGAGGTCGCTGGTTCGAATCCAGTCGCCCCGACTAAGGATTTCGAGGACTTGCGGCGCTACCGATTTCGGCGATCGGGGGCCGTTCACCTGACGTTGACATGAGGTGGCGCAACGGGGCGTAACGCCTCGACTAATCGGAGCTGCGCCTGTGCTCCTAGGTGGGCGTAGACCTCCGTGCTCTGCGCCGAGCGATGGCCAAGCTGCGCTTGGATCGCCTTGATGGACTGGCCACCCGTGGCGGCCTGGCTGGCTCAGGCGGAAGAAGCGAACAACCTGAGACAAGCATCGGAAATCCTGCTTGAGGCGCGGGACGTCCTGTCAATGCCATTCTACGCGGTGATCTTGGACGGCGAACGGCGGCGAATCGACTCGAAATGATGGCAACAGCGACACGTCGGCTGTTTGGGCGCTTTGGGCTGCCGTCTGCTGCACTCTCCGCGCGAATAAGCCGAAGGCGTTGAGCGCGCCAGTCACGGCCGAGCTCCGGGCGACGACCCGCGGCGCAGGCCGTGCGGTTTTGGTGAATGCCACAACTATGCCTTACCCGAACGAAGTCCGGTTCCTTTGATGTGCTCGGGCACTAGGTTCGAGTAGGACATCTTCTGGTAGTCGACCATTGATTGCCCGTGATAGCCTGGCCTTGGAACACCAGTCGTCGAGGAGGTTCGAATGGCCAGATCGAAATGTATCGCGATCATTATCGCTAGCGCCATTGGCGCTTGGGGCTGCGGCGGCGACGGCAATGGCGATGGCTCGGGTGGGTCTGCTGGCTCGGGCGGGTCCGCTGGTTCGGGTGGGTCCGCTGGCTCGGGTGGGTCCGCTGGCTCGGGTGGGTCCGCCGGGAGCGTGCAGAACGCGTGCAACAACGATTCGGATCATCAGGGGACTATCAGCAACCCCGAGTACCCGAACGAGTTCTGGGCTTGCTACGACGCGGCCGACACGGACATCGAGCAGTCCGTAAACACGTGTGTGGCGGAGGCGCTCGGCGTCTCTGGGAACTGCGGCGGCTGTTTCGGGACGTTTGCGGGTTGCATCGACTCGGGCTGCGGCGACGTCTGCAACGAGCGCGGGGCGAACACCTTGCCGTGCCAAGATTGCATCTTCGACGAGTGCAAGATGGACTTCAACCTGTGCTCCGGCATCAGCGATCCGGCCGCCGTACCGCAGTAGACGTATTAGACTGCCCTAGCAGTCCGAGGTCGATCCCTAAATCAGGGCGGGTCGAGAACCGAGTGAACTAGAGCTACTCTGCAACTCGGCTTCGCCTCCGTACTGCTCCCGTACTCGTGCAGCGCGCTGCACTCGTACACTCGCAAGCGAATCCCATTTCCCGCCCCGAGAGCCGGCATTCCGAGGTCGGCTTTTTCGTTGAGGGGCGCTGAGCGCTGGTCGTCCCGCGCGAGGTATCAAGCTTGCGGAGGCCGCGCGGCCTCGTCGTCGTTGATACGAAGAACCTTCGTCGCCTAGCGATCGAACCCAAATGCGTGCGCGCTGAACTCGCCGCCGAGCTGCATCTGCTGGGTTGCTTGCTGAAGCTCCTCGGGGACGTCTCCGAAGAAGAAGAATGGCCCAGGGACTGCGATGGCAAGCAACTTTGGGAAGTGAGCGGCCGCGGTGGTGCTCAAGTGGTAGCCCATCGCCGCGGCATCTTTGAACTCGTCACGGACGGACAGGGCGTTGTCTTTCTCGGAGACGAAGCAGTGGACGGCCTCGGCGTCCGCCTCGTTCTGCTTCATCGCCTCCGTGACCTCTTCGTAGATCGACTTGAGCTCATCCAGCTTTCCCTGCTTGGCGGTCCACTTGTATACGACTGTGATGTGATCGTTCGTCATTCTGTCTTCTCCATTTGGCTTGGGCTTGGCGCCGCGCGCTTCCAGGAGCTCCAAGACGGGTTGCAGGGCATCCCGAAGAACCTCTTGGCCGACCGCCTGCGTCGCCTCGAGAGTGACGGAATTGTTCGGAGAGTGCGCTCGCACAACACCATGCTCTACGCGCTCACCGAACTAGGTGCTGCAGCACGCGGTGCGGTAGAGGAGCTCGCGTTCTGGGGAGCCATGCTCCAGCCGATCGCGCCTCCAAAGCACCCGCGCAGCATTCGCGCGATCGCGATGGCGCTGCAGGCGGTGCTCACACGAGCCGGGGATGCTCTCCCCGACGCGCGTCATGTCATCGAGCTAGAGATCGACGGCGAGCACATCCAGATCCTCCTCGGCGCCAGCCCCACCGCGACCGCCAGGCCCTGCACGGATGCGGACGCACGCGTTCGCGTGCCTCGGCAAACCATGTCCGACTTCCTGCTCGGTCGATCATTCGACAAGAAGCGCTTTGTTCTCACCTCAGGCGACAAGGCCACGCGGACCGCCTTATTTCGGGCGCTCGGGTCGGATTCCGGCTAAGCTATCATCGTAGCCCCGCGGCAAGCTCGGCAAGATAGCGCTGCCGCAATGGATCCCGTTTCCGCGCCATCGCGAGCGTGTTCACGAGGAGTCGACCGCGGTCGGCGATGGTCAGTGCGTTGCTGGTCGTAATCACTCCCGCGATCCGATTACGGGGCACGAACTCTCCGCTTTCGCAGTAGTGGCGAAGCACAGTAAGGTTCCGCCGGATTCATCGCCGGAGAAGTCGATCTTGTACAAGCCGGCCAGGCCAGGTCCTGTCGGCTGCGCGTCGGCGCGGTAGGTCTCACACAGAAGGGCAACCCCGATGCCAAAGAGGACCCCGCCGAGGATCATTCCCGAATGACGGCCCTCTGGCGTGATGTCGACGAGAGAGCTATCTGTCCGGACGCACTTGGACGGTCGACGCCTCCGAACGTATTCAATCAGAGATCTGACAAATGAATTGGTACCGAATTAAGACCGCGCTCATCGGACTCAAGCGGTTGGCAGAGCTGACGGACGAGGACAAGCAAGCTTGCATCGATGGCTTCAAGTTCCTTCAGAGAATGCAGGATGGCGAGCCCACCGAAACAGCGGATGAAACGAAAGCGGTCGCGGACTACTACAAGGTCCTGAACAACTTGCTCTCGG
>Ga0224512_10002909_pt1 | contig 15331 bp, 14 predicted proteins | sample SF_May12_sed_USG_4_FD_169103 | JGI IMG/M metagenome (GOLD analysis project Ga0224512, IMG submission 169103) | Sediment microbial communities from San Francisco Bay, California, United States - SF_May12_sed_USGS_13 | ecosystem: Environmental > Aquatic > Marine > Sediment | place: USA...
TACATCCAGAAGAAGGAGTGGCCGAAATACCTGCTGATGTTCGTCCTCGGCGGACTGCAGGGCCTGCTTGGCTGGTACATGGTGAAGAGTGGCCTCATCGATGTGCCGCACGTCAGCCAGTACCGCCTCACCGCACACCTGGTCGCTGCGTTTCTTATTTATGCGTATATGTTCTGGGTGGCGATGTCTTTGCTGTTTCCGGCGCCCGTAGCCACCGCAAAGCACCCCTGGTACGGCAGAACACTCGCCCTCGCTGCGCTGGCGTCCGTGACGATTATTTCGGGCGGCTTCGTCGCCGGGCTCAAAGCTGGAAAGATCTACAACACCTTCCCGATGATGGGTGACTACTGGTTACCGCCGGGATTGATGGCCCTCGAACCGTTCTGGCGGAATTTCTTTGACAACATGACGACCGTGCAGTTCGATCATCGCTGGCTTGCGTTCATCACTTTCGTCGCCATCGTGGTCTATTGGTTGCATGCCCGGAAAGCGCACTTGCCAACACGTGCACGACCCGCTGTGAACGCGCTATTGCACACCTCCGTGCTGCAGGTTGCGCTCGGCATTGCTACCCTGTTACTCGCCGTTCCAGTCATACTCGGGGCCGCGCACCAGGCCGTGGCCATGCTGCTGTTCACGGTCGCGCTTTACCTGGTTCACGCGCTGCGGCGTGCCTGAGCGCCAAACCACAGTGGAATTTCGGCAATTACCCATGGCCGGAGGCGACGAAATCAAGGACGATTTGTACCCATGAATACCGACACCGACCAATCGCAGGGCCATACCGGCGTCTGCTTCGACACCGACCTCATCGTGCGCTATGGCGGCCGCGGGCCACGTTATACTTCTTATCCGACGGCCCTGCAGTTCAGCGACCACGTAACGGCAGACGATTACAAACGGCACGCCGTCGCGAGCAACGACAGCGACGTGCCGTTGTCTTTGTACGTGCACATCCCGTTTTGTCACTCGCTCTGCTATTACTGTGGTTGCAACAAAATAGTCACGCACAACCAGGCGCGCGTCGATCGCTACCTCGAGATGCTGTATCGGGAAATCGATATGCAGGCGGCGCTGTTTGATCGCCGCCGCAAGATAGAACAGTTGCATTTTGGCGGCGGCACGCCGACTTACCTCGACCGTGATCAGCTCGCTGACCTGATGGATCACTTGCGCAATGCATTCAACTTCGATGACAGCGAGAATCGCGAGTTTTCAATCGAGGTGGACCCGAGGACCGTCGATGCGGATCGCATCCGACACCTTGCCGAACTCGGTTTCAATCGCTTGAGTCTCGGCATCCAGGATTTTGATCCCGATGTGCAGGAAGCCGTGAATCGCGCCCAGACGCCAGACGAAGTGCGGAATCTCGTGAAAAGCGCTGTTGATTCAGGATTCGGATCGATTTCGTTCGATCTTATCTACGGTCTGCCACACCAGTCCGTCGAAAGTTTCAATACGACGCTGGATCTCGTGATTGCAATGAGACCGGACCGGCTCGCCGTATATAACTACGCGCACCTGCCGCAGCGTTTCAAAGGTCAGCGCATGATCAACGCCGACGATATCCCGCTGCCCGAAACCAAGCTGGAATTATTGCGCCACACGATCGACAAGCTGTGCGCTGCAGGTTACATCTACATCGGAATGGATCATTTTGCATTACCCAGCGACGAACTCGTCGAAGCACGCGGCAACGGCACACTGCAACGCAATTTCCAGGGTTATTCAACACACCGCCATTGCGACCTCGTTTCGCTCGGCGTCAGCGGCATCAGCCATATCGGTAACCTGTTTGCACAGAACGCGATAACGACAATGGAATACGAGGCGTTGATCGAAAGCGGTGAATTGCCAATACGCAAAGGTATTGAAGTCGACGACGACGATTTGCTGCGCGCTGACGTGATCCAGGCATTGATGTGCTACGACAGCCTGTCATTCGACGATTTCGGCGCCGAGCACGGTATCGATTTTCGCAAGTACTTCGCCACCGAGATCAAGCGGCTGGCTTCCCTCGCCGACGACGAACTCGTTGCAGTGGATGAGTCCGGCGTCGCGATTACGCAAAAAGGCCGATTGTTGCTCAGAAGTATCGCGATGATCTTTGACCGTTATATCGACCAGGCCGAGAACGATAACCGCTTCTCGAAGGCCATCTGAAACGACAAAGTCTGCTAGCCGGCCTCGGTCAGCCAGCCGTGCTTGTCTTTTTTTATACCGTACTGAATTTCCTGCAGTGCTTTCTGCAGCTTCGCGGTATTGGCACCGGGGTTGCCGTCACGCACAGCGATCTCTTTCCCGTTATAAACGAGCGCACCGACAGGCGACAGGCACGCGGCCGTGCCGGATAAGGTTGCCTCATAGGTCGACACCCAATCGAGTAGCTCGCTGACCGTGAAATTCTTCTCGCTGACCTTGTAGCCGAGCTCTGCGCCAAGCTTCAGGATCGAATCACGCGTCATGCCATGCAGAAACGACGCATCGAGTGGCTTGGTGATGATCTCATCGTCACTGACAAGGAGGAAGTTCGCTGCGCCGGTCTCCTGCACGTCACCGTTTGGGCAGAACAGAACCTGATCAACACCGTATTTTTCCTTGGCATCAAGCGTCGGGCCAAGCGCTGCTGCATAGTTCCCGCCCGTTTTCGTGCTACCGAGCTGTTCCGTTGTCCTCGCACGCTTGTCTTCGACCAGGAGTTTTAGCGTTGCGGTGCCACCCGCAAAATAATCGCCGACCGGCGATGCCAATACGAACAAGGTCGCCTCGGTCGATGGCGCTGCTGCTGCACCGATATTCGGAAGCGTGCCGATCAGGGTCGGACGCAGGTACAAGGAACTGGGCGGTTCCGGTATGTCTTTGACTTGTTGCGCAACCAGGCCGCTTACCATGCCGGCGAGCATGTCTGCTTCGGGCACAGGTAAACGCAGAGACGCGGCGCTTTTCTGCATCCTGGCAACATGGTCGTGGAGTCGGAATATGCGAGCCTTGCCGTCCTTCCATCGATACGCCTTGAAGCCCTCGAAACAGGTGCTGGCGTAATGAAATACATGCGCAGCCGGGTGCATCGGCAGCGGCGCGAGCGGCTCGATTGACGGTGTCTGCCACGCGCCATCAACGTATCGTACGATCGAAATATGATCGCAAAATTCTGTGCCAAACTGGCTCATTGTGTTCCTGAATTCGGTGGGTTACTGCGAGGTTGTAACTTTGCCACTAATCGGCTGCTGTTTGCCAGAGTAATAACACGTATTTTTTTGCCCGCGATCAAAACGTCGGCGGCGTGCACGCTGTGATCAATTCACAGGGCTCATGCCATATGTTGCGAAACTGGTGCGGCTGGCTGCTCTTGAAATAGTAAGCATCGCCTTTGGACAATATGGCCGTCTCCTCGCCGACGGTTACCTCCAGCCGACCACTCAAAATAATGCCGCACTCCTCTCCTTCGTGCGTAATCGCGTGTCTGCCCGTGCCTGACCCGGGCTGATAGCACTCCTGGATGAGCTGAATGGCCCGGCTGGCAAGGCTGGCGCCTACCTGCCGAAATGAAACGCCGCCATCGGCTATTTCTGTAAGGTCGGCGGCACGAAAAAAAACCTTGTCACGCACCTCGTACTCGTCACCAAAGAACTCACCGAGGCTGATCGGGATACCATCGAGGATGCGCTTCAGCATGCTGACCGTGGGATTAAGCTTGCTCGATTCGATCTGCGAAATAGTCGCGTTGGCGACGCCGGATTGTCGTGCGAGCTGGCGCTGCGACAGCGCCAGTCGCTCGCGCACCTCGCGCAGTCGCCGTCCGATTTGTTGATCCATCGCTGCCCCCCGCTCGGGTGTTTACTATAAATAAACATTTTGCGCGTCTTGTCTATTAAAAACAATAGCTTATCTATTTCCACAAAACTCATTGTTTAACAATGCTGTGCAGGCGTACACTCTGAAGTTCTGCCGCGAAACACACCGGAGAATGGATGATGAGCGCCGCTCTCAAGAACCTGGACGCCTACTGGTTGCCCTTTACGGCCAACCGTGATTTCAAGAAGAAACCCAGGGTGATTACAGGCGCATCGGGCCACTACTACACGGCCAGCGATGGTTCGAAGCTGTACGACACTTTTTCGGGGCTTTGGACCTCGGGCCTCGGCCACTGCCATCCGAAAATTGTAAAAGCCGTTCAGCATCAGGTCGCAACGCTCGACTACTGCATGACGTTTCAGGTAACCAATGACAAGGCTGTGGCCTTAGCGGACCGCGTTGCGCAGATGGCGCCGGAAGGCATGACACGGTGCTTCTTTACGAATTCGGGTTCCGAGTCGGTCGATACGGCGCTGAAGATAGCGCTCGGCTATCACCGGGCTCGCGGTGAAGGAAATCGCACGCGTCTAATCGGGCGCGAGCGCGGCTATCATGGCGTGAACTTCGGTGGCATGTCGGTCGGCGGCATGGTCCCGAATCGCAAGGTGTTTAGCGCCAACCTGATCCCGGGGGTGGATCACATCCGCCACACGCAAGACCTCGAACACAATGCGTTCACTCGCGGACAACCCTCTTGGGGAGCGCACCTCGCTGATGACCTCGAGCGGCTTTGTGCGCTGCATGACGGCAGCAACATTGCGGCTGTCATCGTCGAGCCGGTTGCCGGTTCCACGGGCGTGTTGCCACCACCAGTCGGGTATCTCGAGCGGCTGCGGGAAATCTGCGACAAGCATGGCATCCTGCTGATATTTGATGAGGTCATTACCGCGTTTGGCCGCCTGGCCCGGCCCTTCGGCGCACAGCGTTTCGCCGTGATGCCCGACATCATTACAACAGCCAAAGGCCTTACGAACGGCGTAATCCCGATGGGCGCGGTGCTGGTTCGCGACTCGATCTACGATGCATTCATGCAGGGACCGGAGCATATGATCGAGCTTTTCCATGGTTACACGTACTCGGGGCACCCGGTCGCTGCGGCGGCGGGGCTCGCCACAATGAATGTTTACGAAGAGGAAGGCACGTTTGAACAGGCCGCTGCACTGGAACAGCATTTCGAAGACTTGCTGCATTCATTTGCCGATCACAAGCACGTTATCGATGTGCGCAATTTCGGCCTGATGGGCGCCATCGAAATGGCGCCGCGCGAAGGCGCCCCGGGGGCTCGTGGCGGCGAAGCGCACAAGAAATGCTTCTGGGATGAGCACCTGGTGATCCGCAACGGCATGGACACACTGCAGTTCTCACCTTTCCTGAATTCCAGGCCCGACGAGATGCAAAAATCGTTTGAAACGATCCGTCGCGTCCTCGATACGATCGAGTAGCTGCGTACGATACCCGGAGACACTATGAGCGCCAGACCTGCAAGCAAGATTGACGTTGCGAACGTCGTGGGCCACTTCATCAACGGCGTGGACGTCGCGGATGACAATCGACCCGAACCGATTTCAAATCCGGCGACCGGCAAGGTGACCCGGCACGTTGCAATGGCATCACAACAAACCGTCGAGAAGGCGATCGCGGCTGCTGAAGCGGCATTTCCCGCATGGCGCAATACGCCGCCCGCGAAGCGGGCACGCATCATGTTTCGTTTCAAACAGTTATTGGAGGAACACGCCGACGAGGTCGCTGCCGCCGTCACGAACGAGCATGGCAAGGTCCTGGACGACGCGATGGGTGAGTTCGGCCGTGGCGTCGAAGTCGTTGACTATGCCTGTGGAATTCCGGAGTTATTGAAAGGCGAATACACGCGCAACGTTGGGCCTGGAATCGACAGCTGGTCCGACCATCAGCCACTCGGTGTTGTGGCTGGAATTACACCATTCAATTTTCCGGCGATGGTGCCCATGTGGATGTATCCGATGGCGGTCGCCTGCGGCAATACTTTCGTACTGAAACCCTCTGAAAAAGACCCGACTGCGCCAATGATCGTTGCACGCTTATTCAAGGAAGCCGGTTTGCCCGACGGCGTGTTCAACCTCGTCAATGGTGATAAGGAAGCCGTGGACACATTACTCAATGATGCCCGCGTTCAGGCCGTGAGCTTTGTGGGTTCAACGCCCGTCGCGGAGTACATCTACAGTACGGGCACAAAAAACGGCAAGCGCGTTCAGGCGCTCGGTGGCGCCAAGAATCACGCCATCGTGATGCCCGATGCGGACGTGGACAATGCCGTTAGCGCCCTCATGGGGGCGGCGTTTGGCTCCTGTGGCGAACGATGCATGGCGATCTCGGTGGCCGTATGCGTCGGTGACGAAACCGCGGATATCGTCGTTAACAAATTGCGGAAGCAAATCGTGAATCTGAAGGTCGGCGCTGGAACGGACAACGCCAACCAAATGGGCCCGCTGGTGACCAAAGCGCATTTGGAAAAAGTGAAGGGCTATGTCGACCTCGGCGTGAAAGAAGGCGCTGACCTCGTCACAGATGGACGTGGACTGGTCGTCCCGGGCAATGAAGATGGATTCTTCCTCGGACCCTGCCTGTTCGACAAAGTGACGTCCGACATGCGCATCTACCAGGAAGAGATTTTCGGCCCCGTGCTATGCGTCGTGCGCGCCGATTCCGAAGAGCATGCGATGCAGCTTATTGATGATCACGAATACGGCAACGGCACCTGCATTTTTACACGCGACGGCGAGGCTGCCCGCTATTTCGCCGATAACATCAAGGTCGGCATGGTTGGCATCAACGTACCGCTGCCGGTGCCGGTCGCTCACCACAGCTTTGGCGGCTGGAAACGTTCCTTGTTCGGCGATCTTTATGCTTATGGTCCGGATAGTGTCCGTTTCTACACGCGTCGCAAGACGATTACACAGCGCTGGCCGTCGGGCGGTGTTCGCGAAAAAGCACAGTTCTCGTTTCCGGGTCGCCAGTAGCGATTTCTGAGATACAATCACCGTCCCGCACTTTCCGGAGACAGTGATGAAAAAGCTCGCCGTTCTGCCTTTATTCCTGACCTCGCTGGCGTTTGCCCAGGACGCTGAAATCACTTTCAGTTCCTCCGAAATCGAACCCGGCATCTTCATGGTCGAGGCCAAGGGCGGCTTCGGTGGCGGTAACATGGCCGTACTTGTTGGCGAAGGTCATGTCGCGATGATCGACGACAGCTTGCCGCCGCTTGCCGAAAACCTGCTGGCGCACGTTACCGAGACGGCGGGTGGTCCGATCGACTTCATGGTCAATACACACGTTCACGGCGACCATGCCGGTGGCAATGCCGTCTTTGCCGACAACGGCACCGTCGTTTTTGCCCACGACAACATCCGCAAACGGCTGCTGCAAGACTCATCGGGCGCCGGCGGTCCGGGAGGACTACCGGTCATTACTTTCGGTGATGGCGTGACTTTCCACCTCGGCAGGATCGAGGCTCGGGTCAAACACATGCCAAAAGCTCATACCGACGGTGATGCTGTAATTCACTTTCCGGGCGCCAACGTCATTCACACTGGCGACATCTTGTTTCACGGCATCTTCCCTTTCATTGACCTTGACAACGGTGGCACGGTCGATGGCTACATTGCCGCACAGCAAGCAATCTGGTCGATGGCCGACGACGAAACGAAAATCATACCGGGCCACGGATCGTTAACCGACAAAGCCGGCATGAAGTCCGACATCGACATGTTGATCGATAGCAAAGCGGTGCTTAAAGCACTCATCGACCAGGGCAAGAGCGCAGACGACGTGCTCGAAGCCAACCCTTTAGCGAAGTACGATTCCTTTAACTGGGCCTTTATCACGACAGAACGCATGACGCGCACACTGATTCGATCACTGACCACGGATTAAGAGACACAATGGACAACAACAAAGCCGCCAACTTCGTCAATGACATGTGGGACAGCTCGATAATTCCCGAGATCTCCGAGTACATCAAGGTTCCGAACAAATCGCCTTCGTTCGACCCCGATTGGGAGAAGCATGGCCACATGGAAAAGGCCGTTGCGATGCTCGAGGCCTGGAGCCGGAAGCAGCCCATCAAAGACATGCAGGTTGAAATCGTACGCATCGAGGGCCGTACGCCGATTTTGTTTATCGATATCCCCGGCCAGTCCGACGACGTAGTTTTGCTGTACGGCCATTACGACAAGCAGCCGGAGTTCAGCGGATGGGATGACGACCTCGATCCATGGACACCAGTCATCAAAGACGGCAAATTATATGGACGCGGCGGTGCCGACGACGGCTATGCAACGTTCGGTTCCCTGACTGCGATTCGTGTTTTGCAGGAACAGGACATACCGCACGCGCACTGCGTGGTAATCATCGAGGGCTGCGAGGAAAGCGGCAGTTTCGACCTGCCCTATTACATCGACTTGCTTGAAGATCGCATCGGCTCGCCCGACCTGGTCGTCTGCCTTGATGCCGAATGCGGCAACTACGACCAGCTATGGTGCACAACGTCTCTTCGCGGCAACCTGACAGGCATGCTGCGCGTCGACGTGCTGACCGAGGGCGTGCACTCGGGCACAGCCAGTGGAGTCGTACCATCGAGTTTCAGGATCGCCCGCCAGCTCATCAGCCGTATCGAAGACGAGTCGAACGGACAGATCCTCGTCGACGAGCTGCATGTCGATATCCCGGAGCAACGCCTGGAACAGGCAAAGCTAGCTGCCGAAACCCTCAAGAATTCGGCCTACGAGAAATTCCCTTGGGCTGTCAAGAATCCCGTCCCCGCGGAGTCGAACGCAGAGCTATTGCTCAACAACACGTGGCGACCAACATTGGCTGTAACGGGCGCGGAAGGAATGCCGGCGCTGATCGACGCGGGCAACGTGCTCTTGCCCTTTACGACGCTGAAGTTATCGTTCCGCTTGCCACCGACCTGTGATGCGGATGACGCAGCAGACGTGGTGAAAAAAGCGCTGGAGGCCGATTGCCCACCGCTGGCAAACGTCTCATTCGAGGTCGAATCGACCATGGCTGGCTGGAATGCGCCGGCGGTTGCCGACTGGCTCGAAGCATCAATGCACAAAGCATCGAAAGCGTTCTTCGGCAAACCGTCGATGTACATGGGCACGGGCGGCACAATTCCGTTCATGGGCATGCTCGGCGAGCGCTTTCCCAAAGCGCAATTCCTGATTACCGGGCTGCTGGGCCCCAAGTCCAATGCGCACGGTCCCAATGAGTTCCTGCATATTGAAACCGGCAAACGATTGACGAGCTGCGTGGCGCAAGTACTTGCGGACCACTTCAAGCGCTAACGTCGGGTCACGCGCCAACTGTATCGTTTTTGCTGCGCCGCCGCCCCTCAGGACTTGCTATACGTAAGCGCCGTTATCTGTTCTGAAATCAGGCCGATAAGGAACACGATGACCGACGCGCTGAACACGAGCAGGCTCATGTTCGTAAAGCGGCCGACAGTCGCCAGCGTATACCCGTAGTAGCCCAGGCCCGTTACAAAGAACAATGCGCTGATGGGCAGAAAAATCTTGAGCGGTGAATACAGCGTCGCGATCTTGAAAATAATCACCATGAACCGGACGCCATCCCGAATCGGGCGAATGTGGCTTTTGCCGACACGCTTCGCGGCCTTAATCGGCACGAAACAGAGCGGGTAGCCCGAACGCAGGAAAGCCATGGTTATCGTCGTCGGATAGGAAAACCCGTTCGGCAACAGGTAAAGAAATTCTTTGAACAGCTTGGCGCGAGCCACCCTGAAGCCAGAGGTCAGGTCCGGTATTTTCCGTCCGGTCAGTAACGATGCGACGCCATTATAAAACCCGTTTGCGAAAAGCCGGCCCACATTGGCGTGAGAACCGGAGTCGCGCGCGCCCACGGCCATGTGGTAACCCTCGTCGAGTTTCTGCAATAGCGGCTCAAGTTCTTTTGGGTCATGTTGGCCATCACCGTCCATGAACGCGATAATGTCGCCTTGTGCAATCCTGGCGCCTGCTTTCACCGCCGCGCCGTTGCCAAGACTCTCCGGGTGTTGAACCAGCGTGGCACCCGCGGACCGCGCAACCTCGGCCGTCGTGTCTGTCGAACCGTCATCGACGACAATAATCTCGGCATCCGGCCAGGCTTCTTTTGCGGCCGTGACAATCCCCCCGATCGAGGCCGATTCGTTTTTCGCGGGAATGACTATTGATAAAGACATTATCTTCACATCCAGACTGATGACCGCCCGCTGTATCCAGGCATTTGCTCAAGTAGCGAACATTATCATGATGCCGGCTGCTACGGCTGAGCCGATAACGCCGGCGACATTCGGTCCCATGGCATGCATTAGCAGAATATTGTGTGGGTTGGCTTCGAGTCCAACTTTATTAGCGACGCGCGCAGCCATTGGAACTGCGGATACACCGGCCGCGCCGATCAGCGGATTAATAGGCTGCGCCGATATCTTGTTCAGCAATTTGCCCATTATGACGCCGCTTGCGGTGCCGATCGCAAAGGCAACCATGCCGAGGACCAGGATACCGAGCGTGCTCGGAACCAGGAACTGCTCCGCACTGAGCTTGGATCCAACCGCAAGGCCGAGGAAAATTGTCACAATATTGATGAGTGCGTTCTGCGTCGTATTGGAAAGGCGTTCGACAACTCCACACTCACGCATCAGGTTGCCAAAGGCGAGCATTCCCAACAGCGGTGCAGCCGTGGGCAGGAGAAGCCCAACAAGCAATAGCAGCAATAACGGGAACATGATGCGCTCCGTTCTGGACACTTCGCGCAATTGCACCATTTCGATCTGGCGCTCCGACTCCGTCGTCAGCAACTTCATGATGGGCGGCTGGATCAGCGGCACCAGGGCCATGTAGGAATAAGCGGCGACAGCGATGGCGCCAAGCAGATTGGGGGCGAGTTTACCCGCAACATATATCGCCGTGGGTCCGTCGGCGCCGCCGATGATGCCGATGGCCGCCGCTTCGCGCAGCGAGAAATCCATGATTCCCAATTGGGTCAAGCCGAGTGCGCCGAGCAAAGTCGCGAAAATACCGAACTGTGCAGCAGCACCGAGAAAAAGTGTTCGCGGATTGGCGAGCAGTGGCCCGAAGTCCGTCAGCGCACCGACACCCATGAAGATAATCAGGGGAAATGCCCCCGTCTCAATGCCAACCACGTAAGCAAGATGAAGCAGGCCTTCGCCGGTGGCAATTTCGACACCCGGGATGTTGCTGAGAAGTCCGCCGAAACCGATGGTTACGAGCAACAGCGGTTCGAACTTGCGGACTATTCCCAGGTAAAGCAAAAGAAGACAGACCCCGAGCATGACCAACTGCCCGACTTTGATCTGGTAGATTCCTGACCCGGTCCAGATTTGCTCGATGAGTTCCACCGATCAGCCTGTCTTCAACCGATCGCGACGAGTGCGTCGCCGACCTTGACAGAATCACCTTGCTTGACGAAGACCTCGGTCACAGTGCCGGCGCGCGGGGCGACTACGGCCGTTTCCATTTTCATTGCCTCAACAACGAGTAGCGGATCGCCTTTGCTCACGGTTGCGCCGGGCGCGACATGTACTTTGAAAATGTTACCGGCGAGCACGGCTTTGACGGCCTCACCCGAGCCTGACGCTGCGCTGCTTGCGGCAGGTGCGGCACTAACACTGGCCAGTTGGCCACTCTCGGCGACCTCGACCGTGAACGCCTTGCCGTTCACACGCACCGAATAAACGCCCGACCCCGTTGCCGTCGCGGCAGGCTGTGCGGCCGGCGCCTCGGTCCCCGCGCAGGGAACCGGCTCGAACGCACCCGGATTGTCACGATTTTCGAGGAACTTGGTGCCGATCTGGGAAAACAGTGCGTACGTCAGCACATCATCGACGACCGCATCTGCAAGGCGGATGCCCTTCTCTTTGGCAATGCGCTTCAACTCGTCGGTCTGGCGCTCGAGCTCGGGCTCAAGCAGATCAGCCGGTCTGCAGGTTACAGGCTCCGCGCCCTCAAGAACCTGCGCCTGCAGTTCCTTGTTCACGGGAACCGGCGTCGCACCGTATTCACCCTTGAGAAGGCCGGCGGTCTCTTTGGTGATGTTGCCATAGCGTGTACCGGACATGACATTGATAACCGCCTGCGTGCCGACGATCTGTGATGTAGGCGTCACCAGCGGCAACATCCCGAGATCCTTGCGTACGCGCGGAATTTCCTCGAGCACCTCATCGAGCTTGTCGCTTGCGTTCTGTTCGCGCAGCTGGTTCTCCAGGTTGGTAAGCATGCCACCGGGCACCTGCGCGACAAGAATGCGCGAGTCCACGCCTTTGAGCGCACCCTCGAACTTCGCGTACTTTTTGCGGACCTCACGAAAATACGCAGCGATTTCTTCGATGAGGATAAGGTCGAGGCCGGTATCCCTGTCCGTGCCTTCGAAGATCGCGACCAGCGACTCGGTCGGCGAGTGGCCATACGTCATGCTCATCGACGAGACGGCCGTATCGATATTGTCGATGCCGGCTTCCGCTGCTTTGACACAAGTAGCGGTGGATAGCCCCGTCGTCGCATGGCACTGCATATGGATCGGAATATCGACCGCCTCCTTGAGGCGACTTACGAGCTCGAACGCGACATACGGACGCAGCAGTCCCGCCATGTCTTTGATGCAAATGGAATGCGCGCCCATGTCCTCGATGCGCTTGCCCATGTCGACCCAGAGATCGACGGTATGGACCTCGCTTACGGTGTAGGACATCGTGCCTTGGGCGTGCTTGCCAACAGCCAGCGTCGCTTTGACAGCGGTTTCGAGATTCCGGAGATCATTCAGCGCATCGAAAATGCGGAAGACATCAACCCCATTGACCGCGCAACGTTCCACGAACTTCTCGACCAGATCGTCTGCGTAGTGCCGATAGCCAAGAATGTTCTGGCCACGAAACAGCATCTGTTGCGGCGTATTCGGCATTGCGGCTTTGAGGCGGCGGATGCGCTCCCAGGGATCTTCTCCTAGGTAGCGGATGCAGGCGTCAAATGTCGCCCCGCCCCAGGACTCCATCGACCAGAAGCCAACCTGGTCGAGCTTCCCCGCAATTGGCAGCATGTCGTCGATGCGCATGCGGGTCGCAAGCAGACTTTGATGCGCATCGCGCAGCACCAGTTCGGTAATCCCTAAGGGTTTCTTATCGCTCATTGATTGTCATTCGTCAGGTCAAGGGCTGATTTTTCGATGCTGCGTGATCGCGGCCGTAATCGCCGCGACCTCTTCATCACTTGCACCCGCATCAACCGGTGCGGGTGTAAGACGGTGCACCACTAGCGCCATCAGGGACATTCCCGCTACCAGGACCGACAGGAAAACGAACACTGTGCCCATGCCTACAAGCATGAGCGTGAGTCCCTGGTCTAGCAGGGTTGGCTGCATTACGGCTCCGGAGGATCGACGCAAGCGGGTGATTATACTGAAACGTGCGGATCAGCATAGTCTCGGCAAACCGTTGCGAACCGCGAACTGGATGCAGCTGTAACTAATCGAGTTTATAGCTTAGTCGGAATCCGCGGATTCCGTGAACTGAAACAAAGCACCGTGAATCTCACCGATGTCCTCGACACGCCAGTCGAGAATGCCCTCGCGCGGATTCTCCAGCGTATCGACCCCGAGCGACAGCAAGAAAAACCCCTCACCGTGCTCTGCGAGATAGCGGCCCGGCACTGATTCGGGATCGTAGGGTGCTACCAGCACCAGCCAACTCTCGCCAACCCGGCTACGTGCCACCTGCGCACCACGCGGCGCGTGGTCAAGACATTCGAAAGGCCCGAGGCCAAGATCCCTTTCAAAGCGCGCACAAGCCTCACTCAGGTCGCGGACGACGAAATTGATGTGATGAACAGACGAGGGTGACAACGGACAATTCTCCCTATGATCAGGCCGCCTGGCCTGTCGGGAATCCGCCGGCTTTTGGCAACATTGCCGGCACGCCGCGGCCGAGTTCTTTTTCGAGCCAGCGACTTACATCGATGATCTTCTCCAGTGAGATGCCGGTTTTGATACCTGAACGATCCAGCATGTACAGCAAATCGTCGGTCGGAATATTACCGGTCGCGGCAGGTGCAAAAGGACAACCCCCGATGCCGCCGATACTCGCATCCAGGTAAGTGACTCCTGTATCGACAGCAGCCTGGGCATTGGCGAGCCCCGTGTTGCGCGTGTTGTGAAAATGGCAACGCAGCGGTAGATCGCCGATGACTTCTTTGACCCGGCCCAGTAACTCGGCAACCTGGTCCGGAACGGCTACGCCAATACTGTCGGCGATGCCCAGCTCGGCCGGACCGGTATCAACCAGCTGTTTGGCCAACTCAACAACGCGCTCGACTTTAACCTCACCTTCGTAAGGACAGCCAAACGCCGAAGAAATCATGACGTTGGCGCGAAGTCCGTTTTCCCGGGCCCGCTTGCCAATAGTGCGCCAGGCCGCGATGGATTCATCGGTACCGACGCCTTGATTCCTGCGATTGTAAGTGTCGCTCGCGACTACGACCATGCCGATCTCGTGAATTCGCGTCGTCAGCGCGCGGTCCAGTCCACGCTCATTCATGATCAAGCCAATGTAGGAAACGTCATCTCGCTGCGGCAGCTTCTCGATCAAAGCCTCGGCGTCGGCCATCTGCGGAACGAGCTTCGGGTGCACAAAGCTCGCGACTTCAAGTCGACGAATACCGGCAGCGATTGCCCTCTCGATAAAAACAACTTTGCTGTCAGTCGGCAGAATCTCGGGTTCGCTTTGCAGGCCATCGCGTGGGCCGACTTCCACGATCGTGATTTGTCGCTTGCTCATAAGCCGTTCAGATAGTCGATTACTGTTTTCTCATTCACAACGTCACCGTACTTGGCATTCATGTCGAACAAGTTCGCGTCATGCGGCGCCTGGTGTCGATCACCGCAGGCGTCGGCCACCACGATCGGAATAAAGCCATGGGACATCGTATCCACGCAGGTCGCCCGAATACAACCGCTGGTCGTCAGGCCCGTGATGATCAGCGTATCGATACCACGCTTCGTCAGCTCATCCGCGAGCGACGTGCCGAAAAATGCGCTCGGGTACTGCTTGGAGATAACGATCTCGTCCTTGGCAGGCTGCAGGCCTTCTGGCCAGTTGCCCAGCGGACTGCCCGCCACGAAAACTTCGAGCGCGGGAACCTTGCGATAGAACACGCCGCCGTCGCCACCGCCCTCCTCGTAAACCACATTGGTGTAGAAGACAGGAATGCCGGCTGCCCGGGCAGCCTCGCGTATGCGCAACGCGGATGACAGTGCAATGCCGACATTTGCGTATAAAGGACTTTGCTCGTCAAAATACGCTTCGACAAAGTCGACGAGAATCAGCGCGGGCGCCTTGCCGAAGCCAAGGCTGCCGTCAAAAGCGCCGCGATAATTCTCTGTGAGGTCATCACTCATTCATGCGGTCAAAAGCTGTAGCTGAATTCCA
>Ga0224512_10002910_pt1 | contig 15327 bp, 12 predicted proteins | sample SF_May12_sed_USG_4_FD_169103 | JGI IMG/M metagenome (GOLD analysis project Ga0224512, IMG submission 169103) | Sediment microbial communities from San Francisco Bay, California, United States - SF_May12_sed_USGS_13 | ecosystem: Environmental > Aquatic > Marine > Sediment | place: USA...
CGACGAGATGAGCACAATCCGCCCCCACCGGTTCTTCATCATCGGGCGAATCGCCCGCTTCGCAACCCGAAAGGCGCCTGTCAGGTTGGCGTCGACGACGGCGGAGAAGTCATCTTCCGACATACGCAGGACCAGCATGTCGCGGGTGATTCCGGCGTTGGCCACAACGATCGACGCGGGACCGAACCGCGACTCGATCTCGTCGAATGCGCCGTTGATCGAATCGCCGTCGGTGATGTCACACTGGACCCAGGTCAGGGCGGGGTCGAGCTCGTCCGGTTTCGACCGGGAGCCGATGACGACCTGATGACCGTCGTCGACCAACGATCGGGCTATGGCCAGGCCGATGCCGCGGCTTCCCCCGGTGACAAAGGCCACCCGACTGATGGCCGGGGCGTCGCCGGCGGGGCTTCCCTTGGTGTTCGTGTCGGTGCCGGTCATCGCCTCATCCCGGTTCTCGCCCGATTCACCGTTCGGCCCAACGGACGATGGCACTGGCCCAGGTCATGCCGGCTCCGAAGCCGATGAACATCACCGTGTCGCCGGGGTTGACCCGGCCGTTGAGCTCGGCATCCTTCAGGGCCAGAGGGATCGACGCGGCGGAGGTGTTGCCCGTTCGCTCGAGCACCATCGCCGTCTTGTCCATCGAGAAACCGAGTTTCCGCCACGCCGACTCGACGATTCGGACATTGGCCTGATGCGGGATGACGAGGTCGATGTCGTCGACGGTGAGGCCGGCTCGTTCGAGTGACGTATTGGCCGAATGCTGGATGACGGTGACCGCCTGGCGGAACACCTCCTTGCCGTCCATCTTGAGCACGTCGCCGTGCTCGGCGTAGAGGATGTGGACGAAGTTTCCGGCCGAGCCGAGATCCCAGCTCAACAGCTCGCCACCGCCGGTACCGGTGCGTTCGACGACGGCGGCCCCGGCTCCGTTGCCGAACAGGATGCCGGTTCCACGGTCGTGATAGTCGGTGATGCGATCGAGCGATTCGGCACCGATGACCAGGATTCGATCCATGCCCTGCAGCATCAGCCCGTTGGCCACGATCAGGCCGTAGACCCAACCGGAGCAGGCCGCCTGGACGTCGAAGGCGCCGCACTGCAAACCCAGCTCGTTGGCTACGGCGGGTGCGGTACCGGGGCAGATGTAGTCGGGTGACGTCGTGGCCAGGATGACCTGGTCGATGTCGGCGGCATCGACCGAGGCCTCGGCCAGCGCAATGCGGGCCGCCTCGGTGGCCAGACCCGACGTCGATCCGCCGATCCGGCGTTCGCTGATGCCGGTCCGCTCGCGGATCCATTCGTCGGTGGTGTCCATCCACGCCGTCAGGTCCTGGTTGGTCAACACCTTGTCGGGCAGCGCGGCACCGATTCCGGTGATGGTGAACCCCCACGGGCCGATCCCGGCTGCGGTCACGCCGTCGGGGCTCGGCTGGGTACCGGCACTACTTCCCGGTTGACTGTTTCCCATTTGATTGTTTCCCGTTTGACTGTCGGGCATATCGACGTTCCTTGTGGGAGCGGGCGGGTTTCGGACGAAGCGGGGCGGGGGCTAGGGGGAGCCGAGAGAGGCGCTGCGCAGCCACGCCAGCGGCTGGGATGTGGTGACACGTTCACCGGCCAGGGCCAGCAGACCCTGCAGCGAGCCCTCGAATGCGGAGCGAACCTCGGTCTCGCCGACTCGGCCGACCGGTTGCCCAACCAGGATCTCTTGGCCGTGGGCGAGGCTGTCCATCGGCTGGAAGACGCCCGTGGCCGGGCTCACGATGAGACGTTCGATGGCGTAGAGGCGTTCGCCCTCGGCCACGCCTCCCGATTTCGACGCACCCGACAGGCTTTCCAGGAGCGCGTCGACGTCGGCGGGGGTGTTGACCGATAGGGCGGTGGTGCCCTTGATCGTCCGTTTGATCAGACCGGTCAGCGTCGTACCGGGTCCGAGTTCGAGGAAGACGGTGGCCCCCGCCTCGTCGAGGGCGTGAAGGGTGTGGCGCCAGAGCACCGGGCTCGTCAGCTGGGCGCCCAGGAGGCCGGGCCACTCGGAGGCGTTGTTGTGGGGGAGGGCGTCGACGTTGGCGAACACCGGCCGGTTCGGCGCCCGAAACTCGATTTCGGCGAGCGCCTTCCGCAGCCGGTCGCGGGCAGGCGACATGAACGGAGTGTGGAATGCGCCACCGACGTTGATCGGCATGACCCGCTTGGCCCCCAAATCCTTGGCCAGTTCGCCGGCCTTGGTGATGCCGTCGGGGTCGCCGGCGATCACTACCTGTCCGGCCGAGTTGTAGTTGGCCACCCAGACCTCGCCGTCGGCCCGTCGGCAGGCCAGGTCCACCTTCTCGTCGTCCAGACCGAGAACTGCGGCCATCGTGCCGTTGGTGTCGTCCGCCGCGGCCTGCATGGCCTCGCCCCGCTCGGTGACAAGTTGCACGCCGGCCGAGAAGCCCAGGGCACCGGAGGCGGTCAATGCGGAATACTCGCCGAGACTGTGACCGGCATGGAACGCGGGCTCCAAGCCCGTGCGCTCCACCGCATCGAGGACGATCATGCTCACGACGTAGGTGGCGAGCTGGGAGTTGCGGGTCTCCCGCAGCTCGTCGGCGTCGGCCTCGAGGAGCAGGTGGGCGATGTCACGACCGGAGGCCTCCGAGGCCTCTTCGACCAGTTCCCAGCTGGGGTGGTCGGTCCAGGCCTCACCCATGCCCGGAGCCTGCGACCCCTGGCCGGGGAACGTGAAAGCAATCATCACCGCACTCATTACATCATCTGACCAAGGTCGAGGCGAGAACGTTACCCAGGTGAAACAAGTCCACACCACGGCACCGGCGGGCATGTAGAATCAGCCGAGCAGCGAGCACGTTACACGCCGCACCGAACAGGCCCGGGTGGCGGAATGGCAGACGCGGCGGATTCAAAATCCGCTGTCCGAAAGGGCGTGTGGGTTCGACTCCCACCCCGGGCACACACACGACACCTCCGCCTCATCGGCCCTCGCCGGGCCGCGGCTCGAACAAGCCCGCCTGGATCGGACAACCGAGTGGGAACACGGGGGGTTGGTGCCCCCGGGAGGTTCCGTTGTTTCGTCCGTCGATCGAAAAGAAGTTGACGTCGGTTTCTGCTGAGATGCGCAAGCTGCGCGAAGATCTGAGGGTACTCGACGAACAGCTGCTCCAGGTGAGCGACGAGGCCGAGGATTCCCGGCTTCGGGCCCTCGTCTCGGAAACCCCACTCGCAGCAGCCGAGCATCGGGATGCGGCGAAAGCGGTCGGAGCGCTTCGCCGGAACCGGGAAGCCATGGTTCGTCGTCTCGAAAAACTCGAAGTACTGCAGGACGAACTTCTCGATCAACTCACGAAGGCTGACTAGTCAACGGTGTCCACGAAACGAATCATCATCGCCGAGGACGAGCCGCTCATTCGGCTCGATCTGGCCGAAGCACTCGCGGACGAGGGCTACGAGGTGGTCGGCGAGGCGGGCGACGGTGAGCAGGCCGTCGCCTTGGCCCGCGAGCTGCGGCCCGACGTGGCCATCGTCGACATCAAAATGCCGAACGTCGGCGGTCTCGAAGCGGCGCGGCAACTGGTGTCGCAGCGGCTGTGCGCCGTGGTGGTGCTCACGGCGTTCTCCCAGCGGGAGCTCATTCAGGAGGCAACCGAGGCCGGCGCCCTGGCCTATCTGATCAAGCCGTATCAGCAGTCGGAGCTCGTGCCCACCATCGAGCTGGCGTCGGCCCGGTTCCGCGAACTGGTGGCGCTGTCGGAGCAGTCCGAATCGCTGAGTGATCAGTTGGAGACCCGCAAGTTGGTCGATAGGGCCAAGGGCGTGCTGATGGACCATCATGAGCTCGGCGAGAGTGCGGCGTTCCGGTTTCTGCAGCAGACGGCGATGAGCACCCGCTCGTCGATGAAGGCCGTCGCTCAGCGGGTGCTCGACGGCGATCTGACCCCCTGACCTCGGCCGAATTGCCGCCGGTGGGAAAGTGGCCGGGGTGAGACCCTGGTGAGCGGCCCGTTGTTGGCATAGGCTCGATTTCGATGCCGACTTTGATGCTGATCGACGGGAACTCACTGACCTACCGTGCCTTCCACGCCCTGCCGCAGGATCTGGCCACCGCATCGGGTCAGGTGACCAACGCCGTGTTCGGGTTCACCTCGATGCTCATCAACCTGGTCCGGGACCATCAGCCCGACGGGGTTGCCGTGGCCTTCGACAGGCCCGAGCCGACCTTCCGTCACGAGCAGGTGGAAACCTACAAGGCCAATCGTTCTGCTGCGCCCGACATCCTCAAACAGCAGATGGGGCTCGTCCGCGAGGTCCTCGAGGCGTTGCGGCTCCGCCAGCTCGAACTGGCCGGTGTCGAGGCCGATGACATCCTGGCCACGCTGGCCACCCGGGCGGCGGCCTCGGGCATTGACGTCCTGCTGGTCACCGGCGACCGCGACTGCTTTCAGCTCGTCGCCGATCCCCACGTCAAGGTCGTCTACAACAAGCGGGGTGTGAGCGACTACGCGATCTACGACGAGGCCGGCATCCTGGAGCGGACCGGCGTCCCGGCCTCGAAATACGTCATGTACGCCGCGTTGCGGGGCGACAACAGCGACAATCTCCCCGGTGTTCCCGGCGTCGGCGAGAAGACGGCGGCCAAGCTGCTCGACAAGTACGGCGATCTCGACGGCATCTTCGCCCACCTGGACGAGCAGACCCCGAAGCTGAAGGAGAACCTTGCCGCCTCGGAGGATCTGGTCTGCATCAATGCGGTGGTGATGGAACTGATGCGCGACGTCGACCTCGGCGTCGAGCCCGACGAGCTGCTCGGTATCGAACCGTACGACAGCGACGAGGTTCGCAAGCTGTTCGATTTCCTGGAATTCCGGACGCTCATGGCCCGCATGGAGGAGGCGTTCGCCTCGTCGGTGGGTGCCGCGAAGCTGGCGTCGAAGACGGAACTGGTCACGTCCATCTCCTCGCCCCGGGGAGCCGAGGCGGCGGCCGTGCTCGAGAAGCTGGCCGCCGGTTCCGATGCGGTGTCGGTGGCCGGGCTGCTCTCCGAGGAGGCCCACCGTTGGGATGTCGCCGGCCTGGCCGTTGCCGTCGCCCCCGAACCGGGCGCCTCGGTACCGGTCGTGTGGCTCGACGGCGAAACGCTGGCCGATCCCGAGGTGCTTCCCGTGTTGCGTCACCTGCTGGGGTCCGAGGGCCCGGGGGTGCAGGCCCACGACGCCAAGCCGTTGATCCGCGCCCTGCTCCAGCATGACTGCGGGTTCGGCGGCCTGAGCCTCGACACGTCGCTGGCGGCCTATCTGCTGGATCCGGCCGGCAACGCCTATCCCTACAGTGAGCTGTTGCCGACCTACACCGACTACGTGCTCCCGGAGGGCACGGTGGTGCCCGAGGGGCAGCTCGACTTCGGCGACAACTCGCTTACGCCGGCCGAGGAGACGGCGCTCGAGGCGGCGGCGGTGGCGGTACTCGGGCCCAGGCTGGTGGCGGAGATCTCCGAGAACGGACTGACCGAACTCAACTCGGAGGTCGAGGTGCCGCTGGTTGCCGTATTGGCCCATATGGAGCGGGCCGGCGTCGCCGTTGACCGCGCCGAGTTGGAGAAACTCAACGAGTCGATGACGGCCGAGGCCGCTGCGCTCGCTCAGGCCATCCAGGATGACGCCGGCGAGGAGTTCAACGTGAACTCAACGAAGAAGCTGCGCGAGATCCTGTTCGAGAAGTTGGAGTTGACACCGCAGAAGAAGACCAAGACCGGCTACTCCACCGATCAGGCGACCCTGGAGAAGCTGTCCGGTGAGCATCCGATCGTCGACCACCTCCTGCGGTACCGTGAGGTCGAGAAACTCCGTTCGACCTACGGGCAGACGCTGCTGGACGCCGTCGGCCCCGACGGCCGCATCCACGCCACCTTCAATCAGACGGTGGCCCGCACCGGCCGCCTGTCGAGCGAGAACCCGAACCTGCACAACATCCCGGTCCGCACCGACCTCGGCCGCACGTTCCGCCAGGCCTTCGTGGCCGCCGACGGCTGTGAACTCCTGATCGCCGACTACAACCAGATCGAACTTCGCTGCATCGCGCACCTGGCCAACGACCCGGGCCTCGTCGAGGCCTTCACCAAGGGTGACGACATCCACAACATCACCGCTGCCCGGGTGTTCGGCGTCGACCCGTCCGAGGTCACCACCGAGCAGCGTTCGAAGGCGAAGATGGTCTCCTACGGCCTGGCCTACGGGATGGAGGCCTACGGTCTGGGTCAGCGTCTCGGTATCCCGACCTCGGAGGCCCGGGAGATCCTCGACGCCTACTTCGAGGGTTTCCCGTCGGTGAAGGACTACATGGAGCGGACGGTGACCGAGGCCCGCAACCGCGGTTACACCGAGACGCTGTTCGGCCGCCGCCGGGCCATTCCCGAGCTGCTGAGCGACAACCGCAATCTACGCCAGGCGGGGGAGCGGCAGGCGATGAACGCCGGGATCCAGGGCCTGGCCGCCGACATCTTCAAGGTCGCCCTGGTCCGCCTTCACCGATCGTTGATCGGCGGTGGCTACGCCAGCCGTCTGATCCTCCAGGTTCACGACGAGGTGATCCTGGAGGTGCCGCCCGAGGAGCGGGAGATCATGACCAAGGTCGTGCTCGACGACATGCGTGGCGCATTCGATCTCCGGGTCCCGCTCGAGGTCAACCTCTCCTTCGGTCCGACCTGGGCGGCTGCGAAGTGACATGCACGTTGTCCTAGATCTCGGAACCTTCCGCAAGGTTGCGATGTCGATGTAAGGCTCCAAACTGGACTCCTCCTCGCCACCGAAGCGTCTGACCCATTTCCGGGAAACCTTCCTCGCCACGCTGATCCACCTCGTGCGGTCCAGGCAAACCGGCCGGAGGTGGATCATGCGAGCCGAGCCGAAACGGGGTCGGACAGGTCGGGTCTGGCGCACCGGCCAACGGGACCGGTGCACCAGACCCCGGTCAGCGCACCGACCGGACGTCGGAACAACTACTCCGGTTCGAAGCAGTTTCCCTCCGTATCCGATGTCCGGTCGGGCGCTGCGCCCTCGGATGCATTCGGCAGTGAGGTCTCTGCGCAGGCATCCAACCATTCCTGCACGAACTCGGCGTAGTCGGCTCCGAAGCCTTCCGCTGGTTCGGTCGACAGGTCGAACCACCAGTCGAGCGGGTCGATCATGGCCTGGTCCGGGTGGTTCAGGTGCAGCCACATGGTGAACATGGCCTGGCTTTCCGTCCAATCGAAGGTTTCGTCATATGACACGATCTCGCCGTCGGCAACCGTGACCTCGATCGAACCGTCCGATCCCGGTTGCTCGACAGCACGCGAGACGGCGTCGTTCAGCCGCCAGGTGCACGTGGCGGTGGTGTTGTCCGCCGTGGGCTTCGAAGGGGTACAGCGTACTTCGCTGATCGTGGCCTGCTGACCGACCAGCCATGCAACGCGTGATGCCCATTGGCGAAGTGACGCCTGGCCGGACGAATTGCGAATCGAGCGGTGCCGGCCGGTCATCGTGGCGTCCGGGTCGAACTGTGCCATCGCACCCTCGACATCGCCGCGGTTGATGGCATCGACGTAGGCGGACACGACACGAGTCACCGGGTCGCCCGACGTCTCCAGCGCCTGGGTGCCGGCGGTCTCGAGCCGCCCACTGTCGTTGCCGGACCAGGAATCCAACCCGACCGTCGCGACGATCATTGCGGTGGCGGCTGCGGCAGCCACGGCGATCATGGTCCGCCACGACCGTCGCCGCCGTTTCGTCAACGGGATATCGCGGATTGTGCTGTCGAGTCGAGGATCCGAAAGCTCGGCATCGATTCGGGCACAGATGTCGTCCCATGCCGATTCGGAGACGTCAGCGCCGGCCGCAATCTCGCGGAGGTCGACACGAAGGCGGTTGAGGAGGTTCATCGACTCAGCTCCTTCCGAAGACGAACGAGCGCACGCCTCAGGTGGGACCGTACGGTCGAGGCGGGCTGGTCGGTCATCTCGGAGATCTCCACGGCCCGGTATCCGGCGTAGTATCGCAACACCACCACCAACCGTTGGTCATCGGACAACCGATCGAGAACGTCCCACAGCTCATCGGCCGACGGCGTGAGATCGACCGGCCGTTCGGGGCGGACAGAGGATCGCACAAGGCGCCGCCGTAGAACCGAACGGGATCGGCTCACCACCGCCCGGCGTAGGTAGGCCTCCGGGTTCCTGATGCCATCGAGAAGCCGGAAAACGTCCAGAAAGGCCTCCTGCACCAGTTCCTCGGCCTCGGCGTTGTTGCTGACGAGCGCAAACGCCAGGCGGACCATCGGCGCGTACTGGCTCCGATACAGCGCCTCGAGCGTGGCGGCTGCCGTGGTCCCGTCGGCACACGGGGATTCCGTGACGTCGATCGTCTTCACCTGATCCATCATGACTCAAGGCGCATCAGCCGCCGGAAACGTTGCAGCTCTCCGAGATTTTCCGATGGCCGGCGGTGAGGGGCGGCGGCGCACAAGCGGTCTCCAATCATTGTGTTGACCGCGGAAGGCAACCGGGCCATCAAGGCCGCCGCCGATCGCGAGCAGCAATACATGATCACCCCGCCGGCCGGGTGACCAAGGTGTCCGGGGACTTCGGTGCGCAGCCGACGCCCGATCTCGATTCCAGGGACCCTGCTACCCTTGGCGTCGTCTGGAGGACCCAACTGTCATGGCTGACCTCGTACCGAACCACCACGCGCACTATCGACAGTTCGGCGGCCTCTTCGGGTACCTGGCCGGGTTGACGATGATCGTCGGCCGCGGCCGTGACGCCCGACTGGTGTCCGATCTGGCCGCAGTCGGTTCCGACGATGTCGTGCTCGACATCGGTTGCGGGCCTGGTACGGCGGCCCGGCAAGCCGCGGGTCGAGGTGCAGACGTGATCGGTCTCGATCCCTCGGCGCCCATGCTCCGCCTCGCCGGGCTGATCAGCCGTTTCCGGCCCATCTCCGGCGCCCTCGAATGGCGACAGGCCTCGGCCGAGACCATGGATCTTCCAGCCGACTCTGCGTCGGTGTGCTGGTCCATTGCCTCCGTGCACCACTGGCAGGATCTCGAAACCGGACTCGACCGCCTCGAGGACGTGCTGGCCCCGGGAGCCCGATTCCTCGCCGTGGAGAAGCGAACCGCGCCCGGCGCAACGGGTATTGCAAGCCACGGCTGGACGCCGGACCAGGCCGAGCTGTTCGCCTCGATGCTGACCGATCGAGGGTTCGCCGACGTCGGCGTGTCGAACCACAGCGTCGGAAGGCGAGACGTCGTGATCGTGTCCGGGACCTGGCCCGGTTCCGGAAACAATGGCTGAACCGCCGTCGGGCGCTTCGCCGCCGTTGCACTGGTTCGAGCCGGTGGCCGAACATCTCGGTCCGGCCTACCTCCGCTACTCCTTCACCATGGGCACGGTCCAGGAGATCGACGCGCTGACGAGGATGCTCGACCTCGCTCCCGGTTCGCGGGTACTCGACGTAGGCTGCGGTCCGGGCCGTCACAGCCTGGAACTCGCCCGGCGAGGTCACCGGGTGACCGGCGTCGACATCTCGACGGTGTTCGTCGATCTCGCCGAGGGCGCAGCAGCCGAAGAGGGACTCGACGACCGGACCCGGTTCGTCCGGGCCGACGCCGCCCGGCTCGGCGAACTCGGGCTCGGATCGTTCGATCTGATCATCTCGCTGTGTCAAGGGGCCTTCGGGCTGACCGGCGGACCGGCCACCGAGAGGTCGACGGCGAGCGCAACGGCACCCGCAATGGCGGCCGGCAATCCGATCGAGCTGGACGAGCCGCTCCTGGCCGCCATGGCCGACTCGCTCGCCGACCGGGGGCGTCTCGTGGTCTCGGCGTTTTCTGCCTACTTCCAGCTCCGTCACACCGATCCCGACCGATCGAACGGGTCACCGTCGGACGATCTTCCGGCCGAGTCCTTCGACGCCGACTCCGGCGTCAACCACGAATGGACCACGGTTCTCGATCCGAACGGGACACCTCGAACCACCGAGTTGTGGACGACCTGTTACACCCCGAGGGAGTTGCGGCTGCTGGCGCGGATCGTTGGGCTCCGAGTCGTCGGCGTCCACGGCGTCACGCCGGGCGACTACGGGGCACGTCCTCCCGACGTTGATCGACCGGAGTTGCTCCTGATCGCAGCCCGCAGCCGATCAACCCGTCGGGAGAACCGCCGGTAGCGGAGGATCGCATCGAGAAGCCGATAGCCTGAGAGACGGTCGGGAAAGTCCCGCCCTCGTTCGTGCGCCTGGGGTACCAGCACCGGCTGTCGCCCCGATGAGCGACCAGGCCTCTTCAAGGTCCGGTCGGTTTCGGCTGGTGACAGCTCGTGTTCCCGAGGCAACGGAACGATTATCGGAAAGTGTCCCCTAGTTACGTGTCGACCGCCGAAGTAAGTACAGAAACAACCATGTCCGAACCCACCGTGTCCGATTCAACCGGGGAAAGCACCGCAGAAAGCACTGTCAGCGCCCCCGAAACGATGAGCGAGGCCGTGGGCGAGGACACCTACGTCCCCCGCCAGATCGTGGCCAACGACCTCGACGGTTCGTTGGACGACGCCTACGCCGCGTCGATGGTGATGGTGGACGACGGCCAGATGGTCAACGGAATCGTGGTCCGGGTGGACCGCGACGAGGTCCTGGTCGACATCGGCTACAAGAGCGAGGGCGTCATCCCCGCCCGCGAACTCTCTATCCGCAATGATGTCGAGCCCGGCGAGCTGGTCTCGGTCGGCGACGACGTCGAGGCCCTCGTCCTCCAGAAAGAGGACAAGGAGGGCCGCCTGCTCCTGTCGAAGAAGCGGGCCCAGTACGAGCGGGCCTGGGGCACCATCGAGGCCATCAAAGAGCGAGACGGCATGGTCTCCGGCCCCGTCATCGAGGTCGTCAAAGGCGGCCTCATCCTCGATATCGGCCTCCGCGGCTTCCTCCCTGCCTCGCTGGTGGAGCTGCGTCGGGTCCGCGACCTGCAGCCCTACATCGGCCGCTCGCTCGAGGCCAAGATCATCGAACTCGACAAGAACCGCAACAACGTCGTGCTGTCCCGCCGTGCCTATCTGGAGGAAACCCAGAAGGAACAGCGCGAGGACTTCCTCACCAACCTCACCCCCGGCGAGGTCCGCTCCGGCGTGGTTTCCTCCGTCGTCAACTTCGGCGCCTTCGTCGATCTGGGCGGCATGGACGGCCTCATCCACGTCTCCGAGCTCTCCTGGAAGCACGTCGATCACCCCGGCTCGGTGGTGTCGGTCGGCGACGAGGTCACCGTCCAGGTGCTCGAGGTCGATCTCGACCGCGAGCGCATCAGCCTCTCGCTCAAGGCCACCCAGCAGGATCCGTGGCAGGAGTTCGCCTCCAGCCACCGGGTCGGCGAGCTGGTCTACGGTCGGGTCACCAAGCTCGTACCGTTCGGCGCCTTCGTCCAGGTGGGCGACGGTATCGAGGGTCTGGTCCACATCTCCGAGATGTCTGCCCACCACATCGATCTGCCCGAGCAGGTTGTCACCCCGGGTGAGGAGTTGTGGGTGAAGATCATCGACATCGACCTCCAGCGCCGTCGGATCAGCCTGTCGATCAAGCAGGCCGCGGAGGGTGGCGTTGTGGCGCAGGAATACCAGGAGCACTTCGGTGAGCACGCCTTCGACGACGAGGGCAACTACATCGGACCGAGCGAAGTCGACCCCGATGTCGAGGCCGCCTGGGCCGAGTACTACGCCGAACTCGACGGCGGCAACCCCGACGCGGAAGCACCGAGCGGGAGCGAGCCGCCGGCCGCCCCGGCCGTGCAGACGCCGGAGACCGAAGCGGCGCCCGTAGAGGACGCCTGACACCTGGGCGGCTGAAACACGCGCCGGCTGGGACCGGCCAACTGAACGAGGAACGTGGGTCGTCACCAAGGCGGCCCACGTTCGCGTTTTCCCAGGGCCGAGGCGACCGTCGCCGAGGGCCGAAACCACCGCGGAGGTCCCTCCGCCGACCATCACGGCGATGATTTCCCGCAATTGCTAAGCAAGCAGCCGGATTGCGCCGACAAGAACCTCAAGTAAGCGCGGCAAGTCATGTACCTGCCATTGACCGAGGAGATTGTCGTGAGCGCACGACGGACGGTGATTCTGATAGTTGCGGTAGCCCTTGGTGCCCTGGCAGCCGTTGGCCTGCTGAGCTACGTTCGCAGCGCCGAGTCCGGCGCAGGCGAGGCGGGAGCGCCCGTCGAGGTCTGGGTGGCCACGGCCCTTGTGCCGAAGGGCACGCCGGTCGAGGTGGCTCTCGAACAGGGACTCATCGGTACCGAGCTGGTGGCCCAGCGGCTCCGGCCGGCGACGGCGGTTGTCGATCCGAGAACGGAGCTGGCCGGTCTGGTGGCCGTGCACGACCTCCAGCCGAACATGGCGATCGTGACCGGTACATTCGTGTCGTCGACGATCGTGAACACAGGCATAACCGACCGGTTGGAGGAGACCGGCAAGGTCACCGTCACCGTCAGCGTCGACCAGACGAGGGGGGCCGCGTATCTGATCGAACCCGGCGACTTCGTCAATGTGATGGTCGAACGCAACTGGGACACGCCGTTCTTCGAGAACGACCCGCCGATCGAGATGACCGACCGGGCCACCGCCGAGCTGGCGGCCAACCTCACCGAGAACGACTCCGTTCGTCCGATCATCACCGACCTGTATCCGGTCGACGCCCGCATGGTCTACCAGAAGGCCGAGGTCCTTGCAGTGGGCCAGGCGCTGATCCCCGACATCGGTGAATCGGCTGAAGGCGACGGCGAGGAACAGGCGGTCCAGATCCGAGGCCTCATCACGCTGGCCGTGCCGCCGGAAGCGGCCCAGATCATTCTCAACGTCGGCCGTGACGACCTCTACCTGTCGCTGGTGCCCGATGACTACGAACCCCGACCGATTCTGCCCATCGATCCGACCGGACAGGTTCTGCCGGGTGAGGACGGTGCCCGTCTGACGCCCTATGTCGGCTTCGACGACGTGGTCGACCCGACCCAGCTGGCGGCCGTCGACGCTGACGGCGAGAGCCGCATCGGCACCGCCCCCCGCTCTGGTAGCTCCGACGGCAGCGGGTCCACCAGCGACGACACCGGAACAACGGACGACGGCTTCGACCCCGATTCGAACCCGCCGGTTCCGACGACGGTTCCCGAGGGCACCGAAGGTACTGACAGCTCGATCGACGGCGGAGAGGGTGAGGGTAACTAATGACCCAGTATGACTTCTCGAGTTTCGACGGTTTGGACACCGTCGACAGCTTCGAGGAGAACACCTTCGAGAGCGAACACCGGCTGATGGCCGGTGCGGGGGTGGCCGTCATCGACTCCGATCAGGCCGTCCGGGACTACCTGGTCGGGCTGTTCGAGGGCTCGGTCGACACCGCCGAGTCGTTGGAGGATTTCGAAACTCAGCGTCACGGCGGATCATGCGTGGTGGTCCTCGGACCGTCATGTGCCCGCCAGGAGGACTTCGACACCGTCGCCCTGTGGGGCAAGCGGTATCCGAACATCGCCACGGTGCTTGTCACATCCGAGCTGACAACCCAGCTGCTCCATCGTGCCCTCCGGGTCGGGATCAAGGACGTCATTTCGGCACCGATCGACCAGCAGCAGTTGATCGACACGGTCGACCGCATCGCCGAGGACCTGCCCAGCGGAGATTCGCTGACCAGCTACAGCTCCGGTATCGACCCCGTCGATCCCGACGGCGGCGAGCTGGGCCGGGTCATCTCCGTCTTCTCCACCAAGGGCGGTTCGGGTAAGTCGGTCACCGCCAGCAACATCGCCGTCGCGTTGGCCCGTCGATCGAAGAAGCCGGTGGTGCTGATCGACGGACACCTGCAGTTCGGAGACATCGCCGTGATGCTCAAGCTGCATCCGGAGTCGACCGTGGCCGATGCCATCGCCCAGATCGACGCACTCGACGCCGACATGTTGAACAACATGATGGCGGTGCACGAGCAGACCGGGTTGCGTGTCCTGGCCGCCCCCGTCGAACCGACGTTCGCCGACAAGATCAGCGGCCAGCAGATGGCTCGCCTCATCGAGATCGTTCGGACCTTCGCCGGTCACGTGATCGTCGATCTGCCGGCCATCTTCAACGATGTGGTGCTGAACGTGCTCGAGGCCAGCGATCAGATGCTGCTGGTCGCCGGTCTCGACATCCCCAACATCAAGAACGTCAAGATCGGCCTCGCCACTCTGGCCCTGCTGAACATCCCGAACGAGAACATCCACCTGGTGCTCAACCGTTCCGACTCGAAGGTCAAGCTCGACCTGGCCGAGGTCGAGCGGACCCTCGGCGTGGTGGCAGCCGCCCATGTGCCATCCGACATCGTGGTTCCGATCTCGGTCAACAAGGGCTCGCCGGTTGTCCTGTCCGCTCCCAAGTCAGGCGTGGCCAGGGCCTTCGAACAACTGGCCTCGTCCTTCATCGACGGCGACGCCGCAGCCGAACCGTCGTCCAACGGGGGCTTCCGGAAGTTCTTCGGCTGAACCAAGATTCGAATCCCTCCAACCACAACCCACCTTTCGTTGATCTTCAGAGGAGTACCAGATGTCGCTGTATGAACGGTTGAACGAGGGCGCCGTCCCCGCCACAACCGAGGCGGGCGGTCGAAATCGCGGCCTCGACGAACTCCGGCACCGAATCCACGGGTCACTCATCGAGGAGCTGGGCCCGATCCTCTACGACAAGCGGCTGTCGGAGGAGGAGCTGCGCAAGAAGGTGCGCGACGCTCTGCAGACGGCGCTGGCTCAGGAGCGGACACCGATCTCGGCCGCCGACAAGGCCCAGATCATACAGGACGTCTCCGACGACATTCTGGGCTATGGCCCGATCGACAAGCTCCTGCGCGACGAGGACGTTTCCGAGGTCATGTGCAACGGCCCGGACCAGATCTTCGTGGAACGGGCCGGGAAGCTCTCGGTCGAGAACGTCACCTTCGTCGACGAACTCCACCTCCGCCGAATCATCGACAAGATCGTGGCCCAGGTCGGACGTCGCATCGACGAGTCGTCGCCGCTGTGCGACGCCCGCCTTCCTGACGGTTCCCGTGTCAATGCGGTGATCTCTCCGCTGGCCATCGGTGGGCCGTTTCTCACCATCCGGAAGTTCGCCGCTGACCCCCTCCAGATCGACGACCTGATCCGCTTCGGCACGCTCAGCGTGCATGCGGCGAGGTTCCTTCAGGCCTGCATCGTCGGCAAACTCAACGTGATCGTGTCGGGCGGTACCGGCACCGGTAAGACGACGACGCTGAACGTGTTGTCGTCGTTCATCCCGGACGGCGAGCGCAT
>Ga0224512_10002911_pt1 | contig 15325 bp, 12 predicted proteins | sample SF_May12_sed_USG_4_FD_169103 | JGI IMG/M metagenome (GOLD analysis project Ga0224512, IMG submission 169103) | Sediment microbial communities from San Francisco Bay, California, United States - SF_May12_sed_USGS_13 | ecosystem: Environmental > Aquatic > Marine > Sediment | place: USA...
GCCGACGCCTTCGCGGTACTGCCTGGTGGGCTTGGAACACTCGACGAAACGTTTGAGATCGTGACATGGCGGCAGCTTCGACTGCACGACAAGCCGGTCGTGATTATCGACGTGGACGGCTACTGGGGCCCGCTTCAGCGCATGATCGCTTCGATGGTGGACGGCGGATTCGTGCGAAAGGAGCACGCAGAGTTATTCACCGTGGTGTCGGACGTCGACGCGGCGTTCGACGCCTTGCAGGCCATGCCGCCACCACGCTTCGGGGTTGACCGCGAGCACATCTAGGTCTGCCATCATAGCCGCGACATTCGGCCGCCAAGCGGTTCCTTGCGATTCAGAGGCGCAATGATATGGTCCGGCCGGTCCGCCGCGCTCCAACGGCGGAAATCCACCTGCGAACACAAGGGAATGCCCAGAACTCATGGCAAAGATTAAGGTCAAGAATCCGATCGTCGAGATCGATGGCGACGAGATGACGCGCATCATCTGGGCATTCATCAAGGACAAGCTGATCCTGCCCTATCTTGATGTCGACTTGAAATACTACGATCTCGGGATCGAAAAGCGTGACGAAACCGATGATCAAATAACGATCGATTCGGCCGAAGCGATCAAAGAGCACGGGGTCGGCGTCAAATGCGCCACCATCACCCCCGATGAAGCCCGCGTCGAAGAGTTCGGCCTCAAAGAGATGTGGCGCTCACCCAACGGCACGATCCGCAATATCCTCGGCGGGACCGTGTTTCGCGAACCGATCATTTGCGAGAACGTGCCGCGGCTTGTGCCGGGCTGGACCAAACCGATCATCATCGGACGCCACGCGTTCGGCGATCAGTATCGCGCGACCGATTTTGTGGTTCCGGGCGCGGGAAAGCTGACGATCAAATGGGAAGGCAAGGACGGCCAGGCTATCGAGCGCGAGGTCTTCGACTTCCCTGACGGCGGCATCGCGATGGCGATGTACAACCTTGACGAATCAATTCGCGGTTTCGCGCGCGCCTGCCTCAACTATGGTCTGTTGCGGGACCAAGATGTCTACCTGTCGACCAAAAACACGATTCTCAAAGCCTATGACGGCCGCTTCAAGGATCTGTTCCAGGAAATCTACAACGCCGAATTCAAGGATCAGTACGAAGCCAAGAAGCTCACCTATGAGCACCGGTTGATCGACGATATGGTCGCTGCCGCGCTCAAATGGTCTGGCGGCTTCGTCTGGGCTTGCAAGAATTATGACGGTGATGTGCAGTCGGATACGGTCGCCCAAGGTTTCGGCTCGCTCGGGTTGATGACGTCGGTGCTGATGACGCCCGACGGTAAGACCGTCGAGGCCGAGGCCGCACACGGCACGGTGACCCGGCACTACCGTGAGCACCAGAAGGGACGCGAGACGTCGACCAATCCGATCGCATCGATCTTCGCCTGGACACGTGGGCTCAAGTACCGCGGCCAGTTTGATGACACACCCGATGTCGTCGCTTTCGCCGATACGCTCGAGCAGGTCTGTGTCTCAACAGTAGAGGCCGGTTTCATGACCAAGGATCTGGCGCTGCTGATCGGTCCTGATCAGAAATGGCTTACGACGAACCAGTTTCTCGACAAGCTCAACGAGAATCTCGCCGCCGCCATGGAACGGGCTGCCTGACCGACGCGCGTCATCGGATGGTCAAACGAAAACCGGGCCCCAGATGGGGCCCGGCTCATTTCTAGACTAGTGCCGAGAAGCAGTCGGCGTCAGGCGCTCTTGATTGCGATCTTCTTCACGGTCTCCTTGGCGCCTTCGGCCTTGGGGACCGTCACCGTGAGCACACCGTTGGCGAAGCCGGCATCGATCTTCTCGGCGTCGACCTCGGCCGGTAGCGTGAGCCGCCGCTCGAATGAACCATAGCTGCGCTCGACCCGGTGATAGTTCTTGTCCTTCTCTTCGCTCTCGGAGCGTTTCTCGCCCTTGATGACGAGCACGCCGTCGGAAACCGTGACGTCGAGATCCTTCTCCTCGACGCCGGGCAACTCGACCGCGATCTCGTACGCCTTGTCGCTCTCGGCGACATCAAGGCTGGGTGAAATCACTGGCGCGGCCGCCTCGCCGCGGGTCGCCGGGACACCTTCGTCGCCGAAGAAGTCTTCGAACAAACGATCGAACTGCGAGCGGAACTGCCGGAACGGATCGTATCCGCCGGTCGTGAGCGCGCGCTTGGAAATGCGGGGGGAAAGGTATTGCAGTCGCATGGCTACATATCCTCCTCAGGAAGCAACATGTAGAGGTTGACGGTCCACCAGCATGGTCGGACCACTGTCGTTATCGGCCCCGAATGGGCTCCGATACTGTGTTAGATATTCAGCGCCAAACGGAATTCAAGACCGAACATAGGGCCCAAAAAGTCCATATTTCTGGCCATTATCGCCCGCCGGGAGTCCGCCCGGAAATCACGCAAGGCCGGCCCTGTTCCGATCGATCACCGCGTCGAGGTCCAAGCCGGTCGGAAGTGTGCCGTAGCTTTGATGCCAATCACCGCCCAGACGCGAGCCGCAGAATGCGTCGGCAACCGCAGGCGGCGCATGACGAACCAATAACGCGCCTTCCAGCGCCAGCGCCATTGCTTCCGTGATCCGCCGCGCCCTCAATTCAGCCTCGTCTCGATCGGCCAGCAACGCCTTCAAGCGGTCGATGGCGAGGTCAAGACGGCGATCGCCACCGCGCGATGCCTCAAGCTCCCCGATGAAGACCGCCACACTGTTCGGCTCTTTCTGCATGGCCCGCAGGACATCTAGGCAGATGACATTGCCCGAGCCCTCCCAGATGCCATTGAGCGGCGCCTCGCGATAGAGGCGCGGCATCGTGCTTTCCTCGACATAGCCAGCCCCGCCGAGGCACTCCATCGCTTCGTTGACCAGACCAGATATCCGTTTGTTGAGCCAGTATTTGGCAACGGCCACCGCAAGCCGCGCGAATAGGCGCTCGGAGTTGTCGTGTGCGCTATTGTCATAGGCTCGCGCAATACGCATCACCATTGTTGTGCCGGCTTCGCACTCAACCGCCATATCTGCCAGCACGTTCCGCATCAACGGCTGTTGCAAAAGGACCCGTTGAAACGCCGTCCGATGCGCGGTGTGGTGAAGCGCGCGGACCACCGCCTGGCGCATCATACCGGCGGGCGCCAGCGTCGTATCCAAGCGCGTGTGCTGGACCATCTCCATGATGGTGCGAACACCAGCTCCCTCCTCGCCCACCATGCGGGCCCACGTGGCGTCGTATTCGATCTCAGAGGAAGCGTTCGATTTGTTGCCCAGCTTGTCTTTCAGACGCTGGATAAAGAACGGATTGCGCGTACCATCAGGCTTCCAACGCGGCACAAAGAAGCAGGACAAACCCTCTTTTGTATACGCGAGCGTCAGAAACGCATCGGACATCGGCGCGGAACAAAACCATTTATGGCCGACAAGCTCATATTCGCCGCCGGGCCCGCCACCATTGATCGGCTGTGCGCGGGTTGAATTCGCACGGACATCCGAGCCGCCCTGCTTTTCCGTCATCGCCATCCCGATCGTGATCCCGGCCTTCTCCGTCGCCGGCACGAAACGTTTGTCGTAGCTTGTTGACAGAATCTTCGGCTCCCATTCGGCGGCCAATTCCGGCTGGTTGCGCAAGGCAGGCACCCCGGCATAGGTCATCGCCATGGGGCAACAGACACCGGCCTCGACCTGGATCAGCATGTATTCCAGCGCCGTGTGAACGACATGGCCGCCTGACTTGGCTGTCCAAGCCACCGATGGCACTTCATTTTCGATCGCGAGCGCCATCAAGTGATGGTAGGCGGGATGGAACTCGACCTCATCGATGCGATGCCCGTATCGGTCGAACAGTTTGAGTTCGGGTGGATATTCATTGGCAAGGCGCCCAAGTTCGAACGTATCCTCAGCGCCGAGACGCTCGCCAAAGGCGCGAACCTTGGTTTCAGCCCATTTTCCACCTTCGCGTTTCAACGCTTCTTTCAGCGCTGGATCGCTTTCGTAAAGGTTGTATGGCTCAAGCGGCGGCGGCTGGTTTGTCACCTCATGGGTGGCAAGCGCGCTAACAGGATTGCGGGCGGCCATGACAATGCACCCCTCTCATCATCGCTGGGTCGAACGTCCAATTATTGCAGCTTGAGGCGCAAATTCAGTTAGAATTTGCAGTCTGGCTGCACGGCAAGCGTGTCCAATTTGTCGCAGCCCGTGGAGGAATTGCGCCCGCACCCACGTATAGCAAGCATCGGACCGATTTAGCCTGTGTATGGCCCATGTGGGCTTGGCCTGGTGCGCGGCCCTGCAGTACCATGACGGGCGCTGAATGGCTCGATGATGATCACGAATGGACCCAGTCCAATGAGAGCGTACAAGCGTTTCCTTCTCGCAAGCGCCGCTATCATCACTCTTGGCGGCCAGCAAGCCGGCGCCGCCGACCGCATTGGAACTGCGGCTGCAGTCACAAACCAGGCAACCGGCACCCTTGGGTCCGAAACGCGCACGCTCAAATCCGGGCTCGGCGTCTTCAAGAATGAGCGCGTCGATACGGCACGCAACGCCAGCGCACAGCTGATTTTCAGCGACGAGACAGCGCTTACCGTCGGGCCCAACTCGAGTGTCACGCTGGATCAGTTTGTCTACGATCCGCGCCGGAATGCGGGCAAGGCCGTCATCAGCGCGACCAAAGGCGCTTTTCGTTTTATCTCAGGTTCCGTCGATCCGCGTTCCTATCAGATAAAGACACCGGTCGGCACGATGGGCGTGCGCGGGACCATCGTTGATTTCTTTTTCCTGCCCAATGGCGGCCTCGTCCTGATTCTCGTCGAGGGTGCGCTTGCCTTCACGATACCGGGCGTGCCTCCGCGCACTGTTCGGCTTACCAAAGCGGGTCAATCGCTGATCATCTATCCGGGCGGAAACACGGTCGGGCCCAGGCCATGGGATGGCACGATCAATGGCGTGCTCGCCCGGTCGGGCATCCCGCCCCTGGGGTCGCCCTTTGTAACGACCGCAACCGGCCCTTGGGACACACCCTATGGGAGCCGTGACATCAATACGGCAATAAAGGGCGATACACAGGTGCCTCCGGCCTACGTGCCATCAGGATATGTGTGTTGGGTCGCGCGCGCGGTTTATGGAGCCGACGATCCAAATTGGTTGTTGTTTCGAGGCTGGTTGCTGGTGGACGCGCCGGCCTGGTTCCGCAAGCTTTACATCCGTCACGGTGAGCGGCTGGCCCGCTGGCTCGAAGCCCACAAACGCCTGAAAGCGCCAATCCGGCGCTGGATGGACGCACGGATAGCCGGTCACGTCGCTCGGACGCGCATCACGTCTTAAGCCGCGTGTGAATGTCGCGCGGCGGCGTCACGCCAACAGCGCCTCGCATGCCTGGACAACGGTCTCCAAAGCGTTTGTGGGCGTGCGCCCCATGATACTTTGCGCGCAGACGGCGGCATTGTTTGCGGCGCGATCGTCTGAGAGCAGCGCCTCTACCGCTCCAGCCACTGCCGACGCCGTGAGCCCAGCTTCAAGGGTGTGGGAAACGCCGAGGCGATCAAGGGCCGCGGCAGTGCTGTCTTTCTCCAGGTCATATGGTAGCGCCAATTGTGGACGCCCAGCCGCCAGGCCGGCATGAGATAGACCCGACGAGGCGTATCCGACGACCGCATCGCATGCTGGCAGTACTTCCGTAAGATCGGCAGGGTCCGCGAGTATCGTCACGCCGCTCTTTTCGAGCGACGCCCCTATTGCACCTTGGTCTCCCCGCACGTGGCAGATTACCCTCGCTTCTGCCGCGCCCAGCCCTGCGGCAATGTCCCGGGTATTTGGATGCTCGTCGCCAATATAGGCAAATACCGAACGAGAATTCGGACTTGGCATGTAAGCAGGTAATGGCTCCATCGGCCCAATGACCGGTTCGTCGCGCAGGCCGGCATATGGGTCGAGCTCCGGCAATACTCGCAAGCCGCGAAACTCCGCCGCAAACAAGGCCGGCAATGAAGGTGGCTCGGCCCGACCGCGGTGCTTCTGAACCTCGGAAACCACCTCTTGGAGCTTTGCTTGCGGTGCCAGCGGTTCCTTATCGTCGCGCAATATCGGAAACTCAGGCAAATGGGCGGGCGGCAACTCAAACCCGGTCCCGATAAGGACCGTTGGGTATGTTTTGTAGGCCGTCAGCACGGCAGTGGGACTATGGTCGGCGATGATCAAGTCCGGCATTACTAGATCGAAGAGATCCTGCCAGGCGCCGGTCATCAGCATCAATGCCGGCACGCTCTCAAATCCAAGCAGCACCAGCAAATCGCTGTACCCCGCCCCCTTTTCCGATCGCACACCCGGCCAGCGCGGCGCTTGCAGGACCGGAAATCCTGCCCGCCGCAGTAGAAGTCCCGGACGGACCACGTCCGCTACTGCGCATACGACCCGATACCCACGCACGCCGAGCGCCGAGCCGACACGCAACAAAGGATCGACGTGGCCGTAGCCCGCACCCAACTCGTTGATCAGAAGAACAGTTTTCGCGCCGGGAGCCACCGCACGCCGCGCCACTTTGCTAGCGGCTCAGCTCGCGCATGGCCCGGTCGAGGCCATCGAGGGTCAGCGGGAACATCCGCCCCTCCATGAGCTGCGAAAGCATGTCGATCGACGGAGTGTACTTCCAGTACTTCTCCGGCACCGGGTTGAGCCAAACAGCCCGAGGATAAACCTGGGTCAGGCGGCGCATCCACATTTCTCCCGGCTCGGGATTGAAATGTTCAACGCTGCCGCCGGGATAGACGATCTCGTAAGGGCTCATCGATGCATCGCCAACGAAGACGACCTTGTAATCGGCCGGATAGGTGTGCAGCACCTGATACGTATCGATGCGCTCGGCATGACGCCGCCTGTTGTCGCGCCACACCGCCTCGTAAACACAGTTATGAAAGTAGTAATACTCCAGATGCTTGAACTCCGAGCGGGCCGCAGAGAACAGCTCCTGGCAAACCCGCACGTGAGGATCCATAGACCCTCCCGCATCGAGGAACAGCAGCACTTTGACCGCATTGTGACGCTCGGGAACCATGCGGATGTCGAGCCAACCTTGTTTAGCGGTCGAACGGATGGTGTCGGGCAAATCGAGCTCGGTCGGCGCGCCTTCCCGCGCAAAGCGGCGCAAACGCCTCAGCGCCACCTTGATGTTGCGCGTGCCGATTTCGACCGAGTCGTCGAGGTTCTTGAATTCCCGTTTGTCCCAGACTTTGACGGCCCGGCCTTCCCGGCCCTCTTCCTGGCCGATACGCACCCCTTCGGGGTTGTAGCTATAGGCGCCGAACGGCGACGTTCCCGCCGTGCCTATCCATTTGTTGCCGCCCTCGTGGCGGCCCTGCTGCTCTTCAAGACGCTTCTTCAGCGTCTCCATCAATTTCTCCCAGCCACCGAGTGCTTCGATCTCCGCTTTTTCCTCCTCGGTTAGCATTTTTTCCGCGAGAGCCTTCAGCCATTCCTCGGGAACATCCTCCACCCCGAATATGTCGGATAGGTAATCCAACCCTTTGAAAACATGACCGAATACCTGATCGAACTTGTCGATATTACGCTCATCCTTCACCAATGACGCACGCGATAGATAGTAGAACTCGTCGATCGAGTAGCTCGCAATGCCGAGTTTCACCGCCTCCAAAAGCGTGAGGTACTCGCGCAGAGAGACCGGCACTCGCGCCTTGCGCAGCTCAAGAAAGAGATCGACGAACATCGTCCGGTGTCACCGCTCAGTTCTGGCTGCGTTTGGCCATGAAAACGAGCCGCTCGAACGTATGCACATCCTGTTCGTTCTTGAGCAATGCGCCATAAAGCGGCGGTATGATGGTCTTCATGTCGCTCGACTTGAGCGCCTCGGGCGGGATGTCCTCGACGACCAGCAGCTTGATCCAGTCGATTAGTTCTGACGTCGACGGCTTCTTCTTCAGTCCTGGCACCTCGCGGATGTTGAAGAAACAATTGAGTGCCTCGCGCAGCAGCGATTTCTTCAGTCCGGGGTGGTGCACATCGACGATTGCTTCCATCGTTTCGCGCTCAGGGAAGCTTATATAGTGGAAGAAGCATCGACGCAGAAATGCGTCCGGCAACTCCTTCTCATTGTTGGAGGTAATGATGACGATCGGCCGATGCTCGGCCTTGATGGTCTCCTGCGACTCGTAAACGTAGAACTCCATCCGGTCGAGCTCGAGCAACAGGTCGTTCGGGAACTCGATGTCCGCCTTATCGATCTCGTCGATCAGGAGCACCGGTTGCTCTTCGGCCGTGAAGGATTCCCAGAGCTTGCCCTTGACGATGTAGTTCCTGATGTCGTGGACGCGCTCGTCGCCGAGCTGAGAATCGCGCAAACGCTTTACGGCATCGTATTCATAGAGACCGTGTTGGGCCTTGGTGGTCGACTTGACGTGCCATTCGATCAAGTTCTTGCCGAGTGACTTGGCGATCTCATGGGCCAGGATCGTCTTGCCCGTCCCTGGCTCACCCTTGATAAGTAGCGGACGCTCAAGAGCGATCGCCGCGTTCACCGCAACCATCAGGTCTTCGGTCGCGATATAGGTGTCGGTTCCTTCAAACTTCATGATGCTTGTCCGGCCTCGAGTATGGCTTTGTGGGAATGGGACTATCGGCTGGCAGAAACGCGAGGGACTTTAGAGCAATGGCCGCTTTGAGCAAACCCGAACCCCTCCGCCTCATTCCTCGCCCTCCGACGGCAACCCATAACCGGCCTGTACTGCGCGCACCACGGCTGCCATATGGAAGGCGCCAGCATCGTTCGGATAGGCGAAGTCCCTGCCGACGGGACAGGCGCGGCGCGCAAGACACCCCCGATCGCGACAATTGCCGCCTGCATCGCTCGTGACGTGGGCGACACAGGCCTTTGCGTTGAACCGGCTAGGTTCGAAGGCATCGGCCGGACAAACTCTGAGGCAAGGCCGGCCCGCGCAACTATCACACGGATTTGCGCCCTCGGCACGAGGCGGCAGGTCCAACCGCTCCGCGAACAAAAGCGCGGCCCGGTAGACATGCCAAAGGCCGAAATCGGGATGGATCATGATACCGATTGGCGAGCGGAAAACGGGCTCGGCGCGCCTCGCCCAGTCCTGGATGGGCGGAAAGTTTGGTCCCCGGTTCGGCGATACGAGTGTGGCGCCGACCTGCCCTGCCAGGTGTTCGAGGATCGGATTGAGCCAGCGATCGAGCGGATTGCGTTTTGAGCGATCCGGATCGGCTTCGTTGAAGGCACGCCACATCGTCCCACCCGCATTTCCGATCAGGACGACAGTTCCGGCCTCGCGGCCGTCGGCGAGCCGCGGAACTGCGTCCTCTAGATGTGGGTGGAAGCCGCCTCTGTAGAATAGTCCGGTGCCGTTCAACGCCGCGGCGATCGCTTCGAGAATCGGCGTCGTTGCGCTGTCGGACCGAACCACCAGCACTCGCCACTCAAGCGTCAGTGCTCAAGGCGGTCTCAATGGCGGCAAGCGCGGCATCGGTTTTGGCCCCATCCGGCCCGCCGGCTTGCGCCATCTCGGGTCGGCCGCCGCCTCCCTTGCCGCCCAGTGCTTCGGCGCCAATACGTACCAGATCGACCGCGTTCAGCCGGTCGCTAAGGTCCTCGGTTACACCGACCACTAACGATGCTTTGCCCTCTACCGCCGTCGCCAGGGCAACAACGCCGGAGCCGAGCTTTCGCTTTAGATCGTCCGCAAGGGATTTCAGTTCCTTGGCGGGCACGTCCTGAAGACTCCGCGCGGCGAAGTTCACGCCGTTCAATTCTTTGACTGCCGGGCCCGCGTCACCGCCTCCGCCGCCGGTTGCGAGCGCGCGCTTGGCGTCGGACAGTTCACGTTCAAGTCGGCGGCGATCCTCAATCAGCCCGACCAACCGCTCGGGCAGATCCGCGCGCCCGACCTTGAGCGCCGCCGCGGCGGCCACCAGGGCCGCATCTGCCTCGCGCAGATAGTCCTCCGCTGCCGCGCCTGTCACTACCTCGATGCGGCGCACGCCCGCCGCCACAGAGCTTTCCGCGACGATCTTAAAGAGCCCAATATCGCCGGTGCGGCGAACGTGGGTGCCGCCGCAAAGTTCCGTCGAATAAAAGTCGCGCTCCTCGTCATCACCCATCGACAGGACCCGGACTTCTTCGCCGTACTTCTCGCCAAACAACGCCAGCGCCCCGGCTTCGATGGCAGCATCGGGTTCCATGAGCCGTGTCAGCACTTCGGTGTTACGGCGGATACGATCGTTGACCTCGCGTTCAACATCTGTGATTTCCGCATCACTCAGCGGCTTGGGATGGCTGAAGTCAAAACGCATGCGTTCGGGCCCCACGAGCGAGCCTTTTTGGGTCACGTGGTCGCCAAGCCGCCGGCGCAAGGCCTCGTGGGCCAGATGCGTCACGGAGTGATTTGCTCTGATTTTCGACCGCCGGACACCGTCGACGCGCAACTCCACCGCATTTCCCACCATGAGCGTACCCTTGGCGATCTTTGCCTTGTGAACATGGAGCGTCTCGGCACGCTTTTGGACGTCTTTTACGGCCGCCTCGGCACCGTCGCCTGTAAACATCACCCCGGTGTCGCCGATCTGGCCGCCGGACTCGGCATAGAATGGCGTTTGATTGACGACCACATCGACTTCGGCGCCCGCATCAGCCGACTTCACCGACACGCCGTCCACAACCAGTGCCACGATCTGGCCCTCAGCGATCTCGGTGTCATAGCCGAGGAACTCGGTGCCACCGGTCTCCTCTCGTATCTCGAACCAGACGGTGTCGTCGGCGGTCGCACCAGAGCCCCGCCAGGCGCCTCGCGCTGCCTCGCGTTGCGCTTCCATTGATTTGTCGAAACCGGCCGTGTCAACTGAACGCCCCTGGCCCCGCAATATGTCTTGGGTCAGATCGAGGGGAAATCCGTAGGTATCGTAGAGCTTAAACGCGACTTCGCCGTCCAACGCTCCCCCATCACCGAGGCGGTCGGTTTCGTCTTCCAGAAGCTTCAAACCGCGTTCGAGTGTGGCCCTGAAACGCGTTTCCTCCAACCGCAGCGTCTCGGCGATCAGCGCTTCAGCGCGCACAAGTTCTTGGAAATGCTGTCCCATGGAACGAACCAGCACGGGTACCAATTGGTGCATGAGCGGCTCTTTGGCCCGCAGCATATGGGCGTGACGCATTCCGCGGCGCATGATCCTGCGGAGCACGTAGCCACGCCCTTCATTGGACGGCAGGACACCGTCGGCGATCAGGAAACAGCAGGCACGCATGTGGTCGGCGATGACCCGGTGCGAGACCGCACGCTCACCGTCCGGCGGGGTAGCGGTGGCTTCCGCCGAGGCCTCGATCAGGCCGCGCAAGAGATCGATCTCGTAATTGTCGTGCGTGCCCTGCAGCACTGCAGTCATGCGTTCCAGGCCCATGCCTGTGTCAATCGACGGTCGCGGCAAGGCAACCCGCTCATCCGGCGTCACTTGCTCAAACTGCATGAAAACAAGATTCCAGATCTCGATGAAGCGGTCGCCGTCTTCATCCGCGCTTCCAGGCGGCCCACCCGGGATCTTGTCGCCATGATCGAAGAAAATCTCCGAACACGGACCGCATGGCCCGGTATCGCCCATCGCCCAGAAATTATCACTGGTGGCGATGCGGATGATCTTCCCGTCGGGAAGGCCGGCGATCTTCTTCCAAAGATCGAAGGCCTCATCGTCCTCCGCAAAGACGGTGGCGATCAGCCGGTCGGCCGGAAGGCCGAACTCTTTGGTTACCAGGTTCCACGCGAGTTCAATCGCGACGTCCTTGAAATAGTCGCCAAATGAAAAATTACCGAGCATCTCGAAAAAGGTGTGATGCCGGGCGGTATAGCCCACATTCTCCAGATCATTGTGCTTGCCGCCGGCGCGCACGCATTTCTGCGAGGTGACTGCCCGGACGTAATCCCGCTTCTCCGCTCCGACAAAAACATTCTTGAATTGCACCATGCCGGCATTGGTGAAGAGCAAGGTTGGGTCATTGCGCGGCACCAGCGGTGACGAAGAGACGACTTCATGGCCATGCTGCCCGAAGTAGTCGAGGAACGCTGCGCGAATCTCGTTGGCGGTGGTCATGTCAGATTACTTAGGAGCCCTGCGGGTCGGTCGAAAGCCCGAGCCGCAAAGAGCCATCAAACGGCCTTAGGCACGGGAGATCTTTGTTTATCCCCTGCCCGGCCCGCTGTCCACCAATGCACCCCACGCCGGACAGCCGGGTGTCCCAGCAAAGGAAAAGGCGCGCAACATAAGCCACGCGCCCTTCCATCACTTCGACCGGCAATTCAACCGGGCTCAACTCGCCGTCAGCCTAATCCAGATCGTCGGCAGCCTCAGATTCCGGCTTCGCGGCAGCTGCCGGTTCGGCCTCGTCATCATTCTTCGGGCCGACCAGCATAGCGTCCGCGACAAGGCCAGCATTCTCACGGACCGACGCCTCGATCGCGACCGCAATATCCGGATTATCACTCAGAAACGTCTTTGCGTTCTCGCGGCCCTGTCCGATCCGCTGGTCGTTATACGAGAACCAGGCGCCAGATTTCTCGACGATCCCGGCTTGCACGCCCAGGTCGAGCAACTCGCCCGTTTTGGAGATGCCACGTCCATACATGATGTCGAACTCGACCATCTTGAACGGCGGCGCCATCTTGTTCTTGACCACCTTAACGCGGGTCTGGTTGCCGACAACCTCGTCACGGTCTTTGATCGCACCGATACGCCGGATATCGAGCCGAACGGAGGAATAAAATTTGAGCGCATTACCGCCCGTGGTCGTCTCCGGGCTGCCGAACATCACCCCGATCTTCATGCGGATCTGATTGATGAAGATAACCAGCGTGCGCGACCGCGCAATCGAGCTGGTGAGCTTACGCAGCGCCTGGCTCATCAACCGCGCCTGAAGTCCAACGTGGGTGTCGCCCATTTCGCCTTCGAGCTCGGCTCGCGGCACCAACGCCGCAACCGAATCAACCACCAAAACGTCGATCGCGCCGGAACGCACCAGCGTATCTGCGATCTCCAGGGCTTGCTCGCCTGCATCGGGCTGCGAAATCAGCAGCTCCTCGATATCGACACCCAGCCTACGCGCATAGGCGGGGTCAAGTGCATGCTCGGCATCGACGAAAGCGCAGGTACCGCCCTTCTTCTGCGCCTCCGCAATCGCATGCAGCGCCAAGGTCGTCTTACCCGAGCTTTCTGGTCCATAGATTTCCACGACCCGGCCGCGTGGCAAACCGCCAATCCCGAGCGCAATGTCGAGCCCAAGCGATCCTGTCGAGACGACCTCGACATCAGCCGGCTGCTCGTTCTGGCCAAGCTTCATGATCGAGCCCTTACCAAAGGCCCGCTCGATTTGGCTAAGCGCGGAGTCCAATGCTTTTTCGCGGTCCATCGTGTCCTGCTCGACCAGCCGAAGCGCAGATTGTGCCATGGAGTATCCCTCTTATTTCACAGGGGCTGCGGCGATGCAACGCGGCCCTCAACAGCGTCCGAATGCGTTCTTGTGTACTGCATATGTTCTCGTTCTACAAGTGTTCTTTTTCAATTTTCGAGTGATTTCGTTCCTCCTCTTGCGGTCAGGCCCGGCGCCTCTCCATAATGGGCCCAAGGCAACGCTGCCTGGGACGCCCCGCCGTGAACGGACAGCAATCAGTACGCCCGTGAGACGCCCACCCCGAGAGCTCCAGGTCTTTAGTCTATCCGCGCTCGACCTCTTCGCTTCGGCGATGGGGACGTTCATCCTGATCTCGATCGTGCTGTTCCCCTACTATCTGAAGAATCAAACCTTGATCCGCACCATGCAAAAGCGATCGGGGCAGGTGGAGACACTGAAGCGACGCATAAAATCGGCTGAGAGTACGGAGCGGGCCGCGCGCGCGGCAGCCGCCAAAGCGCGTGCGGAGGCCGAGAAATCGCGGGCGGAAACGCCGAAAACCGGCGGCCCGATGAAATTGCCAAAGGGCGGCACGAAATCCAAATCACTGGAATTTGCCAAAGGGTGCTGGCGTACCGACCCCTTCCGTCACAGCCCGCGCCACAAACCTGGCATCTCGCAGTACTGTTTCGACAAGAGCGGCAAGGGCAACATGTTGTACTTTCGCACAGAGGAAGCGTTCGTATGTTCCGCCTTTGCTTCGATCGAGCGCACCGGCGAGCAAATCACGATCAAAGACAGCGACGCGCGCTGCAATATCGATCAGAAGGATAAGGGCGTTTGGACCGCTGACAAGCTGGATTGCGCACCCGACGCGTCGGGCATCGTTTGGTGCGACGGCGGATCTGGATCCGGTGAGACCTGGCGCGTGAGGTTACACAAACAATGACCCATGCAGCGATGCCGGCTCAAATGCCATGAAGTACCGCGACCGAACGCTTGCCGTCTTTTCGGTATCCGCACTGGACCTGTTCGCCTCGGCGATGGGCACCTTCATCCTCATCGCGATTGTGCTTTTTCCTTACTACCTCAACACCAAGGACGCGGCCGCCGCGGCCAAAAACCAGGCCGCCGAGATCGAAGCGCTGCAACGCAAGGCCGCTCAGGCTAAGGCCAAAGCCGCCAAGGCCAAACGCGAGGCCGCCAAGGCAAAAAACGAAGCCGAGAAGGCAAAACGCGCGGCGCAAGCGGCCAAGAAGCGCGGCAGCGGCACCATGAAGGCGCCCAAGAACCAGGGCGATCAGACTCTCAAATTCGCCATCGGTTGCTGGCGGACCGATCCTTTTCGGCACAGCGCAACCCAGCTGCCTGGCGTCGCGCAGTATTGCTTCGATAAGAACGGCAAAGGCAACATGATCTTTTACCGCGAGGCAAAACGCGAAATGTGCAGCTCATTCGCGACGATCAAGCGCAATGGCGCCCTCATTCTGATCGACGACTCCGATTCGCGCTGTCATACCGGCACGCGCGACAATGGCGGTTGGTGGGCCGATCACCTGACCTGCCGGCCCAATCCGGCAGGCGAGATCATCTGCCAAGGCGAGTCCCGGATCGGCAGCCGTGTCGACCGCTGGCAGGTCCGGCTGCATCGACAATAAGTTCGCGCTCAGTCTCGAAACCGCAGCATCCAGGTACGAACTCGGCAGATCAGTCCACGTAGGTAAGCGGCAATGCGGTGGTGGACTTGATCTTTTCCATGGCGAAGCTCGAGCTGACATCCGCCAAATCGGCTGCCTTGATCAACCGTTTATAGACCGCGTCGTAACCGGCGATATCCGGCACTACCACCCGCAGCAGGTAATCGATATCGCCGCTCATGCGATAGAATTCGACAACCTCGTCGATCTCAGCCACCGC
>Ga0224512_10002912_pt1 | contig 15322 bp, 13 predicted proteins | sample SF_May12_sed_USG_4_FD_169103 | JGI IMG/M metagenome (GOLD analysis project Ga0224512, IMG submission 169103) | Sediment microbial communities from San Francisco Bay, California, United States - SF_May12_sed_USGS_13 | ecosystem: Environmental > Aquatic > Marine > Sediment | place: USA...
CGCCCCGCCGAGAAGGACGATGATGATCGCCTCGACGGTGTAGTGAATCTCGAACACATCGGGGGGGAAGACGTACGTCAGTTTGAGGGCCCACGAAACCCCCCCGATCATCCCCGCCAGCGAGGCGCTCGTGATGAACGCGATGATCTTGAACTTGGTTACGTTGATCCCAATCACCTTTGCGGCGTCTTCATCCTCCCGCACGGCCGTCAACGCGTAACCGATCTTGCTCCTTAGGAAAACAAGCGTCAGGATGGCGGCGAGCGCGGCGATGACGAACAACGCCACGTCCGCCCAGTACGTGGCCAGAATGTTCGCGAGATCCCTGCCGAAGGCCGCGTTGAGCTGGGCGGTAAAGATGATCCCTTCCGACCCGCCCCACAATCTGGCCCCTTCGATCAGGTATCGGAACCCTTCGTTGACGCCGATGGTCGCAATCGCGAAATACGCTCCCCTCAACCGCAACGCGACCGCCCCCACGGCGAGGGCCAGAAGGGTCGCCATCCCGATCGCCATCAGGAGGCCGATCACGAGGAGCCAAAGCCCCAGCCCCTTGTCGGACAAGCGGGATATGGCGATGGCCATCCCGTACGTGCCGACCCCGAGAAAGGCGACGTATCCGAAATCGACGTATCCCGTCATGCCCATGAAGAGGTTGAACGCCTGCCCGAGGGCGCAATAGAACGCGAGCATGGCGATGAGCTGCCACTTCCCCTCCAGGTTCTCGCCCACGAGAAAGAGGAACAGGTAGCCGGCCAGGACGGGAGCCAGGGGAAGATATTTCGTCAATGTGTTTTTCATCGGGTCCCGGCCTTATCTGGTCCTGATCAGTCCCGTCGGCCTGATGAGGAGAATGACGAGAAGGATCACGAAGGAGAGAAACCGCGTGAGTGCGAACGGCTCGACGTGCGGGAGCAATGCGAACAGCGTATAGGACCCGTTTTCGATCAGCCCGAAGACGATGCCGCCGAAAAAGGCGCCGTAGGGGGAGGAAAGCCCCCCAAGGACCGCGATCACGAACGCCTTGAGGGTATACTGGCCTCCCATGTTGGGGTTGATCCCCACCGGGATGAACATCGTCAGCAGGACCCCGCTCGCCACGGTGAGCCCGAGACCTATGGAAAAGCTCAGCGCATATTGCCAGTCCACGTTGACTCCGCACACCCGGGCGCCCTCGCTGTCTTCCACGACGCTCCGCAGTGCGGTCCCCGCCCTCGTCTTTTTAAACCACAGGAACAGGAGAACCGCGATCAGGATGCTGCCGGAAAAAGCGATCAGCTTGGTGTAGGGAAGAACCGTGAAGGGAATTTTAATCTTCCCCAGGGCCCAGTTGTATCCCCGGAACTCCGACCCGAAGATGAACTTGACCGTCTCTTCCAGGATGACCCCGACGGAAAAGGTGGCGAGGAGGGAAGCGAGTTCCGGACCTTTCAGCAGCCTCCTGACAAAGGTGTAGTAGCAGATGAACCCGAGCAGCATCCCGATCAGGAAGGCGAGGGGAATGGCGAGGATGGGGCTTGCTCCCAGGGAGTTGAACGTCCAGAGCGCGGTGAACGCCCCCACCATGATGAACTGCCCGTGCCCCACGTTGACGACCTTCAGCGTGCCGAAGATGAGGCTCAAGCCCATCGTCGCCATACCGTAGATCCCGCCGAGAATGAGACCCTGGATCAGGTTTCCCATCAATTGCTCGAAGACCATGCCATTCTCCCCTTCGAGGTCAGGAAAACGATCGCGTCATTCCGATCATAAAAATCTCCCCGGGGGTGATGCGACCCCCGGGGAGGGAAATCGTCGGGACGTGCGGAGTGTTCCCCCCGTCCCTTCCCGACGTTACTTCTTGGGTACCGCCTTTACGCCCTTGGCTTTTTCGGCAAACGTGGGCATCGGGTACACGAAATCGCCCGTTTTCGCAATTTCGGGCCATACGATGACACGCTCTCCGTTCTGCCACTGGACGTCGACCATGTCGTGCCCGACCTGCAATCCCGTGTCGTCTATATCCCATCCGCCGTAGAACGATATGAACGTGAGATCTCCGAGGGCTTTCCTCACGGGCAAGGAATCGAGAGATTGTGCCTTCTCGATTCCCTTGACGAGAGCGAGGACCGACGCTCCCGCCTCCGCGGCATGATAATCGGGAAGGATGTCCTTGCCGACGGCTTTTTTGAAGAGCGCCACGAATTCATCCTGCGACGGTCCGATCCAATCCTGTTTGTATCGCTTCGCACCTTCCTCGGAAAACGTAACGCCGTACTCCCAGTGGGAGGGCCCCATGACGCCTTCCGCGTTGGTCGTGAGCGCCTCGTAGAATGCGGGCAGGGTGGCAGACGCGATAAGCGACAGGGCTTTCGGGTTGATGTCCAGGTCGGCGAGCTGCCTGTTGAAGAGCTGGCCGTCCTGGAAGTGGCCGCCGCCGACGACGAAATCGGGTTTCGCCGCCTTCATGGCGGAGAGCAGCGGGGTAAGATCGGTTACGCCCTTGGGGTAGGTCCGCTGGAAAACGACCTCGAAGCCGAGCTGCTTGGCATGCGCCTCGGCTCCCGCCATCACGTCCCGGGCGAATTCGTCGTCTTCGTACACCAGTGCGACCTTTTTCGCGGTCGGGTCCATCTTCTTGATCATGTTGAGGGTCCCCCGGTGATAGTTCGATGCGGGACCGATCGTCTGCACGATATATTGGAACCCCTGCTTGAAGATCTTGTTGCTCGCGCCACCGTGATCCATGTAGATCATCCTGTATTTTTCGGCGACGGGGGCGCCGGCCAAGGTCAGCCCGGAGGTGTAGGGGGCCAGCGTGAAGTGCACCTTGTCGACCGTGATGAGTCTTTCCAGGAGACTGGTCACGGCTTCCTTCTTGGATTCGCAATCGTATTTGATGTATTCCAGGGGCACTCTTTTCCCGCCGAGCTCCACGCCGCCGTAGGAGTTGTTGACCCAGTCGACGATCGCTTCGACCCCGCCTACCGACTGTTCTCCGGCTTTTGCGTGTTTCCCCGAGATGGTGGCGGGCTCGCCGATGAGGATTTTTGCCGGAACATCTGGAGCTGCGAAAACCGATGGCGCGAATACAAACCCGACAAGAGCAGCGAGACAAAACACAGTTGCGAAAATCCGGTTATTCATTTTCTCCTCCCCTTTGAAGTTGTTCTCCTGCCTATGGTAAAAAAAAACGCCGTCTTACCACGTCCAGACGACAGTTCCTTGAAAATATTCAGTTTTACCTTCCTTTTTGTCATACAAAATGAAAGGAATCATTTTTAAAATAGTGGATGGCTCGATGCAATGTCAAGGTATTCATTCCGGTCAAGGGAAACCGGTCCCCTCACCCCACCATGTTCAAGCCCCCGTTGACGCTTACCACCTGGCCCGTAATGTAGGAAGCCTCGTCCGATGCGAGGAACCGGATGGCCGAGGCGATCTCCCCCGGGTCCCCCAGTCTCTTGAAGGGGATCCCGCGCTGCATTGCCCCGATGATCTTCGCACCCTCCTCCCCCTGGAAGTTCTCCGCAAGGAGGGGGGTGTCCGTCGGGCCCGGGCAGACGCAGTTGACCCGGATTCCGTGCCGAGCGACCTCGCGGGCGACCGCCTTGGTAAAGGCGATCACTCCCCCCTTCGCGGCGGAGTAGACCGCCTCCCCCGAACTTCCGACGCGTCCTGCGTCCGACGCGACGTTCACGATCGCCCCCCCGGCATTTCCGGCCTGCATCCCCTCGAGTGCCACGCGCGTGCCGTGGATCGTCCCCATCAGGTTGATTCCCAAAACCTTTTCCCAGTCCGAAGGAGTCGTCGAGAGAAACGGCGCGATCCGGTCCCATCCCGCGTTGTTCACCCAGATGTCCCACCTTCCCAATTCCTCCCGGACCTTTTCTCCCGCCTCCTGGACCCGCCGGTAGGAGGAGACGTCGGCCAGGAGGTGAAGATACCGGGCGCCGGACTTGTGCCCTACCGTCGCCAGATGCTCCGCCGCCTCGTCCCGGATGTCGAGAACCGCCACATGCACCCCTTCCTGGAGGAACCGGACCGCCAGCGCGAACCCGATCCCCCTGGCTCCTCCCGTGACCACCGCCACTTTTCCCTTCATGAGAATCCCCCTTCCGGAACCGCCGTGTATTCCGGCCGCGTCGAGAGGAACCAGCCTAACATTGACTTTTCCGGATGGCTATACTACCGTCGTCCCCATGCGGCGAACGCTCCACCTCCTCGCCATTCTGACGGCCGCCGCCTCCGTTTTCCTCTCCTGTTCCGGAAAAGTGGCAAAACAGACTGGGCTTACGGACTCGGATCTCTTCTCCCGAGGCCAGCAGAGGATGGCGAAGAAAAGTTACAACAAAGCTATCGAGCATTTCCAGGTTCTTCTCGAAAGGTTTCCTACTTCGCCCCTGGCGCCCCGGGCGCAGCTCGCCCTCGCGGACGCTCACATGGAAAACAAGGACAACGTGGAGGCGGAAGTCGGCTACGATGATTTCCTGCGCCTGTACCCGGCAAACGACAACGTCCCCTACGCCCTCTTCCGGAAAGGGGAACTCCTCTTCCGCCAGATGAGCAAGCCCGGCCGGGATCAGACCAAAACCATCGAGGCGATCCGGATCTACCGGCTTTTCCTGGGAAAAAGCCCCTCCGGCCCGCACGCGGTTACTGCCGCCAAGCGGGTCGCGGAGCTTCGCAACCGGCTTGCGGATAACGAAGTCGTTGTGGTGTCCCACTATATCACCCGCCGAAAATACGACAGTGCGGAGGCAAGAGCGAGAAGGGCCGTGGCCGACTACCCGGACACGACCTCCCTCCCGTCCCTGATGTCCCTTCTGGCACAGGCGCTTGATCGAGAGGGGAAGAAGGAGGAGGCCGCCGAGGTCAGAAAAAGCCTCCGGGAGAAATTCCCGGGGAGGGGAGACAAGAAGTGATGAGCAGCGATCTGTCCATTCTCATTACCATCGGGAAGCGAGCCTACGCGGAAAAGGACTTCCGGCGCGCGGAAACGCTGCTGCGCGAGGCGATGGCGAGCGGGGCGAACTATCCCGACATCCACTATACCCTCGGACTCATCTATCACTACTGGGGAAAGCTCGAGGAAGCCGTAGAGGAGTTCGAAAGCAGCCTCTCCCTGAACCCCGAGTACACGGAAGCTCTCATGTCGCTGTCGATCACACTGAGCGAACTGGGCAGGTACGAGGAAGCAAGGGACGCGCACCAGAAGGCCGCAGCCTCGCTTGCGCGGCTGGGGACGACGGCACCGGGAACCCAGCCTGTCGGGAAGATCGCCAACCTCCACGCCGAACTGGGGCAGCTTTACCTCGCCCTCGGGAAAACCGAGGAAGCGATCACGGAGTACCGGAAGGCCCTGCTCGTCGCACCCGGGTTCGCCGATCTGCGGATCCGGATGGCCTACGCACTGCGGGAGGCGGGACGCCTCGAGGAAGGGCTCGAGGAGCTGGACATGGCGATTGTCGACCGGCCCGGGCTGATTTCGGCCTACGCGCAGCGGGGCGTCATCCTGTACCTGTTGGGGAGGAAGGCGGAGGCCCGCGGGGCGTGGGAAAAAGCCCTTTACCGGGACCCGAAAAACAAGCTGGTTCAGCTGTACCTGAACACCCTCGAACGGGAGATCGGTTCCGGTTAGCGGGCTAAGGACCTCTTTCCGCGAGCCACGCGGAGAGTGACGACAACGCGGAGGCAAATCCCTCCGTTTTCGATCCCCCCGCCTGTGCCATGTCCCGACGCCCCCCGCCGCCGCCCCCGACGAACCGGGCGGCGTTCTTGACGATATCGGTAGCGGAATAGGAGGAGGTAAGGTCCGGGGTGACCCCCGCGACCAGGTGACAGCGGCCTTCCTCCCTGGTCCCCAGGAGCAGGAGACCGCTTTTCAGTCTTCCCTTCACCGCGTCGGCCAGTTCGCGGAGCGCCGCGGGATCCATTGGCTCTACCTCGCCCTCCACCACGCGCACGCCCTTCACGTCCCTGGCCTTCGCGAGCATTTCGCCCACGAGGTCCCGGGCCGACCTGCGCCTCGCCTCCTGGACATCCTTCTCCAACGCCCTGACCTGTGCCTGGAGCCTGCGCACCCGCTCGACGGAGTCGGTCGGCGACACCTTGAGCTCCTGTGCGATCCGGTGAAGCCGGTCCGCGTCCTCCCGGAGGTGGTGGAAGGCCTCGGGACCTGTCAGCGCCTCGATGCGCCGGACCCCCGCGGCCAGCGCCCCCTCCGAGATGATCCGGAACAATCCGATCTCTCCGGTATGCCGGACGTGGGTCCCGCCGCACAGCTCGCGGCTCACACCGGAAACCGTCACCATCCGGACCACGTCGGCGTATTTCTCACCGAAGAACGCCATCGCTCCACTCGCGATCGCCTCCTCGTACGGAAGCTGCTCCCAGGATACCGGCCTGTCGGAGAACACGGCTTCGTTCACCTGGTCCTCGATCGCCCGAAGCGCCTCCGCCGGAGTCGCCTCGAAGTGGGTAAAATCGAACCGGAGCTTGTCGGGGCCGACGTAGGAGCCCGCCTGCTTGACATGGGCTCCCAGCACCTTGCGCATCGCCGCCTGCAGGAGGTGGGTGGACGTGTGATTGGCCTGGGTCTGACGCCTGAGCGAGGACGCCACCGAGAGCTCCACAACCGTTCCCTCGCCTACCGTTCCCTCCGCGATCTTCGCCCGGTGGATGACCAGGTCGGCGGCCGGCCGACGGGTGTCCGTGACTTCGAAGCGGAACCCCTTGCCTGTCCCCTCTCCCACGTCGCCAACCTGCCCCCCCGCTTCACCGTAGAAGGGGGTGACATCCGTCACCAGATCGACCTCCTCGCCCGCTGACGCCGACAGAACCCTCTCCCCCCCCCGGAACAACGCAACCACATTTGCTGCCGCCTGGAGCCGGTCGTAGCCGACGAACTCGACGGTGACGCCGTCCCGCACAAGTTCGCCGGCGGCTGCGTCGGAAAGGCCCACCTCGCCGCCCTTCCACGCTTCGCGAGACTGCGTGCGCTGCCTCTCCATTTCGGCCTCGAATCCCCCGAGGTCCAGCGTAACCCCCCGTTCCCTGCACAAGTCCGCGGTCAAGTCGACGGGGAACCCGAACGTGTCGTACAGCTTGAAAGCGACGGGGCCCGCGAAGACCTTGTTGCCCGCCTTCCCGATCCGGGTAAATTCCTCTTCCACCATGCGCAGCCCCGCATCGAGCGTTTCGAGAAAACGCCGTTCCTCGTGCAGGGCCACCGTGTCGATAAAGGAGGCACTCGTCTCGAGCTCGGGGTAGGCGGGAGAGAACTCCCGGACCACGGCGGCCGCCACCTGGTGCAGAAACGGGCCCTCGAAACCAAGCTTCTTCCCGTGGCGCAGGGCCCTGCGCATGATCCTGCGCAGGACGTACCCCCGCCCCTCGTTGGCGGGAAGGATGCCATCGGCGATCAGGAATGCCGTCGCCCGGGAGTGGTCGGCGATCACCCGGGTCGCGGCATCCAGAAGATCGGACCTCCCGTACGGCACGCCGCTCAAGCGCTCGATTTCCGCGATGATTGTCCGGAAAAGGTCGGTGTCATAATTGCTTTTCACCCCCTGGACTGCCGCCGCCAGCCGTTCCAGCCCCATCCCCGTGTCGATGCTCGGCTTCGGAAGGGGGACTCTCGCACCGCTCTCATCCTGGTTGAACTGCATGAACACCAGGTTCCAGATTTCGAGGAACCGGTCGCAATCGCACCCCACGGCGCAAGACGGGCGCCCGCATCCCACCTCCTCTCCCTGGTCGTAGATGATCTCGGAGCATGGCCCGCACGGTCCCGTGGGCCCCATCGCCCAGAAGTTGTCCGCCTCGTCGAACCGGACGATGCGGGATGTGGGCACCCCCATCGTTTTGTGCCAGATGTCGTATGCCTCGTCGTCCTCCCGGAAAACGGAGACGGTCATCCGTTTCCCGTCGATTCCCATCTCGCGCGTCAGGAAATCCCACCCGAAAAAGATCGCCTCCTTCTTGAAGTAGTCCCCGAAAGAGAAGTTCCCCAGCATCTCGAAAAGCGTGTGGTGCCGCGCCGTGTACCCCACGTTCTCCAGGTCGTTGTGCTTGCCACTCACCCGAAGGCACCGCTGCGATGTGGCAGCCCGCTTCCAGTTGGCCGAGGCAAGCCCGAGAAAATATTCCTTGAACTGCACCATGCCGGCATTGGTGAAGAGAAGGCTGGGGTCATCCCCCGGAACCAGGGAGGAGCTGGGCAGCACCTTGTGCCCGTGTTTCTCGAAATAGGAAAGAAATGCGGCGCGAATATCTGCCCCGGTCATAGAATCTCACCCTTCTCCTTCCACGATATCGTCCGACAGCGCCCGGATTGCCTGTCGGCAGGTCCCCGGGGAAAACCCCCTTTGGGAAAGGAAGCGGTACGCCTTCGCGGCCCCCTCCCGGCTCTCCGGGATTCCTCCGCGGAACTTCTTCGCAAGGGCAGCGGCGGCGGCGGCCTGCTCCTCCTCCGGCCGGGACACCGCACGCACCGACTGCTCGACCAGGTCCCGGGGGAACCTCCGGACAAGGAGCGCCCCGGCAATCCTGCGGGGCCCCAATCGACGGACATCCCGGTACCTCCGGGCCAGATTCGCGCAGAGGGCGGAGTCGTCCACCAGAGAGAGCTCCCGGAGCCGTATGAGGGCGTCGGTTGCCTGCGCTTCCGTGAAACCCTTCGCCGCAAGCCGGAAACGGATCTCCCCCTCGCTCAGCGCTCGCCGGGACAGCATGCCCATTGCGGCGGGCAACGCCCCTCCCTTCGGGACCGATTCCGCCCCTCCTTCACTCCTTCGGGGTCGTCCCGTCCTTGTCAAAATCATCCCAGGTAAGGTCGGAAGTCGACGAAACCCCGCGGACACGAAGGGCGAAGTCGTCGGGATTGGTTGCCTGCCGGAGCGCCTCTTCCATGGAGATCAGGTTTTCCTTGTGAAGCGCCATGAGGGACTGGTCGAAGGTCTGCATCCCGTAGCTCACATACCCCTGGGCGATCGCCTCCCGGATCTTCCGGGTCTTGTCCTTGTCCTCGATGTACTCCCGGATGCGCGTCGTGTTGAGCATCACCTCGACCGCCGGGACGCGACCCATGCCGTCACTGCGGGGCACGAGCCGCTGGGAAATGACCCCCTTCAGGATCGATCCCAGCTGGATCCTCACTTGCTTGTGCTGGTAGGGGGGGAAGACGCCGATGATCCGGTTGATCGTCTCCGCCGCATCGAGAGTGTGGAGCGTCGACAGCACGAGATGCCCCGTCTCGGCCGCCATGATCGCCGTCTCGATCGTGTCGAAGTCGCGCATTTCGCCCACGAGGATCACATCCGGGTCCTGGCGCAGGGCGCTCTTGAGGGCCCCGGCGAACGAGGAGGTGTCCGCACCGATCTCCCGCTGGTTGATGACGCTCTTCTTGTCTTTGAGAAGGAACTCGATCGGGTCCTCGATCGTGAGAATATGGCAGCTACGGTGGTGATTGATAAAGTCGACGATAGAGGCCAGGGTCGTCGATTTCCCGCTCCCCGTCGTGCCGGTGCAGAGAATGAGGCCCCTCGCTTCCAGGGCCAGTTTTTCGATCACCTTAGGCAGATTCAACGCCTCGAAGGAGAGGGTCCCGATCGCGATGACCCGGATGGCGATCCCGACCGTGCTGCGCTGCAGGAACAGATTCACGCGGAACCGCCCCAGCCCCGGCACACTATAGGAGCAATCGACCTCGTGGTTCCTCTCGAACCTCTCCCTCTGCTCCTCGACGGCAAGGATCCGCTCGCTTATCGCCGCCAGGTCCTCGGACCGGAGAGACTGCGGCACCTTGATGGGCACAAGCTTTCCGTTGATCCGCAGGATGGGGGGCAGCCCCACCTTCAGATGGATGTCCGATGCCGAGTTCTTGACCGCTGTCTTGAGTATGTCGTTGAGGTCCAATTATGCCTTCCCTTCCTGCGCGGTCTTGGAGGCTTCCGCCACGCCGGTTTTCTCGAAAATTTTTCTGCCAAGCCCCTCCGCGACATCCGGGTGGTCCTTGAGGAAGACCCGCGCGTTCTCCCTCCCCTGGCCGATCCTCTCGCCGTCAACGGAGTACCACGAGCCGCTTTTCTCCACGACCCCCAGGCCGACGCCCAAGTCCAGGACGTCCCCCTCACGGGAGATCCCCTCCCCGTAGAGGATGTCGAACTCCGCCTCCCGGAAGGGGGGCGCGAGCTTGTTCTTCACCACCTTCACGCGGGTGCGCGCCCCGATGACGCCGTCGTCCTTCTTGATCTGGCTGATGCGCCGGATGTCCATACGGACCGTGGCGTAGAACTTCAGGGCATTGCCGCCGGTGGTCGTCTCGGGGTTGCCGAACATCACCCCGATCTTCATTCGGATCTGGTTGATGAAGATGACCGCCGTCTGGGACTTGCTGATCGTCCCGGTCAGTTTCCTGAGCGCCTGGGACATGAGCCGGGCCTGGAGCCCCATGTGGGAGTCTCCCATTTCCCCCTCGATCTCCGCTTTCGGCACGAGCGCGGCCACCGAGTCGATGACGAGTACGTCCAGGGCGCCGCTGCGCACGAGCATCTCGGCGATTTCCAGCGCCTGCTCCCCCGTGTCCGGCTGCGAAACGAGGAGATCGTCGGTGTTCAGACCGAGTTTCCGGGCGTAGTTCAGGTCGAGGGCGTGCTCCGCGTCGACGAACCCCGCGATCCCGCCCCGCTTCTGGGCCTCGGCGATGATATGCAGAGCAAGCGTGGTCTTGCCCGAGGACTCCGGCCCGAAGATCTCGATCACCCGCCCTCTCGGGATGCCGCCGATCCCCAGGGCGAGGTCCAGCGAAATCGCCCCCGTCGATATGACGGGAACATCCTTGGTCTGGACATCGCTTCCGAGGCGCATGATCGCGCCCTTTCCGTAGCTCTTCTCGATCGCCGCGAGGGCCATGTCGAGCGCTTTGCGCCGGCTTGCGTCCTGGCTCATTCTCCCGCTCCTCTCTTTTCTGTTCTGTCCGCCCCTTCCCCGAAGGGAACCTCGCGCAGGACCGAGTAGTGTGCCCCCGAAGGGGTCAGCCGGCTTTCGTACACCCTGTACGAAGCCACGAAAACGGTGTCGAACGCCACGCCGGAAACCGTAGCGGCGTACGTTTCGCCCCATCCCGGCGCCACCCTTCCCCTGACGCGGCCGACCGTCACGTGCGGGTGAAACGGCCTTTCGTCGCGGGGAAAACCGGCTCCGGAAAGCGCGTTCTCCATATTCTGGTGCAACTTCCTGACCAATTCAAGCGGTTCCCGAATTCCGATCCACAATACCCTCGGCGTCCGAAGAGTAGGGAACGCCCCTGCCTCCTCGATGCGAAGCGTGAACGGAGGGATTCCCCGTCCCGCCTCCGCCATGAGCCCGGCCAGTTCGTTCACCCGGGAAGCCGGAGTTTCGCCGAGAAACTTCAATGTCAGGTGCAGGTTATGCTCGGGGGTCCAGGAAACAGGGATCCCCTTCTTCCGGAGGGGGGCCACCGCCCCGGCGATCGCCCTGCGACAATCCGGGGAGAGTCCGATTCCGATGAACAACCTCACCGGCCTCTCCCCTCCTCCCCCGAAAGAAAGGAAGGGAGCAGCTCGAGAACCCGCCTGATCGTCGCCCTGCGGACAGCGTCACGGTCGCCCGGAAGAAGGAGATGGTACGAAAGCCGGTCCTCCCCGGATGCGATCGCCACGTAGACGGTTCCCACGGGCTTCTCCGGGGTTCCCCCCCCGGGGCCGGCGATCCCCGTCGTCCCGATGCCGATATCCGCCCCGAAGCGGCGCGCGGCCCCGGCCGCCATCGCCTCCGCGACTTCCCGGCTCACCGCCCCCCGGGACGCGAGGAGGTCCGGCGGTATGCCGAGTTCCCTCGTTTTCGACTCGTTCCCATATGCCACAATCCCCCCGAGGAAGTACGCGGAACTCCCGGGGACGGAGGTTAACGCCTCACATACCCCACCCCCCGTGCACGATTCGGCCACCGCCACGCGTCGCCTTGCCAAGAGGAGCGTTTTCCCGGCCCGGACGGCGAGGTCTGATGTCACCCGGTCAACCATACGATCCCCCTGTATGCCAGATTGGCATACAGGCCTGCTACAAGGTCATCGGCTATTACGTATACCGCCCCCTCGCGGGAGTCCATCCATGCCGCGGGGCCGAGCTTCACGATATCGAACAGGCGGAAGAGAAGGAACAGCGCGACGCCGGATTTCCATCCCCAAGGGATTCCCGTCGCCGCCAGGAGCATACCCGCGATCTCGTCGATCACCACGGAGGGCGGATCGTTTCGACCCGTGACCTGCATTTCCACCCTTGTAGCGGGGAGAGACAGGATCAGGACGGCGGCCAGCAACCCGAAGTGGATCGCCCCTTCGCCTCCCCCCCCATACCAAAGGGGAAGGGCAAGGAGAGCTCCGAGCGTTCCCGGGGCCAAGGGAACGTATCCCGCCCCCAGCCCGGACGCGACAGCCCTCCAGACCACACGACCGGCAAAACGATTGACTTGGAGCATTATGTCTATTAGATTATATATTTATTTGAATTATCAAATAAATAAAACTATATTTCTCTAATGGACGTGAGGCAGGGATCACCACTGGACGAAACCCGGGAAAGAGTCGTACTGGCCGTAGTGGAAATTGCCAAGGGGATTAAAATCGTCAGTTTCTATCCCCCTCGCCACCCCGCTCTCACTCAGGCTATCGGGAAGATCATTTCCACCATCGAGGCAATCCCTCCCCCCGAATCAGGCATCGAGATCGATGTGACCAAGAACACCCTCCTCTACCGGGAGGAGCCCCTTCCCACGGGGAACAAGTCGATCGCGGACCTGAATCGGGAGCTGTATCACCGGCGCGCAAGCAGGATCATTCTTCTGCCTGACCAGAAACCGGACGAGATGGTCACCTTCCTTGGCACCCTGAACCGCGACATCCAGGACCTGCAGGACGAAGGCGGACTGGAGAAGGTCCTTCTCCGGGAGAAAGTCTCCCGGATCTGGGTCAACCGGGTCGACTACGAGGGCCTCACCGAAATGCTGAAAAAGGAGGAAGAGACGGTTGCGCCGGAAGATGCGGAGGGATTCCGGTCCGACGATGCTTCCCTCGACATCGAAGACCACCCCCCGGAGGAACGGGAAATCGGGGAACTCCTCCAGATGCTGGAAAAGGAAACCGACCCCACAGCGTACCGCGACCTCGTCATCTCCCTGACACGCGCCCTGCTCCGGGAGCGCGACGACCGGCGAATCGAATATTCCGGCCTTGCGCTCTCGATCTACGTGGCGCACATCGAATCGCCACCGAGGAGAAACCGGGAGATCGCCGACCTTGCCCGCATGGGCATCAAGGAGCTCGTCTCCGACGACCTGGTGTCCCACTACATCCGGCGCCTCCAGCAGCAGGGAGGGCGGAACCGCATGGAGGTGGAGACGGTCCTTGCGGCGTTTGGCGAGCGAGCCGTGAAGGCTCTGCTTGCCGCCCTGGCCGAGGAGGGGGATCTCCTGGTCCGGAAGTCGATTGTCGACATCATCGTGCGGATCGGCCGTCCCGCGGTGCCCGCGATTCTCGACAACCTGAACGACTCGCGGTGGTATGTCGTCCGCAACATGGTCACGATCCTCGGGAGCCTCGGGATACCGGACCTCGCTCCGAACATCACCGCGTCGCTTTCCCACCCGGATCTCCGGGTGAAGAAAGAGGCGATCAAGGGGTTGTCCAAGCTGGCGCACCCTTCCGCCGTGACCGCTCTCGGGGAACTGTGCTTCTTTCCCGAGGAAACTATCGCGCTCCTGGCCACCGCCGCCCTTTCCATGAAGAAGGAGGAGGAAGAAGCGGTCATGGCTCTCTTGCGGAGAGCCGTCCAGAAAAAACTGTTCTATCCGCACTACCGCCTGGCCCACGAGGCGATCGATTCCCTGCGCTCCATAGACACCGATGCGGCGCTTACCGCGCTCACCAGCATCCTGCGCGCTTCGGCGATCTGGGAAACATCAAATTTCCGCGAAATGAAGAAACACGCGCTGCGAAGCATCTCAAGGATGTCGGGAGAACGGCCGAAAAAGATCATCATGGAGACGCGGAACGCCACCGAGACGTACCTCCGGGTGGAGACGGAACGGATCCTGAAGAAGACCGGCTGGTAAAGGAGCACCCCAATGGACCGGCGGCAGCAGGAACAGACCATCGTCAACATCATCCGGGCTCTGGGCACTTCCCTGAAGAACCGCAGGTTGTACCCTCCGTCCCACCCGCTGGTCCGCTCCGCGGTGGAGAAATGCTTCTCGGACATCCTCCTCTTCTTCGCGGAACGACAGGAGCTCGCCCTGGCGATCTCCGACGGGACGCTGGTGTTCGAGGGGGTCCCGATATTCAACCTGACCTCCTCCCTCGACCTCTTCATGGCACGGCTTTCCGCCATCGGGATCCCGGCGATCGTGTTCGAGAAGGGGCTTGCCCCCGAAGACATCGAGCGTTTCATCCTGTTTCTCCACGAAACGAAGGAGGAGGGACTTTCCCCCTCCGACGTCCAGGAGCGGATCGAGAAGATGGGCGTCACCCACATCCGGGTGATACCGCCGACGGATGAGGACGAGGACGACTACTCCCTCGCGCGGAATACCTACGACAACGCGGTAAACGCCGTGGTCCTGCTGATGCAGGAGATCCGCATGGGCCGGATCCCCTCGGGAGCCGAGTCGGAGCGTGTCGTCAAGGACATCGCGGGAATGCTCAAGCGGAACCGCGACGCCATCATGGCCCTCACCCTGATCAAGAATTTCGACGAATACACCTACAACCACTCCGTCAACGTGGCCGTGATCTCTCTCGCGTTGGCCGATGCGCTCTCCCTCTCTCCCCAGGAGAAGACCGAGGTCGGGGTGGCCGGCCTCCTGCACGACGTGGGGAAGACCCAACTCGCCCTCGACCTGATCCGGAAACCGGGAAATCTCACCTTCCAGGAATTCGAGGAAATCAAGAAACACCCCGAAGAGGGGTTCGTTCTCCTGGGGAAGATGCCCCACATCCGACCCACCTCCGCCTACATGGTCCGGGAGCACCACCTGCGGTTCGACCGGAAGGGATACCCGGAACTGGGGCCGGATTATCCCGTGAACCCGCAATCACAGATCATCGCCGTGTCGGACTGCTACGACGCCATAACAACGATGCGGGCGTACCAGAAGGCAAAGCAGCCGCTCGAGGCACTCGAAATCATGGGGAAGCTTTCGGGGAAATCGCTCGACGCGAACATTCTTGCGGTCCTGAAAAGCGTGATGGGAAGCTACCCGATCGGGACGATGGTGCGACTGAACAGCATGGAGGTGGGAGTCATCACCGGGGTCGGGCCTGCCG
>Ga0224512_10002913_pt1 | contig 15318 bp, 17 predicted proteins | sample SF_May12_sed_USG_4_FD_169103 | JGI IMG/M metagenome (GOLD analysis project Ga0224512, IMG submission 169103) | Sediment microbial communities from San Francisco Bay, California, United States - SF_May12_sed_USGS_13 | ecosystem: Environmental > Aquatic > Marine > Sediment | place: USA...
CCTTCACTAATCGCGCAAAGTATGCCATAGAGTGGACCGGTGACGAGCCGCAAACTGACGGGCCGTGGGCTTACTCGGATGGCGGCAAATATGTTGGTGGACATGACGACCGCGAACATGGCGAGGGCACGGTGATGTACAACGACGGCGGCACGTATGTCGGCGAGTATAATCACGGTAACAAGCATGGCAAGGGCACGTTTAGATACCCGAGCGGCGGAATGTATTTCGGCGACTGGCAAGACGGCAAGCCCAACGGACGGGGTATGTTTGTCTTGGCTAACGGAGGTGTCTTTATTGGCCAATGGAAAGACGGATTACCCAACGGACAGGGAATCCTGACCAATTCTGATAACTCTACAAAAGAGGGCCTCTGGAAGGATGGACAATTTGTCGCATCCGAAGAAAGCGATTAAATTCGCCGCACCGTGACTCGATTTCCGCCACAGACAGGAATCAGCGCGTCCAGCTTACTCTCAGCATGATGTCCTCTTTGCTGTATTGGTAATCGACTTCTCCCTCATAAGCGTTGTGGAGCGCGTCGCCGATGCCGCGGGCAAGGTGAGCGTCAGTAAAGGTGAATACGATTCCGTCCGCTTGCTCCTCCCTGCCCATGATGCGCTTGAGAGGGTGCTCCGCTCGCTCATGTGCCTGATAGTTTTGAATCAGGTTCATGATTTCCACCTTGTGACTGTTCAGGAAATCGCCGCGCAGCGTTAGGAACGCGGCAGGCACCTTATCCTTTATGCGCTGACAGGCCGGACAAACGGACTGCCTGGCGTCTGCGGGAGCTTTCTCCCAGGTCCATCTCCCCTCTAAATACAATGCGCCGCAGTCTGCGCATACTGCCGACCCTTTGATCTTGCGTTTGGAGTGGTACGGATCGTGATTATGTTCTTGAATAAGCCGATCCCGTCGTCTTTGCCTTACATAGTCAGCTTGCTTAACGGATTGCGTCATGACTGTCTCCCCGTTTGAATCGGGAATGAAGAAGACGAATACCACGCTACCGGATCAAGCAGCGCCGAACAATATCGACTTTCACCTATATTCCGCGCGGTCGGTAGAGACTGGGGCCGAGGCCAGGTACTTGACTGAGCCGCCCCAGAACGGGGCGCCAAGTCTTTGAAAAAATGGTGCCGGCACCAAGAGTCGAACTCGGGACCTGAGGTTTACAAAACCCCTGCTCTACCAACTGAGCTATACCGGCTGAGGATGGGTTGCGAATTATTCGTCAATCGAGCCTGCCTGACAAGGGCAAGTAGCGAGCTTTTGCCTGTTTAAGGGCAGGTGGCGGCATCGCGGAGCAACACCTTACTTTCACCGTATTTCTCGACTATGGCGCCCGCGCCTTTGCCAGGCGGCAAGGCAATATCGACAAAGTAAACCGACGCCTCTTTGCTTCGCGGCGAAATACTCGCTGGCAAGTCAAGTGACTTTGCCTGCAGTTCGATTTTCTCCGCCCCTTCAAGCTCGCCAAATAAACCGAGCGAAACGTCGAGACCGCCCTCCTCGGTTGGCACAAGATAGGCATCGGCCAGCCCACCATTACGCAGAGTTTCTAACATCTCGTTGCCGGTTGCGCGGTCACCGACGTCGCGAATCATCACCCAATGGCCGATGAAGATCGTACCTTGCGCCGAACGAAGATTTGTACGCATGTCCTCACCTGCATATTGCATTAAGGCCGCATCCGCGTCGTTGCTGTCCCGGAACGGTCCGATCGTTACACAGGAGCGGCCGACAACGGCCGACAAAGCAGAAGGTTCGCCCGAACCTAAAACAGCGCCAACGCTGGCCGCCACATCAGCGCTCGTGTTGGTGGTGACCTCCAGTGGCGGGCCCAGTTGTGCCTCGTCAACAATTGCTACGCCCGGCTGCGGAGAATCGTCGGCAAGCATACCCCACACGAAGTAGAGAATGTTCGCGAGCAACAAGATCAAAAGGAGATTTTTCATTGACGATTTTCCAGCATCTGCGCCAGGCCTTGCAAAACCAGGTGCGGGCGATGTAAAGATTCTTCACTCAGCGACTTAAGGATGCGCGACGCGTCACCACCGGTCAAGACGATCGTTGCGTCCGAGCTTTCAGCCACGAGGACACGAAATGCGCGCTCGATGGCACCAACGACCGCATTCAATGTGCCTTGAGCGATGGCACCACCGGTATTGCTTGCGAAAATCTGCAGTCCGCTCGCTTGTTTCACCGCTTTGTGTCGAATATTGGGCAAGTCGCTTGTGTGCGACGCAAGCGCTTCAGCCATCAAGGTGACACCAGGAAGAATCTGGCCTCCCAGGTGCTGCCCACCTCTGTCGATCGCATCGATGGTGACAGCCGTACCCGCATCGACGATCAGGCACGCGGCCTGCACCTCTGCCCAGGCACCGATCATGGCAGCCCACCGATCAACACCCAATCTCCTCGGTTGCCCGTAACTACTGGTTACGCCACAGGCCTTTTTTGCGGTGCGCGCAAAATGCACGTCGCAGTCGCAGTGCATGCCAACAACCCCCGACAGCCGGGTTGCAAAACTGTTGCCGGCCACGTTACTCGCGAATACAGAGCTTACGTGACGCGGCAACCTGGACGTCAATGCAACGAGACCCTGGTCGCGAATAGCTTCCCGTGAGATATGGCCAGTACGTCGTATGGCACCGTCATCAAGCACGCCCCACTTAAGCCGGGAATTGCCGATATCGAGTAACAACGATGTCAATTTGTTGCGCCTGTGGCATCTGCCAGAACGATCGAACCAGATACTACGCGAGTTAAGCCGCCCGGTGTGTCGACGAGCAGAGCGCCATCTACATCGATGCCAGCGGCCATTCCGCAAATATGCTTGTCGGCCATATCGACGATGACCTCCCGACCGAGCAACCAATCATGCTGTTGCCAGGCCTCTCTAAAAGCTTCCAGGCCGGACACCTCGAAGCCGCTTAGTGTGTCGCACAGGTTTTCAACGACCGTAGCAGCGAGTAACTCGCCCGTTGGCATCTCATCGCTAATGCAATTGAGACCTACCGGCGCGTGTGCCCAATCCGACTCTGCGCCAAAGTCGACATTGTCCCAAACGTAGATATTCAAACCGATGCCGGCCACCACAGTCACGCCCTCGCCCTGTCCCGACTGCACTTCGGTCAATATGCCACCAAGCTTGCCATCCAGCGCAACGATATCGTTCGGCCACTTCAGGCGTACGCCGGATACGCCTAACCCTTGAAGTGCACCGACGACCCCGACTCCCAGCGCCAGCGTTAGCGCAGACAAGTCCCGCGGCGTTTCCGCAAACGTATACGCCAGCGACAAACACAGCGCGTCTCCGGGATGCGATATCCATTGCCTGTTATGCCGCCCTCGCCCGGAAGTCTGATGATCTGCGATTGCTACACGACAACGGCCGGCGGCTGGTGCCGGCTGAGAAAGCAGGTAGGAATTGGTTGACGCTATCTCGTCGAAAAGCTCAAGCGTATCCAGTTTAGCGATGGTGTAGTCGGAAAGCGGCCGCCGTATTGCGGACGCGTCAAGCCTGCTCATCGTCCTTGGTTTTGCGCTGACTGCTGAAGATCATCAATTTGGTGTTGCGATGCTCGGTGCCGTCGCGCATGCGTTGAATGTTTGAACGGTGCCAGCGGACGACAAATAGCGCCATGACGGTGCTGTAGATGAACAGTGGCTGGTCAACAGGCAAGCGCGTGAAGCCAATCCAGATCGGCACACTGACTGCTGCGGCCATCGTCGCGAGACCGACGTATCCTGACAAAACCAGCACCCATGCCCAGACCAGTAATAACGGCAGGACCAGCTCCGGTCCAACAACAATAAACGTGCCGACCAATGTTGCGCCGCCCTTGCCGCCGCGAAAGCGATGATAGATCGGCCAGACATGTCCCAAAACAGATGCTGCGGCACAACAAAGCGTCAGCCAGGTTCTGGAAATCATCGGGTCTTCAGCTATGAAGGGCAGTTCAAGCCCCGGCACGATTCCCGCAGCAATGACGCCTTTGCCAATGTCAATAATGACGACGCCCAGCGCGAAAACGACTCCCTGGGTACGCAATGCGTTTGTGCCACCTGCGTTACCGCTTCCCATGGTGCGAATATCGATGCCACCACGGAGCTTGCCGACAATCATGGCCCCCATTAGTGAGCCGATGAAATAACTGATCAGGAATTTGGTACCGAGCTCCAACATAATGGCATGCCGCTTTGCGTGAACAGACGGTGCCATTGTAGCATCGGCCAACAAGTATCCGTGGCAACATCATGAACACAGAATCGGTTTCGCTATTCCTCAATCCGACGGCCGGGCGTGGCCGGGCGGGGCGCCGCATGGCACGGATCTGCGAAATTCTTGATGCGGCAGGCGTTGCCTTCGATCTTTTTCAGAGCCAGGCGATCCGTGACCTGGAATCGCAGGTAGGTTCGCTCGTTCACGCTGGTGCTCGCAGGATAATTGTTGCCGGCGGAGATGGCAGCGTGCATGAAGCCGTCAATGGCATTATGCAAGCAGGCGCAGACGCTCAACTGGGCGTCATCCCTACCGGCACTGGCAACGATTTTGCCAAGGCTTGCTCGATACCTCTCGACTGGGAGCTCGCAACCAGCCAACTGGCGGACAGACTTCTGGCCGGGGACAAGCCACGACGTATCGATGTCGGTCGCATGAACGATCGTTTTTTTGCGAATGGTGCCGGCATCGGGTTCGACGCGAAAGTAACCCGCATCGCGCAGGCATACCGTTGGCCCATCGGCGATCTCGTTTACTTGTATGCGATTTTTCGTTGCATGGTTGATGGCATTGAGACACCGCGCGTTACGATCTCAGCTGGAGGCTTCAATTGGAGCGGCCCGGTAACGCTGGTCAACGTCAGTAATGGGGCATGGCTCGGCGGCATGTTTCATATCGCGCCGCAGGCCGACAACAACGATGGCCAGCTGAATTTGTTGATCGTCGAGCCGGTGTCCCGCTTGCGCATAACGTCGCTAGTCCCAAAACTCGTTCGCGGCAGCCACATGGCGGAGGCTGAAATCACGCATACGGGCGTTAAGAAATTGTCAATCGAGGCTTCCACGGCAATGCCTTCTCATCTCGATGGTGAAGTGGGAGAACCCGGAACGAGGTTTGACGTAGATATCCTGCCGGATGCCCTTGAGCTGCTCTAGACTCGGGTTGGGCGTGAACCAAGGTAAATTGCTATCAGCGCAATTGCAGCGCCAGCGAGTTCCAGAGCGGTCATCGGTCGGGCGAAAAATGCCACGTCCCAAACGAAACTTAATGTTGGTTGCAGAAGCAGGGCCAGGCCGGCCTCGGTAGTGGAGACCTTGGGCAAACCGCTCGCAATGAGCATTAGCCCCAAACAATGCGACAACAGCCCGTAAGCGAGCAGCCAGGTTGCGTCCGTAATTGTCGGTATTAGCAGCGAAACTCCTTCGGCCATCGCCGATAGTCCCAGAATAGCCGCGGAGCCAATCGAAACGATTGCAATTTCCCGAGTCGGCAAGGGGTGTGTTGCTTCCGTGCGTGCCGCGCGCATCGTTAGCATGTAGCCGGCATAGGCAACGGCCGTGAGCAGGCCGAATACCACACCGAGTCGATAGTCAGCTGGCAGGCTTTGCCAATCGAAACCGACAATCATGCCGAGACCCACCAGAGCGAGCGGCACCGCCACAACCTGGATGGGGCGTGGTCGCTGGCCAAGCATTACGACACCGGCGAGCATCATGAAAAACACCTGGAAATTCGCGAGCAGTGTCGACAGACCGGGACCGACGTAATTAATACTCCGGTGCCAAAACCACAAGTCCAGCGCAAAAAACACGCAGGAACAAAGCAGAATCAGCCAGACTTTCCTCGACAGCTGCAACCGTTGGCGAGTAACTAGCAGGTATAGGACTAAGGCAACGCCGCCAAAGAACACACGATAGAAGCCGCTGGTCGTCGGTGAGACGCTTACCAGCTTCACCCATACCGGCGAAAAACTGATCATAGCGGCGCCAGCAAAGAGCCGGAGCCTTGGGTTGCCAAAGTACTGCATGGGTCTAGTTAACGTGCAGCCAGGCGTTGCGGCGAGATACTGCCTTGTCGTCGGCATCGGGTTTGATTTGCAGATAGCACGTGTTTTTCGGTGCCATCTCAAGCTTGACCTTCATGGAGAGCAATTCGTCGCCGCGAAAAACGACGAGCTCAAGCGTATCTTTGTCCCGATACGTTCGCAGCCGGCCGTTGCAATTTGCCGCCGTCAAAGCAATGCCGTCCAGGGCAACGGCAATATCGCCGGGAGCAACGCCGGCGAGTTCGGCGGGCCCGCCGTTGTACACGGCAGTGAATTCAGACCGGCTGCCTTGCTGGATCAACGACGCGCCCAGCCACGGCTCGGGCGTATCGCTTTCCTTGCCTGGCTTACCACCCTTATCATCGCTGCCACTTGCCTGTCTTAGCTGGTATTTGATGCCACATGAGCCAAGCAATTTCTTGAGCGGTAGCTCGCCGGTACCGCGAACGGAGGCAGCGAAGAAATCGGCCAGATCCAGCCCGGAAATCTCTTCGCAGACTGCTTCCAGACCGTTCTCAGGCATTCCGACTCCCGTTTGCCCCCAACGATCCCAGCAGATCTGCATGACATCATCGAGCGTCGTTTTTCCCTGCGTCTCCTGACGGAGTTTAAGGTCCAGCGACAGAGCAATGAGTGCGCCTTTGGCGTAGTAACTGACTATCGCGTTACTGGCGTTGGCGTCTTGTTTATAGAACTTCGTCCATGCGTCGAAACTCGACTCTTCGACGCTTTGCCGAGAGCGGCCAGCGCCGCGCAACACGCGCGTAATGGTCTGACCAAGCAATTCGAGGTAGCTCTCGGGCGATATCAGCCCGGATCGAACGAGCGCCAGATCGTCGTAGTAGGACGTGATGCCTTCGAACACCCACAACAAGCCAGTGTGAATTTCTCTACTAAGGTCATAGGGCGTGAACACTGCTGGCTTCATGCGTTTGATGTTCCACAAGTGAAAATACTCGTGGCTAACCAGGCCCAGGAAGGTTCGGTAACCGTCGCTAATATCGGTATCACTGCGCAGTGGCAGATTGTCTCGCTTGCACACGAGACTCGATGACCAGCGGTGCTCCAGTCCGCCGTAGCCGCTTCCCGGCGCATCCAGCAAGAACAAGTATCGATCCAGATCCTGCGGCGCACCGAGCAATGACATTTGCTGTTCGCAAACCGTTTGCAGGTCGTGGCAAACACGTCCGATGTCGATTCGTGACTGGCCACGAATGGCTATCGCATGAGGAATGCCATTGACATTAAATTCGCCAATAGAAAGTTGGCCAATTTCGACAGGATGGTCGATGAGCTCAGCGTAATCATCCGCCACGTAATCGCCGAAACCATAGGGTTCAGCACCTTCGCGTCGCATAGAAGTGGCAACTCGCCAGTCCTTGCCCACAGGAGCCTCAGGCGGTCGAATAGCCAGCACGCATTTGCGGTCTTCCTGGCCTGTAACACTCAGGAAAACGCAGGGCCCGTTAAAGTACGCATGCGTCGTGTCGAGATGCGCCCCGCGCACGCTTTGATCGTAGCCGTAGACTTCAACGACCACCGTGATTGGCCGTTTGACGGCATCGGCTTGCCAACTGCTTTTATTGAGCTTCCTGAGCTTCACCGCACAACCATCGGACTCGGCCCTGATCGATACGACATGCCTTGCGTAATCGCGAATCATATAGCTACCGGGGATCCACGCCGGCATCTCGAAAACCTGGCCTTTCGGATCTGGTGTTTCTACTGTAAGACTGACCTCATACAGGTGGGCCGCCGGGTCCTTCGGCCAAATACTATAGAGGTGCGCAGTATTCACTCAGTGCGAACCGGCTCGTTTAGCTTGAGGCTCAGGCACTTGGCCGAACCACCTGCCTTCAAAAACTCCGTCAACTCGACTTCATGTACTTTAAACCCGGCCAACATCAGTCGTGCTTTGAGCGGGTCGGAGGCGCGATGCAGAATGACATTGTCATCAATGTTTATGGCGTTACAGGCGAAGTTGCCGGCATCCGCTGTGTCAACGATGATGCGCTTGTGCGGCGGAATTCTGCTTTCGATCGCGATTCGTGAATCGAAGTCAAAAGCAGGCGGATGGTACATCAGGAAACCATCGGTCAGCGGACAAAAGCAGGTATCGATGTGATAGAAACGCTCGTCGGTCAAGCGTATCGATACGAGCTCGATATCAAAGAACTTCTGAATCTCTGCGTGTGCCTCTATCTCCGTACGAAAACCATAGCCCGTCCACAACCACGGCCCGCCGCGATCCAAGAGACAATCGCCGGCGCCTTCAAAACCGATCTTCTCGTGAAGGTCCAGAAGGTTGAAATCGTTGTCCCTGAACCACTTCTTGAACAGCAGCTCCTCAGGCCGTCGCTCCATCGGCATAAAATGGCTGGCGATAGCCTTGTCACCGTAGACAACACCGGCGTTGGCCGTGAAAACCATATCCGGTAGCGCCGGATCCGGATCCACGGTAACAACGTCCGCGAAGCGACTCACTGTGTCGCGCAAAACCTGCCACTGTTGTTGCGCGCGCTCAATACTCAGTGAGTCTTCGTGACCGGCCATCCATGGGTTGATCACGTATTCCACCGTAAAAAAATCCGGTGGACACATCAGTATCTTGTCTCTTGTTCTTTTCAAAATTTCATTGCTTTATTGTCTGCATATCACCCAGGTGCATCAACGGCAGCGGGGTCGGACTTGATCCATCTATGAAATAAACTTTGCTGGCCGGATCCTTGGAGATCGCTTTGAGCGCCTCCAGTGATTGCAATTGAATATACGCCGGATTCCGTGCGATCGCATCGTTGATTTTTGTGATCTCGTAAGCTTGCGCGTCCGCCAGGGTCTTCTTGCGTTCGGCTTCTTCTATTGCCGCTGCTCGGCCAGCCTCGGCGCGAGCAACCTGCTGCTGAAGCTCGGTCCGCACGCGTTCCAATTCAGCGCGCTCACGCTCCACTGCTTGTTCACGCTCCTTCTTTCGCTCGATGGCTTCGACGATAAAAGGTGGCAACGTAATATCGCGAATCAACACGGCCGATACAATAATCCCTTTGGGCGCCAGGTAGTCCTTGAGTCCTTCCGTTAGCGCTGTCTGCAATGTCTCCTGCGTAGCTTCCAGGAAGAAATCCTCCGCACGCTCGATGCTTTTACCTTGCTCTCGCAATAGTGACCGTAACTTAGGAATGAGGTGAACTCGAACTGCCGACTCCGGATTGCCGGTATGCTCCAGGATATCCGGGGCCATGCTGCCATCGATTCGGTACTGCACACTGACATCCAGACGCGTCTGCAATTGATCCTGGCTAGGTACGCTGGCGGTTTCGAGGTGCGTTTTTTGCCGCGCATCAAACAGGGTCCAGCGGTACAGGGGATTTACCGGAATGTGCAGGCCTTGTGGAAAACCTTGCGCCTGTACGTTACCGAACAACGTCGCGACGCCGATCTGGCCAGGCGGAATAGTTTTTACAAACTGCATTCCGACCAGAAATACAGCTACAAGAACGACGGCGATCACGACAAAGTTGCGTTGTGAGTTAGCGTTGGCCATGGAAATTCTCCTTCGAATCGAGGATAAAAGATTGGGTCAGAGATAGGGCTAAATCTGGTGTTTTAAAGGTTAGCACTCAACAGTGCGGCAGGTGAATTTCAGCGAGCATGCAACGCACGCTGCCGCCTGCCGACGCCTCGATGGTGTCGATAGCGGACGCCAATAATCCACCATTGTGTTGCAGTCGGCCAAGCTGCCAACCGGTCAGGCTATCCAGTGCTTGTTGTGACATCGCAACCACGCGCTCGCCACTACCCGTACGTAGCTCAAGCATGTTTCCTGCGAATGCTTCCATCTGGTCGAACGTCAAAGACAGTACTTCTCGGCCTGTATTCCGCAGCGACTGCATTACCGCCGCTCGTTGGTCTTCCCTGGAAATTGCTTCATCGCATATCACCGCGAGCTCTTCGCCGATATTCATCATTACGTTTGTGTGATAAATAGCGATCCCGTCGCAATCGACCGCATCAAATGTGACAACCTCGTAGTCCATGCGCTGCGCAAACTCGCGCAGCGGTTCGAGCTGGGTCCGCGAAGACTGGCAAGCGTAGGCAACCCGATTGATTCGGTCAAGAACCATGCTGCCCGTCCCTTCAAGAAACTGGCCGCTCGCCTCGTGCGATGACAGATCGATTACCTGACCGACCTGGAAACCGTACTCCGAACTAAGTTTCTCGATGATGTCCGGCCGTCGTTCGACACGGCGATTTTCGGCTTCCATCGGATACAGCACAACACTGCCATCTGCATGGAAACTAACCCAGTTATTCGGAAATATGGAATCCGGCGTGTGTGGCTCGGACGTGTCGTCTACGACGACGACGTTGATTTCTGCTTCACGGAGCATAGTCACGAGACCGTCGAATTCTCTCAATGCCGCGTCCTGTTGATCCTCTGCATTTAACTGCGTTTTTCCCTGGAAACGATTGGACGCCGCAGTATCCGGGTTACTTTCAAAACGCACGGGGCGAATCATTAGAACGGTGGAAGCGAGTTGAGACTCGGGTGCTGTAGTCATAAGTTTTCGCTCGAAGGGCCTCAGGCTGCCGCGCTCGGTCTGGACGAGACCGCGTCATACCATCGTTTAAGATCCGTCGCATCAGCAGGAATCGTAATTTTGATCCACGCCGCGAAATCGACCAGGACAAGCGCGCTAATGTCGGCAATCGAAAACGAGTCACCGGCAACAAACTCCTTGCCCTCAAGCTGCTCGTCGAGACGTTGCAGAAACACTGATACAGCCGTTCGGCCGCGCTCGGCCAGCTCCGGAATTTGCTCATAGCTGACCGGCCCGGTTAGTGCGTGAGCCTTCAGACCCTTCACGGAATTGCGAAACGCATCTCGCATCGCCGCGAGGCCTTGCTGCTCAATTTTGGAATCCCACATCACAACGGTCGCCAGCTCAACCGCGGTCGATCCATAAAGCGCTGGTTCCGGAAACGCTTTCTCGAGGTACTGGCAAATTGCGGATACTTCGTTGATACAGGTGCCATCATCCAGCTCGAGGACCGGGACGACGCAATCAGCATTGATCTGGCGAAACGAGTCGCTGAATTGCTCTCCCTTGGAAAGGTCGATCTCGACCTTGTCCAGTTCGAGGCCCTTTTCCGCAGCAAAAATGCGTACGCGTCGCGGGCTTGGTGCCGTACTGCAATCGTAGAGCTTCATTCAGTCCTCCAGAGCTTCGGCCGCTTGCATGACGGTCTCGGAATTTTGATTGAACATTGTCGCGTGTACCTCATCGCTTTTTGGTACCCCGGTTTTCCAGGCTTTGCCCAGGTCCACACCCGTCCGCACCGCAGGTCGCTCCTTGATTGCATCAAACCAACGGCGAAGATTCTCGAATTTGTCCAGGTCGTTGCCGAGCCGCCGATAAGGAACCACCCACGGAAACGACGCAATATCGGCTATTGAGTACTCTCCGGCCAGAAATTCGCAATCACGTAAACGGATATCCATCACAGCGAGCAAGCGATCGTACTCGTTTGCGTAGCGGTCCTGAGCATACGGTACTGGCTCCCGCGCGTAATTGACGAAATGGCTTAATTGACCGGCCATAGGCCCGAGACCTCCGGCCTGCCAGAACAACCATTGCAGCACCTGCATGCGATTGTGTTGCTCTGTTGGAAGAAATCGGCCGCACTTCTCGGCGAGGTATATCAGAATCGCCCCGCCCTCGAAGATGGACTCCCCTGTTTCGTTGTCGACAATCGCCGGCATACGGTTATTCGGGCTGATGCGCAGAAATTTTGGTTTGAACTGATCACCTGCTCCTATATCGACAGGTATGACGTTGTACTCAAGTTCACACTCTTCGAGCATGATGGATATTTTGTGGCCATTCGGTGTTGGCCAGTAGTAGAGGTCGATCATCGGCACTCTTGTCTGCTTAAGTGGCTACAGTCGTTGCAGCATTCAGTATAGGATGTCTTGTAATGTTACATCACCAGCACGAGACATTGGTCGCCGCGGACGGCCATGGCATTCAAACACAGCTTTGGGCGCCCGAAGGGCAACCGGGCTGCGTCATCCAAATATTGCATGGCCTCGGTGAGCATAGCGACCGCTACGCTCGGTTTGCCGCAAAGGCAGTCGAACGTGGGTTTGCTGTGTGCGTTCACGATCATCGCGGACACGGCAAACACACCGATGAGCTGGGTCACTTCGCGGGCGCTTCTGGCTGGCTACAATTGGTGAGCGATTCTGAGACGGTTAGTGACTACGTCCGACAGAAATTTACCGGGACTCCGGTAGTTCTCCTTGGCCATAGCATGGGCTCCTACATCGCCCAGGCCTTCGCAATGCAGTGCGGATCAAGGTTGTCTGGCCTGATTCTAAGCGCTTCGACGTGGCCATCGCGTTTGCAGCTGGTACCGGCCAAACTCCTGGCACATATTGAAGCGTTGCGGCTAGGCGCCCGTGGCAAGAGCGGACTTCTCGACAAACTCGGTTTCGGCAATTTCAACAGGCCGTTTGAACCTGCACGAACTGAGCTGGACTGGCTATCAAGAGACGAAGCCGAGGTTGACAAGTATATATCTGACCCGCTGTGCGGTGGGCCTTACAGTTGTGGTCTTTGGCTCGGTCTGCTCAGCGGTTTATTCGACGTGGCATCCGATGCGGCAATCTCACGCGTACCATCGGACCTGCCAATTCTGATTAGCGGTGGCGAGTCCGATCCTGTTGGCGGTGACTCGGGCATGACACGACTCGCGATGCACTATGCGCAAACATCGCACCAACGAATAAAGGTGAAAATCTACGCGGACGGGCGACATGAGATGTTGAACGAGACCAATCGCAAAGAAGTGACAAAAGACTGGCTCGACTGGGTGTCGGTTACCGCACATAGCGGTCGCTCAGACCGGAACCTCTAACAAGATCAACAAAAAGGCACTGCGGTAAGGCTATTCCAGTTCCTGTATATTCAGCACACGTGTACTGCCGTGGTCACTCAGTCTCGGTTATCCGCGATTGCACCGCATATATCTGGTATATGTAATTAGGCAGGACGCAGTTTTTTGAAAGACGAATCCACAGATAAATCACGAGAGGGTTAGCGAAATGGCGGGAAAATTTGAATGTTACAAAGACAAAGCAGGCGAATTTCGGTTCCGACTGAAAGCCGGTAATGGCGAGAATATTTTGTCCAGCGAGGGCTACAGCAGCAAGGCCTCTTGCATTAACGGCATCAAGTCAGTCCAGAAGAACTGCACCGATGAAAAGTGCTTTGAGAAAAAGACCACGAGTAGTGGCAAATTCCGGTTCAACCTTAAAGCAGGCAATGGCCAGGTAATCGGCACGAGCCAGAGTTACTCGTCCGAATCCGGACGCGACAATGGCATCAAGAGCGTCGGAAGATCAGCATCCGGCGCGGCGATTGACGACCAAACCTGAACGACCTGGAACGAAAGGCCGGCCTGAGATCAGGCCGGCCTTTTTTGTGTCGCTTTAGCGCGTGCGATCAATTCGACCGAAGCGCATCCCGTATTTCGGTAAGTAGCACTTCTTCTTTGCTTGGAGCCGGGGGCGCTGCCGGCGCTGCTTCTTCTTTCTTCTTCATGCTGTTCATTGCTTTCACGACCATGAATATTGCGAACGCAATAATAATGAAGTCGACGACGGTCTGTATGAATACACCGTATTTCATCAGTACCGCTTCGCCGCCGTCGCTGGCTGCCTGCAGTGTTATCGCAAGGTCCGAAAAGTTGACATTACCAAGCATTATCCCGATAGGCGGCATAAGCACGTCAGCCACAAACGACGATACGATCTTGCCGAAAGCCCCACCGATAACGATACCGACGGCCATATCGACTACATTGCCTTTCATCGCGAAGTCTTTGAATTCCGACATCATGGACATATTTTTCCCCAATTGATTATTGTTGTGAGCCGGTGAATTTTCTCACCCGGCTTGCTATTTTTCAATTCTTGTAGCGGTAAACAATTGTAAAATCTTGCTCTAGATTGAGGTGTTTAGGTCACGCGACTTATCGCGTACCACGCTGCGCCACACTTTGACGATCATATACGTGACCAACAGCAGGGTTACGAGCTGCACGGGCGCCCACAACGATTGCCACGTAGTAGGAGTGTCAGCCGCGCAGATTGCGGATGCTTCGACGTTGACCGCCTGGAAAACCTGCCAAACGCTTTTGATGGCGAATGGCATTAACAGCAGCAGAGGCGCGCCAAGCCAACGCAGGATGCTATGGATGTCGGCGAAAGGACGCGTCACCCGAAGTAGAAATGCGAAGCCGCAAGTGAATGGTGCGAGGCCGAGCAACAGACGGTGCATTTCATCGCCATCGGGGCCACAACCCATCGCGTATAACGCTGCCAGCCACAGGAAATGGGCGTACAACATCATCCAGGCGACAAGACTGGTTCCTAATCGTAAAAATACTTCGGCGAATCGCACTTTAGGACAATCACTTCGGACAAGCCAAGCTGCAGTGTATCAGCCGTAACAAAAAAAGCCGCTCCCTTTCGGGAACGGCTTCTTAAGAATATAAAGCCTGGCGGTGTCCTACTCTCACATGGGGAGACCCCACACTACCATCGGCGCTGAACGTTTTCACTTCCGAGTTCGAAATGGGATCGGGTGGTTCCCGCACGCTATTGCCGCCAGGCAAACTGGTTCAGAAAATGGGGACATTCTGCTTTTCCGCAAAGCTAGAAAGTTGTCCTTATTTTCTATTGGGAAAAGCAGAATGTCCCCTTTTCCCAGAAATAAATTAACAATCTGGATAAGTTTTTGATGAGTCGAGTGTATTTTCGTGTCGCATTACATGTTGCCTGATACACCAAAAAATCTTTGGTGTTATATGGCCAAGCCTCACGTGCAATTAGTACTGGTTAGCTTCACACATTACTGCGCTTCCACACCCAGCCTATCAACCTCGTAGTCTTCGAGGGCACTTCAGGGAGCTCAAGGCTCCAGAGAAACCTAATCTTGAAGGGGGCTTCCCGCTTAGATGCTTTCAGCGGTTATCCTGTCCGTATATAGCTACCCGGCAATGCCACTGGCGTGACAACCGGAACACCAGAGATACGTCCACTCCGGTCCTCTCGTACTAGGAGCAGCTCTTCTCAAATTTCCAACGCCCACGGCAGATAGGGACCGAACTGTCTCACGACGTTCTAAACCCAGCTCGCGTACCACTTTAAATGGCGAACAGCCATACCCTTGGGACCTGCTACAGCCCCAGGATGTGATGAGCC
>Ga0224512_10002914_pt1 | contig 15313 bp, 20 predicted proteins | sample SF_May12_sed_USG_4_FD_169103 | JGI IMG/M metagenome (GOLD analysis project Ga0224512, IMG submission 169103) | Sediment microbial communities from San Francisco Bay, California, United States - SF_May12_sed_USGS_13 | ecosystem: Environmental > Aquatic > Marine > Sediment | place: USA...
CGTTGTCCAAGCCGCTAGTGGTCGCGGCATAGCCACCGCTAAGCCCGATTCGTTCACGATTCGGGTCCTTGCCATCTTCGGTGTCAGGTTGCGCGGATGAGCCGGTGGCGAGAAATGATATGATCAGTGCAAGCCAAATGCTTTTCATAACCACAATCTAATGTGTGCCCACGTGGACGTAAAGAGCGAACCATCGCGGACCGCGGTCCGCCGTGGGCACGTTTCCTGTAGCTGTCAAGACCCATGGCAGGGACGTGGGCGGCACAGGTGTCGGTGCAGCCGGCCGCTGGTCTGGTCATCGCCAATAACATATTTTAACAAAATGGGTTAGCTCCGGGCTGATCCTCGATAGCGCAAACGCCGGTAGAAAACCAACCGGGCCAACGACCGGTAGCAAAACAGATTCCTATGAGAAACACAATAAAATTTGGCTCGTATTTTGGCATTCCGGTTCGCATCCATTTCACCTTTCCGTTGATTCTTGTGGCCTTTGGAGTCGAAGGCGGGCTACGGGGAGGTTGGCTGGAGGCTGTGTGGGCGATCCTGCTGGTGCTCACCGTGTTTGTTTGTGTGGTCTTGCACGAGTTCGGCCACAGCCTGCAAGTTCGTCGCTATGGCATCGAGGTCCGAGATATCGTGCTTTTGCCGATCGGCGGCATGGCGCGAGCCGAGAAGATACCGGAGGACCCAAGACAAGAAATAATTGTCGCGATTTCGGGTCCTCTGGTCAATTTTGTAATCGCACTGTTCTGTGGCCTGGTCATCTGGGTTCGCCGTTCACCCCTGGATATCAATGGTGATTTCCTTTTCCATTTACTCGCCATCAATATGGTTCTCGGCACCTTCAATCTGATCCCCGCCTTTCCCATGGATGGGGGAAGAATTCTACGCGGTCTAATGGCGATGAGAATGCCTTACCTAGACGCGACACGGTATGCCAAAAATATCGGCCAGATAATAGCCATCCTGTTTGTCTTAATAGGCTTTGTCAATACGCAGTTCATCATGTTGCCTTTGATCGCGGTGTTCATATTCTTTGGCGCAATCGCCGAGGAGAGGACAGTCCGGCTCAAGGAACGGTTGGGCGGTAAGCGAGCGGAAGATTTTGTCTGTCAGCACCTTCCCATGCTGACCGCCGACGAGACGTTGGAGAACGCCTCAGTCATCGTCGGAGATTCTCGTCTGTTTGCGTTTCCCGTCTTTGATGCGCATGGCAACCTCATGGGGGTGGTGGAAACAAGAGAACTCAAAGACGCACTGGTAAAAGGCCGGACTGCCGACTCGTTACGGGCATATGTAAAAACGGGGTTTCCGCTGATCGCCAGCGACACGCCGGCCTCACAAGTCTATCACTTTCTACGATCCCACAAGCTTAGACTCGCCGCCATTACGCGACAGGATAACGGCTTCCTGGGTCTCATAACCATCGACGATTTGGCGGACAGGCTCCGCTGAGGCATGCCCGGTCCGCGGTAATGCCCTAATCCCGGCCCGCCGTCACTCGCATCCGCTTGCTCACCTCGATCATAGTGCATTATGCATCCGCCACCACAGGCACTGCGTGGAACGCATTTTGCCATTCTATCATGATCCAAGGGACGAGGCACCGGTTTTCGAGCATGTTGCACGATTCGCATGCTATGGTGCAACAACCTCAGAGTCTTTGCCAGAAAGGAGATCGCACATGGGACAAGTACTGGAGCAGAAATGTGACGGCACGATGGAGTCTCAAACGCTTTACGACTTGGCGTTGCGCAAGATCAACGCTAACAAGTTCCGCGAGGCGTTGAACCACCTGATCGAGGCCCTGCGTATCGCACCTAGTAATCCAGTGTACCTGTCTTATTTTGGCTTGTGTCTGGCCCACGTCGAGCGCGACTACAGCCGAGCGATTCGGGTCAGCAAACAGGCTCTCAGGGTGTTCTCAAAAGACCCAATGCTCCACGTCAACCTTGGCAAAATCTACAAGCTCAAAGGCAGCAACGCCCTCGCCCATCGGCAGTTTCTGCGTGCCTGGGAGCTCAACAAACGCCACCCCGTGACGGCCGTAGAGTTGACACGCATGGGGATCCGCCGTCCACCGTTCATTCGCTTTCTTTCGAGACGCCATTGGGCAAATAGATGCCTGGGCGTTGTTCGTGCCACACTGGAAAGAAGGCTCGTCGGACACCGACAGTGCTAGTTTGGCTGCGTCACGGTTACCGAAAACCACACGGCGATTCAAGGATCATACCTACAGCTTTACTTCGCTAGTTTCCGCTTCTTTGGCATCCGCCACGGGTGTATCTTTGACTCAGAGCGAGTCTCCGGGGTGAGCGTACTCGGCGTTGGCCGTGGCCGCGATGACAAAACGGCGTTTTTATGCGATTGATCTACGCATTGTTCATTCTGGCATTGATGGTGTGCAGCGGTTGTGCGCCATCGCACGTTGCTGGTCGCGATTACACCCGTGCGAGCGAGATAAACGCACGCAAGGGACGGGCCCACACGCTGATCGAGGGTGGTCACTACCAAGAAGCCATCGATCTATTGACGCCACTCAGAGAACATCAAGTCAAAGATTCCCAGTTGTACTCGATGCTCGGCGAAGCGTTGTGGAAGGTCGGTGCGTACGATCAGGCGGTGTCAAATTTTGAGTCGTCGATTCGGCTCAACTACTCGGATTCGCACACTCACCTGACGTTTGGCGAAATGCTAATGGAAATGGGCAAAGTGGGCCGGGCGCTTACCGAGTTCGAACTGGCCGTAAGCTTCGACGAGAAAGAACCCCTGGCGCACTACAATTATGGTCTGGCGCTTTACGAATTCGGGCGCAAGGATGAAGCGTTGTCGCAGTGGGGGATGGCGCGTAGGTTGGATGTTCGGGACGCGAGGTATGCGGAGGCGTTGGGGATCGGCCACGGTGGCACGGACGATGTCAAAGCGCTCGAATACTTCGAGGAAGCTTTACAACTCGGCGCCAACACACCAGTCTTTCACAACAACTTCGGGTTGCTGCTGACACGCCTTCAGGAGTATGCAAGAGCGAGAACTCATTTCGAAACCGCTGTGGGCGCGGATCCCCATGATCCGAGATATCGCTTCAATCTGGCCGTCGCTGCGTTGAAAGCGAAGGATTTTCGGGCCGCCATACCGCTACTGGAGGTACTTCATCGCGACTCACCCGACGACGGCACGTACCGGATCTATCTTGCCAGGGCCTGCTACGAGGAGCGGCGTTTTGCGGAGACGATCGAGTTGCTCGAAGGATGGTTGCAGACGCCTGGAGCGGTGGGGAATCCGACGGCCGGGGGCCATAAAAGTGCAGGTGCACCCGTGGCGGGTCTCAACGATGCCTACGATGTTCTCGCGATGAGCTTCCGCGGAATCGGTCAGCTCGACAAGGCAACCGTGTACATCGGCAAGGCGTTGGAAATCCAGCCCGCAAGCCCCATCCACCTCAATAATTATGGTGTTATTTTGGCCGAAAATGGTAGGATAGAGGAAGCCAAGGCCCAGTGGCAAAAGGTGCTGCGTATCGAGCCCGACAACGCGGTGGCGAAGCAGAATCTTTCTGCTTTCGGCAAGTAACAATCTCACTCGGTTCTCGTAGTTTCCTGATGAGAAACACTAACCCACAAATCGACGTAGCGCTCTAGCAAGGCGGGTAGGATGTACTGCAAGTATTGCGGCAAGGAAATCGAGGAGAAAGCGGAAATCTGTGTTCACTGCGGTAGACGTATTCGCAGTTCGATCTCCAGCTTTTTCGAGAATAATGAGATTACACGGCTGCGCCCGGTAAAGGACCAGAAAAGCCCGGGTCTGGCAGGTTTTCTTGGTTTTGTGCTGAGCTGGATCTTGCTGGGGCCGCTCGGATACCTCTACCTGGGGCAGTGGAACTGGTTCTGGATTACCCTCGTGATTACGATTATTGCCTACCCGCTAACGTTTGGGCTGGCGTTGGTACTGTTCCCATTTATATTTGGATTCCACCAGTATCAAATGGCCAAGGAGCTCAACGAGGCGTTAAAAAGCGCCAGCGACAGTCAAAGAAGTCCGGCCGAAGGGTAGAGCAACCCATAGATGGAAAGAAACCTAGCGCTCGAGCTGGTCAGAGTAACCGAGGCCGCCGCCCTGGCGTCTTCGCGTTGGATGGGCAAGGGGGATGGCCGGGATGCCGACCATGCGGCGTGCGAGGCGATGGCCATCGCCATCAAATCGGTCAAGATCAAGGGTCATATCGTTTTTGGCGAGCGAAACCCCCGCAGCGAGTTGTCCAAGGGACGGATCGTAGGCGCAGGTGGACCCCCCGAAGTGGACGTTGCCGTGGATCCGCTCGAGTCCATCAATTCGGTGGCCATGGGTCGGCCAAACGCGATTTCAATCATCGCGGTCGCCGACAAGGGTTCCTTCTTCGATTCTCCCGTACAGTACATGAACAAGATCGCGGTGGGTCCCGAAGCGGCCGGCAGGATCGATATAAAAGCGAGCCCGCTCGAGAACCTGGTCAATATCGCCGACGCAAAACGCACATATGTGGAGGACCTTACGGTCTGCATCCTTGACCGCGAGCGACACAAGGAGCTCATCGAAAAGGTTCGGTCAACCGGCGCCAGGATCCAGCTGATCGATGATGGAGACGTTTCAGCCGCCATCGCCGCGGCGACGGCGGGCAGTGGCATTGACGTGTTGATGGGTGTCGGTGGTGCGAGTGAGGGTGTGCTGTCGGCGGCAGCGTTGAAGTGCGCCGGGGGCGATTTCCAAGGGCAGCTGCATGTGACCAACGACGAAGACGTCGCGGCTCTCAAACGAGTCGGTTTTGCGAACAAGGATCAAGTGCTGGGAATTGGCACCTTGGTAAACGGCGATCGGGTTTTGTTTGCGGCGACCGGCGTGACAAAAAGCGATATTCTGCAGGGTGTCCAGTACCGTCATGGCGGCGCCGTCACGCATTCGATCGTTATGCGTCGACGATCGGGCACGATTCGGGTCATTCAGGCCAGTCATTCGTTCGATCGAAAACCTGACTACGCCTGATTAACTTCCCGCCCTGGTTGTCCTAATTTCTATGGATCTTCCCTTTCCGGAATCTGTCGATAAGCGAGGACCCCTCGCCGAGAGAATGCGTCCACGCACGCTCGAAGAGTTCCTCGGCCAGGACGATGTTGTGGGGCCGGGAACGCTGCTGCGTAGCGCACTGGCACAGGGTGAGTTGCGACAATCGCTAATTCTGTGGGGCCCGCCGGGTTGCGGCAAGACGACGCTCGCCCGCATCATCGCCAACAACGTGAAGGCGCGCTTTGTTACCTTCAGCGCAGTCACATCGGGAATCGCCGAGGTCAAGAGAGTTATAAGCGATGCGAGAAAGCTGCGAACGATCGATGGCAAGCCTCTGCTGCTTTTCGTAGATGAGATTCATCGTTTCAACAAGGCGCAACAGGACGCGTTCTTGCCACATATCGAGGATGGTACGATTGTCTTCATTGGTGCGACGACGGAAAACCCCAGTTTCGAGGTGATCACGCCTCTGTTGTCGCGTTCACGTGTGTTGGTTCTCAAGGAACTCGACAAGCCCGCCATACTCGACATCTTGCGTCGTACGCTCGCCGACAGTGACCGCGGTCTCGGTAGTACGCACATCACAACGGACGACGACGTGCTCTCATACGTTGCAGATGTTGCCCAGGGTGATGCCAGGGTCGCGCTGAATGCCTTGGATTACGCGGCTTCGGTTCTGACCCGCAGTGGTGAGCGACAGCTGACGCAGGAGCTTATCAAAGACGCGTTGCAAAGCCGACTCGTCTCGACGGATAAATCGGGCGAGTCACACTATAATCTTATCTCAGCCCTTCACAAGAGTCTGCGTGGGGGTGACGTGGATGCCGCGATGTACTGGCTGGCGCGGATGTGCGAGGCGGGTGAAGATCCGTTGTTCATTGCCAGACGGCTCGCCGTCTTTGCATCGGAAGACATCGGCAATGCCGATCCTCACGCGCTTGTACTGGCGGTGGCGGCCCGAGACGCGGTCGATTTTCTGGGATATCCCGAGTGCACACTTCCTCTGTCACAGGCAGTCACCTATCTGGCTCTCGCGCCAAAGAGCAACGCCTCATATGCGGCGTACAAATCGGCCGCTGAAACGGTTCGCAAGAATCCGCCCTATCCGGTACCGCTGCACATTCGCAACGCGCCGACGCGATTGATGAAAGACCTGGGGTACGGAAAGGGCTACAAGTACCCGCACGACTATCCCGACTCGTTTGTCGTGGACGAGTATCTCCCCGAACCACTCAAGAAGAGCCGGTACTACGAGCCCCGCGATGTAGGGTTTGAGAAAGAGCTTCGCAAACGGCTCGAGGAGCACCGCAAAAAGCAAGGGCGCGAGTGATCGCTTGGCCTCGTTTTGGCTGGGATCATCGTGACTTGTTCTCGGCCCGCTGCGCTCGGCTACCCGCCTGACGGTGGTTGATCCTCGCTTGCTCCGCGCAAAGGGCCAGCGAACAAGTCCACGATGATCCTACCTTGAGCCGGGTGCGGTCGGGCGCCTGTTACCAGAGCTCGGCGGGCGCTGAGAGCCCTTGACCCAGTGATGTCTGAGCGTTAAGCTTATAGTGTGGGATAAACGAAAGGGTGTGTGCGTGCCGGCGACGACGTCAGTAGCTCAATCCCCACACTACCCCCTTACTCAGCAATTGTTTGGCGGGGCCGCCCGTGCTGCGGAACCGAGCAAGCGGTATCAGCCTCACAGGCTCCTCGACCGGGTCCGCGATGCTACCCGGGTGGGCCACCTGAGTCATCGGACGGAGCAGGCCTACATCGGCTGGATTCGTCGATTCATCCTTTTTCATGGCAAAAAGCACCCCGCTCAAATGGGTTCGGACGCGGTCCGCGAGTTTCTAGCCCATTTTGCCGTAAGAGACGGGGTGAGCGCCTCCACCCAGAACCAGGCGCTGTGCGCGCTCGTATTTCTCTATAAGAGGGTGCTTGGTCAGGAACTTGGACTGGCCGTTGCTGCAGACGGCGCCCGGGGGCAGCGAGTTTTAGTGAATGATTTTACAGGGCACTGCAGCAGAACGGCAGGACGTTAGGGTGACCGACCTACCCGAGGCTAGACAAGGGGGAATCGAAATGCGAGACCAACGAGGTTTGGGACCCACCGTCATTCTTGCTCTATTGATCACGGTGGGTTGTGGGCGTGACAACGGCGTCACGCCATCCGATACGACCGCGCCAGCGAGCGTGGCCGATCTCGCGAGCTCTGCTACCTCCCATTCGTCAGTGAGGTTGAGTTGGGAGACCCCGGGCGATGACGGGACCAAAGGAACTGCGGCCGAGTATGACGTCCGTTATTCGACCGCCGTCATCACGAACGCCAACTTTGGTTCTGCCACACGATCACCTGACGCGCCGATACCGAGCACGGCGAGGGCTCGCGAGGGCTTTAATGTTATCGGGTTGGCAGAGGAAACGACGTACTATTTCGCGTTAAAATCAACTGATGAGTCGGGAAATTGGTCGGAGCTTTCCAACGTCACGAGTGCTACAACGCGCTCGGCGGCGCCCCCTCAGTTTGTTCTCAATTGGGGCTCGCCGGGCTCAGGCGACGGCCAGTTCGATTTCCCGCTGCGCGTCGCTGTCGATGGCAGCGGCAACGTCTATGTGGCAGAATTGATCAACCAACGTATACAGAAGTTTGACAACGCGGGGACGTTTCTTACGAAGTGGGGTGGTGGTCAGCTCGGCCGTCCAGAGGGTGTTGCGGTGGATCGCGGCGGCAACATTTACGTGACGGATGGCACGGTTGTGCACAAGTTTGACGGGACGGGGACATTCCTCACTCAGTGGGGCTCGCCGGGCTCGGGCGACGGCGAATTTGGCTATGCCAGAGGCATTGCTGTTGGCCCTAGTGGCAATATTTACGTTGCGGATGAGACTAACCAACGCATTCAAAAGTTTAACGACGCGGGAACCTTTCTCGCCAAGTGGGGCTCACACGGCTCGAGCGACGGTCAGTTTCAAAAACCGGTGGATGTTGCCGTTGACGGCAGCGGCAATGTCTACATCGTTGATCGGACAAACGATCGCGTGCAGAAATTTAGCAGCACCGGGACCTTCCTCACCAAGTGGGGCTCGCCGGGCTCGGGTGAGGGTGAGTTCGACTTTCCGATCGGCATTGCGGTAGATGGCGCAGGCCGTGTCTACGTAGCAGATCAAGCTAACCGGCGTTTCAGAAGTTTAACAGTACGGGTGCTTTCCTGACAGAGTGGGGTAGATGGGGGTCTGGAGACGGTCAGTTTACCAATCTATTTGGCGTCGCTGTGGACGGTAGCGGCAACGTCTACGTCACGGATTTTGGTAAAGCCCGCGTTCAGAGGTTCACAGAGTGAGTGGGGTTGCCGGCACCCTAACTAGCCGCTGTTGCGGACGGCGGCCGGCAGCGGCGAGATGGAGTGAACGATTGGTGAGGGCGCCGCAGCAGAACGGCAGTGCGTTAGGCCGTTAAGGACATCAAGAAGTGGAGGAGTGAGGATGCCGATACATCTTAACGACTTGGATGTGAGTTCCGAAGTTGCTGGATTGAGTTCTGCGTTGATCGTTCCCTGCAATATGTGTCCTGCAGTGACGATAGCCGTGAGAGAAGAGAAGCCTTTCATTCAGTTGTTCAGAAGTTTCCTGAAGTCGGTTCCTTTCGAACAACACATCAGGGACATGCAGTCCCAACTAAGTAAAAACGGTGTAAAGACAGAAGTGTTCAAAAGCAATCTTCCCCACCAGTGGTTCGTTTGCATGTGGACTTCAGGTCGACGCAAGAAGCTGCGGGAATATGCGAGACGATATGAAGCTGCGATAGTTCTGGGCTGCGATACTGCGACTGAGACTGTACGTGATTCAGTCAAATCCGCCAACTGTAAGGTGATTGAAGGAATGGAAGTTGCCGGTTTTATGAACGCAAAACTAAAGGTCCGTTTGCCATGCGATGTTACTTTTCAAGACTGCAAGATAATTCCAATCACCCAGCGTAAGAACGGAGAAGGCAAGTCAGACTGGCATAGCAACCACTGGCAATGAATTGCGAGTACTACCATTGATCCAGAGTGTTTTACGGCCTGGCCGAAAGGCCGTCGGCTACTGGCGAAGCTGGAAGCGCCGCCAGGCCCGCGGCTGAGCGCTTAGGCGTTAGGCGTCACTGAAACCTCTGGATTCGCAGGCGCGGATACTCGGCCAGGCAGCGAGCTCAAGTCGGGGCCGAAAGCAACGAACACCTAAGGAGGCGGCATGAACTCAGTGAAAGCGACAGCGCGTCGGACAGGGGTGCTGTACTTCCTGTTCATGATCGCGGCGATCCTCGGCGAGTTCTTTTTCCCAGCCTTCATGGTTTCTGGGGATGCCTCTGCTACGGCCCGCAACATCACCGCTGCCGAGGCGACGTACCGCATTACAATCCTGACTGGCTTTGTCACTCTCGTCATCTTCATCGTCCTGGTTGTGAGCCTGTACAAGTTGCTCAAGGACGTCGACAAGAGCCAGGCCATGCTCATGGTGCTGTTGGTGTCAGTCGGCGTCGCCGTCGCGCTTGCCAACCTACTCAGCAAGTTCGCGCCGCTGGTACTCCTGAGCGGCGCCGACTACTTGTCCGTGTTCACTAAACCTCAACTGGACGCCCTGGCGCTGGGCTTTCTCAGATTTCACAGCGGCGGACTCATTCTCACCATGGCGTTCTGGGGCCTGTGGCTCTTTCCGTTCGGCATTCTCGTCATCAAGTCGGGATTCTTTCCTCGGGTCCTGGGCATCTTGCTGCTGGTTGCGGGTTTTGCGTATCTGATCAGTAGCGTCACATCCCTTGTGTTGCCTGATCACAGGCAGGTTGTTTCGCGGATCATGATGCCGCTCTATTTCGGAGAGGTGCCGATAATTTTCTGGCTTCTCATCAAGGGAGCCCAAGTGCCACAATCACAGGCGCAGTCCTCTCAGGTCAGCTGAGGGCCTGCCCAATGTGCCGCCTAACAACCGGTTGCAGCGGACGGGGTGCCGCCGCCGCTGAACCGGAGCGTTAAACTGAGAGGGACACAGTGTGGTAAGCACAGACCTACGCTATCCGATCGGCGAGTTCACGTTGCCCGGGAAGCTCGAAACCGGTGCCAGGAGCCGCGCGATTAACGAGGTTGCAGATTTGCCGTCGATGCTACGCGCTGCGGTGATGGAACTGAGTGATGAACAGCTGGACACGCCTTATCGCGCCAATGGTTGGACACCGCGACAGGTCGTCCACCATTTGCCCGACAGCCACATGAACAGCTATGTACGTTTGAAGCTCGCATTGACCGAAGACACGCCGACCATCCGGACGTACGACGAGGCGCTGTGGGCTATGTTGCCGGATGCGGCGGCACCGATCGGTTCATCGCTGGGTCTTCTTGACCGGCTCCACGAGCGATGGGTTTTTCTTTGGCGAAGCCTCTCGAAGCGTGACTGGGATCGTCGGCTTCGCCACCCCGACCTTGGTGAGATGAGGGTGGACGAGCTGCTTGCGTTCTATGCCTGGCATGGGAGGCACCACGTCGCCCACATCACGGAGTTGCGGAGGAGAAAGCGGTGGTAAGGCGTTGGTTCGCTGAAAGTCATAGGGGGGGACCTACCAGATTTTTGTTCGCCGATCGAGTTGAGGTCGCGTTCTAACTGGCCGCTGCAGCTGACGGGCCGCCGGCCGCCAGGTGCATGTAAGCGTACCAGGCCCGCGGCAGAGCGCCGTGCCGTTAGGTGGATATCGGCAACATGAGTTCTGAACGACAGTTGGTTTATTCTTTCGATGGGGAAATTCCACTGGAGGTTTTTTGTGACTAGAAAGGTAGCTGAGGCATGGCTTGATGCATTTCGCAACAAAGATGTTTCTAGACTTGAACTCGCTGAAGACTTTGTTCATACGAGCCCTTTTGGAGAAATCAGGGGCAGAAAAGTATACCTTGATATGGTTAGGGAAAACTCTGACGCTTTTTTTAGTAAGACGATCGAAATCCTCGATGTATTCGATTGTGGCGATAAATTTGCCGTTCGATACCTGATCGACAAATCTCCGGCTTGTGATTGCATTTATATTCGAAATGGTCAGATTTCGAAAATCTATGCTTACTACCATTATGGAGAAAAGCCGGCTTTGTCTGCCCTATCGCGTTGGTATACAGGCTAACTCGCCGCTGCTACCGACCGCACGCGGCGCTATACTAGAAAAATGAGGATTAGTTCCGCCGTGTGGCGGCAGAGCACCGTGACGTTAGCCGGCCCCACCCGCCGGTAAACCCTTGAGAACACCCATAAACAAGGAGAGAGAAGTGAAAAAGTTTATGTTTCTGCATTTCGGATTTGAAAAACCCACCCCGGAAATCATGGAGGCTTGGCATGCTTGGTTTGAATCGATCTCCGACAAGCAGGTCGACCAGGGTGGTTTCGGTGGTGGTCGAGAAATCTCAAAAAGTGGAACCAGGGACCTACCATGGAATATGGAATCCATTACTGGCTACCACATCATCGAGGCGGAGAGTCTTGATGCTGCGGAGAAACTTGCCCAAAGCAATCCATTTATTGCGAGCGTTCGAATCTACGAAGTGAGGTCGATGTAGAGTCGTTTCCACGCACAATACGCGCGCAGCAGAAGGGCAGTACGTCATGTGGCTCCCCCTGGGAACGGAGATACTTGCGAATGAACACAATGACCGATAGGACACGCGTGTGGATCATCATCGCCCTGGTGATCCATTTCGGGTGCACTTCGACGGGGCGAGTACAAACGACACCGTCACCCGGTGTCGATCGAATCCCCGCCACCGTCGCTGTATATCCGCTCCTCTCGGGTGTCGAGGTGGATGGGCGTTATTGGCCGATCAAACCGCAAACGCAGGGCTCCCGTGAAGAGATTTATCTTGCACCACCTACCGACTCGGAGCTGACCATCACACCCTCGAGCCAGATGCTGACGGGTGAACTATCCGTGCAAATGACTCGGCATGGATTCGATCTTCGTGAGATGCCGTACGAATTGAAGGAGTCATATACACCAGACGGCGACAACGCGTATGTGGTCAGTCTCGCACTTCTCGACGAGCTACGTGAACAGCATGGGCTTGGCGCTGTCATTGTCGGCAACGCGTTCTTCATGAAGGATCGACGTAACTATCAGCCGGCTGAGACTCGAGTGGTCGCCGCGTATCTCAAGGTGATCGACACGGAGACCCTCGCGGTGTTGTGCCAGGTGACAATGTCGTACGATGCCTACGGACGAGATCTCAACGACGTCGCACAAAGTATGGCGAGTCACCTTGCGCATATGGCCGGGCTTGTCACGAAGTGATGGTGCTAGAGACGAATAAGATAAGTTAGCCGGACTCGGGGTAACCATGAAGAACGAGAAATCATCAGCTAGGCTTAAACCGTTGTTCGTTGGGCGCATGAGCCGGGTGCTGTTCGGCCTCGGAACTTTCGCCCTCATCGCGGCGATTGGGCCATCGACCCTGACGACTTGGGGCACGGTCGCATTGGTTGCGCTTGGGCTGTCGTTTCTGATAGGCGGCCTTATGGGCAACCCGGGATGCGAGCTGACTGCGATCCCAAATCTATTGCTTTCGGAGAAAAAGAAAGTTCACTGCTTGTGACCGATTTGGACGCCCTTGGACAGGGCGGAGCATAGCTTGAAAGGCAAAGACCGGAAATCTAGTGGGTAGTATGCGGAACCATCGTCTGGGAGGTACCTATGCGTGGATTGTTTGCGTGCGTCATTCTGGTTAGTTTCACTCTTGTGCAGCCGTGCTACGGAGACGATTCTGCCGTAGAGTCGCAGTCACAGGTTGCAACCCCCAGCGACTCACTGAGGGTGTGGCAGAGCTTGTTTTCACTCACGGGATTCAAGTATGAGTACGACGCCCATAAAGGCGACGTTGGTATGGGCGGGAGTAAAGTGAAGGAGATCGTACGAGGCAACCAGGAAGCATTCCGCGAAGTGCAATTGTTCGGAAGATTTCAGGTGCCTAGCTTTTTCATAACCGTTATATCGGCCGGAGTGGCTGGTTGGGGTGTTGGAAGTGATAATGAGAGTCTAATTTACGGGGGTCTGGGGGGAGTAGTCGTGGGGTTCATAATTGATCAGATAGGTTATTCACACCTCAAGAAGGGCGTTCGCGTCTACAACGATAGCGCGCGGTAAGCGGCGTCAATGAGTGTTAAATAATGCCTGTTTAAGGAGTTGTGTCATGAAGCATTGTGGAACCCTTGCACTAATGCTGGTCCTGTCTTGCCTGGTATTTTGGCAAGGGTGCTCAGATAGTCCCGAACAGCCCAAGACTGGAACCGTTTCTGCTTTGGTGATCGATGGTTCACTTGGGCCAGTTGCGGATGTGGAGATCACACTCACACCTATGAATCTTGTCTCGCGGACTGACGATGACGGGCGGGCCCTCTTCGAGGTCCCGGCGGGAGATTACTTCGTCGATGCCAAGGTATGTTGTGCGGGGCCGGGATTCATAAACTACCATCTCCCGGTTACGGTTCGATCGGATAGGACAGTACGGGTAGAGCTGCGGGCGTGCCTGGTGTGCTTGTGAAAAGCCGACTGGACGTAGCCACATGACTGGCCGTTGATGCAGACGGGGCCCTATAGGGGTGAGGTTGAGAAGCTGGTTTTAGAAACGCCGCAGCTCTTAGTCGTCGCTCGGATGTTTCGTTTGTGTAGCGCACTCATTGGCGTTGCGGAGCGTTTGCGATGCTCGTTTCGATTGCGCAGTTGGAGCTATTGGAGGAGGAAGCGGATCGAATCGCCGCGCTCGAGCGTTTGGCGTGGGCCCCAAAGATGGCTCGAAACGGATACGAGGATTTGGTTGATGCCTACGTCTGGACGCGAATGAGGCTGATAGACTAAAAAGGGGTTGTCTCATGGCGCGCTAACACGCCGCTGCTGCCGACAGCGGGTTGGGGACGTGAGGGGTTGAGCGAGAGAACAGAGGTTGTAAGAATGAAGGAGTCGCCGCTGTGGCAGAGTGGCCAGTCGTTAGAGGGACTAACGGGATGGATTTGAACTCACAACAGAAGTTAGCTCTTGGATCTCTTTTGGCGGTCATTGGAGCATTTGGGATCGTTGCCCGTCCGCTGATCGGTTGGTCTAATCTTGACCGTCCCTGGAGTTTTCTGCTGGGGTTCGCGTTCGGCGTTCTGGGCGGGATTGGTGTGACATTAGGAATATCTGCTCTGATCGATCGACGATCAGGATGATGCGCTAGCAGGCCAACTCTTTGCAGCTGCGGGCCGCAATGCGCCTGAAGTTCATCGTCAATACTGGACTCCTAGCAGCAAAGGAGAGGGACATGGCGGCAAATCATGCTGTGGTTGTCGATCGTGCCGTGCCCGGAACTCTTACTGTCCGTGAAGTGACGCTCCCTAATCCATTGCCCTCAGAAGCAATGGTGCGTGTGATGGCTATTTCACTCAATCGAGGGGAAACACGCCGGGCGGTGGAGGCCGCGGATAGCTGGTGTCCAGGCTGGGATCTCGCCGGTGTTGTCGTGCAGGCAGCCGCAGATGGTTCAGGCCCACCCACAAGTGCACGTGTGGTCGGTTTGCTGCGCTCTGGAGCCTGGGCAGAAACCGTCGTTGTCCCCACCAGTGCCCTGGCAGAGTTGCCGGACGCCGTCACCTTCGCTCAGGCCGCAACGCTCCCTGTGGCTGGCCTCACGGCCCTGTATTCCCTTGCCAAGCGCGGTCTCCTCCTGCATCGACGGGTGTGTATTACTGGGGCGACCGGTGGGGTGGGGGATTTTGCCGTCCAGTTGGCGCGTCTGGCCGGAGCCGAGGTCATCGCGCAGGTGCGCCGTCCCGATCAGGTGGCCATGGTCGAGCAGATTGGGGCGGATGCTGTGGTCATCGGTGAAGAGACCACGGCCTTTGCCCAGCACGCACCCTACGATTTGGTATTGGATTCCGTCGGAGGGCCGTGCCTCGCGGCGGCACTGGCTACCCTGACCAAAGATGGAGTGTGTGTATCGTTGGGGGGCTCGGCGTCGCACGAAGCCACCTGTGACTTCAGACAGTTTCGCCAAACAGGCCGTACGACGCTGTATGGTTTCATGCTGTTTGAGGAATTGACGCTGGAGCCTGCTTCGGTCGGGCTAGCGCATCTGGCTGGGCTGATTGCCGTGGGGCAGCTTAAGCCGACTATCAGCGTGGAAGCCCCCTGGACCCAGATTGGCCAGGTGGCTCGCCAGCTCCTCGACAGGAAGTTTGTAGGGAAGGCCGTCCTGCATGTAGCAGCGAGCCCAGATGAGACGACAGCACATTAGCCGGACAAGGACTACGA
>Ga0224512_10002915_pt1 | contig 15311 bp, 12 predicted proteins | sample SF_May12_sed_USG_4_FD_169103 | JGI IMG/M metagenome (GOLD analysis project Ga0224512, IMG submission 169103) | Sediment microbial communities from San Francisco Bay, California, United States - SF_May12_sed_USGS_13 | ecosystem: Environmental > Aquatic > Marine > Sediment | place: USA...
CGATAGTTTTCGATCAACACGTCTGCGGAGATGAGCATTTTTTCCATCACCGCCTTGCCGCCGGGAGTTTTCAAATTAATCGAGATGCCACGCTTGTTGCGATTCAAGATCATGAATGCGGCCGATTCGCCGTCCACCGTCGGCGGCGTCATGCGCCGGGTGTCATCGCCATCGGGGACCTTTTCAACCTTGATCACGTCCGCGCCCATGTCGGCCAACATCACGCCGCACACGGGGCCGGCCATGATGTGCGCAAGCTCAATGACCTTGACGCCGGTAAGCGGTCCTTGCGCCGCCACGGTCAGCGCCCCTTGAATCCGGGTTTGGTCTTGGCCAGGAACGCCTGATATCCGGTTTTGAAATCCTCGGTGTCGTAGCAGGCGTAACTTTCATCGAGTTCGGCCTTGGTGAAAGGAGTCGGATCGTGCAGGCGATGCATGAATTTTTTGTGCCAGCGCGCCACCAGCGGGGCGCCTTCAGTAATCCGCCGTGCCGTGGCGTAGGCCTCTTCTTCGACCTTGTCATCCGCCACCACGCGCGTCACCAGACCCTTTTGCAGCGCCTCGTCGGAGTTGAATACGCGGCCTTCAAGCAAGATCTCCAGCGTGACGGCCTTGCCCACCACGGACATCAACCCCTGCATTTCACGTAGACCAAGTGTCAGCCCGAGGCGGTTGATGGGGATGCCGAAGCGGCTTGAGGTCCCGCAGATGCGAAGATCACAGAGTGCGGCGATCTCAAGCCCGCCGCCGACACAAATGCCGTGGATCATCGCCACCATCGGGTGGCGGCATTCGTGAAGTGCCGCCAATGCCGCGTGATGCACCACGCCGTACTCTCGGGCTTGCGCCGAGTTAGATCGCGTGTTGGCGAATTCTGAGATGTCGTTCCCCGGAGCAAAGGATTTCTTGCCCGCGCCACGCAACACGACGCAGCGCAGGCTGTCGTCGGCAGACAGTTCGCGCATCACTTCACCCAACCGATTCCACATGGGCTTGGTCAGCGCGTTCAGTTTCTCCGGGCGGTTGAGCGTCACCGTGGCGATGTCCGCGTCACGATCGACAAGGATGACTTCTAAAGACATGGCTGGCTCCTGCCTGCGTATCAGCGATAGAAGAAATCAACGAGGCCCATCGGCACCACCGGGACATAGGTCACGAGTAGCAGTACCAGGAGCAACACCGCGATGAAGTAAATATTGACCCGCGTCACTTCCCAGACGTTGGCCTTGGCAATCGAGCAGGCAGTCATGAGCACGCTCGCCACCGGCGGTGTCTGCTGTCCGATGGCCAAGTTCAGCGTCACGATCAACCCGAAGTGTACCGGATCGATGCCGACGGCGAGTACCAGCGGCATGACGATTGGCACCACCAGGATGATGGCGGCGGCGGAATGCAGAAACATGCCGATGATCAGAAAAAAGATGTTGAGAATGGCTAGTACCGCAAGTGGGTCTTGCGTCCAGGCGGAGATCGTGCGCGCCACGGTCTGTGGAACCTGGGCTTCGGTCAGGTAAGTGCCAAGCAGGGCAGACGCCGCCACCAGGATCATTACCACCGCGGTCTGCACGCCGCCCTCGATGGTCGCGGCCTTAAGATGCGCCCAGTCGAGTTCATGATAAATGAGCCCAATCACGAGTGCCGCCACCACCGCCAGTGCTGCGCCCTCGGTGGCGGTGACAAAGCCGCCGAATATTCCGCCGAGGATGATGACCGGCAGAGTGAACGCCAGTGACGCGTCTTTAAAGGTCACCCACAGGCGCTTAAGTTGGAACACCTCTTCGACCGGGTAATGGAATCGCACGGCAAACCAGTAAGCGGACCCCATGAGCATCAAACCGCCGATGATGCCCGGAACGATGCCGGCCACGAACAGCTGCACCACCGAGGTATCGGCCATGGCGGCGTACAGGATCATCGGAATTGACGGTGGAATGATGATAGCGAGCGATGCGGCCGAAGAGGTAATCGCGGCGGCGAACGCCCTGGGGTAGCCTTTTTTCCTCATGGCCGGGATCAGGATCGAGCCGATGGCGGCGACGTCGGCCACGGCCGAACCGGAGATCTCGGCGAAGAACATGGATGCGCCGATGTTGACCATGGCCAGCCCGCCGCGGATGAAGCCAAGCAGCGCCGAAGCAAAGGCGATCAGCCGGCGGGAAATGCCGGAGGCGTTCATGATCGCCCCGGCCAAAATGAACATCGGGATCGCCAACAGCGGAAAATTGGTGGCACCGTTGAACATCACCAGTGGAATATTTGGCAGTGAGTTGGTCCCACCAACAACGATCATGGCGATGGTGGCGACAATCGCGAGGGCGATAGCGATCGGGACGTTGATCAGGATCAGCGCAATCAGCCCCAGGAAAATATACAAGATGTCCATTACGGATCACCCGTCGTGACGATGACCGGCTCGTCGGCCCGCGCCTCGGCGAGCCGCTCGGGCAGGTGGAGTGCCTCGGCGATTATGATCATCACCGAGGCGATGGGAATCACCGACTGGGTGTAACTCACTGGGATTTTGGGCAGGCTGACCAGGGTATCGGTGGCCAGGACATCGAGCACACTCACACCGGTCCAGGCGAGCAGGATGAGGAAGGCGAACACGAACAACTCACCGACATAGACCGTCGCCACGCGCCAGGCGCGTGGCATGAGCCGCACGAGCTCCGGGACGCCAATATGTGCGCCCTTATACGCAGCCAGCGCAGCCCCGTAATACGTCAGCCACGCCAGCAAGACAGAGGCGATCTCGTCATACCAGGCGAGCGACATGCCGAGCTTGCGGTAAGTGACGCCGACAAGGACCTCAACGGCCAGCGTCACCATCAGCACGATAACGATGCTCTCGAGGAAACGCTCATACCACTGGCGCAGTCGCATCATTGATCTTTTCTCCGCATATCCATTCTGACGTGAAAAAAATACCGCCCTCACCTGTATGGAGGGCGGTGTATTTCAAGTCGGGATTACTTGCCGAGCGCCAGCGACTGGTCGATCAGTTCCTTACCGCCGGAGACTTTGGAACCGAATTCGTCATAGACCGTCTTACTGGCCTTGACGAAAGCGGCCTTGTCGACATCGTTGACTTTCATGCCCGCGGCCTTCATCTTGTCGACCAGTTCGTTATCGAAGCTCTCGGCGGATTTGTACACGAATCCCTGGGTCTCGCGCGCCGTCTCCTCGAGGATCTTGCGCACGTCGGCAGGCAGCGACTCCCAACGCTTCTTGCCTGTGGTGAGGTAGGCGGGCGTATAGACGTGGCCGGACATCGAAAGATATTTCTGCACTTCCTGGAATTTCTGGCTGTAAATCTGAACCAGAGGATTTTCCTGACCGTCCATCACGCCGGTCTGCAATGCCACGAACACTTCGGACAGCGCCATCGGGCTGGGATTGGCGCCGTAAGCCTGGAACATCTTCACACGCCACTCGCCCTTCGGCGTGCGCAGTTTAATGCCTTTCAGGTCTTCCGGGGTCTTGATCGGGCGTTTGTTGTTGGTGATCTGACGGAAACCGTTCTCCCACACCGCCAGGATTTTCAACCCCTTGCCCTCGACGGCCGGCGCAAGCTTGGGCCAAAAGACCTTGTCCTCGATGCGCTGCATGTGGGCGCGGTCCTTGACCAGGTAGGGCATCTCGAACAGCCCGAACAGGTCGTTTTCCGAGGACATCACAGTGGAAGGCAACGCCATGTCCAGCGTGCCGAGTTTCAGTTTCTGCATCATCTCCTTGTCGCTTCCGAGCTGGCTTGAGCCGTAGACCACGACCTTGGCCTTGTCGCCGAGTTTGGCATTGGCGCGCTTGGCGAATTCCTCCGATGACACCTCGAATAGCGAGCCGGGCCCGCCGACATGGCCGAGCTTCAGTTCCATGGGTGCCGCCCGGACTGGAACGGCGAGGAGACTTCCGATGAACAACGTGGCAACGAATAACTTAAAGTGTTTCATGATTTTCTTCCTCCTTGGTGATGACCTTACGGTAGTGCTGTTGCTGTTAAGCGTTTTCTTTCTGTCAGGCGGTTTTGGCCGCCGCCTGGACGCTAGTCTGAGTCTTTCCACCCGCGGCGAGGTAATCGAGTGCGGCGAGAACACCGCCTTGTTTGTGCGGCACACCAGCAGCCGCCAGCCCCATCTCGACACCGCAGAGAGTACCGGCCAGCATCAATTCATTGAAGTCACCGAGGTGGCCAATGCGGAAAACTCGCCCTTGCAGCTTGCCGAGGCCCGTGCCCAGGGACATGTTGTATCGTTCCAGGATTACTTGGCGCAAATTATCCGCGTCATGCCCTTCCGGCATCAGCAGCGCTGTCAGGGTATTGCTGTATTCCTCAGGATTAAGACACAGAATTTCGAGACCCCAGGCACGTGCCGTCCGGCGCGTTGCTTCCGCCAGCCGCGCATGTCGCGCAAAGACGGTTTCCAATCCTTCTTCGTGCAGCATGCGTAATGCTTCGCGTAACCCGTAAAGAATATTGGTTGCTGGCGTGTATGGGAAAAAACCCGACTTGTTAGTGGCGAGGATATCCTCCCAGTTCCAGTAGGATTTCGGCGTGCGCGATGATTTGGCCGCCGCGCGCGCCTTGGGGCCGATGGCGTTGAAGGCGATCCCGGGCGGTAACATCAGGCCCTTCTGTGACCCCGCGACGGTTACGTCCACACCCCATTCGTCGTGCCGGTAATCGATCGAGGCCAGCGAGGAGATGGTATCCACCATGAGCAGCGCCGGGTGACCGGCGCGGTCGATGGCCTTGCGGATTTCCGGAATCCGGCTGGTGACTCCCGTGGAGGTTTCATTGTGCACCACCGCCACTGCCTTTATCTGGTGTTGGCGATCTTCTTTGAGGAGTTTTTCCAGCTGGGCCGGATCCGCGCCGTGGCGCCAGTCGTTGGGCACGACCTCGGCGTTCAATCCGAGATTCTTGGCCATTCGGTGCCATTGCATGGCGAATTGGCCGGTTTCAAACATTAATACTTTATCGCCGGGGGACAGGGTGTTTACCAGTGATGCCTCCCAGGCGCCGGTACCCGACGATGGGAAGATGATGACGTCGCCGGTGGTTTTAAAAACCGATTTGAGGTCCTCGAGGATGGACAAGGTGAGCCTGGCGAACTCCGGCCCGCGATGATCGATGGTGGGCTGATCCATCGCGCGCAGCACACGATCGGGAACATTCGTCGGGCCGGGGATCTGGAGAAAATGGCGTCCGCTTCGAAAAGTCATCAATTCTCTCTAAATGGATTTGTAGATGCCAAACCGAGCTTCAGTGGATATCGTTCGACAATCTGAGCATCACGATATAGTCGCTGAATGCATTATGAATATATAATGCAAAATATTCTACAAGTATTACCATCAATCATACGCGTCATCGGACAGATTCCATCCCGGATGGCGAAATCAACCGCGAAACCGCGGAGGGACACAGAGGACATGTCGCCTGTCCATCACAGCCTGATGACCCGCCAATCTGTGAGCACTTCTTCGCGTATCGGGGACCCAGCGCTGGCGGGGCGCCTGCGCCGCGAACTGGAAGGCGAGGTTTTATTCGATGCGTTCTCACGCGGTCGCTACAGCACCGATGCCTCGATCTATCAGATCGAACCCATCGGCATTGTGTTGCCACGGCACGAACAGGACGTGGTGCGCGCGATTCAAATAGCGGGTGAAGAAGGCATTCCGGTATTGCCTCGCGGCGGCGGCACTTCGCAGATCGGCCAGACCGTGAACGAGGCGCTGGTGCTGGATACCAGCAAATACATGAATGGAATTCATGCGTTCGATATCAGTGCGGCCACGATCTGCGTCGAACCCGGTCTGGTGCTCGAACAACTGAACCGCTTCCTCAAGCCGCATGGATGGTTCTTTCCGGTGGATGTTTCCACGGGCAACCGCGCCACCCTCGGTGGCATGGCCGGCAACAATTCCTGCGGCGCGCGCTCGATACGCTACGGCAACATGGTGCATAACGTGCGCGCCATCGAGGCGGTGCTGGCTGACGGGACCCGCGCGCAATTCACGGATTCGATATACATGGCGGAGGATAATCCGCGTTATCGTGACCTGGAGGAGCATCTTCGCCGGATCGGCGCGCGCGAGGCCGACGAAATTGACCGGCGTTTTCCGAAGCTTCTGCGCCGCGTCGGCGGATACAACCTGGATATGCTCACGACCCGTGATGGCAACCTGGCGCGCCTGCTGGTGGGCTCGGAGGGCACACTGGCTTTTTTCAGCCGTCTGCATCTGGATTTACAACGAATCCCGAAGCACAAGGTGCTTGGCATCTGTCAATTCCCGAGTTTCTATCAGGCGATGGATTCCACCCGGCACATCGTCAAGCTCGAGCCTTCAGCCGTCGAGCTGGTGGATCGCACCATGATCGACCTGTCGCGAGAGATCCCGATGTTCCGCGCCACGGTGGACCGGTTTGTGAAGGGCCAACCGGACGCGCTGCTGCTGGTCGAATTTTCCGGTGACGAGCGTGACGCGCCACACCGGCAGCTGAAGCAACTGGTGGACCTGATGGGGTCACTCGGCTTACCGGATGCCGTGGTTGAGGCCACCGAGCCCGGCTTCCAGCAAGCGGTATGGGAGGTGCGCAAGGCCGGCCTCAACATCATGATGTCGATGAAAGGCGACGGCAAACCGGTGTCGTTCATCGAGGACTGCGCGGTCGGCCTCGAAGACCTGGCCGAGTACACCGACCGCCTGACCCAAGTGTTTCACAAACACGGCACCACCGGCACATGGTATGCGCACGCTTCGGTCGGCTGCCTGCACGTGCGCCCGATCCTGAACATGAAGGACGAATCGGGCGCTAAGAAAATGCGCGCCATCGCCGAAGAAGCCATGGCCATGGTACGTGAGTACAAGGGCTCACACTCAGGCGAACACGGCGATGGCATTGCGCGTTCCGAATTCCACGAGCCGATGTTCGGTACACGCCTGGTACGCGCCTTCGAGGAGGTCAAGGACAGCTTTGATCCCATGGGCCGATTCAATCCTGGCAAGATTGTGCACCCACCACGCATGGATGACCGCGGTCTGTTCCGCTACCGGCCCGGCTATGCCGTGGCGCTGTTCGAAACCGCGCTCGACTGGTCGGCGTGGGGTGGGTTCGGCCCCGCGATCGAGATGTGCAACAACAACGGCGCCTGTCGCAAGCACGAGCCGGGCGTCATGTGCCCGTCTTACCGCGTGACGCGTGACGAGCAGCATCTTACCCGCGGTCGCGCCAACAGCCTGCGCCTCGCGCTCAGTGGCCAACTCGGGCGTGAAGCTTTTACCTCGGATGACATGCACGCGACCATGGACCTGTGTGTTTCCTGCAAGGGCTGCAAGCGCGAGTGTCCCACCGGCGTGGACATGGCGCGCATGAAAATCGAGTTTCTGCACCATTACCACCAGCGTCACAACCTGCGTCTCAAGGATCGGCTGATCGCCTGGATGCCGCGCTATGCGCCCTGGGGCGCGCGTCTCGGATTTCTCCTGAATCTGCGCGACCGGTTGCCGGGGCTGCCGTGGCTGAGCGAGAAACTCCTCGGCTTCAGCGCTCGCCGCCCGCTTCCACGCTGGCGGCGCGACGTGTTCGACGCGGAACGCGAATTGACGTCCGCCGCGCCGGGGAACGGCGCCGAGGTGGTGCTGCTGGCCGACACCTTCACGACCTATTTCGAACCGGACAACGCTCGTGCCGCGCTCACGGTGCTGCGCGCTGCGGGTTACCGGGTACATCTGCCGCGCGCGGTTGACGGCGCCCGCCCGCTCTGTTGTGGTCGTACGTTTCTGTCCGCGGGCTTGATGGACGAGGCGCGGGCCGAGGCGCGCCGCCTGCTCGCGGCACTCGCACCCTATATAGAGCGCGGATTGCCGATCATTGGCCTTGAGCCCTCGTGCCTATTGACGCTGCGCGATGAATTCCAAGTCATGGCGCTCGGGGCCGGGGCGGTACCGTTGGCGACGCAGGCGATGCTGTTCGAGGAATTTCTGGTACGGGAGCAGGGGGCGGGACGATTGCGTTTGAAACTTCAGCCACTCGCGGCGAAGCGCGCCTTGTTGCACGGTCATTGTCACCAGAAGGCCTTCGGTGCCATGTCGGCGGTACAGGAAGTATTGCGACTGGTACCTGAACTCGAGGTGCAAACGGTTGAGTCGAGTTGCTGCGGTATGGCCGGCGCTTTCGGTTACGAGGCCGGACATTATGATGTGTCGATGAAAATGGGCGAGTTGAACCTGCTGCCGGCGGTGCGCGAAGCGGATCCGGATACGCTGATCGTCGCGGATGGCACCAGTTGCCGGCAACAGATCCGCGATGGCGCGCAACGTGAAGCATTGCATTTGGCGCGTGTATTGGAACAGGCATTGCTGAAGAGTTAAAAGAGGAAAAAATCATGAACGAAACCTTATCCGTCCCCACGGATACCTTGATGACAGCCGAAAAAGCCCCCATCGCACGCAAAGGACTGCACGAAGAAGTGGCGGCCCGCCTGCGCGACATGATTGTGGAGGGTGGGCTCGAACCGGGTATTCGCGTGCCCGAGCGTGAGCTGTGCGAGCGGTTTGGCATCTCGCGCACCCCCTTGCGTGAGGCGCTCAAGATCTTGGCCGCGGAAGGGCTCATCGACTTGCAGCATCACCGCGGGGCAGTGGTGTCCAGGCTTACCGCCGAGTCGCTCGATGACCTGTTCCAGGTCATGGGTACGCTCGAAGCCCTGGCGGGCGAGATGGCCTGTGAACGTGCCGATGCGGCAGCCATCGCCAACATTCGTGGTTTTCACGAGCGCATGCTGGGACATCATGCGCGTGCCGAGTTGTCGGACTATTTTCGTCTCAATCAACAGATTCACGAAGGTATCGTTGCCGCGGCCGGCAATCCCGTGCTAACCCAGGTTTACCGCGGACTGAGCGTGCGGATTCGCCGTGCACGTTATATGGCCAATTTCTCCAAGACCCGATGGGATCGGGCGGTGGCGGAACATGAGCTGATCCTGGAAGCGTTGATCGCACGCGACGGCGCGCGACTTGGTGGTCTGCTCCGGGAGCATCTGCGCAACAAACTGGAGGTCGTCAAGACCGTTATCCTGAACAAGAATTAGGAACTGACGCGGGAGAACCCCGATTTTCAACACGCTGACATTTCGTCTGCCGGACGGTACCAATATAACGCTGGAGGTCAAGCGTGCCCTGGCGGCCGGTGCCAGTGCGCGTGATCGCGGAAAGGTACAAAAACATATTGCTCACATGAGCACGCTCGGGGTGAAGCCACCACCACACGTACCCATGCTCTATCCGTTGATGCCGACCCTGGTGACGAACGCCACGGACATCGACGTTATCGGGGACGATTCGACGCCGGAAGTCGAGGTCGTGCTGTTCCGTGCTGCCGGCGGGGATTACCTGACCGTGGGCAGCGATCATACCGACCGTCGGATCGAGGCGGTTTCGGCGCTACAAGGTAAGAATTCCTGTCCCAAGATCGTCTCCGCCACCGCCTGGCCGGTGCACGAGGTGCTCGATCACTGGGATTCGCTGACGCTGCGTTCCCGTTGCGGCGACTCGCTGTTGCAAGCGGGTGCCCTGTCGCATGTCATGACTTATGAACAACTCATGGCATTCGTGCGTGAACACGATGGTGATCTGATGGAAGGGCGATTGGTCTTTAGCGGTACCGTGCCGACCCAGGCGAAACCACCGAAAGGCGATGTCACGATACGTCTCGATCTTATTGATCCCGTGCTCCATCGTTCATTGCGGCACGATTACAACGTGCATGTGCGTGGCGAATATTTTTCTGCCGAAGTCTGAATAAGAAAAAGTCAGGACGACAAGTCGGCATAACGATCGCGCAGCAGATTCTTCTGGACCTTGCCCATGGTGTTACGCGGTAATCCCGGCACGAAGAACACCTGCTTCGGGACTTTGAAACCGGCAATTAGATTTTTGAGTGCTGCGATCACACCGTCTTCGGTCAGGCTCGTGCCTTCCGGCTTGCGCACGATGATGGCGATCACGGCCTCACCGAAGTCCGGGTGCGGCACGCCGATCACCGCCGATTCCAGCACGCCATCAATTTTATCGAGATAACTTTCGATCTCCTTGGGATAGATGTTAAGCCCACCCGAGATGATCAGATCCTTAGCGCGTCCGACGATCGACACGTAACCGTCATTATCTTTACGTGCCAGGTCGCCAGTGCGAAAGTAACCGTCAGCGGTGAATTCCTCGGCGGTTTTTTCTGGCAGCCGCCAGTAGCCCTTGAACACATTGTCGCCTTTAACCTGCAGCTGCCCGACTGTGTCAGCCTGCACTTCGGCCTCGCGCTCGTCGACAATGCGCACGCTCACGCCAGGAAGTGGCGTGCCGACTGTTCCCGGCCGGCGCGGCCCTTCGAGCGGATTGGATGTGTTCATGCCTGTCTCGGTCATCCCGTAGCGCTCGAGAATTTCGAGTCCCGTGCGCGCGCGGAATTCATCGAACGTTTGTACCAGCAGGGGTGCTGAGCCGGAAGTGAAAAGCCTCATATGACGACAGGTCTCGCGCCCGAAAGCCGGGTCGGCGAGCAGGCGCGTATAGAAGGTGGGGACACCCATGAACACGGTCGCCTTGGGCAACGATGATATGATTGTCGCGACATCGAATTTCGGTAACAAGATCATTTTCGTGCCGTTGAGCAGCACGCAGTGGCAAGCAACGAACAACCCGTGGACGTGAAACAGTGGCAGCGCATGAAGCAGCACATCGCCCGCGCGCCAGCCCCAGGCCTGGTGCAGCGCGAGGGCGTTCGTATAGAGGTTGGCGTGAGTGAGCATCGCGCCCTTCGGCCGCCCGGTCGTGCCGGAGGTGTAAATCAGAACGGCGATATCATCGGGCGCGACCTCGCAGGTGTTGTATTTGCCGTCGATTGGTTGGCAGGCCTCGGTGAGCGAGCCTTGTCCGTTGGCATCCAGCGAATAGATATGTTGCAACGCGCGTGTCCGGGCCAGTTCGTGCATACCGTCAAGATCGGAAGAACGGCAGATCACCGCGCCCGGTTCGGCGTCGTCGAGATAATATTCCATCTCCGCGCGTCGGTAAGCCGGGTTGAGAGGAAGATAAATCAGTCCGGCGCGCAGACAACCGAGATACAGGAACAGCGCCTGTGGCGATTTCTCGATTTGTACCGCAACTCGGTCGCCGGGTTTGAGCCCCAATCCAGTGAGAAAAGTAGCGTAGCGCGCACTTTCGCGCTCGAGATCGCCGTAACTAAGATAGTCACCACCGGGTATTTCGATGAAGGCGTCCGTCAGGGATTCGGGGAATCTCTCGCGAAATAGGTTGTAGAGGTTGGCTTTCACGATACGAACGCGTGTTTTCTTGACAGGGTCATGGGGGGGTGTCAATAATCTCCTGAGATTATTGAATTATAAAAAACCATTTACAAGAAATCTGCGTTTCACCCAAGAGGCATCTCAGGCGATTCAAACCGCGCATGAGATATACGGCATCACGACTTCATGGCTTTTGGCCATGGCAGGACGTGCAACCTAGGAGGGTCACCATGAATCGAAAGTTAAACCACAATATCGTTGGGATATTTATTGCCGCGGGTATCGCCCTGACTTCCGTCTCGCAGGCCGAAACCGTGCTCAAGGCCTCGCACCAGTGGCCGGGCGGCAAGGGCGACGTGCGTGACGAGATGGTGCAGATCATCGCGCGCGATGTTGAAAAGGCCAATGTCGGCCTGAAGGTACAGGTGTATCCAGGTTCCTCGCTGGTGAAGGCAAAGGAACAGTGGGGCGCGATGGTAAAGGGCCAAATCGATCTCTCGGCGTTCCCGCTCGATTACGCCAGCGGCCGGCACCCGCAGTTCAGCGCCACGCTGATGCCCGGGCTGGTGAAGAACCACGAGCACGCCAAGCGGCTCAACAAGTCAGCGTACATGGACGATATCAAGAAAATCATCAACGACGCCGGTGTCGTGGTACTGGCCGATGCATGGCTGGCTGGTGGTTTCGCCTCCAAAAAGAACTGCATCCTGGCTCCGGACAGTGTCAAGGGACAGGTAACACGCGCCGCCGGACCGGCGTTTGAACAGATGCTCGCCGGGGCCGGGGCCTCAATTTCGTCGATGCCCAGCTCCGAGATCTACACCGGCATGCAGACCGGCGTACTCGATGCCGCTAACACCAGTTCCGGCAGCTTCGTTTCGTACCGCCTTTATGAACAGGTGAAGTGCCTCACGGCGCCGGGGGACTATGCGCTGTGGTTCATGTACGAGCCGGTGCTGATGTCCAAGAAGTCGTGGAACAAGCTCAACAAGAAGCAACAGGACGCGTTGATGGCGGCTGGCCAGAAGGCCGAAGATTACTTCTTTGACGAAGCCAAAAAGCTCGACACGAAAATGGTCGACGCATACAAGAAGGCGGGCGTTGAAGTTGTGACGATGAATGAGGCCCAGTACAACGAATGGCTCAAGATTGCCGACCAAACCTCGTACAAGAACTATCGGGAAAAAGTCCCGGGCGGCAAGGAGATTATTCAAAAAGCGCTCGCCGTCAAGTAACACCGGCACACCATGGCCGGCACGCGCCGGCCATGGCGGATCCTGGTTGAGTCGAGTTGCACGCACGCATCATGGAACTCTTCATCCGCTCCGTCCGGGCGCTGTCGGTCTTTTTCGGGATTGTTGCCGCGGCCAGTCTGGTGGCGGCGATTCTGGTCGTGTGCCAGATGGTGGTGATGCGCTACTTTCTGCAGGCGTCCACCGTGTGGCAGACGGAGTTCGTGACCTTCAGCATCGTCGGCGCCACATTCATCGGAAGCCCCTACGTGCTTCTGACGAAGGGCCACGTTAATGTAGATCTGCTCCCGCTTTATCTGAGCCAGCGCATCCGCAAGGCACTGGCCCTATTCGTTTCGGTATTGGCATTTCTGGTCTGCGTCGTTCTCGCCTGGACCGGATGGAAGTATTTTCACGAGGCATGGGCCGGCGGCTGGCGAACGGACACGGTGTGGTCACTGCCGCTGTGGATCCCCATCCTTCCCTTGCCACTCGGCATGGCGCTGTTGTCGCTTCAGTATGCGGCGGATATCTGCTGCCTCGCCACCGATCGCGAACCGCCGTTCGGTATCCAGCCGAAAGAGGAGGGCGAATGACACCGCTTGTCATTGGCCTGCTGATCGGGATTGTCACCATTATTGTCCTGACCAGCGGCATTCCGATCGCGTTTGGTCTTGCCCTCGTGGCCGTCGTTTTTCTGGTCGGATTCGGGGGTCTCGACAGCCTGGGAATACTCGCCGAGACTTTTCTCGGCGGCATTTCGCATTTCAGCCTCGTGTCGATCCCGATGTTCATTTTGATGGGCGCCGCCGTCGCCGCCTCGCCGGCGGGGCGCGACCTGTACGAGGCACTCGATCGCTGGCTTACGCGCGTGCCCGGCGGGATCGTCATCTCCAACCTCGGCGCCTGCTCCATCTTTGCCGCGTTGAGTGGCTCCTCCCCGGCCACCTGTGCCGCCATCGGCAAGATGGGAATCCCGGAAATGCTGAAACGCGGTTTTCCGGCGTCGCTTGCCACCGGGGCCATTGCCGCCGGCGGAACGCTTGGCATTCTCATTCCGCCGAGCATCACCATGATCGTCTATGGCATCGCGACCGAAACCTCGATTGGTCGGCTGTTCCTGGCCGGTGTGTTTCCCGGCATCATGCTCACCGTGCTGTTCATCTGCTGGGCGCTGTTCCTGGCGTGGCACAAGGGTTACCAGTTCGGCGAGGTGGCGGCGCGGCGTTTCTCGCTGCGCGAGAAGTTCGAGGTCCTGCCGCGGGTACTGCCGTTTTTCCTGATCATCCTCGGTATTCTCTACGTGCTCTATGGCGGGGTGGCGACGCCATCGGAGGCCGCCGGCGTCGGTGCCATGTTCTGCCTCATCATGGCCGCGGTGATCTACCGGATCTGGCAGCCGCGACGCATCTGGGAGATCTTTCACACCAGCACGCGCGAGAGCGTAATGATCATGATGATCATCGCCGCCTCCGAGCTCTACAGCTACACGCTGTCGAGCCTGTATGTGACACAGTCGATGGCCGAATGGATCGCCGCGCTCGAGGTCAACCGCTGGGTATTGATGGGGATCATCAACCTATTCTTGCTCATTGCCGGGTTCTTCCTGCCGCCGGTGGCGGTGATCCTGATGACGGCACCGATCCTGTTACCGATCATCACACAGGCGGGATTCGATCCGTACTGGTTTGCGGTCATCCTCACGGTGAACATGGAGATCGGCCTGATTACACCACCGGTCGGGCTGAACCTCTACGTCATCAATAGCATCGCGCCGGACATCAAGCTCCCCACCATCCTCTGGGGCGCACTGCCATTCATGTTGTGCATGGTACTGGGCATTGTGTTGCTCTGCGTGTTCCCGGAGATCGTGACCTGGCTGCCGGATAAGCTGATGGGGCCGGAAAAGTAGCTGAAGTGGCCGTGGCTGGAGCATATCCTCGCGCGCATTACCGATCGCGGGTGTGATCTGCTGCATTTACACCCACAGCGGCGGGTGTCCTGGAGATGGCTCTTGGAAATGCTGACCATGGTATTGTTGGGCGGCTGGCCGGTGTGATGGCCGGGCTGCGCGGCTTCGGAAAAGGAATAAGGAATAGAGAGTTTGGAATATTATTTGTCACAGAGATGCTCATAAACCTTTCCCGGTAATACCGTGGTTCTTCGAACCTCCCCGTGGTTTGCTGATCAGAAAGGGGTATTTATTAGAGTGTTGACGTTCTGTCCCTTGACCCACACTGTTCGCCGCTGGCATGCCGATGATTGATCTGAATGAATGTTGAGGATGTCACCCATGTGCCCAGTAGAACGCACATCGAGTATCAGTTTCGCGGGAACGATATCATAGGTTTCTTGGAAAGCGCCCACGGGAATTCCGGAAGTACTGAAAAAAATGAAACATGACTGGCTGGAAAAATTTCTGGAACGGATCGCTGATCGCGGCCGCGAGTTTTTACAGTTATGGACTGAAAAGCCCGCTGTCCCGCGCCTCGGCTCGCTGTGTCGTGCGTTGCTGTCGGGAGTGGGAGAAGCCACCGGCACAGCGCTTTCGCGTGAAGTACTACGTGCTTATGAACGCATGGACCGCGATGGACGCAGGGCGTTCTTTGAGATGCTCGCAACCGAATTCGGCCCCGACGCCTCGGCCATCCGCACAGCCGCTGAAGAATATATACGCTTGAACGATGCCAATGCCTTGCTCCGGCTCATTGCGGCGGTGGAACCGCCGCGCCAGGAGCTATTCCGGCGCATCAATATGGCGCCGAAAGGCA
>Ga0224512_10002916_pt1 | contig 15311 bp, 12 predicted proteins | sample SF_May12_sed_USG_4_FD_169103 | JGI IMG/M metagenome (GOLD analysis project Ga0224512, IMG submission 169103) | Sediment microbial communities from San Francisco Bay, California, United States - SF_May12_sed_USGS_13 | ecosystem: Environmental > Aquatic > Marine > Sediment | place: USA...
TGCACATACCAGGGCTTGTCCAGGCCATATTTTTCCTTGATGTTTTTTTCAATCGCCGGTGGCAGCGCTTTTTCTCCGGAGTAGAAATTCCCAGGGGCGCTTCTGATGAGTGCCCACGTCAGCGTGACAACAATGAGCGCCATCGGAATTATGATTAAGAGTCGCTTTAAGATGAATTGAAGCATTTTTCCTCGTCGTTAGCTTTTTCGCGTTTTCAGTCGCAGCCTACTCGGCTTCGGCCTTAGCGGCCTTCAATTTTTGGAAATCGATCTGGGTCTTCATGAGTGCCGCAATTTGGGCCTCCACGGCTGGATCGCTTTGCCCCTCCATGATGTTTTCGACATCTTTATCCCATTTCGTACGGTCTCTTTCGAGATATACAAACTTCCAAGGGTGCATCGTGCCCGGGTTCGGGTACAACCCCTTAACATATGGCTTTTTCATCCAATTCGTCCCAGCCACCGCCAACGGTATGACCGGTTGGTCCTTGAGCATGAAATACTCCGCGGCGGCAAGCTGCTCCATCCGCGATACCGGATCAAGGGTCTTATTGGCGTCATCCATCATTTTGTCGTACTCGGGTTTCCACCAACCGGTCGAGCTGTCGTTGTTTTCAGTATAAAACTGGCTGAGAAACGTAAACGGATCCATATAATCGCCAACCCATCCGGCCCGCGCTACGCCCTTATATTCAATTGCTGACCGGTAAGGCAAGAATGTCTTAAACTCCATGTTCTTAAGGGGAATCGTCAATCCAAGGTTCTGCTGCCATTGCGACTGCACAAATTCGGCGACGGCTTTGTTGCTTTCAGCCGTGTTATACGTGAGTTCAACCCCATCAAGCGGAAAATCAGTTACCTTGCATTTTCCGGCGCCGGCGTCCTTTACGGTGTAACCGGCTTTTTCCATGTGTTTGCAGGCCGCGGCAGGATCGAAAAGCCTTCTCTCAAAATCCGCCGGCGAGATGCCGTCTTTCTTACTGAGCTCTGCAAAGACCTTCTTCCGAGCCTTTTCATAGTCCGGAAAGATGGTCGGCACAAAGTCGGCAGACTGTTTTATTGTTTTTCTGAATTTCTCCAGGTTATCGCGGTTTATGGAAAGTGAAAAAGCCTTTCTGACATCAATATTGTCAAAAGGTTTTTTCAACACTGAAAAAGTATAGTACTCAATCGTGACTTCAGGATGAAGCAGGTATTCATCCTTGTATTGCCGGATATACTCGTTCCATGCGGCCGGAACAGTGTGGTTGTAGAGCGCGTCGACGCGGCCGCCTTTGTAAATGTTCATCATCGTCGTCTGCTCATCCATCGGATAAAACTGGATCCTGTCCAGTTTTACGTTGTCGGCGTCCCAATAATTGGGATCTTTGACGATGGTCATCTGGTCGTAAGGGTCCCAGCTCTCCAGCTTGTACGTACCGCTCGTAACGATATTTCCCGGCTTGATCCAGTCTTTACCATATTTCTCGATCGTCGGACGATGCACGGCGGAAAAAAACTGGTGCGTCAGAAGACCTACAAAGTAGGGCGCGGGCTGCTTAAGACGGACCTTGAGCGTCGTGTCGTCAACCGCCTTGACGCCGATGTCGCCGCGCTCAATTTCGACGAACTCCGCGCCGTCAATACGAGCCGCAGTCGCCGGATCATCGGCCTTGAGCTTCGCCAACGCCTCTTCGTCCGTCGCAACCGCAAGACAAAATTCCGCCTCAAGCGAACACGAATCAAGCGGCTCACCATTCGGCTCTTCCGATAAAAACTTCCCATTTTTCTTTACGAAGCTCTTTTTTGAGTTGTACTGTTCGCCGTATTTGATGTCGTAGCCAAGAAAGCCATAGCGGGATGCAAGTTCCGGCGAAAGCGCCCTTTGAAAGGACCATTCGAAATCTTTTGCGGTTATCGGATCGCCATTTGAAAACTTGCCATTGTCTCTCAGATGGAAGGTGTATTCGATACCGTTATCGGACACTTCCCAGTGAGTGGCCATCGAAGGGATCGGCTGCATTGTCTTGGGATGATACTCGACTAGGCGGTCGTAAAGGCCTATCAGAATTCTCGCTTCCGGTTGGCCCGTAACGAACTGGGGATCAAGCGATTCCGGTTCGGAACCCGTTATATACCGAAGTGTATTATCCTGCGGGGGTTTGACCTGTCCCCAGTATCGGGTCGTCGCTTCTGTGGAACATCCATACAAAAGCGAACACAGAAAAACCAAAACAACACCCACTTGAGTTCGACCTGCAACTTTACGCGCCATTTTACGCTCCCTACAAATTTTAAACTTAACGATCAGTGGTCAGACCTAGGAGAGATTTTCCAAAAATTCTTCGTTAACTTATCACGACACAACGACTGCCCGCAACGATCCGCCCGATATTAAAGCGCCTCAGGGAGATAATAGAACCGGCCAGGCCGACGAAAGCGAACAGATCTAAGATTGTCCCTTTTGCTTCCCGGGTTGCCAGTTGCTGTCGATGTAAACGTATTTTAAGGACGGCGCGTCGAGTGTATTCATTTCGAAGCCCAGAACATAGGGTTTTACTAGTGAATACGACGTCGGAAAATACAATGGAATCGCCGGGATCGATGCGATTGCTTCTTCTTCGGTGAGGATCTTCTCGTTTTCAACGCCCGTGTCGATCAAGAGTTCAAGCGACTCGCCATTTGAACTCGATTTCACGTTTGAATTACCGGCGCCGGATGCGGTGGCTTTTTCTTTTGTCGTGCCGGATGGTTGGCTTGACGCAGAAACGGGTCTTTTCGACTTTGGCGAGGAGTCTTCTTTTCTGTCAGTGGAAAAGATCGCAAGCATATTGGCGGTTTCATCGGCAGTCGGCAACACGACGCCGCGCCTCACGATATCGTACTCGCCGGACGCAAGAATCTCTTCGAATTCACTTCCGCCCTTGATGACAATTTCAGTATCGACGTTCAGGTTGTCCTTCCACATTTTCGCGACCGAGCGGGCGATTTTTTCCTGCACGTTGTTCCGGTTTATAAGAAGTTTTATTTTTGGAAAGCCTTCCGCGTCTGGAAATCCGGCCTTCTCAAACAGAGACTTCGCACGTTCAGTATCCGAGGCCAGCTTCTTCTCGCGGCCGACATCAAACGGGAGATAGTCGAATGCCGGCTGAGCCGATCCTTCCATTTCACCTTCGGTAAGCCTCTCGCGCTCGATCGAGATGGCCAGCGCTTCACGAACACGACGATCGTTGAACGGATGCCGCTTCACATTAAATGCGTAAAAATTCAGGGCTGAGTGAGTAGTTGTTTTAAAGTCTACAAATGGGGTCAGGATCTTCAAGGCAAGCGGTTCAAAGCTCGTGTTTGTAACCGCGTCGACATCACCCGCACGGTACGCTGCAAGTGCCGAATCGGCCGTCTCCGACGGCACAAAGGTAACGCGTTCGAGTCGTACCTTCGATCGATCGTAATAACCCTCTTCGCGGTCAAGCGTCACCCCGTCCTTTCCTACCGAGGAAATCCGGAACGCGCCGTTCGTTACTACGTTCGCGGTCAGCTTTCCTTCTTCAAACCCCGCTCCCCCAGAATAAACCGGCCGGAACATTGGATGCGCGACGAGCTTTGGAAATTGCTCGTCGGGCTCGTTCAAAGTGACCCTCAGCTCGAAGTCGCCTATCGCTTCGACACCGAACAGTAATGGCTTGGCCGCATCTTGGACCGGCGCTGCATCGCGGTCCCGGGCAGTCCTCGAAGCGGCCTCGGGTACTGCGGTTGAAACAGTCCCGGGCTTGTTCTGCCCGTTCGACTCCGCCTTAACGACTGCATCCGGCTTTTTCTTCGCAGTTTCTTCAATGGGTTTTGCCTCAAGGTGAACCCCGGAGATGTTATGGAGCAACTTGTGATGAGGAAGTTTGTAGCCGAGCTTCGCTAGCCTTTTCCATGATTTCACAAAATCGTGGGCGGTTACGGTCTCTCCGTTCGACCAGCGGGCGTCTTTTCGAAGCCGAAACGTCCAAATGCGCGTTTCGTCCGCAGATTTCCAGCTTTTCGCTATCGCCGGGATGGCATTCAGCGTTTTTGGGTCGGTGTCCGTCAATCCCTCGAAAATTGCCCGGACGATATCAGTTTCCGGCGGAGCGGATGCCATTGCGGGGTCAAAAGACTTGGGTAGTTTGCCGTTCGACCAGCGGAATTCCTGCTTTTGCGGCGCTTTGGTTTCACTGTAAAAGGTCTCGGGAGCGGGTTGTTGTAGCTCTCCGCACGACAACGCGATAATGCTCACGACACCTGTCAAAAGGGTTGCGAAATAATGGTGTTTCCGATTTTTTGGGGGTCGGTTTCTCAATCGGGTTATGCCCTCGCTTTCCTTCGTAGAATTTCTAAAACTTCCAAGGTGTTCTCTCGCGTTTCCTCAAATCCCCCGGAAGTGTCTATCAGATACGTCGCGTATCCCTTCTTTTCTTCCTGCGGCAGCTGCGATTCGATCCTCTGCCGCGCCTCCTTCCGCCCGATTCCGTCACGTTTCATCAGTCGATTCAATTGTATATTACTTTCGCACCAAACAACCACCAATTCGTCAAACCTCTTGTAACTTCCGGACTCGATCATCAACGCGGCGTCAATCACTGCGATTCCCGCTGGATAAACCGCCTCCTGGCGTTTAAGCCAATCGTCCTGCAAATCTATGATCAATGGATGCAAAAGCGAATTGAGAAGTTGTCGTTTTGCGGGATCGGAAAAGATGATTCTTCCCAGCTTTTCGCGGTTCAGGGAGCCGTCTGAGGCCAGCACCGCGGACCCGAATTCGTCAACCACCCGCCGGAGACCGACTGTCCCGGGTTCAACGACTTCGCGCGCCGCACGATCGGCGTCCATGACGATGCACCCTTGTTCTGAAAGCACTTCGCACACGAATGACTTGCCTACCGCTATCGAACCGGTCAATCCGACTTTAAGCATAGGTCCACCTCGATGCGCACAGAGAGGGCAATAATCTAGAAGGGATGCACGCCTCTCGGAACAACCGAATAAACAATTAGTCGCTACGAAGCTCCGTGACGTGTTGCCAGCTTTCCAACGTTATATTCCGCGATTTCGTTGAGGGTCAGATTTAGCTCGTCGGCGCAAGCCGAAATGTACCAGAGCACGTCGCCGAGTTCATCCTTTAATTTCGCCCGCACTTCTTCTGTCAGAATGCCTTCATCGTCCCTTTGGATCTTCTTTACAACATTCGCAACCTCGCCCGCCTCACCGGTAAGGCCGAGAGTTGGGTATTCCAGATTTTCCAGCCGACGTGGATAGAGGGCCGTTTTGCCCGCCAGTTTTTGATATTCGGAAAAGTCCATAATTGTCCTTTTAAGAGACGGAACCGGGGTCACCCGCCGGAATTCGCGGCTCCTCTTGTCGCGCGCCTTTTGATTGCTGCCTCGACCGTGTTCTTCATCAGCATCGCAACCGTCAGCAGCCCGACTCCGCCCGGCACGGGAGTGAAGAGCGAGGCTTTTTCCATAGCCGCTTTTGCATTGACATCGCCGACTAGTGTCGACCCGCGCTTTTCAATCGTGCGAAGACGTTTTGCCAGTTGATCATCCGGAAAGAAACCCTTCGCTTCTTCGGGATCTTCGAGCTGGTTCATCCCGACATCGATTACAACAGCACCGGGTTTTATGAAGTCGGCGGTGATCAGTCCGGGCACGCCAACGGCTGCAATCAGCAGGTCCGCGCGTGAACAGACTCCGGCAAGATCCTTTGTTCGGGAGTGGCAGACGGTAACCGTGGCGCTCTCCCTGATAAGCAAGAGTGCCATCGGCTTGCCCACGATATTACTTCTGCCGACGACGACCGCATCCGCGCCGGAAAGTTGAACCTCCGCGCGTTTGAGCATGTCGATGATGCCCGCGGGGGTACAGGGAACAAGTGCAGGCTCACCCTGCGAAAGCCTTCCGGCGTTGACCGGATGGAACCCATCGACGTCTTTTTGGGGATCGAGGGCTTCGAGAATGCGGGATTCGTTAATTCCTTTTGGCAGCGGTAATTGGACGAGGATACCATCGACATCTTCGCGCTCATTTAGCTCCAGGACCACGGCCAGCAGTTCATCTTCAGATGTTTCCGCGGGCATGTGCCGATGCTCCGACGTAATACCAAGATCCTGAGCCGTCCTGACCTTGCTGTTTACGTATACTTCAGATGCCGGATCCGCTCCGACACGAACCACGACGAGACAGGGTTTGATACCCGTTTCGCTCTTGAGCCGTTCAACACGCTGCGCGACCTCCTCTTTGATCGCAGCGGCATATTGCTTACCATTTAGTAGTTCAGCTTTCGTTCCCATAATTTGTGCTATCGTTCCCAAAGTCGGTTTTCGAATATTATATTTAATTGTTTTGTTTATGCCACGCTCACTAGTCGGTTTTTTTGTCCTGGCGCTAAGTCTTTCCGTAAATTGTCTTGCCGCCGAGGCCAAAGAACGGCTGGCCGAACTCTTCAATAATTCCGAATACGAACAACTGCTTGACGAACTGAAAGTGATAGAAAAGCGAGACCCCTCATCGTTTACATCGAACAACCTTGACTATTTCTACGCACGGACCGCCGAAAGAAATGGCAATTTCTCGGCTGCAATCGCTTATTACCAAAAGGCTGCTGCCCGGGACGGTGAACTCGAACTCTATGCGCTGAAGCATCTTTCCCGGCTTATGCGTGAGACCGGAAACTTGGGTGCCGAGCGTTTGTTTCTTTTTGAGATAGGGTATAGCGAGAAAACCCTCATTCCGAATCAAATTGCTCGCCAAAGGCTCGTGCGCAACTATTTTGAAAGCGGGGATTACATAAGCTTGATCACGATTTTGGAGCACGGGGTCCCGGGAGTTGGCAAACCAGAACCTGTAGCGACCGATCGTCAACTACAGGTTCTGCTGGGAAAGTCGTTTTTGTTGAACGGGCAAGCCGATAAAGGCCGGGAGGTGTTCGCTGGACTTGTAGATTCCGCTCCTGACGAAAACCAACCGGACGATTATTCTCTCGAAGCGGTGAAGGGTCTCGACCGGATTGAGACGGGTGCCGCTCAGATTGAATCGGTCAAGAATTTGACTGCTGAAGAGCACAAACGGCGAGCTGATATCTACCAGTTTAACAGGGACTTCAAGCACGCACGCCTGCACTACAACGCGATTGTTGAAAATCACAAGGAAAACCCGATGATTTCCGAAGCGAGATATCAGATTGGCCGCGGTTTTGTCCAGGAACGAAAATATGAAGAAGCAGCGCCCTTGTTCGAAGCCGTCAGGAATGATGACCCGGGCGCAGATCTGAAAGGACCGGCGCTCTACGCGGCCGCCGGCGTCTACGCCAATCTCGATAAGCACAGCGAAGCGATCGCCGCCTATGAGCAATTCATTTCTGAATACCCTGATGCCTCAAACATCGAGCGCGGATATCTGAATATCATCGACGCTTACCGGGATGCCGGCAACGACAAGATGGCTCTCGAATGGTGTTCGAAAACAACTGGAGCCTTTCGCGGTCAAAAAGGCGAGGCTGCCGGTCTCTTTGCGGAGGTCCGGATACACATCGCCGGCGGCGATTGGAACAGGGCGCTTCAGTCCCTAAACCGCTTGAAGGAGTTGAAAGACCTCGGCGGCATGCGTATTGCCGGAGGCACTAATCCGGAAGAGGTCTCGTTCCTGCGGGCACTTTCACTGGAGAAACTCGGCCGGCTTGAGGATGCCGTCGACGTATATATTGGAATACGCGACGGGCGAGGCGAATACTATGGTTGGCGCTCACTCGATAGAATGTCGAAAAACGAGGAGTTTGCGCGCCTGCTGGAAAGAAGACTGGCAAAGCTGAAAGGAAATTCTGGCCAACTTACGGGCGAATCCGGAAGGTTCTCGGAACAGGAAATTCAAGAACTCGAAAAGATCCTCTTTCCGGACAAGCGCATGCCTGCGCCTAAAGACCCTGAAGACTACGCTGTCCTGCGAATTCAACCGAAAGCAATCAAAAACCTGAACGGGATCCCGAAGCGTCTGCTCGATTTGGGTCTCTACGACGAGGCCGCACCCGAGGCCGAAACGAGGCTCCGGACAAGAGACGGAAGCTCTGGCGAAGACCTGGCCGATTTTGACGACGCTACCGCGTTTACGCTTGCAACCTATTATTCAAGAGGAGGTTACGCCGATCGAGCTATAAAATTCATTGAGCCGAAATGGAAGAAGGTCGACCGCTACTTTCCGATTGAGGAGATACCGAACGAGCAGCTGATGCTGCTTTATCCCGCGCCATACCGCGATGCGCTCTTAAAGTATGGAACGGAAAAAGATGTCGATCCCAGGTTCCTTTTGTCGATTATGCGACAGGAATCCCGTTTTCAGGCCGATATCAAGTCTGCCGCAGCGGCCCGCGGGTTGATGCAGTTCATTACCAACACCTCGGACAAAATGGCTCTGGAACTTGGAATCGAACAATTCCGGCAAGACGAACTCTACGATCCGGACACAGCTGTGAGATTTGGGGCGCACTACATTTCGAAAATCTTTCAAGACTTCCCAGGGCAGCCGCAAGCGGTCGCGGCAAGTTATAACGGCGGTGAGGACCGAATGGCCCGATGGCTGAAGCGTGCGAAAACGAATGACCCGGACCAATATGTGCCGGAGATCGTCTTCGCCCAGACAAAAGACTATGTTGAAAGGGTGATGACAAACTACCGGTTGTATCTGCTCCTTTACGATAAAAACCTAAAACCCCGTGTTGTTAGTCCTCGTAAGAAACAGGCAGAGACGCTTGATTAGAAATCGCGTATTGGGCAGACTCAAACCATGAAATTCATAAATTTCTTATTTTTAGTTTCTTTCGCTTCGATTTTCTTGTTCTCGTGCGGGGACGCTTCGCAGTCCTCAACAGATCCGTCACTAAAACGTTATCCGCTGCGAGGCGAGATCGTGAGTCTCGACAAGGCGTCCAAAAAAGCTTCGATCAAACACGAAAAGATCGAGGGTTATATGGATGCCATGACTATGGACTTCGAGATCAGGAAACCGGACTGGGTCTGGAGCGAGCTGGTGCCCGGATCCGTAGTCACCGGCGATCTTGTTGTTGATAACGTCAACGGAGATTACTGGCTCGAAATAAACGGCGTCCTCGCGCCGCAAAAGAGTGATCAGGATTCAACCCCGATTCGGGAAGACAAGGCCGTGGTCGGACAGAAACTCGTCGATTTCAGTTTGACGGATCAGAACGGAAATACGGTAACGCCCAGGGATTTCGAGGGAAAAGCCCTGGCCATCACATTCATATATGCGCAATGTCCGCTGCCGGATTTCTGCATCCTGATGTCAAAGAACTTTTCGGATGTCGCGAACGTAGTCGCGGTGGACGAGACGTTAAAAGACGATGTCCGGCTCTTAAGCATTTCTTTCGACCCGGCCCGTGACACGCCGGATAAGCTGAAGAGCTACGGACTCGGGTATCTCGGCAAAGATTCGAAAGCCAAGGACTTCAAAGTTTGGCAGCTCGCTGTTGGGGCCGAGCCGGAGGTCAAGAAAGTGGCCGACTTTGCGGGCCTTATGTATGAGGTCGATGAAAACGATAAAACACAATTCAGACATTCGCTGAGGACGCTGATCGTCGGACCTGACGGAACGGTTAAAAAAGTATTGTCGGGAAATGACTGGAAACCGGTTGACCTGATCAACGAACTCAAGTCTGCCGCGGAACCGCCGAAAAAGAAGGAGTAGACAATGACTATTCAAGCTCTGCGCGCGACAATTCCGAGCCTTTTTTTTCTGGTCGTAACCCTTTCTATTTTTGCACTAACTATTTTATTGTCAACGCTTTCTTTATTTCCCGTATACCCCGAACTGGCGGTTGGGATTACATACGATCTCGCATTTACCGCGCCGCTTTTTTACTATCTTGCGATTCGGAAATCGGTGATCCCGAAGGCGACCGTGGCCGGTGTCGCGGTACTCGGCATCGTGTCGGCGATGTTTCTGCTGCCCGCCAACCAACAAACTCATCTTGGATTTATCACATTTTGGGTTTTTCCCTTTCTCGAAATCGGCCTCCTCGGGCTTGCCGGATATAAGGCATGGAAGGCACTTCGGACTTACAAGCGGGTGCGAAAAGAAAATGCGGATGTCTATGCAACACTGGGAGTTGTATTTGAAGAATCGATCGGCAGCACCTTTTTCTCGCGAATCGCCGCGTTCGAGGCGTCCGTTTTTTACTATGCGTTTCTGGGTTGGCGAACCCCCACGCAAGATACGAACACGTTCAGCTATCACAAAAAGCGGGGAGCCGGAGCTTTATACGGGGTCTTTGCATTTCTGATATTTGCCGAAACCATCGTTTTTCACATGCTGATCGCCCGCTGGAGCGTTATCGCCGCGTGGATCTTTACGATATCCTCTCTTTATGTCCTGCTTCTTTTGTTTGCTCAGTTTAAGGCCTCGTATTTGCGGCCGACCGTGGTTTGCGAAGACGAGCTACTAGTCCGGTGCGGCCTTTTTTGCGATGCCGAAATTCCGCTCTCGGAAATCGTCGAAATCGAAGCTGTGGGGAATCTTTCTTCTTTAGCACCGGAAGTCCTTCAAGCTGCGGTTATTAAAGGATTCGAGCCCGTAAATATTCTGGTTACAACGGCAAATGAGCTTACCGCAGCCCGTCCATACGGACTGAAGAAACCGTTCCGGAAAATCGCTTTCTTCGTCGACGAAAAAGAGCGGCTGATTCAAGACCTTTTGAAAAATGACTCTTAACAAGACCGCATCGCTCATTCTTATTGTCGCCGCGGCGGCAACGTTCCTATATGTCGCGAAGCCACTCCTGGTCCCATTCGTAATCGCACTGCTCATCTGGTATTTGATCAACGCACTAAGCCATTGGATCGGCCAGTTTGCGTTCGTCAGGAAATTCCTTCCCGTTTGGACCCACGTTTTGATCTCATCCCTCGTTATTTTCTTGATCCTTTTGACCTTGGGCGGTCTAATTGTTGAAAATGCGCGGACCATGGTGAATGCGGGGCCGGTATATCAGAAAAACCTCGGCGATGTGATAAAACGGCTCGATGACGCTATTCAGATCGATCTTTCAGCGGTCAGATCGGCTGTGGATTCCAATCTTTTTGTGGAATTCGGCAAGCTCATTGAAACTACCGATTTGACGATCGCCGGCATCGTGCAGCGGATCCTGAATACGCTCTCGGGAATTGCGGCAAACGCTTTTCTTATCTTGATCTACCTGATTTTTCTCTTCTTTGAACAGGTTCACTTTTCAAAAAAAGCCAGGGCCCTTTTTGCGAGTGAACAGCGACAGACAAAGTTCTTTGAGATTATCGATCATATCAACAAGGCGATCCGTGCTTATTTCAAGGTCAAAATAACGGTCAGCCTGATTACCGCCACGGCGAGCTATTTGCTGATGGTTGCGGTGGGCCTGGAATTCGCGATTTTTTGGGCCTTCCTGATCTTTCTTTTGAATTTTATTCCGAACATCGGTTCGCTGATCGCGACGCTGTTTCCAACGGCTCTCGCGCTGATTCAGTTTCCCGAATCGTTTTACCCGTTCCTCGTCATACTCTTCGGCGTCGGCGCGATCCAGGTTATTGTCGGAAATCTGGTTGAACCGCGAATGATGGGAAGCAGTCTCAATATTTCGTCTCTCGTCGTGATCCTTTCCCTTTCGCTTTGGGGTACGATGTGGGGAATTACAGGGATGATTCTCTGTGTGCCGATTACCGTGATCATTATGATCGTTTTTGCACAATTCCCATCGACCAGGCCGGTTGCGATACTCCTTTCTGAAAACGGGGAATTGATGACAAACCTCAAGGTCATCCACGAGGCCTACGACGAAGTTGAACCAAAGGAGAATTCGGATCCCTAAACATCCGACATCAGTTCCGCTTCAACGGTTCCGCTTCCCTCGAAACCATCACTGATCACATATCCCCTTTTTCCGGGTTTGAATTCGAGCCGGAGCCGGCCATCATTTTCCGACATAAACACCTGAAGAGGCGGATGAGGCCGGTCGATCAAACTGCCCCCCTCGATTCGATTTAAAACGGGTTTTGCGGTCCCGGTCTTTCCCGAACCGGCCTCCTTCGATTTTCGTGCGGTTTCCTGACCAACCCCGTGGATGTCAAAAAAGATGGTAACAAAATCACCGTGGGTGAGCGTGGACAAACTGCCGCTCACATCAAAGTTTTTCGTAATTCCCAGAAAGCCCCCGGTGAATTTAAACGACCCGGAACTGACACGATAGTTCCGCATGCGGTTTTTCCATGTTTCTCCCGCGACCAGATCGATGCCGTCCTCTTCTTCAACGGGCACGGCGACAACTGCAAAAGGCTTGGTAAGAGCGTCGGTGACAATTGCCCCATGTGCCGGCGCAACATCTTCGATCTGACACGCCCCGTCGCGCATCTTTATCGAAACGGAATAACCGCCGGTCTCTTTCTCACCTGAAAAAGCCGCTACCACTGCGTATTTCGTAAAATCAACGTCGACCGCTTCAAAATCGCCGATCATTTTCGGGAGCATTCCATAGGATTCCGGGTCGCGGGCGACAAACACAAACGGCTTATCGATCTTCGAATACGAACCTTCGGCAAGGATCAAGGTGTTTTCTTTTTCCGGATTTTTCGAGTCTCCCGGTTGATACTGCTCGCCCTGCGAGACTTTCGGATTCTTCATTTTTTTAAGTTGCTCAAGGGTGATCGCCTCTTGGCCCGCAACTCCAACGACCGCAAACACAAAAGACACCAGCAAGATTGCAGATAGTTTTTTTCTCATAATTGAATTTGGCCCGGCATTGATAAAATCTAGAATGTCCTCGAAACACGCGACACCAGCTCCTCCGCGTCTATTTGCGTCAGCTTTCCGTCTTTATAAACAACATCTCCACCGACGAGAACCGAAGTCACCGATGACGCACTCGTCGAAAAGATGAGTGTGGAATAAATGTCGTTGACGGGTACCTGGGCAATGCCATCGATTGAGATGATCACAAGGTCCGCTTGTTTGCCTGGCTCCAGGCTACCGATCTCGCATTCGAGTCCAAGTGCCGAGGCCCCACCCATAGTCATCGACCAAAAAAGCAATTCCGGGCTGACAATGGCGTGTTGCCCGCCCCGGACCCTGGATATCAATCCGGCGAACCGCGCCTCCTCAAGCATATCGCAAATGTTGTTGCTTGCCATTGAATCAGTACCGATCCCCACCGTAATCCCGTGTTCCAGAAATTCGCCGAGCGGGGCCGCTCCATGACCGAATTTTGAATTTGATTTCGGGCAGTGGGCAATCTTCGTCCCGCTTTCGGCAATCATCGCAACTTCCTCCGCGGAGACGCCTATGCAATGTGCGAGCAGAGGCGCCGCATCAAGCACGCCGATTTCCTGTAAGTAAGCGACGGTGCTCAAGTGCGGTGTTTTCCAATAGGAAGAATCCTTAAAAAGTAACTCCGCGATGGCGCCGGTCCCTTTGGTCATCAATTCCGCTTCTTCGGCCGATTCGGCTGCATGAATCGACATCAGGACGTCGTTGTCGATCGAGTACCCGGTGATCAATTCGAAAAGTTCGCGGCTAACCGTGTACGGCGCGTGCGGGGAAAGACCGGCCGCAACGTGACTTTTGCAACTACCTGCGAGGACCTCGAACTTTTCAACCAGTTTACGGAAATCCTCTTTCGCCGTAAGGCCGGAGGGTGAAAACTCCGTTTCCTGGAAAACGATCCCTCGAAGCCCGACGGCGTTCAGTGCCGCTACCCCCGCCGTCCCGACCCTGCCAATATCGCCAATGGTCGTGACTCCGGATGAGGCCGCTTCGGCAGCCCCCAGACGCGCGGACAATTCTATTTGATCCGCCGCGTCATACTCGCGTCGGAGTTTTGTGATTTCAATGAGCCATCTGCAAAAATCGTCGTCATATTTGTCCAATTGACCGCGAAATGCTGTCAGCTCGAGATGCGTGTGACAATTGACAAAGCCGGGGACGATCGCCGAATCGCCGAAATCCAGAACCTCCTCCTCGGGAAAGTCTTCAATGATTGCCCGAGCACTTCCAACGGCCGCAATCAAACCTTGCCGGAAACAGACCGCGCCCCCCAGGATCGGGGGCGATGAGACCGGGACGACATGATTTGCTCTGTAGATTGGCATTGTAAAACGGGAGTCGGCGGGCTTAATCTTCCCGAAATCGCCGAAGAATTGAAGAAACGTAGAGTCGTGTTGAATTGATCTTGATGCGCTTGATGAACTCGGCCTCGGAAATTGTTTCCCTGTCAACTCCTTCGAGCCACTCTTCGACCCTGCTTGGACCCGCGTTGTAGGCGGCGAGGGTCATCGCCGTCTGCGCTTGTAACCCTCGGTACTTCTCACCGAGCTGTTCTAGATACCAACACCCGACCTGGATGTTGCGCTCGGGCTCACTGATGAATTCGCGTACGTTGTCCGACGTTTTTTGCTCAATTTCCTTAAGACCCGTCTGTTTTGCCCATTCCCTTGCGACCGTCGGAGTAACCTGCATCAAACCTACCTCTTCGGCATCGCCGACCACAGTCGAGCGAAAATAAGTTTCCTCATAAATGACCGACCAGACGAGTTTGGGTTCGACACGATAAACACTTGCATGCCTTAGGATCAGGTCATCGTAACGATGAATCCAATACTCGTTTCCAAGGTATAGCGTGGCGGCCGCGAGTACGACAGCAAGAATAAATAGAATTATGAAAATCGAGCCTCGGCGCATCAAGTTCAAACCCGGGAGAATTCTTATTCTTTGTTCTTGTGGTTATTCGAGGATTTTACTTGCGAACGCGATCTCGGCTTCTTTTTTTTCTCGCCCCCGAACCTTCCTGAACGGACCAATTCGGCAAAGAAGTCGGCGTCGTAATAAGAGTCCCGCGACATCTGTTCGCGGATTTCCAGTAATTCCTCTAGAAATTTGGGACGTCTGTACATTTTGTTCGATAGTAGGTTGCGGGTGTCCGTGAGGTCAAACCAAAAAACGGCTCTATAGCGTGTGGACCAGAAATTCGGGCGTGACGATCATCGGCACAAAAAAGCCGGCTGCTGCGTTAAAGAGCCGGACCCGTGCCTGCTTTCTTACATTCGCGATATGCCCGAAATTCCATGTCACGAGATAGTCTATCTTAAACACCGAGGCGAGCGCGACGTGCATCGCATCGCCTGTATATTTTCTGTGAAAGATTCCGCGCGAGATATATCCCTCGGTAAGAATCGCAGCTTCGTCCGGGAGTGAGAGTTCTTCGAAAGGCCTGATCAAATTCAGATAAGCGGATCGGTGTGGTTCTTTCAGGAGTTCGAGTTCCCTCCGTACGAGTATCGACGAA
>Ga0224512_10002917_pt1 | contig 15305 bp, 14 predicted proteins | sample SF_May12_sed_USG_4_FD_169103 | JGI IMG/M metagenome (GOLD analysis project Ga0224512, IMG submission 169103) | Sediment microbial communities from San Francisco Bay, California, United States - SF_May12_sed_USGS_13 | ecosystem: Environmental > Aquatic > Marine > Sediment | place: USA...
GAAAACTCGAAATCCACGGCTCCGTCCTCCTGGGGCCGCCGACCGGCCGGCGGCGGGGGAGAAAGTATACGATACGTAGCGTATAGAAAGTACCGGCTGTCGTCGAGCGGTCGTAGGCCCCGCGGGGAAGTACCGACGACCGCGGCCCGGCGCCCCTAGCGGGCCGGCGCCCCGATCTTCTCCACGCGGCAGAGCGTGTACTTGGTGTGGGGGCAGCCGGTGATCGGGTCGCGATCGCGCGCATCGATGAGCTCGTTGGTGTTCACGCCCTGCACCGCGAGCTTCCCGCCGTCCCCGCTCGGGTAGGCCATGCCGAAGCCGTTGGGGATCCAGACGTGCCCCGCCTGAAGCTTCGCGTCGATCGCCGCCGGAAGCTCGACGGCGCCGCGGCGCGTGGACACGCGCACGCGATCTCCGGCGGAAACGCCGAGCGCCTTCGCGTCGTGTGCCGAGACGTGGAGGGGGCAGTGCGGGCCGCGCCCCTTCCGCCAGGCGGGATCGCGCTGGATCGTGTTGGCCGTCCAGCGCGTGCGCAGCCCTGCGGCGAGGACGAAGGGGTGATCCGGATCCTGCGGCAGATCGTTCGCGATCGCGCGCGCGATCTCGTCCAGCATCTCCGGCGGCGCCAGCCGCACGCGCCCGTCCTCCCAGCCGACGTGGTCCTCGAGATTCGTCTCCGTTGCGACGCGCGCGATCTCGACCCCCTCCGGGTGATCGAGGATGCGCCGGAACAGCTCGTGCCCGATCTCGAAGGGAGTCCTCTCACGCCACGCCTCGCCGAGTGTGCGCAGCACGGACTCGCGCCGCGCGAACGCGTTCGTGTGACACTGCGCCCAGATCGAGAAGAGCGAGGGCGCCGGCAGCTGCGGGCCGAGGGTCCGGTAGCCCCAGAAGAGGGGCGCCGCGCTGCTCCCGGCGGAGGCGGACTGCATCTCCGCGAGCAACGCCGCCGCGCCCTCGGGCTCGAGCGCGCCTTCGGCCAGGTCGAAGAGCTTGGCCGGCGGCTCGGGAACGAGTTCCATCGCTTCGGCGAGCCGCGTGTAGATCTCGGGCTCCGGCAGCGCCTCCGGTGGCCCCGGAACGACCGGCGGCCGCAGCTGGACGCAGACCTCCGGATAGCCCTTCGGAAAACCCGCCCACTCCCACTTCTCGTAACCACACGGCGTCGGCAGCACGTAGTCCGCCGCCGCCGCCGTCTCCGTCATGGCGGGATCGATCACCACCAGCAGGTCGAGGCGCTCGCGCGCCTCGCGCCAGCGCGAGGTGTCGGAGTAGGAGAGATAGGGGTTCGCCCCTTCCACGATCAGCGCGCGCAGCCGCTCGGGGTGATCGACCAGCACCTCCTCGGGCACGAGGGTGGGAGAGAACATGGCGAAGCCGCCCATGGCGGAGACCGAGCGGATGCCCGAGGCGAGGGCGCGCTCGGGCTCGTCGAAGCGCGCCGGGCTCCACTCCGGAGGCGTCCCCGATTCGACGAAGATGTTGCCGCCGGGCCGCCCGACGTTGCCGGTGAGGGTCGCGATCGCGTGGATGAGATAGGAGACCAGCGTCGAGAAGGGCGTCTGCTCGACGGCCAGGTCGAACATGATGGTGGCCGACTCCGCGCTCGCGAACCCGCGAGCCGTCTCCACGATCTGCGCGACCTCGAGGCCGCAGCGTCGCGCCATCTCCGCGACGTCCACGTCGGCGAGCGCGCCGCGCAATGCCTCGAAGTCGCGCGTGTGCTCGCGCAGGAAGTCCGTGTCGACCCAGCCCTCGGTCGACGCGAGCGTCGCCGCGAGGCCGAGGAGCAGGTAGGCGTCGGAGCCGGGGCGGACCCGTAGATGGACATCGGCCTGGCGCGTCGTCTCGGTCTCGCGCGGATCGACCACGACCACGGTGCGGCTCGCGTCCGCGGCGAGCCGCGGGAAGGTGTCGTTCGCGTTGTGGCCGCGGTTGCTGATGCGCGGGTTCGTCCCCATCACCAGCACGTAGCGCGCGTTCGCGAGGTCGGGGTGGAAGAAGGTCGCGGGCGACGCGTCGAACATCCACTGGTCCATCAGGAAGTGCTGCGTCTTCTCCTGCGCCAGGGCATTGAACCAGCGCTTCGACCCGAGGGCCGATAGGAAGGTGAGGCCGTAGGGCGCGTCCATGTGGTTCGCCTGCCCCCCGATCCCGACGAGTCCGATCGCCCGGGGCGAGTGCTGCTCCCGGATCGAGCCGAGCCTCTGCGCGATCTCCGCCGTCGCCGTCTCCCAGGAGATCCGCTCGAACCCGCCATCCTGGCGGCGGCGCAGCGGGTGCTGGACGCGCTGGGCGTGATCGACGTAATGCCGGACGGCGAAGCCCTTGTTGCAGATGTAGCCCCGCGTGATGGGGTTGGTCTCGTCGGCGCGGACGGCGGCGATGCGTCCGCCTTCGACGTCGACGCGAATGCCGCAGTTGTGGCTGCACAGCACGCAGACGTTGGCGAGGTCCCGGGCCTCGAGGGGTATGGGGCTTCGCGAGACGGACGGATCGACGAGGCGGGATGCGTGACTCACGGGCGATTTCCTCCGGCGCCTACTCCTCGACGAACCGGTTCTCGGCGTCGCCGCTGAGGACGTTTTTCAGGACCTTGCCGGCGGCGTTGCGCGGCAGGGGTTCGAGTCGCACCTCCCAGCGCGCCGGCACCTTGAAGTAGGCAAGACGGTCGGCGACGAAGCGCCGGAGATCCCGCGAATCGATGCCCGCAGCCTCGACCGGCACGACGACCGCCTTGACCTCCTGCCCCAGCTCCGGGTGGGGCACGCCGAACACCGCCGCCTCGCGCACGCCGGGGAAGCGCTCGAGGCACTGCTCGATCTCCACCGGGTAGATGTTCTCGGCGCCGCGCAGGATGAGGTCGCGTTTGCGCGAGTCGATGTAGAGGCGCTCCTCCTCGAAACGCCCGATGTCGCCGGTGCGAAGCCAGCGTCCCGGCAGGATCGTCTCGGCCGTCGCACCGGGATTGCGCCAGTACTCCTTCATCACGAGCGTCCCGCGCAGGTGGACCTCGCCCTCGACGCCCGCGGGCACGGGGCGACCGTCGGCGCCGCGGATCTCGACCTGGACGGTGGGAAGCGGCCTCCCCACCGAATCCGGGTGGCGCACGAGGTCTTCGCCGGAGTTGATCGTCGCGAGGGCGGTGAACTCGGTGAGCCCGTAACCCAGCCCCATCTGGCCGCGGATGTTGGGAAAAACCTCGCGCATGCGCTCCTGAAGCTCGCGGCTGATGGGGGCGCCGCCCGAGCCGACGTTGCGCAGGCTGGAGAAATCATACCTCTCCACGTCGGGGTGGTACACGACCCGGGGGATCATCGCGCCCATGGGGCCCCAGTTCGTGACGCGCTCGCGCTGGATGATCTCCATCGTCTTCACCGGATCGAAGCGCCCGACGGTCCAGACCGTCCTCACTCCGGTGGCCAGCATCGTCACGGCCCCCGCGTAGAGCCCCGAGACGTGGAAGAGCGGCGTGTTGACCAGCGCGCAGCTCGCCGCACCGGGGGGCACCTCGCCGCCCTCGCCCGCGTCGAGCAGCAGCATGCGGAGGCCGTGGAACAGCTGCATCCGGTAGAGGGACACGATGTTGCGGTGCGTGTTGACGGCGCCCTTGGGTCGCCCGGTGGTGCCGCTGGTGTAGAGAATGCTGGCCGGGTCGTCCTCGTCGATGGGCGTGTCGGAGAGCGGCGCCCCGAGATCGTGGTGCCAGAGCTTCTCGAATTCCGACTCGATCTCGACGACGGGAACGCCCAGGTCGCAGGCGTCGACGCGCGCGAGACGTTTGCGGTCGCCGATCAGCAGCCTGGGGTCGCAGTCGGAGACGCCGTAGCGGATCTCGTCACCGGCCCACCAGCCGTTGAGACCCACCGGGATCGCGCCGAGGCTGATCGCCGCCCAGAACGAGATCACCCACTCGGGGCAGTTGGCGGCCAGGATCGCCACGCGGTCGCCCTTCTCGACCCCGAAGCGCTCGCGCAGCGCCTTCGCCACCGACGCCACGATCCGGGCATGCTCGGCAAAGCTGATGCGCAGGTCGTCCAGGACGATGTAGTCCCTGTCGCCGTGGCCCGCCGACTGCTGGAGGATGGCCCGCAGGTTCGGAGGACGCTCCTTGAAGACGGGCGTCCGCTCGCCGAGGACGGTCTCCTCGACGATCTCGAAGGGCCCCCCGGGCCCCGTGAGCTGCGCTTCGATCTCTTCGAACGTGGGCACGGCCCTATTGTCTCACACGGATCCGAGGCGTTCTACGCTCGCGGGCGCGCGTTCACCGGGCCGGTCACGAAGCCCCTGAGGAGCATGGTACCCTCCGCCGGCAACGGCCGCGGGGCGCCGAGTGAGCGACGGAGAACACGAGCGGGAGGAAGCGAAGCAACCGCGAGGCTCCCTCTGGTGGCGAGGCGTCCATGTCCTCGTGCTCGGACTCGTCGGCGCGGCGGGCTGCGCGCCGGAGCCCTCGCGGCCGCACGTCGTCCTCGTCACGGCGGACGCGCTGCGGGCGGACCACCTGTCCGTCAACGGGTATCCGCGCCACACGTCGCCGAACATCGACGCCTTCGCCGGGGAGTCGTGGAACTTCGCGCAGGCGACCAGCGTGATTCCCAAGACCGGGCCCTCCTTCGCCACCCTGTTCACGGGGCGACACCCCCGGGAACACGGCGTCCGAGCCAACTTCGCGGCGCTGCCGGCGGAGATTCCCACGCTGGCCGAACGGCTTCGGACGCTCGGGTATCGCACCGCCGCCTTCGTGAGCAATCCCGTGCTGCGAGAGTCGATGGGCTTCGCGCGCGGATTCGAGGTCTACGAGCTCAGCCCACAACGGGACGGGGTCCGGAACGTGAATCGAAGCTTCTTCCGCTGGGGGCGCGAGCCCTGGGACGAACCCACCTTCGCGTGGTTGCACTACATCGATCCGCACGGCCCCTACGCACCGCCCCGGGAGTTCGAGGCGATCTTCATCGACGACCAGTGGGCCCGCTCCGACGAGCGGGTCGTCCTCGACGCCACGCCGCCGGCCCGCGGCACTCCGAACAAGCTGCTGGGGGCGGTCCCACTCTACCAGCAGCGGGAGGGCGAAGATCGCCTGTCCGTGTACGTGGCTCGCTACGACGCGGAGATCCGCTTCGTGGACGCGGCGTTCGGAGAGGTGCTCGCCTTCCTGCGCGAGCGCGATCTCTACGACGACAGCCTCGTGATCTTCACGTCGGATCACGGCGAGAGCCTCGGCGAGCACGACCTGTACTTCGAGCACGGCTGGTTCGCCTACGAGCCGAGCCTGAGCGTGCCCCTGATGATCAAGCTGCCGAAGCAGAGGGCAGGAGGGGTCGTCCCGGATCTGGCGAGCCACCTCGACCTGCTCCCGAGCCTGCTCGCCCTGCTCGATGCGCCGGTAGACGCGGGCGCGCCGGGCACCGATCTCTTCGAGCCCCCCGGAGGCCGACCTCCGCTCGTGATCGAGAACTCCGATCGCTACCCCGAGAAGTACCTGGGAGCCCGGACCCTGCGCTGGAAATACCTGAGGCGGGTGTCGGACGGATCCGAGGAGCTCTACGACCTGCGCGAGGATCCCGGAGAGATCCGGAGTCTGGAGCGGAGCGAGCCGGAGCGGCTCGCCGGGATGCGCGAGAGCTTCGAGGAGGCGCTGCGAACTCTGTCGCGTTCCGCGGTCGCCCCCGCGACGCCGGCGCCCTCCGACGACGCCGAGACCCTGAACCGGCTCGAGGCCCTGGGCTACGTGCAGTAGGCGCCGGCATCGGACGCGGGAGCACACGCGATGAGCCTGGCATTCGGTACCGGAAGCGCCGCCGTACTTCGAGCAGCGCTACGGGAAGGCTCGACGGGTCGGGCCCGTTACGTCCCGCGGGTCCGGCCGTGAGCCGGTGTGGTAGCTTGTCCCCGAACCGGTCGAGACCATGACGCGAAGCGAGAAGGTTGCCCTGGCTCTGGTCGCCGTCTCCACGCTCCTGTACATCGGGCTGCTGGGGATTCCGTTCCTCTCCCTCGACTACGCGACGAAGGTCGCGGTGGGAGGCGCGTTCGTGGCCGCCGGTGAGGGAGCCTTCTGGCTGGGGGCTGTGATCGCGGGCCCCCAGTTCGTGCGCCGCTGCCGTTCGAAGCTCTGGCCGGCGCGCTGGTTCCCGCGCTCGGGCTGAGCCGGACCCGGGAACGCAACGGTCGGGAGGCGCGATGCCCGCCAGGCTGCGTGAGGCGCGGCGATATCTCGCCCTGCTCGAACTCGAGCCGGGGGCGACGCTCGGCCAGGTCAAGGCCGCGCACCGGAGGCTCGTGCAGATCTGGCACCCGGATCGCTTCGAAGCCAACGTCGAGCGCCGGATTGCGGCGGAAGACAAGATCAAGGGGATCAACTCCGCCTATACGTGGCTCACGACGCAGCGCGGCGTTCTCGAACGACTCGAACCCGATCCGGCTCCGGCGCGACGCGTGCCGGCCTTCCGGAGACGGTGGATCTCATCGGCCGTCCTGGCGGCGGGGGCGACGCTTCTCGCCCTCGCGGCCCGCGATCCGACCCGCCCGGCGTCCGGGGCGGCGGCGCTCGGCCCGGCCCCGCGACGGGCCCCCGGAATCCAGGAAACCCTGCTCTTCGATCGCCTGCTCCAGGAAGCCGTGCGGAACCGTCCTGCGTACTACGTGCAGGCCCCGCGCCTGAACGTTCGCAGCAGGCCCGGGACACACGGCGAGGTCGTGGGCAGCCTCGATCGCGGAGTGCGGGTGCGCGCAGTCCGCAGGGATTCGGGATGGGTCGAGGTCGCTCGGCCGGGCTCGGGCGATTCAATCGGTTGGGTGCCCGCCTTCGACCTGGATGAGAAGCCCCCGAGGACCCTGCGCTGAGCCGTCGGCGGCGTTCCCGGCTTTCGAGTCCACGCCGGCCGGCGATCGCGTCCGCGCGCTGCGCGCGTGGGCTCCCAGGCTCGTCCTCCTACGCGCGCATGATCTGGCCGCCGTCGACGGCGAGGATCTGACCGGTGATCCAGCTGGCCTCGTCGGAGAGCAGGAAGAGGCAGGCGTGGACCATGTCGCCCACCTCGCCCATCCGCGAGAGCGGCATGCCGCCGAGGATCTGGTCGCGGATGAAGCCCGGAACCACCTTGCGCGTGGCCTCGGTGTCGGTGGGCCCGGGCGCGATCGCGTTCACGCGGATGTGCTTCGGCCCGAGCTCGCGCGCCAGGCTGTGCGTGATGGCGTGCATCGCGAGCTTCGCGATCCCGTAGTACCCGACCCCCATCCACGCCGCCGACGAGGACTGGTTGACGATCGCTCCGCCCCCGCGCGCGATCATGGACTCGTACACGCCCCGCGTCGCGAGCAGGCAGCCCGTCTGGTTCACGGACATGAACTTGTCGTAGTAGTCCAGCGGCACCGTGAGCAGCGAATGCAGCTCCATGTTGCCGTAGATGGCCGCGTTGTTGATCAGATAGTCGACGCCGCCGAACTCCTCTCTCGCAGCCTGGCCCATCGCCCGCGTCGACGGCTCGGACGAGACGTCGGTGCTCACGAAGATCGCCCGGCCGCCCTCGGCGCCGATCTCTCGCGCCACCCGCTCGCCCTGCTCGGCGGCGATCTCGGCCACGACGACCGCGGCGCCCTCTCGAGCCAGCGCCTTCGCGTAGCCTTCGCCGATTCCCTGCCCGCCTCCCGTCACGACGGCCACCTTGTTCTCGAAGCGCATGCCGATCTCTCCTCCTGGCGTTTGTCCGCGTTCGTCGCCGTCGCGTCGGTCGGCGCGAAGCTTCGCCCGGTCTCAGCTGCGCTCGAGAACGAGGGCGACGGAGTTCATGCAGTAGCGCCGGCCGGTGGGCGCGGGGCCGTCGTCGAACACGTGGCCGAGGTGCGCGTCGCAGCGCCGGCACAGCACCTCGCTGCGGGCCATTCCGTGGCTCGTGTCGGTCTCGGTCGTCACCGCCTCCTCGGAGACGGGCGCGCTGAAGCTCGGCCACCCGGTGCCGGAGTCGAACTTCGCCTCCGAGCCGAACAGGGCGTTGCCACAGCAGACGCAGCGATAGACGCCGTCGTCCTTGCAGTCGACGTAGCGGCCCGAGAACGGCGCTTCGGTCCCCTTTCGCCGGCAGACCTCGTACTGCTCGGGCCCGAGCTCACGGCTCCACTCGGCGTCGCTTTTCGTGACCTTCTCGGCCATGCTCCCTCCCCTTCCTCGAACGAAACTGCGCGGCGCAACTGCCCCTGCAGCGACGCGCCGTCCAACCAGCTTACAGAATCGTTGAAAGCGCCGGCGATCCGGGATTATCATGGCCGCCCCGACGACCCGGAGGCGAGGCGCAGTATGGGAAGATTCAGCCGCGAGGAGATCGAGCGCGCCTTCCAACACTACTGGCAGACCGGCGCGGTGAACGAGGACTGGGAGGGCTTCGCGAACAACTTCACGGAGGACGTCCTCTACGTCGAGCACGTGCTGGGCACCATGAACGGGCGCGAGCAGGTCCGCAACTGGATCCTCCCGATCATGGAGGAGTACTGTGAGCTCTACACCGCCTACGAGTGGCACAGCATCGACGACGAGGGCGGCCGGGCGATCGTCTACATGCAGAACCGCCGCGACCACCCCTCGGGCACCGGCACCATCGACTTCCCCGGCATCACGATCCTCGGGTACGCCGGCGACGGGCTCTGGAACCTCGAGGAGGACTACTGGGCCGTGCCGGCGGGGAACGCCAGCGTCAAGGCGTACGCGGCGGCGTGCCAGCAGTACGACCCCGACCACAAGCAGAAGCGCACGCGCCTCCACTGGGGCAGCGGCCCGGCGTGGACCCGGGGCGTGTCGAGCTGGTTCGAGCGCCCCGGCGCGGCGGGCCGCTAGAAGAGGGCCGCGCTCCGCTCGAAGCACCAGTACGCCGCGAGCGATCCCATGGCATAGACGGGCGCCCGTGCCAGCCAGACCGGGGCGCGCGGGAAGGACCTCCCCAGCGCCCGGCGGAGCACCAGGACCGCGGCCACGAAGGCGAGCTGGCCGGTCTCGATACCCGCGTTGAAGGCGAAGAGAGCCAGCGGGATCTCACCGGCCGGAAGGCCGGCTCCGGCGAGCGCCCCGGCAAATCCGAAGCCATGAAGCAGCCCGAAGGCAAGCGCGAGAGTCCACGGACGGCGCTTCAGGGGCGAGCGCGCGGCCGAAGCGGGGCGGGCGAGCTCTGCGGCGAGCACCAGCAGGCTTCCGGCGACGGCGACCTCGATCAGCCCCGCGGGAAAGGCGACCACTCCCAGGACCGCGAGCGAGAGCGTCACGCTGTGTCCAACGGTGAAGGCGGTGATCGTCGCGATCAGGCGCCGGCGCCCGCGGACCCACAGCAGCAGACCGAACACGAAGAGCAGGTGATCGAGGCCGCTCAGGATGTGCTCGACGCCGAGAGCCCCGTAGTCGGCGACGACGCGCAGGCTCTGCGCACGCTCGGGCACCGTGAACGCGGCGGCGTCCCCGCTCAACACGCTCTGGATGCGGCGGCCGTCGGCGAGCTCGACGCGCACGATGACGTCGATCCCGCTCCCGTCCAGGCCCTCGACGCGCAGCGTCTCGCCCACGAGGCCGCCGGCGCCGCAGGCCGCGCTCCAGCGCAGGCTCGCGCTCGCGCCCTCGACGGCGCCGACGGGCTCGCCCGAGGGCTCGCAGTGCGGCGGCAGCGCGGGGCGAAGATCGGCGCCGGTCGGCCGGAGCAGCGACGTCTTCCAGCGCACCCGAAGCTCTCCGCCGGTGAGCTCCCGGACGTCGAATAGCGCCGGCGCCAGCCGGTGCGCGGAGGCGGAGGCCGCGCAGAGCAGCAGAGCCAGGACACAGCCGACGACCCGAGGAAACGCCTTCACGACGCCGCGTCCTCCACCGAGACGGCGTAGCGCGGGCGCCACCGACGCAGGCGTGCGGCCAGCTCGGCCTCCGCCCGCTCGGCGAGCCAGGCGTCGCGAACCCGGGCGCGCACGGATGCGAGGTCCGGCAGGCGCGGCGGCGAGCACTCGTGCACCCGCACGAGGTGGAGTCCGTAGCTCGACGGGATCGGACCCGTCCAGGGACCGGGCTCGAGGCGCGCGGCCTCGCGGGCGAACCCCTCTCCGAACATCCCGGCGAGCTCCTGCGGCGAGCGGGCCGGGAGGTCCCGCGGGTGGAGGAAGGGGTCGCCGAGGTCGCGCGCTTCGGCGGCACCGAGCGATCCGTCGCGGAGCCGCGCGAGCAACCGCTTCGCCTCGGCCCCGGCGCCCTCACCGCGCCGGTCGCGACTCACGAAGACGTGGGAGAGTCGCACGCGCGCCGGCTGCGCGAAGCGTTCCGCGTGCCGCGCGAGGAAGGCCTCGAGCTCCTCCGGCGTCGGCTCCGCGACCGCGCCGCGAGCGCCGAGCTCCAGCTTCTGCACCAGGCGACGGCGGACGACCCGATCCGTGCGGTCCACGCCCAGGGCGAGGGCCTCCGCGAAGAGGTCTGCGTCGCTGCGCTGGGGGTCATCGTTCACGAAGCGCAGGTTTCGCACGAGCCGGCGCTGCACGAGCGGATCGCTGCGATGATAGCCCCGCGCGCGCGCCTCCCGGACGAGCACCTCCTCATCGACGGCATCGGCGATCAGCGCCTCGAGCTCCGACGCATCGGGAAGCCGCCCCGTGCGCGCGAGCCAGCCCCGGCGCAGCTCCGCGACCTGTGCCGCGGAGATCCGTAGCGGCTCCGGCGCGCTCGCGGCGGGACCCCACGACGACGCGAGCAGCGCCTCACCGGCGAACAGCAGCGCCCCGATCGCCACGAAGTGGAGCGTCGGTCGCCGCCGCCAGGCCGCCATCAACCCGTTCCCTCGGGAGCAGCGAGCCCCGGCGCGGGCGTATACCAGATGGGCGAAGTCCACGCGCGCTCCTGGATCGTTCTGCGGTGGCCCGGATCGCAGCAGGGGGCGAGCTCCGACGGCACCGAATCGGGCCGGCGGCAGTCCACAGCGTGCGCGTTGCAGACCCATGTGCTCCAGCGGCAGGTGGGGGTCTCGACGACCCGCGCGTAGTAGAAGGCCGGCTCGGCTGGGTCGAAGTCGGGATCGCGCCAGACGGCGCACAAGGCGTCGTCGCCGGGGCCGCTCGCCTTGCAGGAGTCGAGGTCCACGCTCGCGCCGTTGTCGGGGTCGCCCGCGATTTCGTACACGGCCTGCCGTGCGCGTCCGTTTCCGACCCAGCCCTTGATGATCTGGATGCGCTGCAGCGGCGTGCCGGGCCGCGCGGCGGTGCCCGGATCGCGGAGCGCCGACACGGCGAATACCGGCGCGCGGCCGCTCGCGTCGCGCTCGTGCAGCTCGCCGCCCATGGCAACGCCGTCCGCGTACCCCGCCTTCACGAGGGACTCCACCTCGCACAGGTTCGCAGGATGGCTCCAGCCACCGAAGAAGCGCACCGTGATCCGCGGGCCGCTCGTCCCGTAGACTTCGCGCCGCCACAGCGCTGCGAAGATCGCATCCCGCGTGTTCTCCTCGGCCCAGACGGCGGCGAGCCCACCCGGATTGAACTCGAGATCGTCGGGCAACCCCTTCGGCACCGCCTGCGACGCCGGGGCTCCCGCCCCGCCGTGACCCGGGTGCTGGTACTCCTCCACGGCTCCCGGCGTCCCCAGGTGCGTGTCGGTGCTGGCGATCAGCCCGAACTGGAAGGGGTTCGCGCCGAGCTTCTGCTGCTGGAGCAGGCCCACCAGCAACGCGGCGCGCGTGAAGCTCCTCGGATCCGGCGGCTCCCTCAGGAAGGGCAGGTACTTCTGCAGAAAGTTCGCAAAGCTGAGCTTCTCGAAACCGCACAGCTCGTCGGTGGTGCCGGCGCCCAGGCGGCACTCCGAGTCGCCCTTGTGCTGCATCACCTCGACCAGACGCTCGAAGCGGGCGCGGGTGCGTGCGTCGTCGGCTGTGATCGGGCTCTCGCTGCCATCCGAGCGCTGCGTGCGGAACATGAGACCGTTGCTGATGTTGGAGTTGTGGGGGATGACGAGCGCGTCGCAGCCGTCGCCGCGATCGAGGCACTCCTTCCCGATCGCCTGCCAGAGAGCCTCGGCGGTGCCAGCCTCGTAGAAGCTCGTCGGGAGATCCGGAACGCGCGCGTTCCGAAAGATCACGTTGCGGTGGAGGTTGTTGGTCTGCTGCGACGCGGTCCATTCGTAACCGATGAAGGTCGTGAACGAGCAGGCGGCGCTGCGGTCGTACGCGCCCTCGGCGGCTTCCTGCACTTCGCGCCAGGGCGTGCGCGCCGCTTCCAGGCAGTGCACACCGCCCGGTCCGCAGAATCCGAAGCGGCTGGCGTCGGCCTTCGACGTCTTGGCGTTCATCACGAAGAAGGCGACCCGGGGGAAGCGCCGGTACAGGCGGCAGACGAGGGACTCGTGACCGGACATGCCCGGCGTCTTGCAGATCTCCGTTTCGCCCAGCATCTCCGCGTGGTCGGTGACGGCGGCGAAGTCAAGCGGGCGGCCGATCTGGAGGCTGCGAAGCGGGCGGCCGCGGGCGTCGTGGGGTTGAAGGCCGATCCGCTCCCCGAGCGCGAAGCGGTAGGCGTCGCGGGGCGTGTTGCGTGTGCCCTGGGTGCTGGCGTCCTGGGAGAAGGCGGTGTGGACGTGCAGGTCGCCGAAGTAGACGCTGCGCTCCGGGTCGTGGGCCGCGCAGGGCTCGCGCTCCTCGGTGACGACATAGGGCGGCTCGCCGCGCGCGGCGGCCGCGCAGGCCACGACCACCGCCAACAGGAGCGCTTCGCGCCTTCGACCCGTCATGAGAGGCCGTATCCTAGCGCCGACAGCGGCGCCCTTGCCTGCGCCGTCTCGGGTGTGGGAGGATCGGGTCCCCCACGTCGAGGAGGGAGCCATGAATCCCGTCGAACGCTTTGCACAGTACGCCGCCGCCTTCGAAGTCGTCTTCGAGAAGGACGACTGGTCGCTGCTCGAGCCCTACTTCACCGAGAACGCCGTCTACGAGACCATCGGCGACGGGCCCCTGGCCGGCCGCCACGAGGGGCGCGAGGCCGTATTCCGCCACCTCAAGAAGTTCCTCGACAGCTTCGACCGCCGCTTCGACGCGCGCGAGCTCGAGGCGCTGGAGGGACCCGAGGACCGCGACGGCGACGTCTGGATGCGCTGGCGCGTCACCTACCGGGCGGGCGATGCCCCGCCCCTGGCGATGGCGGGCGAGGAGACCGCCCGCTTCGAGGGCGATCGCATCTGCGGCCTCGAGGACCGCTTCGCGCCGGACACCGGCAAGGAGATGCTCGCGTGGATGAGCGCCAACGCCCGCCACCTGCGCGGCGCGTGAGGGCTGCTTCAGCTCATCGACCGCACAGCCGCGACCACGTGCTGCGCCGAGGGCACGAACAGATCCTCCAGGGTCGGGCTGAAGGGCACCGGCGCGTGGGGCGCCGTCACCCGCTTGACCGGCGCGTTCAGGGAGTCGAAGCCGCGGTCCACGCAGAGCGCGGCCACGTCGCTGGCGATGCTGCAGCGCGGCGGCGCCTCGTCGATCACGACCAGGCGCCCGGTCTTCGCGAGTGTGGCGAGGATGGCCTCTTCGTCGAGGGGCTGGAGGCTGCGCAGGTCGAGAACCTCGGCGCTCGTCCCATCGGCCGCCAGCGCCTCGGCCGCCTCGAGCGCGATGTGCACCGTCTTGCCGACACCGACGAGGCTCACGTCGGAGCCCTCGCGCACCACCGCGGCCTCGCCGAGGGGCACCGTGTAGTCGCCCTCCGGCACCTCACCGCCCGTGAACATGAGCGACTTGGGTTCGCAGAAGACCACGGGGTCGTCGTCGCGGATCGACGCCAGCAGCAGGCCCTTGGCGTCGGCGGGCGTCGAGGGACAGACGGTCTTGAGCCCCGGGATGGCTATCGTGATGCCGTAGAGCGTCTGCGAGTGCTGAGCGGCCGAGCGCAGCCCCGCCCCCGAGGAGGTCCGCACCGTGAGCGGCACGCGCGCCTTGCCGCCGAACATGTAGCGGAGCTTCGCGGCCTGGTTGAGCAGCGGATCGAGCGACACGCCGAGGAAGTCCATGAACATGAGCTCCGCCACGGGCCGCAGACCCGTGGCCGCGGCGCCCACGGCCACGCCGAGGAAGCCCATCTCGCTGATCGGCGTGTCGAGGACGCGCTCGGGGCCAAAGGCCTTGTAGAGCCCCTTGGTGGCGCCCATGATCCCGCCCCACGCCTCCTCGATGCCCTGTTCCTTGCGGCCGCCGCCGCCGGCGATGTCCTCGCCGAGGAGGATCACGTCGGGATCCGTCTGCATCGCGATGTGGAGCGCCTCGTTGATCGCCTGAACGAACAGCATCTGTCGCGGCATGGCGTCACCCGCTCACGTAGACGTCGCGCAGGACGTCGTCGGCCGTCGGCAGCGGGCTCTGCTCGGCCCAGGCGACGGCCGCTTCGAGCTCCGCCGCGACCTCGCCGTCGATGGCGCGCAGGGCGTCCGCGTCGACCACGCCCGCCTCGACCGCCCGCCGCTCCAGGAGGTCGAGGGGGTCGCGAAGCTGCCGGACCTCCTCGGCCTCCTCCTTGCGGCGGTAGGTGAGCGGATCGCCGACGTAGTGGCCGTAGTAGCGATAGGTCTTGCATTCGAGCAGCGTCGGACCGCCGCCCTCGCGCGCGCGCGCGATCGCCTCGCCGGCCTTGGCTCTGACGTCGAAGAAATCCATACCGTCGACCACCGCAGACGGCATCGCGTAGGACGCGGCCCGCTCGGCGATGTCTTTCACCGGCGTCACGAACTCGGTGGGTGTCGCCTCTCCGTAGCCGTTGTTCTCGACCACGTAGATTGCGGGCAGGCACCAGACGGCCGCGATGTTGAGGGCTTCGTGGAACTGTCCCTGGTTCGTCGCGCCGTCGCCGAAGAAGGCCACGGCCACACCGCCGTTTCGCTTGAGCTTCGCGGTGAGGGCCGCGCCGGTGGCGAGCGGAATGCCGGCGCCGACGATGCCGTTGGCTCCGAGCATCCCGCGGTCGAGGTCGGCGATGTGCATCGATCCGCCCTTGCCCTTGCAGATACCGGTGCTGCGCCCGAAGAGCTCCGCCATCATGCCCCGCACGTCGACGCCCTTGGCGATGCAGTGGCCGTGGCCGCGATGGGTCGAGGTCACGATGTCGCGGTCGCTCAGGTGAGAGCAGACGCCGACCGCCACCGCCTCCTCGCCCGCATAGAGGTGCAGAAAGCCCGCCAGCTTTCCGGCGGTCACGAGCTCGGCGAGCTTCTCCTCGAAGCCGCGGATCGTGCGCATCTGCCGGTACGCGTCGAGCAGAGCATCGCGCGACAGGTCCATGAGCTCCTCCTGGCTCGAATTACGGCCTTGACCTCATTTTACGGTTTT
>Ga0224512_10002918_pt1 | contig 15303 bp, 15 predicted proteins | sample SF_May12_sed_USG_4_FD_169103 | JGI IMG/M metagenome (GOLD analysis project Ga0224512, IMG submission 169103) | Sediment microbial communities from San Francisco Bay, California, United States - SF_May12_sed_USGS_13 | ecosystem: Environmental > Aquatic > Marine > Sediment | place: USA...
TGCCGTGCTCGAGTTCTACCTCGAGTCCCTTGCGAAACTCCTTGACATCCACCACCTGCCACTCGACTCCGATTCGGTTCCCGATGTCCCGCGCCGAGTCGAGATCGATTTCCTTCATCACCATGGGCACCTCCTCACCCTCCGCACTCGGAATCCAGCGAATGGAGCCACTACAACCTAACCGGCGGTCCCGCTCGGGGCGGTGAAGCCCATATGAAGAAATATTGTGGCAAAATACCTTTCTCCTTGTGCTTCAACGGTCATCACCCCCACGTCAGGAGCCGGGCAAACCCGAGGAGTCTGGTAGATGAAGATCGGTTTGATTCAGCACGCCTGCGGACCGGATCGCGCCGTGAATCTCGCGCGGGGGCTCCAGGCCATGGCCGATGCCAAGGCCGAGGGCGCGAGTCTCGTGGCGTTCCCGGAGCTCGCCATCGACCGTTTCTTCCCCCAGCGGCGCGACGCGCCGGAGGCTGGCTGCCTCGCCGAACCAGTGCCTGGGCCAACGACCGATGCCGTCGCCCGGCGCGCCGCCGAACTGGGGCTGGTCACCATCTTCAACCTCTATGAGCGCGATCTGAGGTCGGGCCGTTGTTTCGACTCGTCCCCTGTTTTCGACGCGGACGGCTCCCTCCTCGGGGTGACCAGAATGATCCACATCACCGACTATCCCGGGTTTCACGAACAGGCCTACTACAGTCCGGGAGACCTCGGGGCACCGGTGTATGACACGCGCGTCGGCGCGGTCGGCGTGGCAATTTGCTACGACCGTCACTTCCCGGAATACATGCGCGCCTTGGGCCTCGCGGGTGCCGAGCTGGTCGTCATTCCACAAGCAGGCGCAGTCGATGAATGGCCGGAGGGGTTGTACGAGGCGGAGGTGCGCACGGCCGCGTTCCAAAACGGATACTTCGCGGCCCTCTGTAATCGAGTCGGGACGGAGGAGCAGCTGACCTTCGCAGGTGAGTCGTTCGTGGTGGATCCGTCAGGCCGGGTCATCGCCACCGGCAAGCGGCTCGAAGAAGATCTCCTCATCGTCGACGTGGACTTCTCACACTGCAGCAGCTCGCATGCGCGCCGGCTCTTTTGGCGGGATCGGAGGCCAGATCTCTACCGGGAATGGTTTTCCTGACGATCCGGGTCACGGAATGCGAAGAGGCGCGGCTCACTCGAGCCGCGCCTCTGTTGCGCTCTGGCTGTAGGCCCGCAATCAGGCGGGAGTGAATTGCCTAGTGGGCGCGGTACCGCAACCGGTCCACACCAGTGACAGCGTCCCTCGAAGCACCCCGTCCACCATGAACTCCGCGTGAAGCTCGCCGGCGGTGATCCGGCGGCTGGGCCGGTCGGTCGTACAGCCGGCATCGTAGACCAGCGGAGTGACGGTCGTCATCTCAAACTCCCGGACCTGGGGACCCCGGGTAAGCGTCCAGGTCCCTTCCACGCCGATTGAGCCACTCGGTAACGGGTCCCCGAACATGATGTCCGCGTCGCCGGTGAACTCGATCACCCAGTCGGACGCCACTGTCTTTTCGGGTCCGAGGGTGCCGCTCCGCACGCTCACGAGCTGCTCGACCGCCGTGAGGAGGTTCGCGGCCTGGCTCACGCTCCGAGTCCCATTGCGGGTCACCTGGGCCGTGTGGGCGCCGTTTCCACTCGTGAGCGTGTGACCGAAGTCCGTCAAGACTTCGAGGAGATCGTACCCGGGGCTGTTGGGCAACGGATCGGTCACGTTCACCGACCCGGTCAGGGCGAAGTGCGCCCCACGCTTCGGGTTGGTGAATTCACATCCGGCCGGGTCGAACGAAATCGTCAGGTCGGTAGGAACGCCGTCGCCGTCGGGGTCATCGATCGGGAGCGGACTTGCACTGAGACAAGCAATGAGCGGGGACGGGAGATGTGCCCTGGTGCCCGGTGGGAAGAGTGCCTGGAGACTGGACATGGAGAGGTCGAACCAGCCCAGGGTCCCGCGCTGGAAGAGGGCCCCAAAGGACAGGTCCGCCTCCTCCTCGAACGTATCTCCGATGTCCGCGACTTCGGCAGCACTCAACACCGCCGGATCGCCTGGATCGACTCCGGCTGAATCACTGCAGGCCGCGGTGAACATGATTGCCAACGCGGCGGCCAGGGTGGTACTCACATGATGCAATCGCATAGGTGCTTTCCTTGAGGTGGGCATTGCTCGAATAGTACCGGAAACATTTCCGGGTGCAACCGTATAACGTGATGGGACCGCGCCATCCGTCGGTGATCCAGGTCACTCAACCTGGCCTTTTGATCGGCCCAAAGCGTTGCGCTACCTTTGCTTCTATGACCACCGCCCCATTGTCACCTGGTTCGCCCAGGACCTCCGCCGCGGTCCATCCCCTCGAGCTGTCCCCGGACGCCATGCGGGACCTGACGGAGGCCGCAACCGAGCGCATCATCGAGTACATCCGGTCCTTGCCGGAACAGCCCGCGGCGGACCTGACGGGCGGCGCGGAACTGGCACGGTCCCTCGTGGAGGATTTGCCCGAAACGGGCACGGCCCCCCGGGACCTCATCGACCTCGTCTTCGACCGGGCGACTCCGAAGGGCCTCAACACGGCGGGGCCCGGTTACCTGGCCTACATCCCGGGCGGCGGCCTGTTCCACGCCGCCGTGGCCGACCTGGTGGCAAACGCGTTGAACCGCTTCGTCGGAGTGTGGATCGCCGCCCCCGGGCTGGTTCAGCTCGAGACCAACGTTATCCGGTGGTTCAACGCAATGGTGGGCTATCCGCGGACCGCAGGCGGTGTACTCACCTCCGGCGGCTCGCTGGCCAATCTCACCGCCCTGGTCGCGGCGCGGCGGCAACGGTTGCCGGAGAATTTCCTGACTGGTACCCTATACGCCTCCGACCAGGTCCACCACTCGGTGCTGAAGGCGGCGATGCTGGCCGGGTTTCCGGCCTCCAACGTGCGTCAGATTCCGACTGACCAGCGGCGCGCCATCCGCCTCGACGAACTGGAGCGTCAGATCGCAGCGGACCGACGCAGCAGGGTCCAGCCTTTCTTTCTGGTTGGGAGCGCGGGGACCACTAATACCGGCGCGGTCGACGATCTCTCCGCCCTGGCAGTGCTCGCCGAACGAGAGGGCCTCTGGTTTCATGTGGACGCGGCGTACGGCGGGTTCTTCGTGCTGACCGAGCGCGGCAAGCTTCGCCTCGCCGGCATCGAGCGGGCCGATTCCATCACGCTCGACCCTCACAAAGGGCTGTTCTTACCCTACGGGACCGGATGCCTGCTGGTCCGCACGCTCGATACGCTCAGGCAGGCGCACAGCCGAACCGCGGATTACATGCCGGGCCTCCAGCACTCAGACGAGTTCATCGATTACTGCACCATCTCGCCCGAGTTGTCTCGGGACTTTCGCGGGTTGCGCGTGTGGCTACCACTCAAGATGCATGGCGCCAGGGCGTTCCGGGCCGCGCTGGACGAAAAGCTCGACCTGACTGAGTGGGCCGCCGGACAACTCCGACTCATCGAGGCACTCGAAATCGTGGCTGAGCCACAGCTTTCGATCGTGGCCTTCGCGTTGCGCCCTGCCGGCCACGCATCGGACGACGCCAACCGCCGGAATCGGGAGCTGCTGGATCGGATCAACGCCAAGGGGCGGGTCCACCTCACGGGGACGGTGCTCGACGGCCGGTTCGTGATCCGCATTTGCGTGTTGAGCTTCCGCACCCACAAGGATCGGATGGAAGTCTGTCTGGAGGACGTCCGCCGCTCGGTGCGGGAGATGACCGAAGCTCAGCAAGCGTAGTCCTCGCTCGAGGGCCACACATCGAGCCACTCGCCGGCGTCGTGTACCTGGCTACCAACCCGCCCACACGCGGTCCCAAAGCGCCGAACGATCCACTTCCGCGCGGCGCCCACGGCCGGACGGGTCTCGGCATATCCGAGTTCCACGGGCAATGCCCGAACCCGTGTTACCCTGCCCGGCGCCACGGTCACCTCGAACAGCAATTGTCGATCGTTCCGGTATCCCGGATCGACCGCGTAATCGGTCAGCAGGTCTCCCGCTGAGTAGAGTGTCACCGTCTCATTCCCCATCCATTCGACACCCTGGAAATGGTGCGGGCTGTGGCCCCACACCACTCGGACTCCGGCGTCGGCCAGCGAGCGGGCCAGACGACGGTAATTCGACGGCACCACCGGCGCCCAGTTCGGCTGCCAATGGAGCGCCACGATGAGGTGATCCACCCGATTCGCCAGTGCCTCCACACGATCGAGCAAGGGCTGCTGGCCGCCGGGCTCCTCGAGGGTCAAATACCAGATCCCCGGCCGGTCGGCCGCCGCCGCAAAGTCAGCTTGGTGATCACAGCACGAGAGTAATCCGAGCCAGGCCCCCGACCGCTCCACGATGGTCGGTCGCTCCGCCTCTTCGGCGGTCATCCCCGCACCAGCGTGGCCGATCTTCGCACCCTCCAACAGCCGGAGCGTGTCATCGAGGCCCGACGCGTCGGCATCCAAGGCGTGATTGTTCGCAAGGCTCACCAGGTCGATGCCGGCGTGGGTCAGGACATCCACACCACTGGGATCGGCGATGAAGTAGAAGGCCTTGGGCGGGCCCGCATAGCGGCGCGGGGTAGTTGAGAGCGCGCACTCCAGATTGACCACGAACAGATCGGCGCGCCGGGTGACGCGCGTGAGCGAAGCGAACGGGTGCGCTGCCCCCTCTTGCCGAACCATGGCGTTGACCCCCCGCCCCAGCATGACGTCGCCGCCACAGAGAATCGTGAGCGTGCGTTCGTCACCCATGACAGCTCCCCTCGTGGCCGCCGGCACCTTGTCTCACCGGCGTCCGGCGCCGATAATGATAAGGGAGCGGCATTCCAATGGGTCGGATTCGACTGGCTTCGAGCGGAGGCAGCATGGACATCAAGAGCCTGGCCAAGGGGTTGGCCTATGTGGGAGAGGCGCAGGGCAAGCGGCAAACCTATTACATCTTCGAAGGCCGCAAGCACTTCTTCGTCATGTCCTTTTCTCGGGCCAAACGCAACGCCGGGAACTTCAATATCGTGAATATTGAAGCTGTCGACTACGTCCGGAAGCGTTTTGCCGGTGCCAAAGGGTTGACGTCCCAAGAGGTCGCGAAGCGCACCAAGCGTCCCCGGCTGTTCCGGACGGCCCTCGAGGCGCTCAACATCCTGTACATACTGGTGGCCAGGGGCGAGGCAAGAGTCGACCAGCGGCATCAGGCTTCGCCGCAACTCTTCTTCAACATGAGCGGATAGGAAGAGGCAGGGTATCTTCTCCCCCGCACCCTTCCGTCCCGGCCCGGCCGTCCATCTATGACTCGCCGGCTCTTGATCGACACCGATACCGCATCCGACGATGCGGTGGCCCTGATCATGGCGCTCCGACGCCCTGAGGTGGAGGTCGTCGCGATTACCGTCGTGTCCGGCAACGTGAATGTGGATCAAGGGGTCCGGAACGCACTCTACACGGTGGAACTCTGCGGCAGCGACGTCCCGGTGTATCGCGGGGCGGCAAAGCCGCTCACCCGTGAGGCGGCGTTCGCTCATTTCTTTCATGGCAGCGACGGACTCGGCGATCGGCACTACCCCCCGCCGGCTAGGGCCCCGGGCAAAGACGACGCCGTCGATGTCTTGATCGATCGGGTGCGCGCCAACCCCGGCATCGAGCTGGTTACCTTGGGCCCGTTGACCAACGTGGCCCTCGCCGTCCGGCGCGCGCCCGACATTGTCCCGCAAATAAGCCGCTGCGTGATCATGGGGGGCGCCGCCTGCACCGTGGGCAACGTCACCCCCGCTGCGGAGTACAACATGTGGGTCGACCCTGAGGCGGCCCGCATCGTGTTCCACGCTGGGTTGCCGCTCGAGATGGTGGGCTGGGAATTGTGCCGACGGGAGGCCAATCTCACCCTGGCCGAAATGGAAACCGTCCGAGCCTACGACACACCGCTCGCCCATTTCACACTCGACTGTAACCGCGTCGCCCTCGAGGCCAACCGCCGCCAATCGGGCGACCCGGGCCTGGCGCTCCCCGACCCGGTCGCCATGGCGATTGCTCTCGACCCGGATATCTGCACCCGGTCGAGCCGCCACTGGGTGGACATCGAGACGCAGAGCGAGCTGACCCGGGGCATGACGGTGGTGGATGCGCTGGGCATCGCGAACGATGAGCGCAATTTTGCGGTGTGGAGCGCGATCACGTCCCGCGAGCCCAACGCCACGATCTGTTGGGAAATCGATATCCCCGGATGGAAAGCCCTGCTCTACTCGGTGCTCCGGCCATGAGCCGGAGAGTGCGCGTAGTGGTCGTCGGAAGCTCAAACACAGACTTGGTGGTCAAGGCCCGGGCCATTCCCCTCCCCGGCGAGACGGTGCTGGGAGGCACGTTTCTGTCGGCCCCGGGCGGTAAGGGCGCCAATCAGGCGGTGGCCGCCGCCCGCCTCGGGGCCGACGTGACCTTTGTCGCGCGAATCGGCATCGATGGGTTCGGCAGCGCCGCCATGGCAGGGCTGATCACAGAAGGAATCCACACCGAATTCGTCGTGCGCGACGCAGAGGCCGCGTCGGGGGTGGCACTCATCACCGTCGACGAGCGGGGGGAAAACGCCATCGCCGTGGCGCCGGGCAGCAACGGTCGCTTGAGCCCCGACGACGTCGAGCGTGCCCGGGATGCAATCGCCGATGCGGATGTCCTGCTGCTCCAGCTCGAGACTCCGCTGGAGACGGTACGCCACGCAGCTCGGCTGGCACACGCGGCCGAGGTGCCGGTGGTGCTGAACCCGGCACCGGCCCAGCCGCTCGACCGCCAGCTCTTGGGGCACGCTACCGTGCTCACGCCGAATCGGGGTGAAGCGTCCCTGCTCTCGGGTATCGCCGTCCGCGACGGTCCTACCGCCGAGGCATCGGCAGCCGCCCTACTCGGCATGGGGGCTACCAATGTGGTCATTACCCTCGGCGCCGACGGCGCGTTCTGGGCTGGCCCAAATGGGGCGGGATTGGTCGAGGGAATATCGGTCGATGCGGCCGACACCACGGCGGCAGGGGACGCATTCAACGGTGCGCTGGCCGTGGCACTCGCGGCGGGCCAGGCCATTGCGGATGCCGTACGCTTCGCAACGGTGGCCGGCGCGCTCGCGACCACGCGGCTCGGCGCCCAGCCCTCCTTGCCGACACGGGAAGCGCTAGAGACCTTCCAGGCTGCGCACGTTGCCATACCGCTAGAGCGAAAGGACTAGGGGCACCGCCATCATGCAGGAACTGCTTGCCCTCTGGTTTGCCAACCCCATGGTCCGGAAGGCCGCAGCGTCATTGCTGGCGGTGCTCATCGTGGGCGTCTGTGTGCGGCTCGTCAATCGCTGGCTGCGGCGACTGATACCCGACACCGACATGCGCTACCGCAGCCGCAAGGTCGTGACCTTCGCCGGCTATGTCGTGGCGTTGTTAATGATCGCGGCCATCTTCAGCCAACAACTCGGCACCCTCACAGTGGCGTTCGGTGTGGCCGGAGCCGGGATCGCCTTCGCACTCCAGGAAGTCATCGCCAGCATCGCGGGCTGGGTCGCTATTTCGCTCGGACAGTTCTTTCGCGTTGGCGATCGCATTCTGCTCGGCGGTATCCGCGGCGACGTAATCGACATCGGTATGTTCCGCACCACGCTCATGGAATGCGGCGACTGGGTGAAGGGCGACCTCTATAACGGCCGCATCGTCCGCATCGCGAATAGCTTCGTCTTCAAGGAACCGGTGTTCAACTACTCGGCGGACTTCCCCTTCCTCTGGGATGAGTTCACCATCGCCATCCGCCACGGCAGCGATCATCACCTGGCGCGGGAGATCTTGACCCGAGTGCTCCAGGCCGAGGTCGGCGAGTATACCGCGTTCGCCAAGCAGTCGTGGGAGCAGATGGTCCGGAAATACCGGATCGAGGAGGCGCAGGTGGAGCCGATGATCACGATGGTGGCGTCCGAAAACTGGCTCGAGTTTACCGCACGCTACGTGGTGGATTACCGCCGCCGCCGCATGACCAAGGACAAGATCTCCGCCCGCCTCCTCGATGAGCTCGCGGCCTCGGGTGGACGGGTGTCACTGGCGTCCTCAACGCTCGAGGTGGTTGGCGTGCCTCCGCTCAAGGTCCGCCTCACCCAGGGCGCAGACACCGGCTAGGCCCAGACTTAGCGATCTGGCAGCTGGCCAACAGGCCGGCCAGCTGCCAGATATATTTCACGTCCTCCGGGCCCCGATGGGGACCCACTTCTCAGGATCTACCATGATCACGCGTTCGGTTCTTGGATGGCGGAACACGGTCTGGCAGTCCCGCTGGGTCGGCCTGCTCTTCGCCCTGACTCTCGGCACGGCTGGCCCCGCGCTCGGCCAGGCCGACACTGCCACCGCCGGACCCGCCGTCGACACGACCCAGGCCGTGGGCGCCCCAGTTGTGATCCGGGGTGACACCCTCTTTACCCTCTACGGGACCCTCGGCCCATTCACGCCAATTGCACGGGCCGCCGCTCTGGTCGACCGCATCGACAGCCTGGCCAAGACCACCGCCGCCCGCTCGACCGCCGTCGACGTGGTCGACAGCACCTTCGAACTCCGGGCCGGCCGTGTGGCGCTGCTCAGAATCCTCCCCGAGGACACGGTCGGCCCAGCCCGGCCCCGCCTCGAAGTCGCCCAGGTCTACGCCCAGCGAGTGCAAGATGCCATTCAGGGACGGGGCCGCAGCGTCACGATCAAGAGCCTCCTCTTGGGTGCGTTGTGGACCCTGCTCGCCACCGCCGCCTTGGTGTTCCTGTTCAAGCTCCTCAATCGCTTCTTCCCGGCACTCTACACCAAGCTCGAGTCGTGGCGAGAGACCAAGATTCCCTCGATCAGGATTCAGCGCCTCGAGCTGATCTCCGCAGCTCGTCTGACCGATACGATCATTGCGATTGCCAAGGTCGTTCGGGTCGTGACGGTCATCCTGCTGCTCTACTTCTTCGTTCCGCTGGTCTTGGGCTTCTTCCCCTGGACCCGCCGGTTGTCGTCGGCGCTCATCAATTCCGTGCTCGATCCCCTGCAACGGGGGTGGCAGGCCTTTGTTTCCTACATCCCAGACCTGATCACCGTTGCCGTGATCGTGGTGATCACCATCTACGCGCTCAAGTTCATTCGCCTGTTCTTCACTGGCATCGAGCGCGGGTCCATACGCTTTCGCAATTTCTACAGCGAGTGGGCCGATCCGACCTACAAGATCCTCCGGTTTTTCGTGATCGTCTTCGCAGCCATCATGATCTACCCCTACATGCCCGGGTCCGACACGGCCGCGTTCAAGGGGATCTCGGTATTCCTCGGCGTGCTCATCTCGTTCGGGTCGTCATCGGCCATCGCCAACGTGGTGGCGGGGATCGTCATGACCTATATGCGGCCCTTCCAAATCGGAGACCGGGTCAAGATTGCCGACACCATGGGCGATGTCGTCGCCAAGACGCTCCTCGTCACCCGGGTGCGCACTATCAAGAACGTCGACATTACGGTGCCCAACGCCATGGTGCTCTCCAGCCACATCATCAATTTCAGCTCGTCAGCCAAACGGCGAGGCGTCATCCTCCACACCGCCATCACCATCGGCTACGATGCGCCGTGGAAGACGGTCCACGAGCTCTTGCTCGCGGCGGCCAAAGACACGGAGAAGATTTTGGATGACCCAGCACCGTTCGTGCTGCAGACCAGCCTCAACGACTTCCACGTGACCTACGAGATCAATGCCTACACCGACGCGCCGAACCAGATGGCGGTGATCTACTCCGAGCTCCATCAGCGCATTCAGGATTCCTTCAACGCAGCGGGGGTCGAGATCATGTCGCCCAGCTTCGCGGCGGTGCGGGATGGAAATCGGATGGCGATCCCCGACGAGTACCTGCCGGCGTCGTATACCCCGCCGGCATTCGGGTTTCGCGCCCTGGGTCAGGCCGTTCGCCGGGGAGGTGAAGAGCCCGGCGGCGCCTAGCGCGGCCGGGCAGGGCTGGAGGATCCGCGCGAGGAGGCGTGCTAGGTGATCTTCAACACCCGATCGTGCTCGCGGGCCCGCTCGACCACCTTGATTGCCACCTCGTCTCCCTGGGCCGCCTGATCGACTTTGGCGTGATCAACTTCCATCGAGGTGATCGTCTCGGTGAAGTCGCTGGTGTGGCCGACGATGCGGATCTTGTCTCCGACGGCCAATGGCCCATCGGCCAGGCGGATGACGGCCACACTCGGTCCCTTGAAGAAATGCGTCACGACCCCAACAGGTTGTTCCGCCATTGCTCCCCCTTGGCTGGAGTGGTGGTCTGACTCCCGGGTGATCCTAACAATATGCGACGCAAGACCCCTGAGCGCTCACCCGGCCGGTCAGCGAAGCTCGATCGGGTCGCGGGATACTAGGTCGCCATAACCCACCACACCGGTCCGCGCCGTGAAGTCCAGGAGCACCGCCATGCGCTGGAGACTCTGCACACTGCAGGAGCCCGGTGTGGCCGGGTGCAGCGGATGCGAAACAAGCCGGAAATCGAAGATGCTCCGTATGATGACGCTGCCCGTATGGCGCGGCAGCGCGCCCAGGTTCTCGAGGAACGGTGCCAGCGCCCCATCCTGCGCCAGGTAGAATTCGACGTTCGATGTGTAGAACGCGGAGACGTCGAGCGCGCGCGTCGCTAAGTAGGCCCCAATCCGTGTGAGCGCGTACGGACCGGCCAGGTCCCCGACGATGGGAATGACCAGATTACGCTCCTGGAGCCGTCTGACGCCGCGGAAATCCTCCTCCGTCGCCAGATAGCTCGCCTGGCGGCCGGTGAGGTCCCGAGCCGCGAGGAGGGCTCGATAGGTCGGATAGCACGGCCTGGGCGGACGGCCGAATGTGGTGAATCGGAGCTCGGGACCTTGATCGATGAAGGCCTGGTGCATCCGAGCAATGGTCGCGAAATCGTCGGGGGCGAGATCCACACCGAGGTCCGCGAGATAGCGTTGGATGCGAGCCCCCGTGTCGGCAAAGCGGGCTCGGTCCAGCGGCGCGCCGTCAATGGCCGTCAGCAGCAGATCGACCGGCCGACCAGCCCAAGAGGCTGGGTCGCTGGGCGGTGCCCTGCCGAAGAGCAGGCTCAGGTACTCGATGCGGGTGGGCGCCAAGTGGAAGAGGGCCTTGTACCACAGCAGCTCGAGGAGGTTGTCACGACGGAGATCGATGAGAAACGCGATCTCCGGTCGAAGGCGGGCGATGTAAGAAAAATTCTGGTCGGGGCCAACGCCGATGTAGGCCCCACCGTGAAGTGACAGCGAGTCGAGGGTGCTTGCGACGTCCAGGTACGTGGCTTCGTTGGAGATCAGGTTATCGGTGTCGAAGAACCGGCCTGGCTCAGAGAAGTCGCGGATGATTCGTGCAAACGCGGTATCCGCGAGTCCGGCAAGCTGGGGGCGTTCGAGGAGGTGAGGCGCGGCCTGCTCCTGACGCGTACAACCGCCGACCAGGAGGCTCACTGCAAGCGCCGCCGCACCGCTGCGGCGTCCCGCCAAGAGTCTCACCATTGGGAAACCCCAGGCAGGCTCAGGCCGTGGCTCCACTCCGGACGAACCGGTTGTACAGCCAGCCGAACACGACTCCAGCAATGGCCCCATCGAGTACGGCGTAGAGGGTGAGCACCACGACGGCGCCGAAGGTGGCGGTCACCTCGTACCCCGGGTAGACGGAGGCAAGCAGGTCGAGCCAGGCTGCTGCGTACGGCGGCCACATGAGGTTTGCCAGGCCGAGGAGGAAGCACATGCCACCCCAGAAGATGGCGCCGGTGATGGAGAGTGCGCGGATGTCGAGTTTCATGACCTCATTCCTAGCACGGGTTGAGGCAAGGTAGGATCACGAGAAGGCCGTGGCAATTATCGCAGTGCGCCCAGCAATCCGTTGCACCAGTGTCCTCGAAGCGCCGGGGGGAAGCGGCGAAGTCAGGTCTCGTCGAGGGCAGAAGCTTCTGGCTTAGCGCTGGGGGGACTCCGCCCTGGCCTCGCTCAAGAGGCGCCGAAGTAGATCATTTCGGCTGACGATGCCCACCAGAACGGGCTTGCCGCTGTGCCGCTGGACCACGGGGATGCTGCGCAGACGGGTTTCCACCATGAGGTCGGCTACGACGGCGATCACGTCGTCTGGTTCGACCGTGATGATCCCGTGGCGCATAATGCGGTCGACCGGCCGGTCCGAGATGGATGCCAGCTCGGGAACCTCGAACGCGGCATCGGGACGCAACAAGTTGAGGAGATCGAGTTTGGTCACGATGCCGGCCAGGACCCCCTCCTCATCGACCACGGGAAAGCCGTTGTAGTCGTGGTGATCGAAGAGGATGACCAGCTCACCGATGGTCATGTCCCGATGCACCGCCATCGGCTCCTTGGTCATGACCTCCCTGACCGCCAGCGTCGAGACGGATTCGGACATACACGCCTCCTCTTGCCGATACGACGGCGACACCCGAAGGGTAGGGGTGTTACAAAGTTGAGACGGAGGAGTGAAGGTTCGATGAGGCAACCATGAGAAGTCGCCCAGGCCAAAGGCGTGGGCAACGGCTTCATGGGCATGGGCAGGAAGCCCAGCCTGGTGCCCCGGCCTGCCACGAGCGTGTGCAGGCCGGGGCGTCGAGCCGCGGGCTTATTCCTTGACGCGGTCCTTCAGGCCCTTGCCGGCGCGGAAAGACACCGTCTTCCGTGCCTTGATCATGATTTCCTTGCCGGTTTGCGGGTTCCGGCCCATGCGCGCCTTCATCTTCCTGGTACGGAAAGTGCCAAACCCAGTGATCGTGACATCCCGGCCGGCATCCAACTCGGTCGCGATGATGCCCTGCCGCGGCTTGGTGGAGAAGACGCAATCGATCACGTCCATCGCCTTGGTCTTCGAGATGTCGACCTTCTTGGCCAGCTTGTCGGCAAAATCTTCCTTGTTCACGCTCCGGCTCCTGGAAAGAGGTTAGGTCTGAGATCGGGAAACGAAAGAAAAGCCGACCCCATTATGGGGCATCAGTCCCGCTCGCGCAAGGCATCGGTCAGGAAATCTGCCCTAAAACATAGGCATCCCAGGGGGTCGCATTTTGAACGGCCCGCCCTCATGCCTTCCGGCCGGGGTGGCGCCGACTACTTTTCAGGCTACTCATGTCCGGATCGAAATCCAGCCGACGCTCCCGCTCCGAGGAGCTCACCGCTCTCGATCGCCGCGTCACCGAACTCCGCCAGGAGCGTCGGGACGAGGCCGAGCAGGTCGCACGGTTCCGGGCGGCCCTGCGCGGGTCGCGGGTGGGCATGTTCAACCAAGACAGCGATCTCCGCTATACCTGGGTCTACAACCCCCGCCCAGGGCTCTTCTCGGCCGAGGCACTGGGCAAGACCGATGAGGACCTGCTCCCCCCTGCGGTAGCCGCCGAGGTCACCGCGGTGAAACGCCTGGTGCTCGAGACCGGAACGGGGAATACCGTCGAGGTGACAACCACACTCGACGGGCGGAGCATTTGTTACGACCTCCATATCGAACCGCTTCGCGAAGGCCCGGGCAAGATTTCCGGAATCACGGGCATCGCGGTGGACATCACCGAGCGCAAGCATTTCGAAACGGCCGTCAAGGAAGGCCAGGAGCGGCTCAAAGCCTTATTATGGGCCCTGCCCGACATGATCTTCCGGGTCAAGCGGGACGGAGCATTCCTGGAGTACGTCCCGGGACAGGACATCGAGCCGGTGGTGCCCCCCGAGGAGTTTCTGGGCCGGAAGATCAGCGACATCATGCCCCCGGCCATCTCGGATCCCGCCTTGGCCGCGCTGGAGCAGGCCTTCGCCACGGGCGAGGTTCAGACCTTCGAATACCCGCTCGTGCTCGCCAGCGCGCCGCGCTACTTCGAGGCGCGGATCGCGGTGAGCGGCGCCGATGAGGCCCTCGTGATCGTGCGGGACATCACGGAGAATCGCCGCGCGCTCGACACGCTCCAGCGGCGTGATGAACGATTGGGATTCCTGCTCGCCGCCGCCATCCGGCTGAACAGCCAGCTCTCGGTCGAGACGGTACTCCAAGAAGTGGCGGACTCGGCCAGAAATGTCATCGGCTGCCGTTACGCGGCGATCGGCATCTTGAGCCTGGATCGCGTCTCGCTGGAGAGCTTCATCACGAGCGGAATGACCGCGGAGCAAGTCCACACCATTGGGCCCCCACCGACTGGACAGGGAGTGCTCGGGCAGGTCATGTCCGCCCAACGACCTATCCGTCTTGGTGATTTGACGACTGATCCCAGGGCCCACGGATTCCCGCCCGGTCATCCGCCCATGCATTCGTTCCTCGGCGTGCCTGTCATCGGCCGCTATGGCCCAATCGGCAATCTTTACTTCACCGAAAAGACTGGCGCCGCAGAATTCTCCGCCGAAGATGAAGCCATCGCACAGATGCTCGCGGCCCAGGCCGCCGTCGCTGTCGAAAACTCGCGCCTCATCACCGAACTCCAGGCTATGCACATCTCGCGGGACCGGTTCTACGCCATGGTCAACCACGAGCTGCGCAATGCGCTTACCGGAGTCTACGGGTGGGCCGAGTTGTTATTGCGGAAGACCGGACCCCAGCCGCCGCGGGAAGTGTACGAAACCGTGGACTGTGCCGAGTATGCCATGGAGATCGTCAATGACATGCTCGACCTGAGCCGCCTGGACGCGGCCAAGCTCAGGCCCAATGTGTCGGACGTGGACGCGATGGATATCATCGCCCACTCGCTCACGACGGTCCAGCCGGAAGCCGACCGGGAGGGCGTCGGAATCGCCGTCGAGGGTGGCGATCACTCCCTCCCCTGCCGCACCGACGCGATCCGCGTGCAACAAGTTCTGATCAACCTGTTGCGCAACGCGATCAGGCACAGCGGCGGCACGGAGGTAGTCGTACGGCTCGAGGCCGATGATGCCCAATTGCGGATCGCCGTGGTGGACCAGGGCAAGGGCATCGACCCGGCCCAGCAGGCAGTGCTGTTCGACGCCTACGAACGCGCCGATTCGGCCAAAGGCGGCGGGACCGGTTTGGGCCTCACCCTCTCCCGGCGACTTGCACGACTCCTGGGCGGCGACATCCACCTGGCGAGCGAGCTGGGCAAGGGGTCGACTTTCACATTGAAGATCACGAGGTATTTGAAGGGAGTCGGAAAGTTGGAAAGTCGGGAAGTCGGAAAGTCGGAGAACGTGACGTAGTGCGTATCTCTGAAGAGCGGGCCGGCAGTTCATCGCGAGCCCGTTTCGACGTACTACCCCCTCCCCGCCGACTCTCCTACTCCCTCATCACCTCCTTCACCTCCAGC